>Ga0114931_10008238_pt1 | contig 12639 bp, 12 predicted proteins | sample 2SBtaG_FD_89579 | JGI IMG/M metagenome (GOLD analysis project Ga0114931, IMG submission 89579) | Deep subsurface microbial communities from Kolumbo volcano to uncover new lineages of life (NeLLi) - 2SBTROV14_V59a metaG | ecosystem: Environmental > Aquatic > Marine > Volcanic | place: Kolumbo...
AGGAATGCGCGCCAGCGCGCCCCAATCGGTCTGGCTGTTGGCCTTGCCCGCGGCCTCGTGGCCTGTGATCACGGCGAAGCTGGTCGCCACGTTGCGCTGGGTGACGGGCACGCCGGCGTAGGCAGGCACAGCCAGGGCCGCAGAGATGCCGGGCACGATTTCAAAGGGCAGGCCGGCGGCGCGCAGAGCCAGACATTCTTCCCCACCCCGGCCAAAGACAAAGGGATCGCCCCCCTTGAGCCGCACCACCTGCTGCCCGGCCCGCACCCGCTCGACCAGCAGCCGGTTGATCTCGGTCTGGGGCAGAGTATGACAGCCTGGCCGCTTGCCGGCGTCGATCAGTTCTGCGTCCGGGCGCGTTTCATCGAGCAGATCCCGGCCGATCAGCCGGTCGTAGATCACCACATCGGCGGTCTGCAACACCCGCAGGCCGCGCACGGTGATCAGGTCCGCCCGGCCTGGTCCCGCGCCCACCAGCCAGGCTTTGCCGGCGCGCGTCTCGTTGACACCATGCATGGCCACGATCCAATCTCTCATTTCCAATCTCCAATCCCTTCTTTCCGCATCCGTTCGGCAATCAGCGACACCAGCCGCAGATCGTAGCCCAATTCTGCGGTTTCCAATATCTCCAATCCTACGTGGCGCTGGCGAGCTGCATTTAGCAACCGGGGCAGATCGTCGCGCACGTGGCGGCCTCTGTGCAGAAAATAGGGCAGCGCCACGATCCGGGTCACACTGCTGCCGGCCAGGGCATCAATGGCGGCGGGAATCGCCGGCTCGTTGCAGTCCAGATAGCTGACCATCACCTGCTGATAGCGGCTGGCCGCGGCCAGCCGCCGCGCGATCCGGTCCAGAGGCGCGTTGGCGGCCGCGTCCGGCGTGCCGTGGGCCATGAGCAGCAGGGCCGTGGCGCTCTGGCCCTGACCCAGGCTGGGGTCTACAGCACGCGCCCGATCGAGGGCAATGGCGCCCAGAGCCGGTGATCGCCAAAGCTGCGCCCGACGACGACGCGCACCTGTGTGCGCCGCGCCGCGCTGCGGGCAATTGCACGGGCCAGGTCTCGCTGCACGTAGACGCCATCGATGAGAAAATACGGCTGGACAAAGAGCCGATCCACGCCCAACCTGATGCATTTTTCGATGCACTCGGCCAGAGACGGCCGGCTGTAGTTGAGAAAACCCGCCTCGGCCACCGGCGCCACCGTCTGATGGCGCAGGCGCGCGGCCAGACGGATCATGGCCGCCCCGCTTGCGCTCCGCACGCTGCCGTGTCCAATCAGCACAATCCCGTTCACACGGCCTGCCCCTCGGCCCAGTGCAGGCCACATTCGGTCTTGGCCAGCCCCTGCCAACGCCCGGCGCGCAGATCCTCCTCAGGTTGCACGGCCCGTGTGCAGGGCCAGCAGCCGATGCTGGGGTAGTTGTGATCGTGCAGTTCGTTGTAGGGCAGATCGTGGCGGTGGATATAGCGCCACACATCTTCTTCACGCCAGCGGGCCAGGGGCGCGATCTTGACCACGCCGTAGCGGCCGCTCCAGCGCAGAATCGGCGTCTGGGCGCGGGTAGGCGACTGGTCCCGGCGCAGCGCGCTGACCCAGGCGGTGCTCTCCTGCAGGGCGCTTTCCATGGGCAACACTTTGCGCACATGACAGCAGAGATCCGGGTCCTGGGCATAGAGAGTAGGACCGTAGTCGGCTTCGTGTTGGGCCACGGTCTGCGCCGGTGTCACCCGGCGCAGGGAACGCCCATAGCGTTCTTCGGTGCGCCGGATCAGCGCAAGGGTTGCGGGAAAGAAGTAGCCCGTGTCCACGTAGAAAATGTCCACATCCGGGTTGATGTGCAGGGCCATATCGAGAAGAACCATTCCACTGGACCCAAAGGCCGTGCCGATGGACAACCCGGAGCCAAAATCAGCCAGGGCCCAGGTGAGGATATCCTCGGCGGACGCGCTCTCGAAGCGGCGATTGAGACGGGCAAAAAAGGCATGTTGCCAGATGGCAAAGGAGTGGTCCGGCGGGAGAATTGTGTGGGAGATGCTCATAGTTGTTGCGTCTTTCTATTGGCAGATGGACGGCCGTCGCCGTCTGGCGTGACGGCCGTCGAGCCAAACACTTCTGGCGATCCCGGTCCCAGGCGTGGATGTGCGCTGACACAACACCTACGACGCTGGGAGGATCAACAGATGATATCAGTTTTCGGCGGACAGCGGAGCACTTGCGAATCAATAGTTCAACACAGACGCGTTGGAACAGATTGATCCAGAGATGATTCCGCCGTCGAAATAGAACAGAATGGAATGGGCGCAGAAAAACAGAGTGGACGGACTAACAGCAACAACAGAGGCAACAACAGGGGGTAGTACAGGAGAGGGAGGCAGCAGAGGCCAACGCCGTGGACGGCGTTGCATAGGATATACGAACCAATGTGTGTCTCAAACGTTCTGGGGTTGTCATTTTGCCCTCACCTGCTGGTTCAAAGTCTGGTGAACAAAAAACAAAGAGGACGCCGCTGGCGCAATGCCGGGCGTCCTTGCCGCAGCGATCTGTCTCGATCGGCCATAAGTATAGACAGACTCTGCCTGTTTGTCAAACACGTCGATTGGTGGTGGATACAATTCAATTTGGGCAAAAGGTGGCTGGGATTTCCTGCTGCACAGCCCTCTACCACTCGAAACTCTGGGCAATGATCACGTCTCGTTTCTCTGCTTCCTTCTGGAGCGCGGGCCGGACGTAGTGGGTCACCAACAGACGCACGACCTCTCGATTGGGATAGTGGCGCCGCACCGCCTCCACCTTGTGCTCCAATTGCCGCAACGCTTGCTCCAGCGCGTCACGGCTGCCCCGGCGCTTGTCCATCTGGAGTTTTGTCTCACCGACCAGAACAATGGGGATGCCATTGCGTTGGCCCAGGGCAAAGAGATTGACTTCCTCGCCGTCGATCTCGGTGCGCACCAGCCGTTCGGCCAGCACAATGCCGTATTCCTTTTCCAGATAGGCCGGCAACAGGCGGTAGGCCTCGTTCTCCAAAGAATAGCTCACGCTGCGCGAAAGGCCGCCCAACTCCCGCGCCAGGTTTCTGATTTCGACTTCTGTGCGCGCCTGGGCCTGAGCCAACTCGTCCATGCGCACGGCCATGCTTGTCTGGGCCTGGGCCAACTCGTCCATGCGCGCTTCTGTGCGCGTCTGGGCCTGGGCCAACTCACGAACGATCTCTTTCAGTTCGTTGAAATCGCTGGCTTTGACCAGATCCGCGTAGGCGTCGTGGATGGCCTCGGCCAACACCGTTGCCTGCGGGGGTGAAAAGACCCGTGTAAAACGACGCGTCAGGTTCTCGACATCCATGTTCATCGCGCTCATCTCCTCAACCATCGTCACCCTTCCACGGCAGTATACCACAGGTGCTACGGTAGTATACAGACCGATAAGAAAGCGGTCACCAGACGGGAAATATCTGACCCGGGAATCTCGCACACCACCGGCTTGTCTACGCTTGGCATTGTCTCCTGACGCATCGCATTCGACCTCATGTGTCCCAGAACAGCCGCATCCGTGCGTCCGTCCTGGGCGTCAAGCTACACTCAATCTAAAGTTTGCCAATCAAGTTGTCAACACGACTCAGAAGCACGATTCCCATAGTAGATTGTCAAATTCGGCGGCTCGTACTACAATCAAGCGAGTGTCGCGTCAAGGATGCAATGATGGGGAGCGAACGACACCCAAAGGGCGTCCGCTCGCTGGGGTCCATTTCGAGACACCTGCGGCTCTCAGTACAGACGGTGCGGCTGGAACTGTCTCCGGCCTACTCGGCCGGCGCTGGTCCTGAGTCGTTTCGGCGTTCCGATTCCTCTTCGTCAACACAAAGGCTCTTGGTATGAATCCAACCCAAATCGTCTCCGTTCTGGAACAGGGCGGCGTCGTCCCCGTTGTTCGTTTGCCCAGCCTGGAACAGGCCGTGCCCCTGGTGCGGGCGTTGCTGGCCGGGGGGATCACGGCTATCGAACCCACAATGACCTCCCCCGGCGCGCTGGATGTGCTGCCCCGGCTGCTGGCTGAAATCCCGGCCTTTGCCGCCGGAGAAGCAGTGTTGGGCATGGGCAGCGTCACCAGCCCCGAACAGGCGGCCGCGGCCATCGACGCCGGCGCACAGTTTATCGTCTCCCCCCACCTGGACCTGGACACGGTGGCCTACTGCATCGAGCAGAAGATTGCAGTGATGCCGGGCGCGCTGACCCCTTCGGAGATGCAGACGGCCTGGAAAGCCGGCGCGTCGGTGGTGAAGGTCTTTCCGGCGCGCATCTTTGGCCCCGGCTATTTCAAGGATGTCCTGGCGCCCCTGCCCCATCTACGCCTGATGCCCACCGGCGGTGTTGACCTGTCGAACACGGCCGCTTTTGTGCACGCCGGCGCGGTGGCCGTGGGTGTGGGCAGCGCGCTGGTGGACAAACAACTGGTGGCCGCGGGGGCGTGGAAGGAGATGACCCGCCGGGCTGCGGACTACATTCAGACTGTACAACAAGCGCGAGGAAAGTAATGGCAGGCTATGACGTATTGACTCTGGGCGAAACCATGCTGCGCTTCACACCGCCGGGCGTCCAGCGCATCGCTCAGGCGCCCTATTTTGAACTGGAAGTGGGCGGCACTGAATCCAACACATCGGTCGGCCTGGCCCGGCTGGGAATGCGGGTGGCCTGGCTCTCCCGTCTACCGTCCAACCCTCTGGGCAAACGTATTGCCCGCACCCTGGCCGGCCAGGGCGTGGACACATCCCATGTGGTCTGGGCCGCGGGCGAGCGGCTGGGACTCTACTTCGTGGAGTTCGGCGACGGCCCGCGCCCCACCCAGGTGACCTATGATCGGGCCGATTCGGCCATGAGCCGGATGCAGCCGGACGAACTGCCCGCGGACCTGTTTGCGCCCGGCGCCGCGCGCCATCTGCACCTGACCGGCATCACCGTCGCCATCAGCGCAAGCGCAGCGGCCACGGCGCGGCGGGCTGTAGACCTGGCCAAGGCCGCGGGGATGACCTTCAGTTTCGATGTCAACTACCGGGCCAAACTCTGGTCGCCGGAAGAGGCGCGGGCCGGCTGCCACGAATTTGCCGCCGCCGCCGATATCTTCTTTACACCCATCCGCGACGCCCAATCCATCTACGGAGTGGACGACGACCCGGACAGAGCGTTGGCCCAGTTGCAGGCCGAGTATCCCCAGGCGACCGTCGTCCTCACCCTGGGCGCAGAGGGGGCCAGCGGCGCCGAACCGGGCCAGACCGCTATCCACCAATCCGTCTTTCCCGCCGGCACCGTAGGGCGCATCGGCGGCGGCGACGCCTTCACGGCTGGCGTGCTCTATGGCTATCTGAGCAACGCCGCGCCGCAGAGCCGTCTGGCCACAGCCCTGCGCTGGGGGGCAGCCGCGGCCGCGCTCAAATATACCATTCCCGGCGACATGGCTCTGTTTGAGAAAGAAGAAGTGGAGGCGCTTCTCCACAGCGGCGACCAATCGCCCCAGGTAAGGAGATGATTTGCTTTTTTGATGAGCGATGAAACCCACTACCAGATTCTCGGTATCCACCGGCGTGCGTCCATCGAGGTGATCGAAGCTGCCTATCAACGGCTGAAACGTCTGTATCAAGGGGAGTATATACCCGTCTTGCTGGGTGTAGATGTGGAGGAAACGCCGGAACAGGCCCGCTGGCGGCGCATCCAACTGGCCTACGACATTCTCAGCAGTCCCGTCCATCGCTCCATCTACGACGACAAACTGTGGGAAGCCACCCGCCGGGGACCGGATTCCAAAAAATCCGCATCCGGCAAGAATATTTTGCAGCCCAACGGGGCCTGGCTCTCCTTTCAAGAGCGGGCTGATGGCTATCTCACCTTTCGCGTGGGCTGGTCTGCGGACTTTGGCAGGACCCAGGCCGAACTGGAAGACGGCATCGACGCCGAAGATCGCAGCTACGATCCGATTTCGGGCCAATGGCGGGTGGTGGATCGCTATGATGATCTGATGGCCGATCTGTTCGACAACTTTGTGCGCGCCGATCAACCGCCCCCCCGTGATCTGCCCCGCCCGATCTATCCTCGCCAGGAATTCACACCTACTATCCATCGCACCTGGCAGCCATGGACCGGTTGGCCGCTGGTCATCATCATTGGGCTGATCGTGGCGATTGGCGCGGCCGTCATCTTCCCGGCCAATCGTCAGGCTGAGATCGCGGCCCAGGCCACCGCCACGGCCGTGGTGGCGGCCAACGCGGCGCGCGGCTTTATCAACCAGGGGCCCACGCCCACGCCTTCGCCCACGCCCGTTGTCGTGGTACGCGCCACGCTCGTCTACCCGTCGGTCCGTTTGCGCAGCGGACCAGGAACCGATTTCCCGTCGCTGGCCCTGCTCGACAACCAGCAAGAGTACATCCTGGTTGGACGCACAGTCGATACTTCCTGGTTGGTGATCTCGTCCGGAGAGCAGACGGGATGGATCGCCGCCTTTACCGTCGAACCGGCGGGGGCAACCGACGGATTGGCTGTCTTCAAGGCCAGCGACGAACTGCCCGGCTTCGTTCCCACGCCCACCCCAGAACCAGTACGCTTTCCCTGACGTTGGATGCGCGACGCGGCATGCTTCAGTGTGGCGTGTTGTTGGGCAAGTTTCGCGCCCATCTGTGGGGACGTGCTATAATGGAGCGCTCCATTTGGCAGGTGCAACCATCCTGACATCATCCGGTGTCCTTAATTCCATTGCCTAAATCATTAGTTTTTCGAACCAGGATCGAAAAGAGGAGGAGTTTCGAATGAAAAAGAATCGAAATTGGATACGGCAGCGCCGGTTCGCGGCCATGATCATGGCGCTATCGCTTACGGTCGTGGCATTGATCGGCCAGGCGCGGGCGCAAGAGGGGAACGGCGGCAGCGGTGTCGTTGTGGCCGACGGGTTCAACAGTCCCCAGGGCGTATTGGTCGCTCCCAACGGCAGCATCTGGGTGATCGATTCAGGCGTGGGCGGCATCAACGAGGCCAGCGCCGTGGATCCAAACACCGGCGAACTGGTCACAGCCAAAGTGGGCAACACGGCTCGCGTCATGGAAGTCCAGCCCGATGGAACCCTGACCGAAATCAGCACCTTGCCTTCGGTTATGGCGGGGACAGATACAACCGGCGGCGCACGTCTGGTGATTCTGAATGGCGCGCTCTATGCCACCAGCGGCGTCTGGACGGCTGCGGCCAGCGAGAAAGCCCTGCCCAATACGGCCTCGATCCTGGAGGTGCGCCAGGGAGATGTCAGAGAAATTGCCCAAACATGGAAGATAGAGAAGGAAACGAACCCCGACGGCTTTGTTTTCGAATCCCATCCCTATGGCATGACTGCCGGCCCCGATGACATGCTCTATGTGGCTGACGCCGGCGCCAACGCCCTCTTACGCGTCGATCCCACATCCGGGGCGATCGATGTCGTGACCATGTTCGAAGGCGTCGCCAGCCCGGTTCCCAACCCGGGGCGGGGCGGCGCTCTGGAATCGGACCCGGTGCCCACAGGCGTCACCTTTGGCGCCGACGGGACCATCTACGTCTCGCTGCTGCCCGGTTTTCCCTTCCTACCCGGCGCCGCCAAAGTGGTGGCTGTGGACCTCCAGAGCGGTGATGTCAGCGATTTTGCGACAGGGCTGACCATGCTCACAGACCTGCGCACGGGTCCCGATGGCGAGCTTTATGCGGTGCAGTTGGGCGTCTTTACGGATCAAGGGCCTGTGCCCGACAGCGGCGCCATTCTACGTATCCACGCCGGCGCGACCTCGGAAGTGTTGGTCGACGGTCTCGCTTTTCCCACATCGATCGATTTTGACGCCAACGGCAACGGCTATGTGACGGTCAACGGCGTGGGCGCGCCGGGCGCCGGCGCTGTCGTCCGGTTCGATGGTCTCACGGATGCCGTGGGCCAAACAATTGCCGCCCCAGAGGCGCCTACGCCCACCCCAACCCCTGTGGAGCCGGCATCAGCCACAGAGACGGCCACGCCTGAACCGACTCTGACTCCCCCGGCGGAGGAAAACATCCCGGAAAACGGCTGCGCCAATCTGCCCCAGCGCGACGCCCTGACCGAAGTGCTGGCGTCCGTGGTGGGGGGCGCAGACAACGGCGGCTTTGGGTTTCCCATGTGGGCCACCCTGGTGGACCGGGATGGCGTCGTCTGTGTGGTAACATTCTCCGGCATAGACCGGGGCGACCAGTGGCCGGGCGGCCGCACGATATCGGCCCAGAAAGCCAATACGGCCAACGCCTTCAGCCTGCCGGGGCTGGCCCTGAGCACGGGCAACCTCTACAGCGCGGTGCAGCCCGGCGGCAGCCTCTTTGGCCTGCAAGCCAGCAATCCAATGGACACCTCGGTGGCCTACTTTGGCTCCGCCAGGGATTTTGGCACAGAAAAAGACCCCATGATCGGCCTGCGCTTGGGCGGCGTCGATGTTCTCGGCGGCGGTCTGGCCCTCTACGACGCCGACGGCGCCCTGCTGGGCGGTCTGGGCGTCAGCGGCGACACGTCCTGCACCGATCACATCATCGCCTGGAAGGTGCGGGATGCCCTGGGACTGGACAATGTGCCCCGCGGCGTCAGCCCCAGCGGGGACGACAACATCGTCTTTGACATCCAGGTCGACAAGAACGGTCAGAGGGTGAGCGCCAGTGGCTGGGGACAGCCCACCTGTGGCCTGGACGAGGAGAAGATCGTCGCCGGCCTGCCCAAATCCTTTCCCATTGGACCGAATGAGTAGTGTGACAACGAGAGTTCATGGAGAGGCGAGGCATTCCACCCCGATTGAGGCCGCACGCTCCAATTTGGAAAGCAGAAATGGACTCACTCGTGCTTCATTTGCCAGGAATGCCTCGCCCCACACAGCCTCGACCTGCCAATTCTCGTTGTCGTGGTAGGGAGTGGAGAGTAGCGGATTAGAGATTGATGCTTGGGGGGGGCGTGGCGCCAGCCACGTCCCCTTTTCACCGGTTGGATTGATAGCCCAACTTACAACTGGTCGACAGGGGAAAAAAGACGCGGGTGCGCTGGTCCACAGCCGGTCGCGGTGTGGGACAGGGTGTGGTTCCGGCGCTGGGTGTGGGCGGCGGGCCTGCGGGCGCGACTGTGATCGATCGTCCTGGCCATCCTGTTTGTAGACGATCACACCCGGCGCGGCGGCCAGCACAGCCGCCTCGCTGTTTTCCATCTTGTTCCACTGAAAAGGCATGAGCAGAAAATCCGCGCCCCTGTGGTTGTAGCCGCGTTTCCTCCGCGTCCCCCCGCATCTCCGCGGTGGATTTTCGCAGCGGCCAAACCTTCAGGTTCGTGTCGCTTCCGGGTCAGCCAAGTTTATCCTGTCTGTGGTACACTGAACCTCTCATCCGTTGCCTGATCGAATTCTCTGGCATCGAATCGAACACACAAGGAGAAATATATGAATAGCCTTCCCAACCCTCGTCGCCTTTCCGGGTCACCAATCGTGGTGGCCGTGATCGTGATCGTCATTGGCGTCTTTCTGCTCATCTTTGCCGGCCAGTTTTACTACGCTTTTGAAGAGGTCAACGCCCAGGAAGTCGGCGTCAAACTCCAGGGCGGCAAAATCAAAGACGTGGTTGGCCCCGGCGTCTATTCGGACGCGGGTCTGTATGCAGAACTGGTGCGTGTCTCCAGCCAGGGCATTCCCTTCACCGTCGAAGACCAGGAGATCATCACCAAAGACAAACAGCGCATCGGTCTGGTGGTCAGCGGCGACATCTTCCGGCCTGGCGTGAACGAAAAAGACACTCTGCGCAATCTCTGGGCCCAATACCGGGGCATCTATCTGGACGACGAGCTAGCCCGAACCCGTGTACAGGACCTGGCCCGCCAGTCCATGAAGGTCTGCGTGGGCAACCGCACTTTTGACGACAACGTGGTGGGCACGGCCCGAGATATACTACGTAACTGCATCGATGACGAAGTGGGTGGTCTGGCCGCCAACTTTGGCCTGCGCATCGCCAACGTTGTCGTGCCCGACGTCATCCTCTCGGCTGATGTGCAGAAGGGCCTGGATGCCATCGTACAGAGCCGGCTGGAAACCGAGAAGGCTGCCCAGGACACCCTGCGCGCCCGCGCCCAGGCCGACGCCGAGCAGGCCAAGCAGGAAGGTGAAATCCGCGTGGCCCAGAGCCGGATCCAGGAGCAGGCTCGCCAGGAGACCACTCTGGCCAAGCTGGAACAGGAGAAGGTGCAGGCGCAACGGGCTGTGATCGAAGCTGAAAAGGCCAATGATCTTTTTTCCGCCCAGCAGGACCTGGAGATCAACCGGGCCAAAGCCCAGGCCGCGGCGGAACTGGCGAAGGCCGAAATTGCCAACGAAACGGCGCTAGCCCAATTGTACAACTCGATGCCTTCCTACGTAACTCTGTTGTTGGCCCGCGCCAATGCGTCAGCGCTCAACCAGACGGACAAAGTGATCTTCACGCCCGAAGGAACCACACCGACCATCGTTCTGCCCGGCCCCGGCATTGTGCCCACCGTGAATACGGGCGGGCAGTAGCGCGTATGTGAGGGTGGTGGACAAGAAGCAGTGATCGGTAAACAGTAATCGGTGGCTTTCGGGACGCCCACTGATTACTGTTTGCTGATAACTGTTCACGTCACACGGGCCTGCCAGGCGGCAAAAAAAACCTGACAGGCCCTTTGCATTTGCGCGAAACACCCAGAATTGGCTATGATATTGTAGAGTTCCACACTGAACGGATGTGCGTCGAACCCGCATAATGGCAACGTTGCGCAACATTCCCATTTTCTCACTCTCAAAGCCCTTCCCAGCGACAGATTGCCAGAACCAGAATGCCGCCCGTTCCCTGGAAAACGCTCTCCAGCAAACCAATCTATGCGAACAAATGGATGCGTCTGCGCGAGGACATCGCCGAGATGCCCGACGGACGCACGACCCTCTACGGCGTCGTCACCTTTGGCGAGTGCGTGGGGGTGCTGCCCTTCGTGGACGAAGACCACGTGGCCCTGGTGCGCCAATATCGCTATGTATTCGATGAAAACCAGCGCTGGGAAATGCCCACCGGCGGCGTGCGGGAGGGTGAGTCATCCGAAGCAGCGGCCCTGCGCGAACTGCAGGAGGAAGTGGGTTTCACCGCCCAACGTCTCGTCCCCATCAGCACCTATTACACATCCAAGAGCATCTGCGACGAGACGGCCTATCTTTTCCTGGGCTACGATCTGTCACGTTCTGCCCTGCCGCCCGACGACACCGAATTTTTCGAGGTGGCAATCTTTCCCTTTGACGACGTGCTGGAAATGGTCAACCGCAGCGAAATCCGCGATGGCATGACCGTCATCGCCGTTCTCCACGCCGCCCGGCTGCGGAGCACGTAAGACTTTGTTCACAATCCGGCGATCAATTGACCAGACCGAAGCGATACGCTGGTTATAACTTTCGTCTTTTCCTACCCGACAGGAGCAGCCAATGAATTCCGTTGAAGTCGCCACGCCCGCCTGGGAAGAACGCCTGCGCAAAATAACGATTGTGGTGGACCGCCTGGGGCTGGCCTATCTCTTCCTCACCCAGCTTTTCTGGAAGCTACCCCCCACCTTCGGCTGTAACAACGACTTCGCCTTTCCCGTGGCTGCGGAAAGGCCCAATTATTGGGAAGGCAACGGCAGCGGCGGTCTCTGCTACTGGATGGGGATGGAGTCAATCTATGCGCCGCGCGATCGCCAGGTGCTGGTGGCCGATATGCGTCCCGCCGGTCTGCCCAAGATCGGCGTCAACATTGCGCCCCTGGCCCAGGCCAATGCCCTGTTGCTGGACAATGTAATCATCCCCGGTATCGCCTTCTTCGGCTGGCTGATCTGGCTGGCCGAAGCCTGGATATTTGTCTCCATGCTGCTGGGCTTTCTCTCTCGCTTCGGCGCGTTGGTCTCGATTGGAGTCAGCGCCCAACTGTGGGTGGGCCTGGCAAACATCCCCAGACCCTACGAATGGGAGTGGGCCTACGGCGCCATTCTCTTGCTCTCGATTGTGATGTTGGGCCTGGCGCCGGGTCGCCAGTTTGGATTGGATGTGGGCCTGCGTCGCAGACTGTCGGCGTCCGACGCACAGGGGAATCGACTCTCCCAACTGTTGATGGCGCTGAGCTAGGAATGGAACGCGGATGACGCGGATTGGGCGGATCAACGCGGATAAAATCTGCGTAATCTGTTTTTTCTGCGCAATCTGCGTCCTACTCTTAAGTCTCCTGCAAAAAGCCTACAGGCTCACCGCTGAGACGCGGGGAACGCAGAGGTTCGCGGAGATTTTCTCCTGAATTTCTCCGCGTTTCCTCTATACTCTCTGCGCCCCCGCGGTGAAATTGACCTTTTTTCAGTGAAGTCAGCACATGTATCCTCAACATTCACCCCATTGTACTATGGATAGGTCGCCTGCCTCAATTGACCCAGCCGACCCCGATCAATCCAATGAGCAGAAAGATTTGCCGTCCGCCATTGTAGTATCTGCTCGGAAAACTGATCCGGCGCGACGAGGAGCGCAGTGATCAGATGCGTGGGGTCACGCAATCACACCCACTGTCGTAATCACGCAGTGGTAGGCGAAAAAAGCGTCCATGGCCGCCGCCTGCTCCCCACTGGCGTTG
>Ga0114931_10008239_pt1 | contig 12638 bp, 7 predicted proteins | sample 2SBtaG_FD_89579 | JGI IMG/M metagenome (GOLD analysis project Ga0114931, IMG submission 89579) | Deep subsurface microbial communities from Kolumbo volcano to uncover new lineages of life (NeLLi) - 2SBTROV14_V59a metaG | ecosystem: Environmental > Aquatic > Marine > Volcanic | place: Kolumbo...
ACCTGGGCTATGTGGCCGATGAGCGAACAAAAAATGTATTTGCACGCCAAAGAAATGATGGCAACGGATAATGAGGAAGACCAATGGAGAACAGCCCGCGAAAAATATCTCGACCCTTACCTCATACGATTCCCCCAGGGAGAGCACGTCAAATGGGTCAACGAGCAAATCGATCGAATTGCGATTGCGAATGCATTGAATAGAATCAAGCTTTTCGTCAAATGGAATCGCGAACCGAAATCTGAAGCCGAAAAAATCGCCGTGCAGGCTTACAAAGCCGAAAAAAATTCCGACCGCATTCAGGCTCTTGCCCAATACCGTTCACTCTCTGTCCTCTTCGCTGACAACGAAGAAGCCCGCTATTACGTCGAAATTGCCAAGCGAAAAATCCGCGAAATTCTTGACCCCGCTCAAAACAATCGGATGTTGGGATTGATCGATAAAAATCTGATCAAAGCGGAAAAACTTATTAACGGTGGCGAAGAAATCAAAGCGCAGACCATCTGGAAAGCGGTCGTCGATGCCTTCCGTGATAATCAGGAATTTCAGAAGCAGGTGAATTATGCCCAAGCCCGACAAACCGGCAAAAAACCCGAAGAAATACCCTATAAACCGGGTTCCGCCGACAAGAACCAATGATGAATCGCAAACTGTGCATGATGTCTCTGGCTGCTCGTCATCGGGTGGGATTATGGAATGATTCTCTCACAAAGACACCAAGGCGAACAGAAAGAATAACTTCAGAAAAATCCTTGGCGGTCTTTACGGCTTTCCGAGAGGGTCTGTTTTTGTCGTTCAATTTCAACGACACACTTAATCGAGCACTTCTCGACTCCCTGACGGTCGCGGCTCTTGATGAATCCCCGTGCTGTGTTCACCACGGGCTAATTTGATGAAAACTGAAAACTGCACACGGAAAACTCCCGTCTACCCGCTCCCTTTCTTTTTCAAATTTCCTGCTACAATTCACGCATGAATTCTCAATACCAGTTTGATATCGTTGTGGTCGGTGCCGGTCATGCGGGGACCGAAGCGGCAATGGCGGCGGCGCAATTGGGTGCGAAGACTGCGCTGTTGACGATGAACTGCGACACTGTCGCACAGATGAGTTGCAACCCCGCAATCGGGGGGATTGCCAAGGGGCAGATTGTCCGCGAAATCGATGCTCTCGGTGGCGAAATGGGAAAAGTCATCGACCACGCGGGAATTCAATTCCGCATGCTCAACCGAGGTAAAGGCCCGGCAATGCACAGTCCACGTGCACAGGCCGACAAAAAACAATATCAGTTCGAAATGAAACACCGCGTCGAGCAACAAGAGAACCTCACACTAAAACAGGAAAGCGTCGAAGCATTGCTTGTCGAGAACGACCAAATTTCCGGTGTCAAAGTTCGAGGCGATGCGGTATACCATGCCGATGCAGTGATCCTCACAACGGGGACGTTCCTCCAGGCAGTCATGCACACCGGAGAGGCAAAAACCAAAGGCGGTCGTGCGGGGGAAGGAACCACCGGAACCCTTTCCGATGCGCTTTGCGAGCTTGGCTTCGAACTCGAACGATTCAAAACGGGAACGCCCGCGCGATTGAACGGTCGCACTATTGACTTTTCTGTTTTGGAAGAGCAACCGGGGGACGACGAACCGCAACCGTTCAGCTTCATGACCACGAAACTCACCGATCCGCAACTTCCCTGTTATCTCACCGATACCAACGAGCGGGTTCACGAACTGATACGTAAAAATCTGAGTCGGGCACCGATGTATTCCGGGCAAATCGAATCGACGGGACCGCGTTATTGTCCTTCGATCGAAGACAAAATCGTTCGCTTTGCCGACAAAAAATCGCACCGCATTTTTCTCGAACCTGAAGGGCGAAACACGCTGGAGTATTATTGCAACGGCATATCGACCAGTCTCCCACGCGATGTGCAGGACGGAATGATTCACTTAATCCCCGGCTTGGAACGAGCAGAGATCATGCGCTACGGCTACGCGGTGGAGTACGATTTCGCCCTGCCCACGCAACTGAGGCCATCAATGGAAACCAAGCAGGTTCGCGGACTTTATTTCGCCGGGCAAATCAACGGCACGACCGGTTACGAAGAAGCGGCGGGTCAGGGATTGCTCGCGGGGATTAACGCAGCCATGCAATTGAAATCCGAGTCGCCGTTGATTCTCGATCGCAATCAAGCGTATTTGGGTGTGTTGATCGACGACCTGGTGACAAAGGGTGTCGATGAACCGTATAGAATGTTTACATCCCGCGCGGAATTCCGCTTGTTGCTTCGTCACGACAATGCGGACAGACGGTTGACCCCCATTGCAAAAAGAATCGGACTGGCGGGCGAAGAACGCATTCAACAAACCGAAGCACACGAAAAACAGATTCAATCGGGTATGGCAGCAATTCAGCGAATTCGGCACGAAGGAAATTCTCTCGAAGAGATTTTACGAAGGCAGGAAGTGACCTGGGAATCGCTCTGTGGAATTTCGAGGGAGATTGCAGAGTTGCAATTGTCACCCCGAGCATCGAGACAGATCGAGATCGAAACGAAATATGCGGGTTATATTCGTCGGCAATCTTCCGAAATTGCCAGACAACAAAAGGTTCAGAAGCTGCGTATTCCCGAGACACTCGACTTTCAGGCGATTCCTCAATTGCGCATCGAAGCGCGAGAAAAACTTGCGCGCGTTCAACCGATGAACTTTGCACAGGCCGAGCGCATCAGTGGTCTCACCCCGGCAGACCTTGCGGTGCTTTCGATTTATCTGGAGAATTCATCAACATCGATCTCTTGAAACTCCGCGAGAAAAACGGGGCCGGCCCCAACGAGGATGCCGACCCCAACTCACCAGAAACGCCGTTCCTTTTTATTCGCGCAGCAGCTTCAAGTTGTTTTGTTCCGTCCGGTTGAATTCTATTTCATCGTTCTTTCCGGTCTCGCTGTGGGAATTGCAAAGTTGTCCGCTGAAGAAACCCAACTGCTGCCAATGGTTTTCAATTGAGATTTTATTTGTGTGCAGTCTTGTGGGTTTCTTCGTTGTGACAACTTTGTTGTGATAGTAGTGAAGCGGTAAAGAGGGGGATTTATTGCGCTCATAACGATTATTTTGTGAATAAACCGTAAGTTGTTATTATGAAAGGAGTTGCAAAGACGAGACCCCTTGTTTTCCATCAGGTCCGGTCGAGACCCTTTGGAATCCACTCCTCAAAAGGGCGTTATGAGGGCATTTTTCATGGTGGAACATCGCTGAAATTCTGAGTTCCATGCGGTATGGCTTGAAAAGAAGAGCACGGTTCTATAAATTTCGAGGAACGAATTTTTCTGAGAGACAAAGAGAGCAACAGGAGTTTATTGTTTATGGGGCGTTATACCGGACCCAGAGCACGCATTAACCGGCGTCTGGGTGTGTTGGTCTTCGAGAATTCCGGAGCCATGAAATCTTCCGAGAAGAAGTCGTATCCACCGGGAATGCACACCCGGAGGAAGAAACCCTCAACGTACGGGACCGCACTGACCGAAAAACAGAAGATCAAGTATTATTACGGCTTGCGAGACAAGCACCTGCGCCGATACTTCGATAAAGCAAAACGCATCAAAGGGAACACGGGAGAGCAGATACTGATTCTCTGCGAGCGCAGACTGGATAACGTCATTCGTCGCGCGGGTCTTTCTGTTACTCGAAATCAGGCGCGTCAGGGAGTCGCCCATCGCCATTTTCAGGTGAACGGTAAAACGGTCAGTTCGCCTTCTTTTGTGGTACGATCTGGCGATAAAATCACCGTGAGGAATCGACCGAATCTCAAAAAACTATACAAAGAACTCTCCGAGAGTTCTTCAGCCGAACCGACGAATTGGATCTCCTGTGACCCCTCGAATCTGGAGATTGTGGTGAATTCGTTACCCGATTTCGAAGATGTCTCTCTTCCCGTCGATGTCGGTCAGGTTGTCGCCTTCATGTCGCGGTAAGGGTGGACTTTTTCATGGAGGAGAATCGAAGCATCCATGGCGAAGTTTTCTACAATTCTGCTGTTCGGTGCACCGGGCGTGGGAAAAGGAACTCAGGGTAAAACGCTTCATCAACTACCCGGTTTCTATCACCTTGCCAGTGGCGATGTCTTTCGAGCCTTGAAGGACGATTCTCTGGAAGGCAGGCAGGCGGCCAGCTTCAGTTCGCGCGGGGAACTCGTCCCCGACGAATTAACGATCCACATCTTCCTCAGTTATCTGGACGAACTGATTTCGTCGAACGCCTTTTCGCCCGAATCGGACCTGCTGCTTCTGGACGGTATCCCCAGGAATGTTCCTCAGGCAGAAATTCTGGCCGAACGGTTCGATGTGAGGAAAGTGATTTCGTTTCGTTACAACGACGAAGAATTGATGGTCGCGCGCATGAAGAAGCGTGCCGAAATGGAAAACCGCGCGGACGATGCCGACGATCAAGTCATCCGCAATCGATTTCGTGTTTATCGGAATGAGTCCGAACCCGTACTTGATTTTTATTCCGACGAGATTGTTTCCGAGATCGACTGTACCGCATCTCCGGTGGAAGTCTTGCGCTCGGTTCTGGACTGTATTATTCCGTTACAAAAGCAACTTGCCTGCGGTACGTAAAATAGGTCGATTTGGAAAGCGATTGCTACGAGAATTCTCCGCTGCTGAAAATGGGTCTTTCGTCTGCCGGGAATAGATCGTACAATATCTTCACACTCGAAATGGAATTCGTCGCAAAGGGCCGCTCTCTTGGGATTCCAGGGAAGACACACCGTTTTCAAACGGGAAAGACCATGAATTCTTTCAAACTCATCAGATTAATTTCGATCTTCGTTTGCGTTTGTTTTCTACTGAGAGACGATTCGATCGTCATCGCGAAAAATACCGATCGCATTAACAATTCTTTGAAGTCCTATCGAAAGCAGTATGAAAAAATTTACGCACCTTTTCGGGACTCGATGAAAACCATCGAGCAATTCTGTCAAAAAAAAGGACTTTCCAGCGAAGCTGATCTCGTCAAAACGCTTTCCTCCCAGATCGATTTTCACTCGATGACCATCCAAAAATTGTCGCCATACGTTCGACCGGAAATTTCGCGAAATCTCTCGGCAGACCAACGTTTTTGGCGCATGCACTTGTACAAATCGCAAAACAACTACGCGCAGGCCATGTTTTCTCTCTCGAAGAATGCTCTCAATAGCGGGTTGGCTAGCATGAGTTACCGGCTACTGCGAGAAGTGGTTCGCCAAAATCCCGATCACCCCTCCGCGCGTCGGATGTTGGGGTTCGTCCGTTTCGAAAACCGTTGGGTAACTCCCCTGGTGAAAAGTCAAAAACGAAAAGGAATGGTCTGGCACGAAAAATTCGGTTGGCTCAAAAAAGATTTCGTCGAAAGGTACGAACAGGGCGAAAGGTATTACATTCCCATTCGGGGAGGCAAGGGGGGATGGATTCCCGCTGCACAAGAAGCGACGATACGGCAAAACTTCGCCAACGCCTGGGAAATCGAGACCGATCATTTTATCGTGAAAACGAACCAGAGCCTCGAACGGGGAGTAGAAATCGCAAGCCAGTTGGAAGATTACTACGAGTTTTTCTTCTCGACCTTTGCGGGGTTTTTCAACGGTCGCTCGCAATCGCGGAAGTTGATTAAGAAAGGACATAAAGTCGTTCCCGAATCGCGAAAACATCGAGTCTATTACTACCGCACTCGGGACCAATATAATCGGGAATTGAAAAAACATATCCCCAATATCGGAATCACAAACGGTCTTTACCTGACAAACACCAGAACATGCTATTTCTTTCACGCAGAGAAAGTCGATAACGATAGCACTTTGTATCACGAAGCGACGCATCAACTATTTTACGAGACGATGGTGAACCCGCCCCGTCGCGGACAGCGCATTCCGATGGTGGCCCTGAATGGCAATTTCTGGATTATCGAGGGTATTGCGTGCTACATGGAATCGTTTCACAATCGCAACGGACTGATGAGTGTCGGCGACACGACCAACCCGCGATTTCAAGCTGCACATATTCGTTTAACCAGAGACAACTATTACGTTCCGCTGGCTAACATGGCTTCGATGGGGATGAATACGTTTCAAAGTCAAAATCGAAAGATCATCGCGATGAATTACTCGCAGGCTTCGGGGTTGTCGAAATTTTTTATGGAATACGAAGGGGGCAAATATCGAGATTCTCTCATCGAGCATTTATCTCAAATTTATCGTCAGGCTGGTAATCGTCGCTTCAAAGTCCCCTCGCTGGCAAAGCTGACAGGAGCTTCATTCCTCCAACTCGACAGCCAGTATCGCTCGTTCATTTCGCAAATTGGTCAACCGGGACGGGCTTATATCGACGAATAATGCAACACAGTTCGAAAACTGAAACGTCTACCTCAGGCGAATCCGTGCCAGGAACGTTTTCTCGCGATCTCCGCGGATGCGAAAATCTTCCAGCAACGCTTCGATGTCCGGCGTGACGAAATTGAAATAAGCGGTCCGGTTTCCCGAAACGACCACTCTCAATTTTCGGTCGAAATCGACCAACTCTGGTGCAAGCCACAATTCGCTGGATTTCGCTCCTGCAAGAGAGCGGATTCGAATGCGATCTCTGTTGGGCAAAATGGAAACCGAGATTTTTCGGGCACGGACACCGCGACGTTTTTTTTGTCCGTTCAAAAAGTCTTTCACGTCTTTGTAATCGGACGAATCCAGTTTGGCGTTCAACCAGTAAAACTCCGATTCCGAAGGACGCATCAGTTTCATCTCGAATTGGGTCGGGTATTTTTTACGCTGCTGGAATTTCATCCATTCGAAAAGTCGATGAATTTCTTCGTAGTACGATTCGTAGCCGCGACCGACATATTCCACATAGATTACATCGTGTCTTGCGCGCATCATCGAATTGAGAATTCGCGCGTTTTTGTGTGGCGAATCGCGGCACAACTCGCCTGAAACGATGTAGAAAGGTAAATCGACCGAGTTGGGCCAATACCAGCGGCAGTATTTTTCGGCAATGGCCGCGATGGGAATCACCCCTGCAAACAAATGCGGATGTGACATACCGATATCGAATGCGGCATCTCCGCCCGAACCGTGTCCCGTCAGAAAGATACGATCCGAATCGACACGAAATCGTTTCCGGGCATCTCGAATCGCCGCCAGCACAATTTCGTGAGAGCGCATGTCGTACTTGTAGGCTTCGTTGCGTCCTTCGGTATAGTCGGGAGCGATGACAATGTAGCCAAGCCTTTGAGCCTGCCCCGGTTTTTTTTCTCGACCGGCCCACCAGACGACAGCATCTTCACATGTTCGCTCTGCCGTTCGTAAGGTGACGATCATCGGATAACGACGTGAGGGTCGATACTCCGGCGGAAGCTTCACGGTGTATTTCATTTCAGACCGGTTCCCGCCGAACTTCACGACGAACGATTTTTCCAATGTCGCAGTGGGTGAGTTCAGTGCCATTGGGAGATAGGGAATCATTTTTCGAACGACACGTGGACCGACACCTTCCACCGCTTTCAAACGCCCCAGAAGAAGCTGCCTTTGGATTTTATCGCTTTCGCCGAGGTATTCGACGACCGTTTTTCGGGCTTCCCATAAACGTAGCGACAATTTCAAATCAGTCAGAGCGTTCTCGCTTCCCAGACACCAGCCGGAAATCGCCAGCGCAACTTTTTGATTTGTATTCAGGTTTTTCGACACAGAGAGTTTCGAAAACGCATCGAGCAAAGCAACCGATTCGAAATTCAGAGAGTTCGCGATCCTGTCAACCGTTGCTCCGACTCGAGTTTGGAACGTTCGATCGCCTTCGATTTTCGTTTTCATGGTACCGAGCAGTTTTTTCGTCTCAGCGATTTTTTTCTTCGAGACTTCGTAACCGTCGGACATGAGTTCGATTTCGCGTTTTAAGGACAAGTCGAGGTTTTTCCGTTTTTTCAGCAGCTTCAACGAATTCTGCACCAGCGCGTCTTGTCCCACGTTTTGTCTGTTTTTTAACTCTGTTAAAATCCTTTTCGTCTGAAAGTTGTGTAACTGTTTTTTTACCTTTTCCGCCCGCACTTTAAGCGTGGGAAAGTCACGAATGATCGACCGAATTTCTTCTTCTGCCTGTGGAAAATAACTTGCTTGAAGATAAAATCGAGCGATGGCCATACGGTCGTCGGGATTTTTCCCATCGGTGGCCTGGCGAATCATCGCGTCGAGTTGATCCAGAGGCACCGAAGTTGTCGCAATCCCCTGATCCCACTGATGCGTTAAGCCGCGAAGAAGAAGATGTTGAGGCGTAATTTTCACCACTCCCTGAACGACGTCGATCGTTTTTTGACCGTCCCGAATCTTTGCGGTCCGCCGCCCAAATCGACTGAACTTGCTAATCTCGAACATCGCGCCCAGTCTTCCCAAAGCAGCTTTCGGTCTGCGACGGGGTTGTTTGAGAGTAAATGTCACATTGCGACCCAAGTCCGCATTTCTGTTGTAACTCGACAGGCTCGACTGTGGAACGAAATACCATTTGATCCCCGTTGAAACCATGAGGATTTTGAAAACATTCGGATTTTGCTTGGCAATCCGTTCGCTCATGGCGACGATCGGAACCGGGTCTCCTTCGAATTTCATACCGTTCTTGAGAACGACATCTCCACCATGAACGTGACGAGAGGCGACTCCAAAGAAGATGGAGACAAGCGAAGCAAGGCAGAAAATTTTATAGATTCCCAAACGCGGAAACATTCCGTAACCCCTGGAATGAAATTCGACAAAGTTCGACATGCCGACCCGGCGTAGCGTACAGCATACGGACACTCGATAAAAAAGACAGTCGTCGTTTCCTTCATCATCCGACTCGGAATCCGTTTTGTCCAGAGGATTCACAGAAATCGAATTCGAAACTTGCGTTTTCCCGAGATTCTAGCGAATAAACGGAGAGATCGGCAGTGAATCCGTTTTAACTCTGGAATTGAATCTCCACTTTCGGTTTGCAGATCATTCTCCTGCGAACCTGTTGTCTGCAAGTTGTGTCAAGGGGTCAATTCGGTATCACCGTTTGGCTTCTCTGATGAACCGTCATACACAATTTCTTCTGAAACTTCTGGAACACGAACTTCACCTGGCGACTGGTGTTGCAGAACATGCTTCTCGAAAGTCACAATAAGTAAATGATAACCAAAAGCGATGCAGGCAGCTTCCGTGAGTTGGGAAGAGTTGCTCTGCCTTTAATATTAAGCTCCGGTTCGATTTCGCTGATGCACGTCATCGACCGCATGTATCTGACGTGGTTCGACACCGCCGCCGTCGGTGCTGCGTTTCAGGCGGGGGTACTCTTTTGGACGCTCTACAGCCTCTTGCTGGGTACGGTAATGTACGTCAACACGTTTGTTGCTCAGTACGATGGTGCGAAAAAACCGCAGCGCGTCGTCGCAGCGGTTTGGCAGGGAATCTACCTGGCAATTATCGGCGGTGCCGTCATCATGGCGATCGCTCCTTTTTCTGATCGAATCTTTGCGACGATCGGCCACGAAGCGAGCATTCAACATTTGGAGTCCTCGTACTTCGCCATCTGTTGCATGGGTGGAATTCCTATGGCTCTTGCAGCGTGTCTCTCCTGTTTCTTCACGGGACGAGGTCATACCAAAGTCGTCATGTACGTCAACTTCACAGTTCTGTCGATTAACGCCGTACTGGATTACTTAATGATCTTCGGCTTCGGCGGGTTTCCAGAAATGGGCGTTCGAGGAGCAGCCATCGCGACTATGTTTTCACAGTGTTGTGCCGTGGCAATTTATGCAAAACTTGTCATCGGGGCACGCCACAAAGAAGGTTACGACACACTTAAAAATTGGCAGTATGACGGAGAATTGTTTCGAAGAATCCTCCGCTATGGGTTGCCCACAGGATTTCAATATCTCGGAGAAATCTCCGGAATTACGATTTTTATTTCGCTCGTCGGGACCATTGGATCGAACGAATTGACCGCGACCAGTCTTGCGTTCAACCTCAACTCGATGGCGTTCATTCCCATGCTGGGCTTTGGAACGGCGGTGATGACACTGGTCGGACGGCGTATTGGCGAAGGACGACCCGAAATGGCAGTCCGCACAACCTGGATCGCTGCTGCGTTCTGCTGCGCCTATATGCTTTTCTTCTCTGCAATTTATCTCTTCCAGCCCGATGCGATCATCTGGATTTATTCGATCGGAAGCGATCCCGAAAAATTCGCTCCCATTCGCGATTTAATCGTACTCCTTTTGAAATTCGTGGCGGTGTATTCGTTCTTCGACGGGTTGGCAATCATCTTCAGTTCCGCGATTCGCGGTGCAGGAGATACCCGTTTCGCATTGATTTTCACCATTGCCGACGCCTGGATCTTGATGGTCATTCCGGTTGTCGTCGTCTGGAAATTCTACGAACCAAACCTTCTTCTTGGCTGGGCGGCGGTTGCCGTTTACATCATGGTTCTCGGGTTGGGGTTTTTCTGGCGATTTCACAAGGGTGCCTGGAAATCAATGCGCGTTATCGAGCATACCGCCAATGTGGAAACCGAACCGGTTGAAAACGTGCCTCATCTTCTCGATGGCGATGTGCTCCCGGTTCCCGTAGTTGAATCCGCCGGTGAAGTCACACCGTAAGACTCATGAAGAAACCCATTAACGCCCGGTGAAGACACCGGGAGCCGATCGAAAGCACGTTTTTTTCAGACTCGGTGTGTACCACCCGTTCTTCTCGTTTTCTCAACACCCAGGAAAGGACTGGTCCTCAAAATGTCTCATGCAGATTCGCAAACCCAAGCCGCTTATAATGAGATGCGTACGCAGTGGTCTTTTCCCGAAGGTGTGACGAATCTGAATCACGGTTCGTTCGGTGCATCGCCGATGATTGTTCGGCAGAACAAGCAAGAGTGGTCTCATCTGCTGGAAAGCAATCCGATGGACTTTTTTGTCCGTGAATTGGAAAATCATCTCGATCACGCTGCCGAAAAACTGGGGAAGTTCGTCGGTGCTCCCGCCAAAGATTTGATCTTCGTCGGGAATGCGACCGACGGAATGAACATCCTTGCCACCAGTCTGGAATTCGAATCGGGAGACGAGATTCTCTTCTCCGACCATGAATATGGAGCGGTCGTTCGTATCTGGCGGCGAGTCTGTAAAAAAACGGGTGCGATCCCCGTCTTCGCGCAAACTCCCTGCCCCGTCACTTCTACGGACGAATTCGTCGACGCAATTTTCGAAAAGGCGACCGACCGTACGAAACTGCTCGTGGTGAGTCATATCAGTTCGCCGACGGCCGTCGTTTTTCCCGTGGCTGAAATCTGCCGACGCGCGAAAGAACGAAAGATACCGGTTTGCATCGACGGGCCACATGCGATTGCGATGCTTCCGCTGAACATTCAAGAACTGAACTGCGATTTTTATACCGCCAGTTGTCACAAGTGGCTCTGCGCTCCGTTCGGCAGCGGTTTTTTATACGTCGCGCCCAAGTGGCAGCAGAAAATGCAACCCGCCGTTTTAAGTTGGGGAAGAAGCGTCAGCGGCAGACAGACCAACTGGAAAGACGAGTTTCATTGGACCGGCACCCACGACCCGTCTGCCAATCTTGCAATTCCCGCAGCCATTGAATTTCTCACGGACTACGGTTTGGAGAACTTCCGCAAAGTAACGCATCAAAACGCACAATATTTCCGACAGCGAATGCAAGAGACGACCGGGCTACCTGAGTTGGTTCCCGATTCGCCCGACTGGTACGGTTCGATGATTGCCATGCCGATTCCAAATCACGATGTCGAACCTCCCCCCAACGGCAAACGCGACCCGCTGCAAGATGCGCTCTGGGAGAAATACAAAATCGAGATACCGGTTCTGCACTGGCAAGGCCAACGGTTGATACGATGTTCATGCCATCTCTATAATTCACGAACGGAAATCGATTTGTTAATGCAAGCCCTGAAAGAGTTGCCGGGGGCCATCACCACGCCGTGGCCACAAGAACGGGAAAGTTAAAAAAATGAGATTCCTATGAATGAGTTGGCGGATGAATTCTATGAAAAAGCGATTGTCCTTATGAGGCATTCGACGAATTCTTCTGGTATTCGTAAAATGATCCGCCTATTCAAAAAAGCCGACAAACTTGGTAGCTTGAATGCAACAGTCTATTTGGGAATGCTCTACGAGACAGGGTACTATATTAAGAAAGATCTCGAGAAATCTAAGTGTTTATTTCAAAAAGCGGCCAATGAAGGTGATCGATTTGGAGAATTCAACTTGGGAAGGCTTCTTTATCACGAGCGAAAATATGAAGAAGCAATATCATGGTGGATGAAAGCGATCACGAAGAATGAAACTCATTCAAAAGTATTCCTTGGAATTGCTTATGAAAAAGGGCATGGCGTCGAGAAAAACATTGAGAAGGCGATTGAGTTTTTCCGGAGCGCTGAAATCGACGGAGATCCAGATGCTTTTTGTCAATTAGCTCTCTGCTACCGGGATGGGCTTGGTGTTGAGAAAAACACAGAAAAAATGAACGAGCTTATCACAAAAGCTCGTGAAAAAGACCATCCTTATGCATGGGAGTTGACCGGAAATATGTATCTGGAAGGAATGCTTCCTGCTCCCGATCCGATCCAATCGGCATTAGAGGG
>Ga0114931_10008240_pt1 | contig 12637 bp, 22 predicted proteins | sample 2SBtaG_FD_89579 | JGI IMG/M metagenome (GOLD analysis project Ga0114931, IMG submission 89579) | Deep subsurface microbial communities from Kolumbo volcano to uncover new lineages of life (NeLLi) - 2SBTROV14_V59a metaG | ecosystem: Environmental > Aquatic > Marine > Volcanic | place: Kolumbo...
CTGCGGTACATGAATATCTGATTGGACAAGGCTATGCAGCAGTTGCTATTCTGAATCAAAATGAAAAAGAACTTGATACTATCTTGAATGAATTCAGTGAAGGTAAGCACCAAATTATTTTGAATTGTAATCGTATCAATGAAGGCGTTGATGTGGTAGGTTGCACTGACATTTATCTTGGTCGGCAATTCGGATCTTACCCGCAACTCAATCAGGTAATTGGTCGCGCTTCCCGTCCCGATTCAGATTGTGTGGTATGGGAACTTATCAATCCAATTTCCAGTAAGAATCTTGATACTACAGTTGTAGTAGGAACACCTGAACGGCATCGTTTACTTAGTAAGAAAAAGGGCAATTGGTTTGAACAAGAGTTCGATTATACTTCACATCGTGTTGATGAAATGTGGAATGGCACACAAGCAGCGACTGCAGGGAATATGATTTAATATGAATAATAATATTTCAGATTTTCAAACAAAGTATGAACGGGCTATTATAAAAACAGCTATAGGTATTTATATAATACACAGCGCAGGTGAAGTATTAGGATATACCCAAGAAACCATGGAATCTAATATTGATATGTTATGCGGGATACTTGCCGATAATATTGGTGTGAGTAAAATGTCTATATTAGAAGATGCTAATAAAGCACACGATAGGCTCCCTATGTCATACATTGGTGAACTGCGTGAATCGGGAATGATTCAGCAACTTACATATGATTTATTTAGGTTAAAAATACTAAAAAAGGCTTGACAATTAGGTTACAGTTTGTTATTATATACAAACTGACCAAAAAGACATAGGGGAATATTGTGATACCATTCGACATTTCATTGATGCGCGTAGAACACGTTCACTTAAAGTATGTTACTAAAGCTATGGGTGGTTCTATCAATATCCTTGACACCACCAATACTTCTGATAAAGATTCTTTCATTAAGATTGGGGTTCCAATGCATGTCGCCGACGATTTCATTAAAGGTTACGGCCTGACGCGCTATCTGAAACCGGTATTAACTGCTGTCACTTATTACGATGATCAAGTTGTTGCACTTGAGCGCCACCCGCTTGGAAATCTTGGCAAAGAAGTAACACAAGGTCTATTCGGCGAGCACCGGTGGGAATCACAGTCTGAAATAAACATCAAAAAACGATTTGAAAAAATGACAAGTACTGGACAGTGGTATATTGATGGTACTGTTGTATATCGTTTTCAAAATAGCAAAAACACTAATCTTACTGCTGATGGTAAATTTCAATCTGTTACTGTTGATGCTATCAAGCTGGTCGATCTTGGTAGTTCTGAACCACTTGAAAAGTCTGACAGAATGTGTATTGCATTTCAATCTATCAGTGGCAAAATTGTAATTTCGCCGCCAATCTGGAAAAATATGGGAAGTGTTGGTTCCAGAAAGATTGGTAGTGATAAAGAAACTGATGATATTGTTAGTATAGGTGAAAACCAGTTTGATGTTGTTGATAAATACCTTGCTGTCAATCTTGGGTTCGCATTAAAGGCCGCCAAAGATCTTAGTGGCGAATTTGGTTATCATGTTATTGAACCGCTGCGCCTTGATGAACTGATGATACAGTTGAAAACTGTTAACCTGCCAAAGGTTGACAAGAGCATAAAGAAAACTTTTGACATTGGCATGAAGTTTACTCACGCAGTTGCATGGGTTATCGGTATGACTGATGATGTTAATACTTTGGAATCGTTTAGGGCTATTCGTTCGTTACTGCGGTATCTTACTACACGCGGCATCGTCCAAAAAACTACACTTTCAAAAGAAGCAATTTATCAAAAGGATATGTCCATTAAAGATGTTCCTTTGAAAACCATAAAAGACATCCGCGAAGAAATTGAAGCCAAGCGTATAATATTAGGGAAATATGATGAATGAAACAAAATATGTCAATTCGAAAATGTAGGGAACATTTAACGTGGTGTATTTTTGGTGCTACTTTGCTGTTTGTAACAGTAGGTCTGGGTATAGAAATGGCGTCCAAATATAAAACTACAAACACTATGGATGTAGTGCTTGAAGACGCTACACAAGCTAATGTTCTGGTGACATTATCTGAAGCATACAGTGAGAAAAAATGGTTTAAAGTTCGTAGAATCATTGAAAAGGAAGTTTCCTTATCTCACGACACCGAATACTTGAATACTCACATCATGAAAACTTTGCAGGAACTTGGTCATCCCGTCATTGTTTTTAGTATAAACCGCCGAAAAAATGTTGTATATAAAAGAAAGGGGTTAAAAAGTCCTTGACACTAGCATCAATTCGTGTATAATGTACTTGTGTGTTGAAAAATACATAGGAAATATATATCAATTAAATAAACATTATGTACCGGGTACATAAGGAGATACTAATATGCAGTACGATTTTATTCGCAATGCCGACGTTGAAGTATTGGTAACAAAAGACGCCGACAACCATCCAATCGCCAAAGCAATTATTGGTGGTAAGTATGAACACAACTTTGAAGCAAAGTCACGTGTTTCAAAATCTCTTGATATTATGACACCTACTGATTTAAGTGAACGCCTATCTGGTGGTCAGTTCTTTTTTGTAGAAGATGCCTTGCATGATTTTCGGGATGGTCATTACACTGGTTTTGTTCAAAGCGATGATACCATTGCGCACTTGAATGAACTGTTGGGTATTGAATCTGCTACCCGTGGTACAGTTCGTGTTCACGAAAATACCACTTCTAAAAATTATCATCTTGGTCGCAAGTGGTCTGAACATGGCATAGAGATCAAAGCGTTCAATGATGGTGGTGAATTCAATAGTGAACTACATTTTGGTTGGTCACCATTTGTGCGCACCATTAATAGTGCATTTATGCTTTATCGTCTGATTTGTACTAATGGTATGCGTGGTTTGCGAACATTTATGAATACACGTATCCCGCTGGTCAATCGATGGGAAGAACATCTTGAAATTGCTAACAGGCAAATCCAAAATAAGGTCGCCGCAATATGCGAGCGTCGTTTTGCAGCAATGGGATCTGAACGTGCATCTGTCGGTGAACTGTTACTGCTTAATCACCACATTGAAGAACGCAGCAAAGATTCTGCCATGCAGATACCAGAAGCGCAGGTACGGCTTAATAACCTTGGGCGCATTGTAAATCCCCGTGCGCATTTGACTGATGTGTATCGTGACAATGTTTTTAGTAATAAGGCAATTGCTGCACAGTATCCTTCGCATCTTACTACATTGGATGCCTACAATATTGCAACTGAAATTCGTTCGCATACTGGCGATTGTGATAAATCCACCAGGCGCTCGCTGGATAATATTGCCAATGATATGGTATTTGATCACAAAAATATTACTAGTTTGGTTAGTGATGCATCGCTTCCAAGGAAATCTTCTTTCTCCGATCCAGATGCTGCATTTTGGGGTATGATGAACTAATGAATATTGGATTACTCATAGTGATTACAATACTACTTGTAGTAAATGTAATCACTATGAGTTATGTCTTTTTTGTTCTCAAGTACAATAAAAATGGATTGGTCTTTTTAGAACACGTCAGAGATCAAATACGTCTTAACAATGAAGATATTGAAATGCGGACTGAAATACATCATAACATATCAGTGTTTATAGATACAGTACCGCTTTTAAAAAGTAGAATCTCATTTTTACTTTTTATATTAAATATTAATGTTGCAATGTTATCATTTGCGTTTTTCCCCGTTCTTTTAATTACTGATGCTTGGTATACCATGTCAATCATGGGTGCAATTTGTAATGCATGCATGATTAGTATACTCATCGCTACTTTAAAAATAAAAAATAGAATTGATATTACATGTGTACCATATAACACGTTACTTGAGGCATATTCATATATGCATTTTTCCGGAGAAGATGATGACAGCACTGGCTGATGCAAAAATTTTGGCAGGGAATGCAAATCCTATGTTGGCAAGTGACATTGCAAAAGCATTAAATGTCCCTCTTGGTAAAATAGAAGTTGATACTTTTAGTGACAAAGAAATTCGTATTGAATTAGACGAACCTGTGCGTTTGCAAACAGTTTTTATAGTTCAACCAACCTGTGCTCCAGCAAATGACAATCTCATGGAATTTCTTATTATGGCGGACTCTGTTAAACGTTCTGCTGCATCAAAGATAGTGGGGGTAGTGCCATACTATGGATATGCGCGCCAAGATAGGCGACCTGCGTATTCAAGAACACCGATTACATCAAGGTTGGTAGCAGACATGTTTCAGACAGCAGGTGTAGATCAGCTTATCGTTGTTGATCTACATTCGGATCAGCAACAGGGATTTTTTACGATCCCCGTAACTAATATTTCTGCTACACCTATTATAGTTGGTGACATTTGGAGAAATCGTCTGTGTGATATCAATAATGTTATGATTGTGTCACCAGATACGGGCGGCGTCGCGCGGGCACGTCGAATTGCAAAACAAGTTAATGATGCAGATCTGGCAATTATTGACAAACGTAGGCCGAAAGCCAATATATCGGAAGTAATGAACGTTATTGGTGATGTTGCAGGAAGAGACTGTATTGTTGTTGATGATATGATTGATACCGCAGGTACTTTGGCAAAAGCGGCTACAGCATTAAAAGATCGTGGAGCTTCATCAGTAATTGCTTATGCAACACATCCAGTGTTTTCTGGGAACGCGTACCAAAACATTGATAACTCAGATCTCGATGAAGTTATTGTTACTGATACAATTCCCTTGTCATCTACAGAAAAATCTGATAAAATACGGGTAATATCTATTGCTTCTTTGCTAGCTGAAACTATGCGAAGAATTAACAATGGTAAATCTGTAAGTGAAATTTACGTATAGGATAAAGATATGAGTTACTTATTGAATATTGTTTATATTCCATTGGCCATTTTTGTTGTTGGTTATTGTATCTTTTATGTAATCCGCAGGCAAGGTGAATATCGCACCCTCCGCAGAACACAAGTTCAGGCTAAAGTTGCCCAGTGCCATATTGATGCTGCCCGATTACCAGATCCTTGGGCAAAAAATCCACAGGATTCAAAATTTTTTTCAAAATTCTTTGATGATGGTAGATAAGTAGATATGATAAATGATTGACTTTTTTGTATAAATAGGTTACAATAACTATAATCAATTTTTGAGAAATATTATGAAAACGTATAGTGTAATAAAAGGAACGAATGCTAAACTTATCACCCAAGAAGAAAATGAAGATGTAATCATTGAAGATTGGGTTGTCAGAAAACAATTATCTTTTACTAGTACTATTGCAAATCCAGAAGATTGGAGATTTATTCCGTGCCCATATCCAGATGGTTCAATGGCAAAGGAGTTATTAGCAGAAGGATATATTGTATTTTCTATGTCTGGTAAAAATGATGACAAATATATGCTTGCAGTGTTACAGTCAAAAGTGAATATCAGCGATGAATAATTCTGACACTATTGAACCAACACCGGAAGAACACGCATACCATGTTGGCTGGCAGGCGTATTTCACCATGAAAGAACAAAATCTTGATCATATGGTTAATGCATATGATTCTGTTGATCAAAAGAAACTATATAAAAAATGGGTAGATGGTTTCAAAACTGCAAAAATGTCTGACGATTGAAGTTCAATTCGTATAAATACTTTTATAATCAGGAGATTTATATGAATTCTTTATTATCACAACTCAATGAAGATGTTAACGCAGAGATTATAGAAAGCCAAAATATAAACACATATTTTGATATTTTGTGTGAAAAAACATCTATGCCTATACAACAACTCGATGAAGCTATAACAAACTGGCTTGCCCGAGTACGCGAAGCTGCCTCCAATGGAACCTTAAATCCTGCAAAAAAAGCAGATGTTGCATCCGTTCTTGGTGCGTTAATGGCAGTATCGGAGCCTGATTTAGCAGATGCTCTTGATGAAAGAGGCGATCTTGGAACAATATTAGCCGCTGCTGGTGATAAAGATAAAACCACAAGCAATGCAGCCCTTGCCAGATTGCGTGACATGGGTAGACATCCATCTGTTAGGACATTCACGGCTAATGCCGCTAAAGCATTAGATGATCAAAATACTGTTGTGCAGTTTATTAATAAAATTCAGTCAAAAATAGATCGCACGATGAACCAACGGTTGGGTATGGAACGAAAAAGAAGCGAATCTAACCAATCTTCCAGTGAATTAGCCAGATCAGCAGGTCTTTGATACCTGAGTGCCGTCTTTTTTCCAATTTTTAACTGAAATAACATCAACACCACTGTCCTTTAACATTTTACATGTTTCTTCTGGTGTTTTATAATTAAATGTCGTAACACTCACAGTTGTACCAACTTTTTGGACTACAAATGATGTACCTGCACTGTATAATACTTCTGTAGCCTTTGATAAAGAACTGGCTGGTGTAACTGCAGGCAAAATAGTCAAAAAAGCAACCAATAAAGTAATTTTTGTGTTCATAAGTGTTTCCTATATATGTATTTTTTACGATTTGTAACATAAAAGCTTGACATCGACCTCATATTAGGTTATAGTGTTTGCATATTAACTGAAAAGGAAATAAAACAATGCAATCTGCCCAGTATGAGATGGTCGGTGACTTCGATCTCACAAACCTTGATATTAGCAAGCCAAAAGCAAAAAGTCAAGATGATGTTACCAAAGATCCGCGTATAACGCATGAAATGCTGACCGATTTTTATGAAAATCGCGTTGCCGATGGTATTTTACAGGTAAAATCCTAATTTAAAGGAAAGAAAATGCAAAATATTGTTCAATTATTCAAAAATCAGACCCATGAAGAGGCTACTGATCAAATTATTACCAATTTGAAAGAGATGCATCACTGCAAACCAGTGAATTTCTTCTGTGCAATTAATGGTATCAAAGATGTTGCGCTTGCTCATACTGCTTTGGATGATTTAATCGCAAAACGGGTCGTAAAAGTACAAAAATTTTACCAGTATGACACCTTCGCACGTACTATAGCACTACCGTTGTACAAATACGACGTTCTCACTGCGCTTTAAGCCCCAAATTGGGGTTCATCATACCCAAATTGGGGCTTTTGCCCCAATTTATTCAATCAAAGAAGTATTACTCTTATACTGTTTTTGTACTTTTCTTTCAACCGTAACAATCGTATCGTTATGATGCCCACCATGTGCCACTAAAAGCACTTCTATCAGTTCAAATCCGTATTTTTTGCCTATTCCACCACTGTTCCAACCACATCCTATGACTATTGCATTTATTTTAGTGATTCTAGCTATTTCTTTTTTCAAATTTGACCAAAAACTAGCCTGAGTCGTTTCCGTGTTAACCGTTTTCCCCATTTTAGTATAAACTTCGGATACCTGACGTGGACTGAAGGGGGGATCATACAAAACACAGTCAATATCCTCATTTTTGAAAAGTTTCAAAAAATCCAAAGCATCCAAATGGTATTCTGTTGGATAATTAGGATCAATATCATTTGTAATTAATGCCAATTTATTTACATTTGCAAATGGATCAATTGATTTTCCGTGAACGTACTGGCGAATCAAACTATTGATTCGTGGAATATCAAAAGTATTTTTATCAGGCATTGCCCAAACGCGACTAATTTTCATAAATTTGTAATACCTTTTTTGATGCTTTCATTTTTCTATATTCATATCATTCAAAAGTCAAAAATTCACAATTTTTCATTTTTTTGTCTGCAATTTCTACATTCTCTTCAAGGATATCTATACCAACTGACATTCTACCAAGATTACTGGCAACATGACAAGTTGTACCAGAGCCAACAAATGGATCTAAGATGATATCGCCTTTATCTGTGAATAGTTTTATAAACCATTCAGGTAATGCTTTGGGGAATGCAGCGCTATGTTTTTTATTTCCTGTTTCCGAAGCCAAGTGTAGAACATTGGTAGGATAAACCATATCCCTATCTACCCAGTTTTCTATTGTTTTGCCAAAACCACTACCCGTATCAGATACCTGCCTTGTTTTGTCTTTATCAGATAATGTTGATAACCTTTTTTCTGCCCAATCGCCAACAGGAACCATAACCGCTTTCTGGTTCATCTTAAATTTCTTTTCTTTATTAAATTGTAAACACCGTTCCCATGCGTCACGAAATCTATTTGGCCATTTACCCGGAAATGCCGACTTCTTATGCCATATAAATTCTTCTGTCCATAACCATCCTTGTCTCCGGAGTTCAAGTATCAATTCAAGAACGTATGTGCTGCGTTCACCATTAACAACTTTTTCTTTTATGTTAAGGATAAATGTTCCAGACGGTTTTAATACTCTGAAGAATTCTTTTGAACGTGGTAAGAACCAATCAACATATTCATCGGGTTTAACCCCACCGTAAGTCTTCGCGCGGGCGTCCGCGTAAGGCGGTGAAGTTAATATCAAATCAAAATGGTTATCTGGATACTTCTTTAAAATATCTAAACAATCACCATGTTCTATAGTTGGTAATACTGACATTATATTAATTTAGTTTCGGAAAATATCCTTGACTTGTGCCAAGTATTATTTTAGTTTTAAAAGAACGAACATCAAATGCTAAAAACGAATTTATTCCATCCGTGTTAAATTTGTGTTCCTTTATAATATAATCTTTTTCAGCTTCTGCTCGGAAACAATCCATATCAAGGATAATCCACCTGGCAATACTATTACCAATAATAAAGCCGTAGAACATAATGTTTGCATATCCTTCCATGATCTTTCCGTATTCAGTTTTGTGGCCTGCAGTATATTGGTAACGTACTGTAAATTCGTAAGGATATTTATCTGCAAATTTGCTTTTTCTCAGCCGGACAGCAACGTAATCACTTTCATTATAATTGGTATCAGGTTCAATTACTAAATCAGCGGCTTGTTTTACATCAACGATAAATGGCGTTATATTAACATCAGCTCTACCGCAACTTAGTACTTTTTTAACCTGTGGAAGAAATTGATCTGACCAGTGTCTTTGCTTATTATAATTATTCATTGTCTTATGATATACTATTTATTTATAAGAGTCAACTTGACAATATTAGTAGATACATATATAATGCAACGATAACAAAAATAAAAGAATAACATAAATGATAGAAAAACTTATACACGCCGATTGTCTTCAATATATGGCAACAATGGAAGACGAATGCATTGACCTTGTTGTAACTGACCCACCGTATTTAATGGATTACAAAACAGGCCGGAGAACGGTAAAGCATGATAAGTACGATGCTGATAAGGTTAAAACGGTTCATAAATTTGAAACTACAATAGATGGTGATAATGATCCTGATCTAATATCCAATTATATTGCAGAGTGTTATCGTATTATGAAACCTGATACTGCAATGTATATGTTCTGTAATTCTAATAAAGTAGCATACTTTGTTAATGAAATTGAAAAATTATTTACCATACGTAACATTATTGTATGGGTTAAAAACAATCATACAGCAGGTGATTTGCGTTATGCATTTGGCAAGAAACATGAATTTATAATTCTTGCCAATAAAGGGGAAGCACCATTTCAAGGAAAACGAATTAATGATGTATGGATGTTTGATAAAGTTGTTGGTAAAGATCAACTTCATCAGAACCAGAAGCCTGTTGATTTACTCAAACAATGTATTGAAAAACATTCTGTACCAGGCGATCTAGTCTTTGATGGTTTCGCTGGTTCTGCATCAACTGCCGTCGCGGCGCAAGCTATGAAAAGACAATATATCTGTGTTGAAAAGGATGAAGAATATTATAATGTAGCTAAAAAAAGATTAGCGCAAAAGGCAACAGCTTCGGTTATTTCTTTTTAGGTTTTTTAGATAGTGCATCCCGCGAAGGATATTTACAACCGTTTTCACATATATCATCACCATTGGGTCGCCGCTCACGGTATTCCCCCTTAGCACCGCACTTAGGACAATATCCATAAAGACATTTTTTATTTGACATCTTGTTTAGGCTCCCAGTACGCCAGTGGATTATCATTATCAGGATAATTCTTATTCATCCAATCAATTGCAACATTGCGCATTCGGTCTTCTTCCGCCCAGTACTCTTTTGAATCTTTTTCCACATCCTGAACAATTTCAGTTGAAAATAGATTTTTATTTCTATTATATGTAACAAAAAACTGAATACCATCTTTTGCATCGTAATTTTGTTCTACTAAAATAGCTCTACCAAGACGCATATGAGCGCTTCTATCATAAAACGCCGCTTTATAAAAAATAGCTGCCCTTACGTTTTGGTGTTGATCTAGAAGTTCAGACCACATCGAATGATCCGTTGGGCGAACTGTCCAACCTTCAGGAAATTTAACATTAACAAACAGTTCATCAACGGTATCTCCAAACACAAATCCAAGTGTCTCCAACTGTTCTTTTGGACAATCAATTGGTAGGGTTTGCGATTCTACAAAATCAGCCTGTCCGCCAGCTTCTTGTGCTTCAATACCACCAGGAGTTGATGCTACCACAAAATTATGTATATCATCATTTTTAAGTGCAACCAAGGCTGCAGGTGTTACTTCCAGTTGATCATTATTTATTGCATCTAATGCAATTTGTAATTTAGTTTTATCGTCCATACAATTATCCTCATATTGAACCAAAATATTCTTCTGTAATTGGTTTAGTGACTGTATCAAGTTCTTCTTTGTGCTTGGCTTTAATAGCACATATAATATCATTAAACTTTGCATGTGTTGCATATTGGTAATTAACATCAAGCTCGCTGATAGAAAATTCATGTTTAAGTGTTTTGGCAAGTATATCTAATTGTGAATGTAAGTAACCTTCTAGCATACCATCACGTTTACACAATCTGCGCTCCAAACACGTTGTTAAAAGATTAACAACAACGTCACGGCTTGCAAATGGTGTTTGCAAATCGGCTGCAAGATCGGCAGCGAGTAATCTACAAATTCTTTTTTCATAGTTGGGAGCTGGTAACTCGCAGTCATCTGACTGTTCTATATTTTCATTAAATAATTTATTCATCTTCTTGTTCCTCAAATCTTGGTACTGTTTCACCATCTACTTTAGTTGACGAAAAGAAATGATTCCATTTACAAACAAAAAATGAACCATCATCAACGGCTTGGCAAATTATCGTTAAATCAACAGACTTTTTACTTGGTAATGGCAGTGCAGTAAATAAATATTCGTATACTTTACCGTCTACGTTATGTTTAAAAAATTTTCCATTGAGTGGATCTAGTGTGCTTGACAGTGGACAACAGCAATCTAGCACATATTCTTTCTTAAACAGTTCTAAAATGTTTTTTAATATTCCCATCAGTACCCTGCGAATCCTATGTAGTCATCTTCTTCAACTGTTGTTTAAGTTCCATATATACGTTATCCCGATAAAACACTGTTATACGCTCCAGCGTATTTACATTGCCTTTTTCTCAATTAAATTACTATCTATTTCATCTGGAGATAATTTAAGCACATCTGCTAAACTTTTAATTTCGCTTCTACGCAGATCTTTGTGTTTATCGGTTTCAACAAGTAACTTACAAAATGATTTTACCAAAGCATCAATATTATCCTTTGTGATCTTTTTTTGAATACCTTCTACAATATCGTCTTTTCCGTAAAATGTATCGTGTATATCGCGCATTGTGAATCCTTCTGCATTGCAAGTTTCACAAACAAATTCTTGTTTTATTTTTCCTGTTTCTACCGGACAATCACTACTACCATACTTACATCCATGTAATATACAACAATGTGCTCTATGCACACCATCATTACCTTTTCTGTTTTTCACGGTGTTCTCTTCCTTAATATCACCAGGTCTTACGCGGCTACCTGCAAGTATAGCATCTTCTAACGATGTAGGTAATGCTCTTAGTACTGTTGATATTTTTTCGCCATCTATCGCTGCCATACCAGCATCCATATCAGATTTCCCGTATGTCGCTTGATGAACTTTCCCTGTATCCAGATCACGAGCTAAGATAATCACTTGCTCGAGATCATATAATTCTGAAATTGATTTTGCTGCATCTATAGTAAGTTTACAATCATCACACATATTATCCTCCAATATTTAAATTGTCATATTCTGCTTCAATACATTCTTCAAAAGTTTTATAGTATTGATCTATTGTCAAGCCCTTCTTATAATCTAGTGCTTCTTCACACTTGTTTGCATCATAAAAAATAATACCAACACCTACATAACAGTAATGAATATTGTAAATACATTTTCGTTTTTCAATTTCATGTAATTTTTCTAAAATATTCATGTGATTTCCTCTTGTTCGAGTACTGTTTCATGTCCGAACAAATGGCCGGTTATTTGGCCGGTTTAATCTTATAATTATCATACACTTGTATTGAATATTGAAAATTATATGTCCGCTTTAATGTCCAGTAATGAACGGATATTTACACATCTTTCCAAACTGTTATTGCGCGTACCCCACGTTTACATACACGACATATACCGCGAGCAGGTGCTAATGTAACAGGATGTGCCGTAATAACTTCAACATCAGGATGATTACATAATCTTCTACCAAAATATAAAACAGTAAAACGATTTAATGCTTTTTTCCACCAATGTTTCATTGATCGTACCATACCAGAAC
>Ga0114931_10008241_pt1 | contig 12637 bp, 11 predicted proteins | sample 2SBtaG_FD_89579 | JGI IMG/M metagenome (GOLD analysis project Ga0114931, IMG submission 89579) | Deep subsurface microbial communities from Kolumbo volcano to uncover new lineages of life (NeLLi) - 2SBTROV14_V59a metaG | ecosystem: Environmental > Aquatic > Marine > Volcanic | place: Kolumbo...
AGAAGGGTTTCGATACAGCGATGGCGAGGTGCGAAGGGATGAGCTCGCGTTGGTATCGAATGACAAACCCACCGAGACTCTGCGGATTGCGCCCACCTCCTGGCGACTCAGTTTCGCGTTCGACTTGAACCATGTACGCGCCTCCGACCGAAATCGCATTGCGGGGCTCTTTGTTCGTCTCTTTCCCTGCCGGCTCTGCTCCTTTGTCGGGCGCCGCCGCCGCAGTACTCCCGATGAGCGAGGCAAGCAGCAACACCGGCAGGACGTTGCGCGCCTTCTTACGGAACAGCAGCCGTGAATACTGAAGCACGCCGTACGGCTTTCTACCCTCGAAGCCCAGAAATCACAAAGTTGAAGCCCAGACACGCTTTGCCCTCACATGCCAACCGTGTAAAAGGACCATCGTCGGCGCTCGCGCCAAACGAAAGGAAGTACCATGGGAAAGACCCTTCAACTCATGTTCTTGAGTGTCACCTTTGCGGCAGCCCTGTGGCTCGCCCCCACGCAGGCCTCGGCCGCCAACTGCAGCTTCTCGAAGAAAGAGAAGATCGCCATGGTCTCCTGGATCATGCTCATCCCGGGTGCCGTCATCACCGGCATGGGTTGCAAGCGCGACCTCTTCAACAAGAAGAAAAAGAACGAAGCCTTCCTGCCCGCCGAAAACCGCAGCTACACCGAGCTCCGGTTCCTCGACCGCCGCCGTCGCGCGCTTTAGGACGCCAGAGGACGATCCTACTAGCGGATGCCCTCGGCGCGGTAGCCTTGCCGAAGCCCATCACGCGAGTACACGACCTGCCAAAGCCGGTTTTCGCACGCACGGAAGCCCCCGGCGGAGCTCAGCAGGTAGTAGCTCCACATCCTGCGGAATGTCTCGTCATACCCCTCTTTGATCTCATCCCATGCGCTCGTGAAGTTGTGGTACCAGGCCATCAGCGTGCGATCGTAGTCGGCCCCGAAGCTGTGCCAGTCCTCCATGACCAGTACTTCCTCGGCGGCCTCCGCGATTTGACTCACCGAAGGAAGCATGGAGTTTGGAAAGATGTACTTGGCAACCCAGGGATCGATCGTCACGACCGACTCGTTGCTGCCGATCGTGTGCAGAAGAAACAGGCCATCCGGCGCGAGGCATCGGCGGACCACGTCGAAATAGCGTCGATAGTTCTTGAGCCCGACGTGCTCGAACATCCCGACAGAGAAAATGCGATGAAACCTTTCGTCGAGCTCGCGGTAATCTTGAAGGCGAATCTCTAGCGGCAGCCCAGAACAAACTTCACGTGCCAGGTGAGCCTGCTCCTCGGACACGGTGATGCCCACGCCTTCGATCCCGTAGCGTTCGCTCAGATACGCGAGCGCCCCGCCCCAGCCACAACCGATATCGAGCACCCGCATCCCGGGCTCGAGTCCTAGTTTTCGGGCGATCAGATCGAGCTTTGCCTCCTGTGCCTCGTCGAGGTCATCGGCCTCCTTCCAGTAACCACAGCTGTAGATCATGCGCCGGTCGAGCATGCGCCGGTACAGGGCGTTGCCGATGTCATAGTGCCTACGCCCGATCTCGAATGCGCGTCGGCCCCGTTGCAGGTTGACGACACGCGCCCTGAGCACGGTTGGAAGAGTCAAAACAGACTTGAGCCGCTTCCGCACCCCGCTCCGCAAAACACGTGCAATCATCTCGTCCAGCTGATCGCAGTCCCACCAGCCCTCCATGTAGGCTTCGCCGGCCCCTAGGGTTCCGTGTTCCCAGACACGTGCATACAGCTTGGGGTTGTGAACGTGGATATCCCAGGGACGGTTCCCGTCCATCGAGATGTCCGCATGCTGCAGCAGCGCTTCGAGCTTTCGGCGAAACAGCTCCATGGTCACATCCGACAGGGAGTCTAGGGGTGTGACCAATGCACCACAAGTCGTGTGCGTGGGCTTCACACTCTGTGCAAAGGACAGGCCGGTTCGGCGCCTCTCGCAGTGGCACGGTTTTCGCTTGCTCTGCGCACATGGTGTTACGTAAGCACGGGGACGGGCTGAAGTTTCGAAGTTTTGGCCGCCAAAGCGCTCGCGCGGTCGTCATCTTCCTAGTCCTCGCAATGCCCAGGGCCGTCGAGGCTGAAGGCCAGGGTCAAGCAACGTCCGAATCGGACCCTCTGATGTCGTTGCGAACCCCGCGCCTGGACGTGGGGCTCCTCTCGGTCGAAACCCCGATGTTCGTCGGGACTGCAGTTGGGCTCTTCATCGGCGCAGCCAATGAATCCAAACGGTGTCCAGAGCCAGGGGACTGCTTTTTCAACGCCACCGGCCTGTTCGTGGCAGGCGGCATTGCAACGACGGCGATGACCGCGTGGTCGCTGACGTTGCTGGTTAGGTCGGTTCGAACGCTTCGCTTGCGCAGGGCCCACGCGATCGATGACTTGGGCTCGCTACGGTTCAATCGTCGCATGATCGCCTACGACACGATCATGTCGGCGCTATACGGCGCCTTCGGGACTAGTTTGTATGTCGCCGCCGCACAGGATCCACTCCTCGTTCCCCCGGCGGGCGCCATGACTGCGCTCTTAGGACTCCATCTGTGGTCACTGGTTCGCAACATCAAAGAACTCAAACAGCGCAAGCGGCGGGGAATAGATCAGCTGATCCAGCGTAAGCCGCCGGCAAGACGTCTGCCGATCAAAGCCCCCAGAGTCAGGCCCCTCGGAGGCGGTTTAGAATGGTAGGGTCGCTTCATCCGAGAGTCCGATTTCATTTCGAACACGCCCAATCGCTCGACAGCCTTGACCGGGAGCAACATCAGGCTGCATAACCATTGTCCTACGACGAGCTCGCTGCTCCGATGATCAACAGGCGGCGGGACATTCCCGGATAAACCTTGATTTCCCTCGAGTCGCGCCGCCGCGAAGTGGGCAAACGCAGAGGAGGCTGCGAAGAGATGAAGAGCAGGGGGAGCGCCTTCGTAACGAACACGACAAGACCGTGGGTCGATGACAGCACGGTGGCGCTTTTCACCGACCTTTACGAGTTGACCATGATGCAGGCCTATCATGCGGAGGGGATGACGGATGAGGCCATCTTCAGCCTTTTTGTGCGGCGCCTGCCGCGGACGCGCAACTATCTTCTCGCCTGCGGAATCGGGGCAGCCGTCGATTATCTGGAACGGCTCTGCTTCAGCGATCAGGATATCGACTGTATCGCCTCACTAGGGCAGTTCAACGACGACTTTCTGAGCTGGCTGCGCAGCTTCCGCTTCACGGGCACAGTCCGGGCGGTGGCCGAAGGGATGCCCGTCTTTGCCAACGAGCCCATCCTCGAGATCCGTGCCCCTATTGCCGAAGCCCAGGTTGTCGAAACCTTTGTGATGAACCAAATCAACGTCGCCACCATCTTGGCCACCAAGGCTTCGCGCATGGTTGTTGCGGCCGAGGGACGCCCCGTCGTCGATTTCGCGCCGCGGCGTATGCACGGCACCGACGCCGCCATCAAGGGTGCACATGCCTTCGCCGTCGCCGGAATCCAAGCGACCTCCAATGTGCTGGCTGGCATGATCCACGGGGTGCCTGTGACCGGCACCATGGCCCACAGCTTTATCCAGGCTCACGACAGCGAGATGGATGCCTTTCGGGCCTTCAACCGGCTCTATCCCGGTACCGTGCTTTTGGTCGATACCTACGACACGCTCGCGGGCGTGCGCAAAGTGGTCACGCTAGCGAAAGAGCTCGGCGAAGCCGCCAAAGTCCGTGCCATCCGGCTCGATTCAGGCGATCTTCACGCGCTGTCGGTGGCAGCCCGGAAGATTCTCGACGAGGGCGGGCTTGGCCACGTCAACATCTTCGCGAGCGGCGGGCTAGACGAGCATATCATCGCCGATCTGATCGCCCGGGGCGCTCCTATTGACGGCTTCGGGGTCGGAACCAGCCTTGGTGTTTCCGACGACGCGCCGGGACTCGATATCGCCTACAAGCTCTGTGCCTACGCCGGCAAGGGCCGGCTCAAGCTGTCCAAGGGCAAACCCATCCTGCCCGGCAGCAAACAGGTCTTCCGTAGAATCGAGAATGGCCGCGCACGAGGCGATGTCATTGCCAGGAACGGCGAGTCGCTTGCCGGCACGCCGCTTCTGCTTCCGGTGATGAAGGACGGCAAACGCATACCCGGCGCCCTTCCCGATCTTGCTCATGCCCACGAGCATGCCCGCAAAGCGCTTGGCCAGTTGCCGGAGGAAATCCGCGCCATCCGCCCGGTCCGGACCCCCTACCCGGTCACCATCAGCCCGGCGCTCGAGGTCTATCAGGCGGAAGTGGCCCGCACGGTTTGCAGCTAGTTGAATCTAGCCTTCTTCGATGACGACAGCGAAGGCGCGCATCTCGGCCAACGCCTCGCTACCACCCTGCTTCGTCGTCGGGCGGCAAGCCTTGGTCACCAGATGGGTCTCGATCCCGGCCGCGACGGCGCTGAGGGCGCTTGCCCGCACGCAAACGTCGAGCGCTAGACCGCCGACCCAGAGCCGGTTGACTCTCCGTCGGGCAAGCTCTTGGGCAAGGCCGGTCTCATCGAAAGCGGAGTATTGATCCTTGTCGAAGCGCACTCCTTTGGTCACCTTGACGGCCGTATCGGGAAGGCCAAGCTCGGGATGGAAGGCCGCCCCTTCGGTATCCTGCAAGCAGTGAGGGGGCCATGGGCCGCCGCTTTCCTCGAAACTGAGATGACCGCGGGGGTGCCAGTCTCTCGAAGCATAGATCGGCAGCCGGCGCTCGCAGATGGCGGCAATCCAATGGTTGAGCACCGGAACGACGGCATCGCCCTCCGGTATCGGCAATGCCCCACCGGGGCAGAAATCATTCTGCACATCGACGATGAGCAGCGCATCGCCCTTGCGCAAAAGGCAAACCGGATCGGTCATTCTGGACTCGCTCCTTCTTCATCATGATGAGGATTGTTAGAGCTCGCTTTTCTTCCTCGGTTGATGTTCGGGTGGACCCTGGCTGTAGTCGCCAAACGGTGCGTCTCGCTTCGTGACGGCGGCCTTCACGCCCTGTGCCATGGCAAGCCGAACGAACTCTCGCCCCTCGCGTGTGTTTCTCATCGCGCCGTCGAGAATCGGGCCAAGCGTTTGAGTGCTCTGCAATCCCATGTTGTCATAGGCTTGATTGACGATCAGCTTCATCGAAACCAACTGGGTCAACGGAATCTTCGCCAGCTTCGCCGCCAGCTCGGAGACTTTCTGATCTAGATCTTCCAACGGATAGGAGAAGTTGATTAGCTCGATTTCGGCGGCCTCTTTGCCGCTAATCCACTCGCCGGTGAGCGCGTAGTACTTGGCTTTCGCCAAACCCAGCCGGTAGATCCACATCCCGGTCAAGTGGCAACCCCAAACTCTCGCGTACGGGGTCCCAATGCGAGCGTCGTCGGAAGCGATGACGATGTCGGCGCAGAGGGCCATTTCCGATCCGCTGCCGACGCAGTAGCCATGGACCTTGGCAATCACGGGTTTCAGGCCGCGCCACAAGCCCATGAATGTTGAGATGTAACTCGTGTAGCAATTCGTCACGAGGTGGTGATCTACGCCAGGGTCATAGCCGTCTTCCGTGATACCCGGGTAGTGCTCTAGCCCACCCGAGAAGTCGAACCCGCCACAGAAGCTATCGCCAGCTCCCTCCAACACGATGACTTTGATCGCGTCGTCGCGATTCGCATCCCGAAGCGCAGCATCCATCTCCTCCAACATCTCGAACCTGAGGGAGTTGTATTTCTCGGGGCGATTCAGGCGGATGGTCGCCACGCCGTCGCGCTTCTCGTATTGGATCATCTCGTTTTCCATCTGAGCTCCTTTGGCGTGGGTCCGTACTGACCGCAGGGCGTCCAACTCAATAGAATTGTTTACACCATTTGCGGAACAGACGGATGTTGCCGTCATCTGCCAAGACGATGGGTTTGTCGCAATATGATTTGGTGGACCAAATATCGAGATCTTGACTGTTGATGAAGACAAACATGGGGGACAAAACGGCACATGCGGCGCGATAGACAGCTTTGTCGACGGCTTGCTTGACCTTCTCGTTCAAACGGCGGTCGAGGCGCTCCTTTTGCCTTCTTAGAAACCGCGGCACTTTCACGTCGGAGAAAGACACCTGAAAGTAGAACCAAAAGTTGGTCGAGGTCTCATCAATTGGGGTCAGAAAAACGAGATGGTTTACCTGCAGTCCAATCGGATGAAAACGATTGTGGGCCATGGGGAATCCAACGCCCACCGCGGCCTCTTTGACGACGGAGTAGATTGGGACATTCCTCATGAACTTTGGAAGAATCCCCATCTTTCCGATGTGAAGCGTTTGGTAAAAATGCTGGCGGTCGGCCACTGCTTCCGTGACCTGATCCACCTGGTCGAACTGGTGCAAAGTCCGAAAATGCAAGGTATCGACCGAGTTTTCGGCGGCGTCCTGTGGGTGAATGGGATGCACGCCGTGATAGGTCATGTACGGGAGGCTCCAACTCCCTTCCGGGCGAAAGAACTCGGAGACCTTCCAGGTCGAAGGCAACTTGTCTTTGTGGTGATAAACGAAGACGAGGCCTTCGACGATTTCAGTTTCCCAAGTGAACACCTTCGCTTTGGGCACAGGTGCGTGGCCCGGCCCTCCTACACAAGTTCCCTCCGCGTCAAAGGCGAGATGGTGATAGGGGCACTGGACGCAGCCGTCCTTTAGCCGATTGTTCCGACCCTTCGCGTCCCGTCCCAAATGGGCACCGAGGTGAGGACAGTACGCGTCCATCACCGCTACGCTATCGTCCCCTGTCTTGAAGGCGATGATGTCGTGCCCAAGAAACTTGAACGACCGGATTTCGTCCTTCTTGAATTCGCTTAAAGGGGCCAGGTGAAACCAACTGTTTGGAAAGGGAGGTAACCTGGTTTTGATCGAGCTCGAATGAAAGCGTGGCCTCGCCGCCTTGGCCTCCTTCGTCTCTTTGCTTGCCGGGGAGGGAGCGTTTGCGGGGGACGGTGTTGTTTTCGATTCAGGTTCTCGCATCTCCGCTCCTAGGTCGCCTTTCACCACGGGATCGGTCGTCCGCGATCAGACCCGCGGTTTCTCTGCGACGATTCGCCAGTTCAAATCTGCAATCTTGGCCTTTTCCGCGTCTGTCCATGCCTGGCCGCCGCTTTGAAGAAGCGCGAGCGACTCCTCGACCCAGGACGGCAAAATGCGAACGGCTTCGAGTGCCCGGATGAGCTTTCGCCCCCCGAGGATCAAATCTCTCTTTTGCTCGCAAATCGGCCAGGCCGGGCGTTTCGAAGGAGCGGAAAGGACAATGTCAAAACCCGCTCTTTGTAGGGCGGCGCAAACATCCGCTGGATACATGGATTGAGTGGCCGCGAGCGTCGGAAGATATGCCCTGTGCAGGCTCACGTGCTCTTCGTTGTCCCAGTCGAAATGCGGCGTCAACAGGTACTCGGAACAAGCGTATCGCGCTCCGGGTTTGAGCACGCGGAACATTTCTTCGGCGTGGTCATCCAGCTCCTCCTTCTTGAAAAACGGCCAGACCGCTTGAAAGGAAAAGCATCCATCAAAGGTTCCCGAGTCATACTCGAGTGGCTCGTGATGGTTGCCCACCTTGAAGTGAAGCCGGTCACTCATCGAGCATTCCTCCGCCCAATCGACCGCGCTCTCGATCTGGTTGGGGTCGATGTTGTACCCGGACACCTGACCGCCCGTCAGCGTGGCGAAGTAGTGCGAGATCCTCCCCCTCCCGCAGCCCATGTCCAACAGATGCGATTCTCTGGGATCGTTCAGATCGAGCTCCTTCAAGACAGCCTGCTCGACCAAGAGCTGATTCCCATACAAGCCTTGAGATTCGTCGAGCTGCGGTGGGATATAGAGCTTCTCCAGGTCGAACACCGAGAGCAGGTTGTTCAGGACCTTATAGTAGTCCGCGACCGCTTTCGTTTCGTCCGCCGTCTCGGTTGGCTCGCCCTCCTGCATTCTCTGAAAGAACTTGTAAGCGTCGATGCAAGCCTGCTTGTCCTCGTCCGACAGCTCGACCAATCGCTTGAGCCCGCCGAGGGACATTTTAACTCGGTACCAATTCACTTTATAGACCTCTGTTCGAGCATAGCGAACCCCGCGCAGCCGTCTACTCGTTCCGGGCGGATAGTGCGGGGACGGGCTGAACTTTCTAAGTTTTGGGCACCAAACCCTCCGCGCGGTCGATAACCAGGTGTGCCTCGCCAACCCCGACACTGGGAACCCAACTCCGTCGTACATATCATCTGTCGCTTCGTGAACCGCGAGTTCCGTCTCACCGACGACTCAGAGCGCGCCCGCTATCTTCGGAACGCTTGTCGCGCCCTTCGGCGCTCGGACTGGAAACCCATGGCCTGCGCATTGATGAGCTCGCACGTCCACTGGGTCATGCTCGCAGGTGCGGCGCCGCCCCATCGTGTATTTCACCCCGCTCACACAGGCTTCGCGCAGTGGCTTAACCGTCGGCAAGGGCGTCTCGGCCCGGTGTTTGCCGGCCGGTTTCGGATGATCAATGTCAAAGGCTCCGATGTGGCGGCCTTGCTCGCGTACGTCCACAACAACCCCGTGCGCGCGGGGGTCGTTGCCCATGCCGAGGAGTCAACGTGGACGAGCCACCGCGGCGTTGCAGACCTAGGTCGCGCTCCCAATTGGCTAGAGGTCGGTACGGCGCTCGAGCTCTGCGGGCTGCCGGACAACGAAATTGGCCGTCGCCACTTTAGGGACTTGGTTCGTTCGCGAGAGTCTGAGCCGAGTCAAGCACTCTGGAGCGCGGGTCGCGCGATCGAGTCGGCGTGCCGCCAAGGCCTCGGAACATCGCATCTGCACATCGCTCAGGTCGACGCTTCGATTGCGGGCAACACGAGCACTGTGATAGCGACGGTTCCGATGCACACAGCACTTCGTCCACCGTGGTCGGGTTCCGCGGCGACGGTCGTGCGTAACGCGGCCTTCGCCTGTTCCATTGAACCAAGAGAACTCCGTTCCGCATCGCGAAAGCGCCACATCGTGAAGGCGCGACGGCTTGCTTTGTCGGCGTGGACTGGTCAGCTGGGACGAGCCGCCTTCGAGATGGCGGCAGCCCTAGGAATCAGCTCCTCAGCCGCTTCCCAACTCCTGGCGAGTGCAGATGAATCGCTCGCTCTACACGCTGAAGAGATTGCTAGAAGCGTGCGGAAGCGCTGAGGACGGGGCTCCGAAACTTAGAAACTTCAGCCCGTCCCGGTGTCACTGCTCGAGCATCAGGTGGAAGGACCTGGTGTCGCTTCTTGTTTCTGGCAGTCTTCCTCATCGCGGAGGCCAGGACCATGACGTTCGAAAGCATCAATCCTGCAAACGGGGAGCGGATCGCCTCCTACGACGAGATGAGCGGCGACGAGGTGCGGCGAATCTTAAAAGGATGTGTCGGGGCTCAGCAGATGTGGGCGGAGCGCTCTTTTGCGGAGCGAGCCAAATGCATGATGGCTGCTCACGATGTGCTCCTGGCGAGCAAAGACGAATACGCCAAACAGATGGCACTCGAAATGGGCAAACCTCACGCGCAAGGGGTTAGCGAGGTCGAGAAGTGCGCCTGGGTGTGCCAGTTTTATGCGGAAAATGCCGAACGACTGCTGACGCCTGAGTCGATCAAAACCGAAGCGCAGCGCAGCTACGTACGCTTCAACCCATTGGGCATCGTGTTGGCGGTGATGCCATGGAACTTTACCTTCTGGCAGGTGTTTCGATTTGCTGCGCCGGGGCTGATGGCGGGCAACGGCGCCGTACTGAAACATGCGCCGAGCGTTTTCGGATGTTCGCTGATGATCGAAGACGTCTTCCGCCGGGCCGGGTTTCCCGAGGGGCTTTTTAGAAGCCTGATCATCGACGTGCCGCAGACCGCAGACGTCATTCATGACTCGTCAATCGCAGCGGTTACCGTGACCGCCAGCGTCGCTGCTGGCAGGGCGATTGCAACCGAGGCCGGCAAGGTCTTGAAGAAATGCGTGCTCGAGCTCGGCGGCTCCGATCCTTTCATCGTGCTGGAAGATGCCGATCTCGATCGCGCCGTCGACGTTGGCATTACCGCCCGTTTTCAAAACAGCGGCCAGAGTTGCATCGCCGCCAAGCGCTTCATTTTGGTGGCCGAAATCCGCCACGCCTTCGAGGACAAGTTCGTCGACAAAGTGAAGCGCTTGAAGGTAGGGGATCCCTTCGAGGACGGCGTCGTCATCGGGCCGATGTCGCGAACCAGCTTGCGGGACGAGGTTCACGATCAGGTGCAACGCAGTCTGGCAGCCGGTGCCAAGCTGTTGACCGGCGGCGAAATCCCCAAGCGAGCGGGGGCCTGGTATCCCCCGACGGTCCTTACCGACGTCGGGCCGGGGACGGCGGCCTGGTCCGAAGAGCTGTTTGGGCCGGTCGCCTCGATCATTGCGGTCCAGGACGAAGACGAAGCAATCGAAGTCGCCAATGGCACCGCGTTTGGATTGAGTGGTTCTGTCTGGACCCGTGACCTGGCGCGCGGTGAGCGTATCGCCGCGGAAAAAGTGGAATCGGGCGCGTGCTTCGTCAATGCGATGTCGAAATCAGATCCGAGGATGCCCTTTGGAGGCATCAAGCATTCGGGCTATGGTCGCGAGCTTTCCGAGTTCGGCATCCGTGAGTTCGTCAATATCCACTCGGTATGGGTCGAACAATGACTGCAACGAGCACCATGAACGTTTCCCAACTTTTGGTTCGATGCTTGGAAAACGAGGGTGTCGAGTATATTTTCGGCATCCCGGGCGAAGAAAACATCCACCTGCTCGATGCGTTGATCGACTCGAAAATCCGTTTCCTCACCGTCCGTCACGAGCAAGGCGCGTCGTTCATGGCGGATATCTATGGGTGCCTCGCGGGCAAGGTGGGAGTTTGCCTCTCCACGCTGGGCCCAGGCGCGATCAATCTGGCCCTTGGGACGGCGGACGCCCAGCTCGATAGCCACCCGGTGGTTGCGCTGATCGCGCAGGCTGGCCTTGATCGGAGTTTCAAGGAATCGCACCAAGTCGTCGACCTGGAAGCCTTCTTCCGCCCGATAACCAAATGGGTCGGCACCATTTCCCAGCCGGAAGCCACGACGGAAATCGTCCGCAAAGCCTTCAAGCTGGCTCAGACCGAGCGGCCCGGCGCGACGGCCGTCATCCTGCCGGAGGACGTGGCCGTGGAACGAGGCTGCGGCGCGCCGCTGACTGTGAACCGGCCTCGGGATACCGCGCCTTCGGCCTCCCAAATCACGCGCGCCGCCACCCTCCTCGACGAGGCGGCACGCCCCATGGTCATCGCGGGGCCCGGCACAGCGCGTGACCACGCTAGCGCTGCCTTAGTTCGGTTCTCGGAGGCGCTGAACCTCCCGGTCGTGACCACATTTTCCGGCAAAGGCGTGTTCCCCGACAACCATCCCAATTGCCTGGGCACGGTCGGTTTCATGGCGCACGACTATGCGAACTTTGGTTTTGACGAGGCGGATCTGGTGGTCGCCGTGGGCTACGATCTGGTGGAGTATTCACCGGCTAGGTGGAATCCAGACGGCGACAAAAAGATCATCCACATTCACCGCACCACGGCTGAAGTCGACGCCAATTACGAGCTGTCGGTAGGCATCCAAGGGAGCATTGCCGAAAGCCTCGACGCGCTTGCTGCGCACGCCGAACCTCATCGCGGCGCTCGTCCCGCGGTCACCCTGGCGCGCGAGCTGCGGCAGGCGGAGATCGACCGCGGCAAGGATGACAATTCCTTCCCGCTCAAGCCTCAGCGGATTGTGGCCGACATCCGGGCCGCGATGGGCGAAGACGACATCGTGCTTGCCGACACCGGCGCCCAAAAGATGTGGATGGCTCGGCTCTACGACTGCTATCAGCCCAACACCTGCCTAATTTCGAATGGGCTCGCAACCATGGCGTTCTCGCTGCCGGGTGCCATCGGGGCAAAGCTTGCACGTCCAGACTGCAAAGTCCTCGCCTCGATGGGGGACGGAAGCTTCTTGATGAATTCGCAGGAGCTCGAAACGGCGGTACGGGAAAAAATTCATTTCGTCGTGCTGGTCTGGACCGATGGGAAGTACGGGCTGATCGAGTGGAAGCAAGAGATGGAGTTCGGCCGTTCCGCTTTCGTCTCCTTCACCAATCCAGATCTGATGATGCAGGCACAGAGCTATGGCCTCGAGGGCGTCCGCATCACGGCGGCGGATCAACTTTATCCGGCCCTTTGTCGTGCATTGGAAGCAAGCACCATCACGATCATAGAATGTCCAGTCGACTATTCTGAAAACATCAAGCTCACCGAGAGGCTGGGGGCTTTGACGGACGCGCTTTGACCCACGTCTGTGAAAGTGCTCGAACCAGCGGGATACCTGCTCGCGTGACTCATCGAAGGGCTGACTGATGCGCTACATGACTTTCCTCATCGTCTTGATCGCAACCGCGTTGCTTGCGTTTCTCGGTGCCACGGTAAGTCCAGGATATCTATGGCCGCTGGTCGTTCTGATGCCCCTTTCGCTTCTCGGGACCTGGGAGCTGTTCTTGCAGAGGAAGCACAGCCTTCTTCGCAACTACCCACTCCTGGCCCAAATCCGGTGGCTGTTCGAGGCCATCAGGCCAGAGATGCAGCAGTATTTCATCGAGAGCGACTCG
>Ga0114931_10008242_pt1 | contig 12635 bp, 11 predicted proteins | sample 2SBtaG_FD_89579 | JGI IMG/M metagenome (GOLD analysis project Ga0114931, IMG submission 89579) | Deep subsurface microbial communities from Kolumbo volcano to uncover new lineages of life (NeLLi) - 2SBTROV14_V59a metaG | ecosystem: Environmental > Aquatic > Marine > Volcanic | place: Kolumbo...
CTTGGAGGCCGGTTTCAGGTTCGCTGGGACGAAGGGGGAAGCGCCACGGCGCTGGGACAATTGCCGTTTTTCTCCGAGTATCTGGACGTGACGGGGTTATTCCACCGTTGGGTGGACGGCTGTCCGATGTCTTACGCCAGCCCCAATGCACCCGAGGCAGGAAATGTGCTTGGCGCCTGGCTGCTGTCGATTTTGGATGGTCAGCGCCGCTATGCGCATGTTTCCGGACTGCGCGGCGACGAGGTCGCTCCCCAGATACCCGGCATGGAGAAGATTGTCAGTGATGAGAGCCTGCGCCGCGCACTGGTGCATCTGGCACCAACTCAGGAGAAGCGTGGGGGGGAAGAAGAGCGGGCTGCTCGTAAAGCCCGACTGGCAAAGAGCACGGCTTGGATGGATGCAGCGCTGGGCGAGAGCACCCGCGAAGCCTTGCGCACTCCTTGGATCCTTGATGCCGACACCACCGTGAAACTTCTCTATGGTCATCAGGCAGGCGCAGAGATCGGGTATAACCCCACCAAGCCGGGAGGCCCAAGCCATATACTGCATACCTACTGGATTGGCAATATCCGCATGGTGCTTGATGTCAAAGTGCAAAGCGGCAAGGCCGGTGCTGCCCACCACAGCCTGCCCCGCATGCGCCAGCTCATTGAGCATCTCCCTCCCGAAGAACGTCCTGCTCTGGTACGTGGGGGCAGTGCCTTTGGCAATGAAAGGGTGATGTCTGAGATGGAAGAAATTGAACAGCACTATCTCTTCAAACTACGGCAAACAGCCGGGGTCAAACGCCTGATCAAACGGCTATGGCGGCAAGGTGACTGGCCGGGAGGGGGTCAGGGCTTCAAGGCCGTGGAAGGGGAACTCCGGCTGCAGGCTGGAGCCGTAAGCGGCGGGTTGTGGTGCTGCGGCGACGAGTCAAAGCCGGCTTGGCAGCCGAGACAGACATTGAGAGCCCACCACAGGTGCTGCGCTTCGTTGACCGTTCAGCCCCGATTACACTTTGGGAGTATGTCGTCCTGGTCACCAATGGAGGCTACTCGATCGAAGCAATGGGACAGTTATATCGGGACCGGGCTGACTGCGAGAACGGGTTCGATGAACTCAAGAACCAATGGGGATGGGGCGGCTACACCACGCATGACCTGGACGGTGCAACCTATCGGCGCGAGCGGTGGCGCGTACTTCTGCGCTACATTATCGACAAAATCATCACTGCTCAACAAACATCACCTCCGTATCTCAGCGTATCGCCGCATGGTCTAGCTGTTGAAATGGGATAACTGAGGAATTTAGGATTAATGACGTGGTTGGAGGTGCAATTGGCCTTTGGTGCTATCGAGGGTCACAAGAAAGTGCTTGAGAAAGGACATGCCAAGAAGACCATCCACTCCAGGTTGGGCATCCGGTAAATCATGGATCGCTACAGCAATATGATGAGCTGTTGCATCTCCAACGCGAATGGTTTGAATGTGAGTGAGGGTAACCTGGACGGATCCTCCAGCCGTGTTGACTGTCGTAAGGCGGCTGTCCGGATCAGAAAGAATTCCCAGTTGAATGGCAATGTCGGTTGACAGAACGGTCATCGTGGCTCCGGTATCAAGAATCAAGCGGACCGTCCGTTCATCATTGAGTTGAGCTGAAACCATCAGCGAACCCCCTGATCTGGTCACCGGTATGATCATCTTCTTTTGATGAGAACCCGACTTGTTCTTTTTCTTGGAATCCCTGTTTGCCAATGGTAAAGATTGTTGTTGAAGCACAGGGTTTTGATCGGAAAAGGGGGATGGTTTCCCGCTTTCTTCAGAAAGGGTCGGGCGGATTGCAAGCTGGGATGATGGGGAAGGGATATCATTCATGATCTTTGTACAATGGTGAAGTTGGGCTGGACTATCGGTGAGAACAACGACACCGGAGGTGTCTTCACATCGGTACGTGGCGGCTTCCGCTTGGAGGGGGATCCACAAACACATTGCGAGAAGAATAAGAGGATCAACAGAAACGAAACGCATGGTTTTCTTATCCCTTCGTTTCTTTTGAGAGGGGAATGGTTGTCTCTATCAAATAACCCGTCGGTGACACCTGCAATGATAAGGTCACGGTGGTTGGAGCAATCCTTGCCACCGTGATTCTTCCATCAATGCTTTCGCCTTGTTTGACAATATAGATAGCCTGTCCATTGGTCAAAAATGCTTGACTTTCTCCTCCCTTTTTCAGGTAACCAAGAAAACGGTAACGCTGGAGTTGTTGCCGAGCGTGTTGCGTTGCTAATTGAATTGGTGAAGGACCTGGTGGTGGAGGTGGAATCCGTGAGAGAGAGGGCGTATGGGATGGTACGGAAACGGTCTTTTGTCGAGGAGATACGTGTATGGGACGTGCCGTTTTTTTCTGTGAGCCCTTGCTCCCAAGGGCATGAAAAATATTGCGTGGATGTAACAAGGAAATCGTGTGTCGGGCTTGTTGGATCGGTTCACCCAGTGTTTGCATCTCCTTGAGCCAGGCTGCGGTTGCTGGGATGTTCTCAGCGGGGGTGGCAATGGTCACGAGGGGCTGATCGGACGACTCCAGGGCTTGGATTACCAATGTCACCGCCCATAGGGCTCCAAGTCCAATGAGCAATTGTATTTTTCTTTGATTGGTCATGGATGAATGCGTGGATCAGGTATCCGAATCCGTTCTGAGGAACGTGGCGACCTTGATCGTAAAAGCGACTTCGCCCGGTTTTTTTGTCCGTTTGGCTGCCAGTTTTTCGATGAATAACGAGGGCCAGGATGTCTCTAATTCGTAAATAAATCTTCGAATACTTTCATACGGCCCCAGCGCTTCAAAGGAAAGGGTGCCCTTCGATGTATGTTGGTGTTTGATTTTTTGAACGTCATAGCTCATTCCCGGTATTCGAACATGATGAGACTTTGCAAATGAAGCAATCGCGACGCCGACATCGGTAAAATCCGGTTGGGCCGGGAATTGGTTCCAGAATTTTGCTAAGATTCTTTGGGTCGCTTGTGCCGTTTTCTTTTTGGATTGAGTCGCTTGTTCAGTTTGATAGGTTGACGATAATTCAGCCAAGTGGCGTTGCGCCGAATAGAGTCCCAGGCCATAGGTTGCAAGAACAACCAGAATGGCCAAGGCCGTGAGAAGACTCAAGGGCCGTAAGAACTTGAAAATCTGCGAGGTGGTTGGAGACGTATTCAAATGGAAAAAAGAAAGCATGGGGATACCCAAATGATGGTGATGAGGGGCCCTTATGTTGGTTGATAGGAAACCGTCATCGTAAACAGGACAAACCTGCGCCTTGGAGGTTTCTTCGTCATTTTCCGGCTATGGTGAACTAACACAACATGATGAAAAGAAGGGGAAGCCTTCAAACTTTCAACCAGATGGAGTAGGGATTTAAGGGTGGAAGAAGATCCACTGAGCATGATGGTCGAATCTTTGAAGTTGACGACGGCGGAATCCATGGAAATTTTTGGTGGAACCGCGGCCTCAAGGTCATTCAGAAATTGGGTCCACGAAAAGGCCAAACGTTCGCGCACGTGTTTGGCAAATGTTATTTCGTCGGGAAGAGCCTGAATCCGTTTGTCCGACAAATCGATCCCTTCGGCTCTTGCTTGATTCATGAGGGTGTTGAGAGCAGCCTGACTGTTGGCCAACTTTCCTTGCATTTGAGAGCTGTGTTCATCTAGGCGTTGTTTATACGCAAGCAGGCCTCCCGTCAGAACCAGACATCCTATCATCACGCAGGTCAACGCCCATTGTGTTAGACGAACCCTTCGCATTCCTGGCGCGGCCAAGGACAGATGGAAATAGGGAATCATGATGCCACCATTACGCCGGCATAGGCCGGAAGCACATTCATGGAAGAAGGAAGGGAGGCGTTATTCTTCCGCTGGGAGAAGGTTTTTCTCCAGTCTTGAAACGCGACAAGGTTGATCGGCGGAAGCGCCTGTGGGCTTGTTTTGACCAGTGATTCCATCCGTTCCTGTGAAAGCAGGAGAGTATGGGGATAACCCAAATCCTCTATCACAAACAACGTCACCTCTTGGCGATCCCGGTCAATGGGCTGGCTGGATTCAAGATAGTATTGAAGCGTCGCCATGATCTCATTGCCGACTTGTACAGTCATAAAAGAGGACGGCTCCTCATCTGTCCCCTCCATCGATGCAGACCCGGGCGCATCGGATTCGGAAGGAGTTGGCGCAAGATGCAGCGCTTTGACTCGGATGAACACCGGCCTTCCCTCGCGAAAGACCAGAAAAGAAAAACCCCAATAGGTGAGAAAGAGACAGACCAATTCCTGGATGGGCGCCTGAGTCTGATTTGTGGCGGTTTGTGTCAGATGATGGATTTGAGGTCTGTACAGCTCAAAAATATTCAATGCTGTGAGCCCCACGGAAACAGGTAACAGCCCAACTTGAAGACAGAGTTGTTCGTAGGGGGCAAGAATGTCTTGCTGAATAAGGGTTGCGAGGACAGAAAAGGCCGGCGGCTTGTTGTTGTTCCCCCCGGTTTGTCCTTTGGAGGGGCCATAGACCTGAAAGGCCACACGTGCATTGGTTGTTGGGATGTGAAAATCTTGTTGAAAACGCCATTTCACAAGAGCTTCCCGCTCCGTTTGTGTTTTGGGGAGGGAAGAAAACTCCAAAACGGCCGTCCGGGCACAAAGATCAGGAAGAGATAAGGCAATCGATTGCGGATGATTCCTTCCTTTGGCAATGGATTGCAGAATGTTGGTAAATGCTTCATGGTCGGAAATGTTGAGTTTGTTGGGGGACACATGAATGAGGCCGGATGCCAAGGGGACACTGGTTGCCCGGTAAAAAGCCCGGCTCCGCCACCTTCTCTGAATTTCAACACGACAGAGAGCCTGTTCCGAAATAGCCAATCCGACACATGGTCGGGTGACAGGGAACAAGGTCATTGAAAGTTATCAGCCGGAGTCACCCGGTTGATCTCCTTCAGAGTGGTTTCCCCGCTAAAGACCTTTTGTAAGGCGGATTGCCGAAGACTCGTCATTCCCTGAGCCATGGCGGCAATACGAATCTCTGAAGATGATTTTCCTGCCAAAATCATTTCTTTGATCGCTTGGCTCATATCCAGAAATTCGGTAATGGCCTTCCTTCCACGAAATCCAAGCCCATGGCATTCCTGGCAGCCCTTTCCTTCATAAAATGTAGTGAGTGTGGCTTTTTTATAATCAAGTCCCGATTCTCGACACAGTTCAGGAGTGATCGTTATGGGCACTTTGCAATGGGAGCAGATGGATCGAACCAGCCGTTGGGCCAGAATACAATTTAATGAGGAGACAAAATTATAGGTTTCAATGCCCATGTTGATGAATCGGGCGAGAACGTCGAAAGCATTATTGGCGTGGACGGTGGTAAAAACCAGGTGTCCAGTCAGGGCTGATTGAATCGCGATTTGTGCTGTTTCCGTATCTCGAATCTCACCAACCATAATCTTATCCGGATCATGACGTAAGATGGAACGGAGGCCCCTGGCAAAGGTCAATCCCTTTTTTTCATTAACCGGTATTTGCACAATCCCCTTTAGTTGGTATTCAACAGGATCTTCAATGGTAATCACCTTATCTTCCGATGAGTGGGCTTCATTGAGCGCGGCATAGAGGGTGGTGGTTTTCCCGCTCCCGGTTGGCCCGGTGACGAGGACCATCCCATAAGGGCGGACAATGGCTCGGCGAAAACGGTAGAGATCTTCCGCGTTGAATCCCAAGACATCCAACCGAAGGCCTTGGACGCCTGATGCAATGTTCTCCTTATCCAAAATTCTGATGACAACGGATTCGCCAAACACACTTGGTAAGATAGAGACACGAAAGTCCACGGTTCGCTTTTCAACATGTAACTTAAACCGTCCGTCTTGGGGAATTCGATGTTCCGCAATATCCAGTTCCGCCATGATTTTGAGGCGGGAAATCAGGGACGCATGATGGGAATCGGCCAATGGTTCCATGGCTGCATACAAGACTCCATCAATTCTAAATTTGACCTCCACTGCATGATCGGTCGCTTCAATATGGATGTCACTGGCTTGTTTTTGAAGGGCGCTGAGGATAATGGAATTCAGGAGCTTGACGACCGGGCTTTGATCCTTTGAAATTCGTTCAACGGATAATACTTCGTCGCCTTGTTCATTTTCCTTAATCAGAACCGGTTCAAGCTCAGCCTGGATTCGAGACAACACCTGCCTATTGCCATCGCTGGATGATAAGATTTCTTGAATCCTGGTGGAGGTGGAAACGGTGAGACGAAGTTCTTGGCCAAGCAAGAGTTCCAGATCGTCCAGTATTTGCATATTTTGCGGAGTAGCGATGGCGATCGTCACCGTTTCTCCCTCTTGAGTGAGAGGAACGAACTTGTATCGATGCATCCATTCAATGGGGATGGTGTCGAGGAATTCCGGATCCAAACGAAAGTCATCAAGGGGATCAAACGGCAATCCATATTGTTCGGCTAACCCCTGGGCTACTTGGGGTTCCGAAAGCACCTCCTCTTGAAGAAGAATATCCTGTAAGGGTTGGCGAGTCGTTTGAGACTTTTGGGCGAACAAGACACATTGTGGTTCGGACAAAAAACCACGTTGAATGAGGATGTCTTCCAGAGACAAGCGTTTCAGGGGAGTTGCCATCGTGGCCTAGACCGCTCCTGCTAACTGGAAAATCGGGAGATACATAATAATGACAATGCCACCAACCATGACACCCATCACGACCAGGAGAACCGGCTCGATCCATGTTGTTAATCTGGATAGTTGCAGGTCCATTTCTCCTTCATGAAATTCGGCCACTTCCAAGAGCATTGTTTCCAATGCGCCTGTTGCTTCACCGACTTCAATCATTTCTGTGGTCATTCGTGGAAGAAACTGTTCTTGCTTGAATGCCTGAGCCAAACTCATGCCATCTCGGACATGGTGAATCGTCGAGTGCAATGCCTGGGCAAACACCCGATTGGTCATGGCCCTGGCCGTGACTTGAAGGGCGGATAAGAGAGGAATGCCTCCAGCCAAAATCGTTGCCAACGTTCGTGTGAGACGAACCACCTGATTTTTCAAGATCACATCACCCACCAGAGGAAGACGAAGGAGGATCCAATGAAGGTTGAGTTGCCCCTGCGGGGTATGAACCCATGAGTAGAAGGTTGCCCCGCAAATGAGGAGGATGGCTAAAACCCATGGCAACCAACTCCAAATTTGTTGAATGGCATCCAATAACAATTGTGTCGCGAAGGGCAATTGGGTGTGACTTTCCGAATAGACTTCCGCAAAGGTTGGCATGACATACGATAGTAAAAACCCCACGACTCCAAATCCAAACACGACAAGGAATGAAGGATAGGCCAAGGCTTTGGCCACTTTTTCTCTCACCCCAATCACCAATTTGAGATAGGCGATATAGCGTTGCATGACCTCGGGAAGATTGCCGGCTTGTTCCCCTGATTGGATGGTGGCCTGGTAGAGTTCTGAGAAGTAAACCTGTTGGTTGGCCATGGCTTTTGAAATTGACAGGCCTCCTCGAATCTCTTCCCGGATGGCAAAGAGGGCCTGTTGAAAGGCCGGTCGAGTCGTGCGTTCCGATAAAAGGTCAAAACATTGAAGGACCGGTAATCCTGCCCGAATCAGGGCGAGCAATTCTTGATTAAAGACAAGAAACTCACGTAAAGGCAGAGGTTTGGCCTTTTGGGAAAAGGGTCCCCGGACGGTTTTCTCCTTCCCTCCATTCAATTCCAGAATGAGAAGGCCTTGACCTTCCAACTGAGTTCGAAGGGAATGTTCGCTTTCCCCCTGGACGGTGTTTTCTACGATGGTTCCATCCGGATGAGCTGCTCGGTAGTGAAAGTGTGCCACTAGGGTTTCTCGTCCGACGGCTTAGAGGCATCCCGTTTCCTCGCAGGCCCTGAATTTTTGGGGGAACGAATCCTTTCAGCAAACGGGACGGTGAGTCGTTGCCCCACGACAAGGAGATTGGAGGTTAATCCGTTAATTCTTTTCAGTTTCTTCACTGGAATATCGTACGCTTGAGAGATGGCCCAAAGCGTATCGCCGGGTTTGATTGTGATATGCTTGAACGATTTGGAGGATGTCTCTGTTGGTTGATGCGTCGTCACATTGAATGCCGTTAATTTCGCTGTTTGTTTTCGAAGTTTTCGTTGGTTGAGCCGCATATCTTGTTTAATCTGGATCACGTCGGTGGCCAGATTTTTCATGGATGAAACAACTTGCTGGAGTGATGTTTGCATGGTCTTAATTTCAGCGATGAGTTGTTGGATCTGAGGAAAGGCGGCTGAGCGGGCTTGGAGTTCAGCATTCCGGCGCTTTAATTGATCTCGTTCTCGTTGTATGGCATTGGTATGATCTTGAGTCTCTTGTACTTTAGATCCCATCTGAGCCTCTTTTTGGCGAAGAGCGGTGATTGTCGCTTGAGCCGTTTGCAGGTCAGCGGTTTGTTTGGCCATGGCAATTTTGAGGGAAGCCAGTTCCAAGCGAAGCTGTTGGCTTTCCATCCGAGCTTCCCGTGCAACTGTATTTTGTTGATTGGGGAATGCCATGGTAGATGATTGGGGCACAGAAGACGTTGGTCCCATACACCCTGCCGCGAGAAAGAGAATCCCTCCACACATCCAAAGAGATGATTGATGTGTTCGTCGGTTCATTGTGTCATCACCATTCATTATAAGGCGTTCCATCGAGGGCGACCTGATCGCTGCCACTATGAACCTCATAGACACCAGCCGGTGTGTCATCCTCCTCGGTTTGTTCTTCTAACACTTCTTGCCACGTCGAATTGGATTTGGTCATGGGATCCTTGGGAATCTGTCGAATATAGCCTTCCTCAACTAATGTTGACAGGGTTGAAGGGTACTGTCCACGGTCAGCATAAAATTGATCAATAATGGTCCGCATCGTGAAGAGATTTTCCTTTAACGCCGCTTCTTTGGCCTTGATGGTGGATTGTTGAAATGTGGGAATGGCCAAGGTGATCAGAATGCCGGCAATCGCGACCACAATCATGAGTTCGATCAACGTAAAGCCTCCTTTCCTTGGGGAGAAAGGAGGCCACGTTACCATTCCCGATATTTGGTGCCATCCAGGGCCACTTGTTGGCTGGTCGTAAAAATATCGAAAATATCTTCTCCACACCATCGGTCAACATCCGCTTCATCTTGGTAACATCGACGGCCCCACTCGGTGGTCCCTGTCATGGGATCCACAGGAATTCGGCGCAGATACCGGCGAAGGCTTTTGGTTTCTTCTAACTCGGCTTCTCCTCCTGTGAGTTCAATTTTCAAGAGGATATTAAGGGTCTTGGGATAACCGGTGACACCTGTGTTTTCCTTACAAGCCAATTGATTTTTGATACATAAAGGACCCAGCAACGTGCTGCCGTCCCGGGCCCAATCACGCCTGAAACTATCCAGCGCGGTCCGTACCATTCGGAGTGTTTGATGTAATTCAAGTTCTTTCGCACGTTTGGTACTGACTTTCGTAATGGGCACCGCTACAGAAGCCAAAATGAAAATAATGGCCAGCGTGACCAATAATTCAATCAATGTCACGCCTTGATGAGTCCCTCCCCTAAGGAATTTCAATCCTCCCCTGTTGGATAAAAGTAGGAATTGGTTTTTCATTTGGTCCTATTAACGAGAATTCTTTTATGAGTAACGGTGAGGATCCCGACCTCTTTGATCGAAAGATCAGGGTGGCTAATTTGCCACTTCCCCTTGCTGCCTGTCCCTTTTTCCCCATCGTGAGAATCACGTGGCCTTTTGGGGGTACGGCTGAAACCGTGAGGGACGCGGGTATTTTATTTTGTTTCCAGAATGGTCCCTCCTGCGCTTGGATGAACTCGACGACCGTTGGAATGTATGTAATGAGCAGACGGACAGTCTGAAGTGGAGAGGTAATTGAGCCATTGACGTCCACCCGAATGTCGGCGTTTTTGGAGCCACGAACAACTGGAGGAACAAATGTGAGTCGATTGGGTGAACTTGGTGAAACAGGTTTCGTGACGCCTGCTCCGCTGGGGGAGAGCATCGGGCTCTTTGGGGAGGACGGTTGTGGAGGTTTCTCGGATTGCGACTGGGGGAACACGGTGGTCTCATTCGGGGAAGCCATACGAGGAGAGCTCGAGGTAAACAAGGGCCGTGTGGCAAACTGTTGCGCGGTTCCGGACCACAGCGTTTGTTTGGCAATGGAGAGAGGATTCACCGACCTGACAATATGGGGCGTGATGACTAATATGACTTCCGTGGTGATTTTGTCCGTTGATGAGTTACTCAGCAAATGACCGAGACCGGGGATATCGTCTATTCCAGGAATCGATTCTCGAGTTTTCCGGTCTTCTTCTTGTGTAAGCCCGGCCAGGACCACCGTCTCTCCATCTTGAAGGTTTAAGACGGTATCAGCCGTACGAGTCCCGAAGCGAAATTGAGAAATTTCCGGATCGGATTGAAGAATCACCTTGTCGCCTAATCGTGTGACCTCAATTTTCATTTTCAGGGAAATATCATCATTCAAATGAACAGTTGGTTCCACGGACAATTTAATGCCGGTGTCCTTAAATTCAATCGACGTAACGGTGGACGTGGTTGGGACAGCCCCGGTTGCGGCTTGCCCGGGCAGTACGTTCGTGGTTGAAAGCAGAATCGGTTGTTTATCTCCAATATTGATAGAGGCTTTTTCATTGTTGAGGACTCTGATTTTTGGAGAGGCGAGAGTCTTGGCATTCGATTCCTGTTTGAAGAAGTCCAACAGAATACTCCCGGGAAATGTAAAGAGATACGAGTCCTTTCCAATACTCGTGAGCTCACGAAATTTAAAGGTGGTGGCAATATTACTGAAAGAAGTGGAGCCTGGCGGAAAGATCCCGAATCCGGCTTTTTTCGCAAAATTCAACCCAATCTTTTTCGTTTTGGTACGATTCACTTCCAGGATTTCCACATCAAACAAGACTTCCGCATCTCGCCGATCGTTTGCCAGAATAATTTTCTCCGCCAACGCAAGTTTGGCCGGTTGGTCACGAATGACGACGGTATTTAGCGGTTCATTCACATACACCCGTTTGGTTTCTAAGATAGTCCGGAGCAAATTGGCCATATCTTTTGCTTTCGCGGTGGACAGATAAAACGTTCGTATTTTCAAATCTTGATACTGCTGCCGTTTTTGTTTGGTGTCTGGAATGATGAGGATGGTGTCGGGCGCCACCTGTTTGGCAAAAAGCTGATTCGTGGTGAGGATGAGATTCAATGCCTCATGAAAAGGCGTATCTCTGGTAAAAATCGTCACTAAATCATCATGAACATCTTTATCAAACAAAACATCAATGTTGGCCGTCCTCGCTAAAATTTCAAAGACTTGCTTCAGCCGGGTGTTTTGGAATCGTAGAGTGACAGGTTCAGCCGATTCACCGATAGCTTGTTGGCTCTTTTGCATTTTGGCGATCGCTGTAATGCCATCCAAGGCCTCATGAAGGTTGGGATCCAGCTCAATCGCCTTTTCGTATAGATGCAATCCTTCCTCATATCTTCCAAGCCTCTCAAGCTTTTTCCCTTCTTGAAGGGAATGTTGCGCTTCTTGTACCCTTAAGGCATCGACTAACGCTGTATGGTGCTCAGGTTTTTCCGGCTCAAGTCCCAACGCCACTTGAAATTCCTGCAAGGCGCCTGGGATGTCATAGGTTTTCAGGAGTTGACGGCCTTTTTTGTAATGTTCTTGCGCGGCATGTTCTTTGACTTCTTTTAATTTATCTTGAATGGCCTGATCGAATGGTTTTTTCGTGGCAGCCTCTCTATAAGCCCCCACGGCTGCATCCCAATTTCCTTCTTGCACGAACTGTTCAGCGAGGCGAACTTCAGGCAAGGTACAGGCATTGGTCAGAAAAAACAGTCCCAATAGGACAACGATGCATCGAGAAGACGGCGTATAATAAGAAAAATTATTCATAACTGATTGATAGTAAAGAGAATAAGAAAGAAAGGGAATGACGATTCTTTAAAATTCTCTAGACTGATAAAGTAACACACTTCAAACTCTTCATCTAGGGTTGAGCTTGAGACCAAAATCCTCTCTCTCTTATCGGTCTTCTTGGCTGCCTGGTTTACTGAATATCTTCTCTTCCAGCCCATGGAGTCTCTGAGGGACAAATTGTCTTTTACCTATTTTGGTGCCGGTTAGGCAGGGTGAGGTTATGGGGAAGGCCCGCTCTTTCCCTTGGATCCAGGGCCTGGTGCTTGAGAAGATGATGGCCTTCCCTGTGGGCAGGGGGCGGACAAAACTGGATTTAAAGGGTTTGGCGAACAATTCGTTGTCGCGCCTGTGGCTTCAAACCGAATATCATGATAGGTCTGTGCGCCTTTAAAATTCACATGATCAAAGGGTTGTTCCGTACTTCTGCTGCGCACCCCTCGAATTTCTCCTCCCACCTTGATCAATTCAAAGGTTTTCCCCGTCAAGGGATCGTCGTAAACCACGGGAAGATACCGCCGTGGTTTTTGGGTCAGTTCTTTTAGGGAACGAGGATAACGATAAGGCCGTAATCCCTTCTGCACCTCAAAATCCGCAGCGAAGCGCTCAATGGCCTCTTTCATGCGATTGCCCCTAAACAAGAGCTCAGCTTCCCGATC
>Ga0114931_10008243_pt1 | contig 12635 bp, 10 predicted proteins | sample 2SBtaG_FD_89579 | JGI IMG/M metagenome (GOLD analysis project Ga0114931, IMG submission 89579) | Deep subsurface microbial communities from Kolumbo volcano to uncover new lineages of life (NeLLi) - 2SBTROV14_V59a metaG | ecosystem: Environmental > Aquatic > Marine > Volcanic | place: Kolumbo...
TGAAAAAATCATATGCCATCACGATAATACTCTGGCTTGTAGTCATCGGCGCAACCATCACTGCTCGTGACCTCATCTTTCAGGATGTCCAGAACTCCACAAATATTATCGAGACGAATACCGAGTCTGGTCAAGCATCTGACTTCATCAAACAAAGGTTTAATCTAAATGGTTCTGATCTGACACATATAGTTGTTATAGAAGTTCCAAAAGGACAAGATGTAACTTCCAACCAGTGGAGAAATTACACCTTATTCCTCTCTCTTTACCTGTTAGATGAACTAAAACCATATGGGTACGACTATGTCATCTCCGATGCCTTGATAATCGCCAACCCCGACATTCCAAATTCATATGCTGATCGTTTTGTGTCACCAGATCATATGTATTCCCTGATTAATATTATTGATCCAAATTTTGACTTTAACAATCCCGGAACTAAACTTTCTGATGATGTCGAAATCATAAGGGAATTACTCACTAATACCACTGCTCCATACCAGACCGCAAGCGATCAATTCGTTCAGATGTACGGTCAATCTGGTGGTCAAGTAGCCCTTAACAATACGCTCCCTCCGATGAATGAAGCGAAAAATGTCAGACTTATTCTTACTGGGCAAGCGGCCAATTTTGCTGATATTACTCAGACAGGAAAGGATTCTTTCCAAAATTCGGAGGTTCTTGCGGTTGTCCTTGCTCTCATTATTTTGACTCTTGTATTCAAGAGCCCAATGGGTGTGCTTATGCCAATCGTCGGAATGGTAGCTGCCCTATTTCCATCGTACTACATTGTGGCATGGATGGGTAAATTTGATCTATTTGCAATTACTGACTTTCTTCCATCTGTCATAGCTATGATAGGAATTGCGGTCGCCATCGACTACAATCTCTTCAGTATGATCCGGTACCGAGAGGAATTCCGTAAGGAGAAAGCCCATCATCTCAGCGAAGGGACTTGGGATAAAGAGACCATGAAGAAAGTGCGAAGAGATGCAGCAGAACGAACTGATAAAACGACTGGGGTCGCAGTCATGTACTCTGGATTTACTGTTATCATAGGATTTCTTTCCCTACTTATTCTCCAAAGTGATTTCACTCTAGGGATGGCAATTGGTGTCAGTATTGTTGTATTCATCTCTATTTTAGTCACCAGAACATTTACAAAAGCTGTTCTCGGACTATTCGGGAACTTCCTTGATTGGCCAAATTTCATGAGTGGTCATAATAAGGACATCAAGAAGATACAGGAAGGTACCTCTGAAACAAAAGGCATATGGGTTACTTGGGCGAAACTCGTCATGAAATACTCAATCCCCTTCCTCATCATAGGGATAATTCTTATTGTACCATTCGCAACTCTCTCGACACAGGTTGACCTTTCTTTTGACCTTGTCAAGAATATGCCTCCGGGTGTGGAATCAAGGGATGGATTTGAGATACTCCAGAAGAAGTTTAATCTTGGTGATGTCAACCCTTACAAAGTAGTTATTGATCTTGGTAAGGGTACAGACCTCTTTGCACCTCAGTTCAATGCAACTGCGTCGAAGATTATCGACAGGATAAATGAACTAGGACAGTGGGCATTAAACTACTCTGGATTTCGTAAGAAATCAAGTACTGAAATCTCCTTCGAAAGAGTGTCAACTATTTCTGTATTACCAGATGGTGGAAATTTCACCTTCCTCAACTATTCAGATATTATGACCATCCTCTCTCTTCCTGCACAGATCCCAGTTATCATCAATGGCTCAGTAGTCGGTACAGTGAACAATACACAAACTTCCAACTATCTCTCATTCACATCTAGCTTCATTAACCTCAATAATGGGAATGACACAATTGTGGTCGAAATGAGTTCCAACCTTGATCCAGGAAGTGCAACTGCTTGGGAACTTGTAAAGACAATTAGGGAAAATGTAGGGCGTATATTCAAGGGGCTGATTGACGATGGAATTGTTAAGAAAACATACGTCACAGGATATGCCGCAAGCTTTTACGATTCTAGGGAAAGGATGTACCAGAATGTTCCTCTTATGTTAACGGTCGCAACCATTCTTATCTTTCTTGCACTCCTGATACTATTTAGAAGTGTGATCCTTCCGCTAAAATCCATACTCACAATTGTAGGGTCAATCTTATTCGCGATGGGTGCTCTTGTATTTGTATTCCAAGAAGGTAACTTCAACCATCTCGAGATATTTGGAGTAGTTCTCTTCAATGCAGAGATTTCTGGGATTTCGTACTTCCTTCCAACGTTCTTATTTACCACGCTTCTTGGTCTCGGAATGGACTACTCGATCCTCATAATCTCCAGAATTAAAGAAGAATACCTCAAATCTGGAGATATGGACGAAGCAGTTGCTCATGGAATCAACCACACTGCTGGTGTCATATCCTCTGCTGCAATCATCATGATATCTACATTCCTAGTTTTCGCACTCAGTCCAATGTTGACTCTAAAAACTATGGGAGTGGCTATGGCAGTTGCAGTATTTATAGATGCTACAGTTTCGAGGATTATACTACTTCCCTCAGCTATGAAACTCGCAGGAAGGTGGAATTGGTGGATACCAAAATGGTTAGAAAAAATTCTCCCTGATTTGCATCTTGAGCACTGAAAGTAACGTATAACTCACTTCATGAATTTTTGACGATACTATTCTCCTCGATCATTTCCGGAGTATACGCTCTTAAATTGTTATAATTTGGATAAATTTGATACAAGCTACATGAATTATTGTTTGCAATTCTTATGATTAAGACAGAAGGTCTAACCTTATTTTGCTTCTGTATTTCCTAATATTAACCTAAATCAATTAAATAATCCTTGCAATATAGTTTTTCACTATCGTAAGGTAGAATTCTTACTAAAAATTTAGAAAGGCCAAGCAGGGGTGTTTGCTAAAAGAACAGTCAGAATGAGCATTCCAGTATAGACAAGTACTGCGTTAGGTCCAATCTTTATACCTGGTAACTCTTCATCAAAATACCTCATCAGACCTGCACCGGTACTCGGCATTGCTCCTCCTTCTTTCTTACGATTCTTACGACGAATTGACATGTTCAATCCACATATTATTTAGAATATTAATAAAGTATTGGAACAGAATCTATGAATCTCATAACACCATTTGCACAAAGAAATATAGTACACAGAATAACGAATAGTTTGCACATTTTATCTTCTTTGAGAATATATGTTCAAACTTAGATGAATTTGATCAATTCAGTGTACTTGCCTATTGGTACAAATTCCTATCCATAATTACCTTGTGCACTTTGAACACATTCCCTTCCGTCATCTCTCCTTCTAATGCCTCCCCAATACCAATCAACTCGCCCTTGGGTGATTTTGCAGCAAGGATTTCACCTTTAGATATTCCGTCAGTATAGGCAAGTACTCCCTGAGCTCCTAGTGTAGTTCCATGACATACTGATCTAATTGCATTATTGTCGACTATGATCTCCTTGAGGTGGATTACCATGCGTTCAATGGGCAAAACTACTTTCCTTAGTCCCTCTTCTTTCCCCATCTCCTTGAAATCCATCCATGCATCAAAGAGCTGGTGCAGTGTAACCCTGTCATCTTCTTTGAATGTTGCAGTCTGAATTCTCCTCAGTTCCTTCATAAATGCCCCTGCCCCCGAAGCTCTTCCCAAGTCCTCACACAGTGTTCGGATGTAGGTTCCTGACTCACACCTGACTATGAAGAGCACTTGATTATCCAATTCATCGAGATGTTGAATCTCGTAGATATGTCTTTTTCGGAGCTTTCGAACAACATTGGACTCAAGTGGTGGAAATTGATAGATCTCCCCAACAAAACCTTTGAGAAAGCTTTTCCAGTCAACCTCAATCTCTGTATTCTGCACTTGCATATTACAGATATAGGTCTTTGGAAGTTGAAGAAGAGTTTGGAGTACTTTCGTTCCATTACTTAAAGCAATGGGAAGGATCCCGGTCACTTGAGGATCAAGAGTTCCTGAATGTCCTGCCTTCTTAATGTCAAGGATCTTCTTAACCATGGAAACTACATCGTGAGAGGTTGGCCCCGCTGGTTTATCCAGATTTAGGACTCCAAGTCGCATATGGAGATCAATGGGTCTCTTATCAGGGAAGTAACCTCGCTCGTCTTTCTGCTGATTTAGTAATTTTTCCTCGTCCCTGACGATCAGGCGTGACTCAGAGTACGGTATCACTGTGTGATAATCTAATCTCAATATTATAATCTTCCTTAAGATGTCTCAAAAGGTGATTTTCTGTCATCTTCCTCTTTTGTAAATTCCACTACTTGGACTCAATCAAAATTGTGACCCTATGGCTTGTCACTTCGAGATAAAAATCACTATCAATCTCTAATATATTTCAAGTAATCTCACGATGAGATTCAAGTATTTTCTCTTGCTAAGGTATAAATTATTTGGAATTTCCTCTGTGTTTATAACCCTCTTTGGAAGATTTCTATCAGTGAAGATTTCCATCCGTTCATTCGCTAATATCAGAGATGCACTTGGTTCCAGAATTATTGATTTGGAAGTTCCAGAAGGGTCAGATATTCAGAGTCTTCTTAAAAAATTGTGCGAACAGTATCCACAAGCTCGCGGATTGATTTTTGAAGAAGGAAATCTGAGAAATAGCCTCAAGATAGCTCTTGACCTTGAAAATATTCGAGACCTCTCCATTCCGCTCAGGGATGGGCAGCAAGTCGCTCTTATCCCTCCTACTGGTGGTTGATGATTCACCAGTCAAAATTATTCTCAATTTCTACAAGTTCAGGAAATTGCTCAATCCCAATCTTTCTGCCCAAATCAACTAACCCCTTCAAGTAGTATTTTACCTCATCTTCAGGATCATGCATCTTCAAGAGCTCTTCAAGATACTTGAAATCAAATGCGATTAACCATTGAAATGACCTTCCTGCATATTTACCTCGGGGGATTTGCTTACTTAATCCAGCGACCACCTTGTCATAGATAGCATAGAATTCCTCATTACTTAATGTATCACCCTTCTCCTCCTTCTTATCTGGTACGGTACTGGTAGCTTCCACATCTTTCTCTATATTCCCTAAAACAGCTCCCTCATCAATTTTTGTCTCTGATATTTGTGTTTTAATCTTCTTCTGATATTCCGATTTCACAGGTTTTTCCGATACAGGTAGTACTTCAGATTTCTCTTTACTGATAGTTGTTTTATGATTTTGATATTCTGCTCTGTTTGGGATTGCTTCCTGAGGTAATTGGACTTCTTCCTCACCTATTTCTCTACATACTGGACAGGTTGATACATGTAGACGATACTTCTCATCTGCATGATTGCTCTCACTACTGATAAAGATATCTAAGATCTCAAATCCCTTAGCAAGCAGTCTTCGCTTTCTTATAGAACCCAACTTTCCTATGAAAGAGAGGTTGATGAGCAATGGTGGTCTACCAATCCTTTCTATACGCAGATCAAGATCTTCCTCCTGGCTTGAATCTGTTGACAATGCGATGATATTTGAGCTCCCTTTCATTACATTAGAAGACCCTCGACTATGACATCCCGAACAAATATAATTAACTGATAATTTCCTCTTCTCTTCCATCCTAGTACGCAGATCGTAGAGCATAGTCTGCTTAACAATAAAGTACCCATTCGTGACCCGTAGGACTGAACCATTGTCCCTGATGACAAAACTTGGACGATCAATGCGTTTGAAGAGAACCCTCCATGACCTCCTGCAAATAGGTAACCACTGGTTCAAGGTCATTCTCTTTGCTAGTGTCTGCAGAATAACTTCTAGTGATTCTATCAAATTTCTCCGCCTCTTCCATCTTTCTTCTGAGAAAATCGTCTGATGTCATCCTCTACAATTCTTTTAGGTAATTGGTAAATTAAAACTTATTTAATTCAAAGGTCGTAAAATCTGGATTTATTCTGTGTAGAGATTAAAGTATAAGCAATTCTATGCATTAATTTTTTGAGCTCTTGTATCGAACACACTAAGCGAATCCCTGAGAGATTTGACAATTGCCTTCTCTCCTTCAATTCCACTTGATGTAGGATACTCTTCTTTTTCCTCTTTCATCTTGTTTAAGATATTTTCCATCTCGTCGATGTACATCACAATATCATCCCGGTAAGAGGCCTCTGCAGATTGAATTCCAATAAATGCGAGTCTTTTGTAAATGGCATATTTATCTATGTCAAGGATATCAAGCTCATCTGCCTTATTCTCATAGTCTGCTGCTTTGAGAAAGTCCTGGAACTTGGTGAAAATCTTCACACCATCCTCCTCTGATCGCAACTGCAGATTATCCAATTTCGCGAACTCACTCCAGAATGCAAGAGGAGTATCATAACTCTTTTCGTTACCGAAGTAGATGACACTTGACTGCCAGAAGATATGCTCAAATCTTGAGAACGTATTTACAAGGTGCTCTTTTGCATCAGTGTACTGATTGGCAATAGTGTTCAGGTGCAAGTACTGCATCCAAATTACTCCAACCAGTGAGGTTGCATCCTCATAATTCACAAGTGCCCTCCAGAATTTCTTGTTAATTTCTCTATAGTGCTTCTCGAATGCTTTGAATGGCTTTGAATGAATGATGATTCCGGAAGCAAGTGCGTGATACGTTCTGCTGAGTATCTCAAAGAAGCTGTCTGGTTCTCCTGTGATCTTTGCTAGTTCTCGCATGTGAGCGAGAACAGCTACAAGATTGTCTTTATTCGGTACTGGATTGAAGAGGAGCATCTCTAAAGAGAGTGCAATCGGCATTTTATCCGTACCGGGAACGACATCTTCGTTCATGATGAATTTACCTTCTTCATCCTTTTCCGTTTTAGGGATACTCCCCGGGTTCTCAAAGTATGATACCATCTCAAGAACAAAGGAGTAGAGGACATTACTTCTTCCTCTATAGTCTCCATGGGTAAGTTCAAAGCTCTTGGGTTTATCATCCTCTTCAACTTCTTCTCCTTCCTGCGGTGACTGCTCAATGATCCGGGTATCTCCCTCTCCCTGTTTCCAATTCTTCTCTTTCAACGCCCTAAGGATATCCAGATTCAGAGTTTGGAAGAGAAATTGGTCAAACATGGGGGATTTCTCCTTGAGAACCTTCCTGATATTTTCAGGACTTTTATCCTCGACACCAAGCTTGTCGAAGACCAAACCAAAGAAGTCATCGATAATAATCTCTGATAGATTAATAAAGGTCTCATCCATTCGCTCCAGCGGGATAACATCAATCCATTCTATGGGTGTTCGTGGATTCTCTTTGAAAATTGCAACACTTGGATGTGACAGAAACTGTTCTTTCATCTCCTCAAATGATAACTCATTTTCGACCATAAATTCCCTGAGCATCTTAGACAATCCAAATCTAGGAAGAAAGCTCTCAAGCGTACTTCTCGTGTAGAGATTAAACTCCTTTGTATCTGTCTTCTTCCTTCCCCGTGAATTCTTGATCTTGCTGCTTTCAATCCCAAATGAAAGTTGTGTGATTTGGGAGTCCCTGATATCACTAAAGAGATTTATGGGAATATCTAACTTCTCCAATGTCTGGAGAAACCACTGATCCCTTTTTGTACTGAACATTCGGATTGGATTAGGGTACTTCTCGAACATTAAACGTAATCTCAGAGAGAACAAAGTTATTTAAAATAACCATTACATTCGCGGGAGTCTCGTTCAAGTGCCGAAATTTCCATCCAGAGTTTTCGATGATTCAATTAATTATTTTCCCTACCATGCGGAGATAGTCCATGATATTACTCTCCGAAATTCTCTTGAAGAGAGGGGCATTAGAATGTGAGAGATTATTCCACTTGTCAATTTCCTCCTCCAAATTCTTCTGGATCCCCTCTGCTTTATTATAGAGCATATTGAAATCATTCTCCAAGCATATTTCCTTCACTTTGTCAAGGATCTCAAAAGTCTCATTCATCTTCAACTCCACCAGAGAAACCTGTGATTTGAGTAGCAGAGCTTCTACTTGAAGTGGCGTTGAATTCTGCGAATTGGCTATTGTCTCTATCTGCTGGACAATAAGTTTCACCTGATTCATAAGTTCTGGATTGTCATAGGATTGCAACTCAAGAAACAGAAGCTCAACTAGACTAAGTACTGTGTGTATATAGAGATCATAATTGCGCGGATCATCTTTTAGAATCTCCTCAAACATCTCCTGCGCCTTCAATTTTGATCTTAATCTATTTTCAGACATCACCACTGAAGCTTCTGCTATTCTATAGAAGAAGGAGATTGCACTATTTTTCTCGAATGGTCCCAACTCTTTCATGGTTCTCAGCAATAATTCTGCCTCTGCTCTCTCCCCTCGTTCAAGATCAATAATAATCATTAAGTACAATGTCTCCATAAGCCTGTACCTGTTCTCAAGAGGAAGTTCCAGATTCAATGAATGCTGGATACAGCTATGTGCAGTTTCGGAGTCACCTTTGAGACGGTATATCTTTGCAAGATTCTTGTAAATGAGAGCTTCATAATGCGCACTTAGTGGATACTTTTGATGGGTCTCCAAAGCCATATTCATGAACTTGAGTGCTAAATCGTACTCCCCAACTGCTCTATGGACGTCTGCGATGTTCGAATAGGTTATTGCCAGTCCCTTCTGATTTCCGAGTATGACCTCATTCTCAACACTCGCCATCAGGTGTTCAAGCGATCGATTGTATTCCCCAATATTGTAATAGAGTAGTCCTAGGTTATTATCGCTTGTTGCTTGTCCTATTATATCCTTGAGCTCCTTCCTGAGATACAATGCAATTTTGAAGCTCTTCAGGGACTCGTCGTACTCCCCCATCTCATAAAGTATAGTCCCCCTCACATGCTGTATCTTGGCATACCAACGATCATGTTCTGGGGTCTCTTTCGACACTTCATAGTATGCAATAAAATCTGAGAAGGTTTTATCAATCTTCTCATTCTCTCCTGTTCTCCACAGAGTATATGCTCTCGACGCCAAAGAGGCAAGAATTATCTCTAGGTTCTCACTATTCTTTCCCAATTCAATGCCTTTTTCCGCACATGCAATCGCTTTCTCATTCTCATCCCTCTTATCATATGCAAGACTCAACAACGGATAACGCATATAATCATCTGCGGGGAGCTTTTCGATTAACTCAAGAGCCTCCTCGATTTTCCAAGTTCCAATTGCATATAGGATGTTGTCGTATCTCATAAAACCAGCAATGCGTTTTCTTTGACCTAAAATCGTCTCTTTATGTTCTTTTTGAATGGATGCTTAATATTTTTCAGACTTTAAATCGTATTTTTGCATTATTAAGTGCAAGTCATTCAACTGCGCTGAATCTTATATGCTCTAAGTGTGTTGTGCATGAGCATACAGATAGTCATGGGTCCAACCCCTCCGGGTACAGGAGTAATCATAGATGCCTTCTCCTTCACACCTTCAAAATCAACATCTCCAACTAATTTTCCGTCAACTCTGTGAATGCCAACATCAATAACTACGGCCCCTTCTTTCACCATATCTGCACCTATTGCCTTAGGGCGACACATTGCAACCACCAAAATATCTGCGTCAAGGGTGTGCTTCGCCAGATCTTTCGTCCGAGAATGGCAGATTGTAACAGTGGCATTCCTTTGCTCTAAAAGTCTGGCAATAGGCTTTCCAACAAGGTTGGATCGTCCAATTACTACAGCATGTTTTCCCTCAATTTCGACACCCGTTCTCTCAAGCATTTGGACGATGCCATATGGTGTACATGGGATGAATGAATCTTCTCCGAGATGGAGCTTCCCCACATTCACATAGTGTAGCCCATCTACGTCCTTATCGGGAGAGATTCGGCTGATTGCTGCTTTAGAATCTAAGTGCTTGGGAAGTGGGAGCTGGAGAAGTATCCCATTGACCTCTGGATTTTCGTTCAACTCCGGTATCTTCTCATGCAAAGTGTTTTGAGTGGTATCTGCTGGTAATCTGATAACCTCACCTCTCATACCCAGCTCCTTCGTCTTCTTCTCCTTCATTCCAACATAAACCTGGGATGCAGGATCGTCTCCCACTAGTATAACCATGAGATTTGGCTTCTCTCCCTGTATATCTTCTAACGTCTTCTTGATCTCATCATAGATCTGAGTGGAGATTTCTTTGCCGCTAATCAGTTCCATATTTATCGTATGAATAGACTCATCTTTTGATTTATTCTTTGCTCTAGTGTACTATGTGAAATATTTCTCTATAATTAAAAGAGGATTTATGTTTACCATGATCCAACTACAAAACTAATAGCTTCTAGTCAGAAAGACTCATTTAGATAGCATGTCATCCTAGGGAATAACTTCTGTATTTTTGAAATATTACCTCTCAGATCTCCATATCCAAGATACAAGAAATCTTCTGGAGATGCAGTTCCATAAATTAGTGAGGAAAACCCACTCATCGACACTTTTGCATTTTGGTTACCTCCCTCCTCAATCCTGAGTTTTCCTTCTACAGACTTGAATGTAAAAATTCTGTTATTCCAAGCACAGTAGTTGTCTTCTATTTGCAGGGAAATTTCCCCTTCTCCAACTTCTATCCCTTCAAGACCAATCACATCAACAACTCTTCCCATAGGAGAAGGAACCCAATCCCAGCTTCTCAACTTTGCTTTTACATCGGTCAGCCATGTAGCAACGAACTCATGGGAATTAAGTGGTAACGTTACCTTCTTTACCTGATCCGTATGACGTCCCATCCATTCTAGAAGAAGATACTTAGCTTGGCTATTGAGATAGTAGAAATGTCGAATTTTCATCTCTCCCTCAAACCCACTGATTGTGTACGTCATAATCCCAATTATGGTACCATCCTCATCATAAGCTATGGCAAGCCATTTTGGATCCTTTTGAATCTCGTCCATTCGTAGATCTGAGAATCTGACTGCAGAGTGACAAGAATGTAGATACTGTGTGACAAATGCCTTGTAGGTATCCAGCTCGTCACTGACATTGAATCTTCTGACTTCTCCCAGTGGTTGCACTCGAATTGCCCTCCTGATATGAGCTGGATCAACAGTCGCATATTTCATCTGTGGAAAGGTACTGTAACCCATTCTCTCATAAAAACTCTCCCTGAATGGATACAAGGTACTCACCACTTGCCCCTGTTCTCTCATTTTTTTGAACCCCTCTGCCATCAACTTTTTTACATGTCCTTTCCTTCTTTTCTCAGGATATGTGGCGACCCCTGCAACTCTACACATCTTGACGATCTTTCCCCTGATATTCTGCGTCATTGGTATAAATGTAGCTGTAGATTCTATCTCTCCATCCTCAGAAATAGCAAGAACAAGGTCTTCCTTCCTGAATTCCTTCCTCTCATTGAATCTTTTCTCATAGTCAGAGGGTGATCTGGCAAAGGCATAGGTGGTCATCGCCATTGATTTGATCTTCTCCTCACCCTCTAATGCTCGGATTTTCATCAAGCTCTAAGTCATACCTGTCCTCATATAATTTGCGCAATTGCTAATGCCTCTTTCACCAGCAAACCCTTACTCTATATTGATTTCAGTGCTGACCTCAATCTTTCTTGAATGTGACTGAGCTACCTTCCTTCATGTATGGGACAATTTATCAATAGTGAAAAGATGGATTTGCCATTGATAGGATCAAATTATCTTGAATTTACCAAAAAACAGTTTCACGTCATGAAGATAAGGGGAGATAAAACTCTCTCACAAATTACAGAGGATTCTATGCTGCACCACGCACTTGATGAAGAATCGAATTCCATAGCTATCATTGTCAGACATCTATCTGGGAATATGATTTCCAGGTGGACAAATTTCTTCGAGGAGGATGGCGAGAAAGTGAATCGGGACAGATCCTCTGAATTTTATGTGGATTACACCCCCTCGAAGGATGAACTACTAATGAGGTGGGAGAAAGGATGGGAGGTCTTCTTCAATACTTTGGACTCAATTACCGTAGATGACCTAGAAAGGACTGTCAGAATAAGAGGAGAAGAACATACAGTCGTAGAGGCATTAAACAGACAACTTGCCCATTATTCTGAGCACATGGGGCAGATGATCTTTCTCGTAAAGCACTTCAATTCGAGCAATTGGAAGACTCTTTCCCTCCCAAGAACCAAGAGGACTGCTTTCGAATAAGGGGCTTTTATTGAATTCCATCCAACATAGTGGATTTAGTGTAATCCAAAGAAACATATTGTAGCCTTCTAAGTGATACATAACGGGGGTAAGGTTTCCAGAAATTTGGGATTTTCTCTAACCGTCCCGAAAGTTACAGGGAGGTGAAAAATGACAAAGAAAATGAATAAATTTGACGCAGCACGTATGCAATCCCATGCTGATAAGACTGGTAAAAATCAGAATTTCAAGAGTAGGGCACAACGGGCAGCTAGCAAGAAGACTAAAAAGTAAGTCATTTCAATGACCTAAAATTGGAATTGTATTTTATCATTTAGATTCAAGATCTCTGAAGCAGATTCTAAGAAGTTCTACTGTCTATATTCTACATATAATTCAGATTTCGAAAAAAGAAATTACGTATAGCTTAGACTATGCGCAAAATATTTGTGGGATAATAGGTGCTGCATAAATTTTGTTAGATTCAGAATAAGCTTCCTGTTGAAATCCTCTCAGAGAAAATAATCTAATTTTAA
>Ga0114931_10008244_pt1 | contig 12634 bp, 9 predicted proteins | sample 2SBtaG_FD_89579 | JGI IMG/M metagenome (GOLD analysis project Ga0114931, IMG submission 89579) | Deep subsurface microbial communities from Kolumbo volcano to uncover new lineages of life (NeLLi) - 2SBTROV14_V59a metaG | ecosystem: Environmental > Aquatic > Marine > Volcanic | place: Kolumbo...
CGCGGTTGAACTTGTGGCTGAAGTGCCCACTGGCGTTCAAGCTGCGGTACATCGATGGCATTCGCTCACCGACTACTCCCGCGTTGTTCCTGGGCAAACGGGTGCATCAGGGGCTGGAGATCTTCTACCGCCATCGGCAACTCGGCATTCAGCTGGAACCGGGCGATGTCGTCCGCAGGTTGAACAACACCTGGGACACTGTCGTCGCCGACGAAGACATGACGTTCAAATCGACAGCGGATGCGGAATCTCTCCAGAAAAAGGAAAGTGATCTTGTCCGGGCGTATTTGAACCACATCCCAAACGATGAACCGGCCCCAACCCTCGTGGAGACGACATTGGAAGCGCCGCTGGTTGATCCGGCCAACGGCGAAGACTTGGGGATTTCGCTGTTGGGAATCGTCGATCTGGTGCTGGACAATGTAGACGGTGCGATCATTTGTGATTTCAAGACAGCCGCGAAATCTACACCGCCGTCAGAGATCAGCCACGAAATTCAGCTGACGGCGAAGCAGTAAGAGAATTGAGATGATCATACACACGGCTCCGATGAATCTCCCGCGTGCGAACCGTTTACGGATGGCTGAAAAGCCGAACATTGCTGAGATTGCCAGTAAAGCAACGTTGCAGGCAATTACCGCAGCCGGTCTCGTCGGCAGGAAGGTCAGTCGATCCGTCACGATCGGAATCCGAATGAGAAAGTACGAAATTAGGCAGCCCACAGAGATGATCGATGCTTTCGACCATCTTGGTGACTGGATCTGCCGCACTGAATCCTTCGTAAACTCGAGCAGGTCACGCTTCGCATCCAGCACCCCGGCGGCAGGTCTGGTTCTGCGTGATGGCATCATCGTAACATGCCTCTGTGTCATGCTTTGCGACGACGCACGGTCCGTCGTGCTCAGCATGGACCGCTCGGTTAGGATTTTTTCTGACGAACTGTGTAACAGATCGTCCCGCTTCTCGCTTGGAAGGTCAGTAACGAAACACTTTTCACAACCTTTCGCAACCAGGAGAGATGAGATGACCCGTAACACAACGATTTTGACAAGCGTTCTGCTGGTGACAGCATTGATGGTCAGTTCCGCTTCAGCCCGAAAACGAGGGAGGTCCCGCTTCAAGAAGAAAAGCTCCTCACAGAGCACGAATTTCCAGTCGCAGGGATCGAGCTCTTCGACGACCTTTCAAAATTCCGGACGATTTTCAAACAAGAAGAAAAAGAAGAAAGGCGGCTTCGGGAGTTCGTCCAATCAGGGTTCTTCCTCGGGCAACTCCGGAAATTCCGGAATGAAGAAGAAAAAGAAGAAGAAGAAGGGGGGTTTCGGGAATTCATCTAGTCAGAGTTCTTCCTCGGGCAATTCCGGGATGAAGAAGAAAAAGAAAAAGAAATGGAAGAAGTGGCACTGGTACGCGAAAGCGTGGCACTACAAACCATATTGTCCCCCGATTTACTGTCCGCCAGTCTACTGTCCTCCAGTTTTCATCGGTCCTCCTGTCGTCGTGGTGTTGCCCAAGTTCTGTGCTCCGCTGATCGGTCCGCCCCCGATCGGTGCTCCTCCGATCGGTCCGGCTGGTCCGGCTCCGGCTGGTGCGGCTCCGGCTGGACCACCAGCGGCTGCTGCGCAGACGACGACCGTCGCTGCAGCATCGCCGGCTGGTAAAGCGGCTCCGGCAGCAGCGACAGCTCCCACAAGTGCCGCGGCGGCGACGAGTACTGCGGCTGCAAAGACTGACGCAGCGGCACCAAAGCCTCCGGCTGACGCGGCTGCAAAAGAGACCGTTGATATCTCGAAGCTGCAGAAGATTCCCGCAGGTGGAACGACCACGATCAACGGCAAGACTTTCGGCATCAAGAAGGGAACCGCAGTGGTTCAGATTGGCGAACTGGCACTGCCCGTTCAGGTCGGTACCTGGAAAGATACGGCAGTGACGATCACACTTCCTCAAATCGGCGTCGCGAAAGGGATGCCTACCAAACTGTTCCTGGTGAATGCGGACGGCAAAGTTGCCGGTGTCATTGACTTCCTGCTGGTCGCCCCCAAAGCGGCCGACGCAACGGCACAAGCCGCCAACAACGGGTCTGTTGCTCAGACTCAGAAGTGATTGGGATGAGAGTGACTCGAAGACGTGAACGACGAACGCGATCAGGCAGCAAACTTCACAATAACCCGGCTGAACGCGTTCAGAAAACCACAGTCCTGGGTCGGTCGATACATGTCAACCTGTACGTCTTCACCGAAAACGCGTACCACGGCCGCATCCAGCGTGTGGCCAAGCTGATGGCACTGGCGATCAGATTTGAGCAACTCGTCCGCGACGGCGTCGTGGCCGACTACGCGGAACTGGCGCGGCTCGGGCATGTGACACGGGCTCGCATGACGCAGATTATGAATCTGCTGAATCTGGCGCCTGATATTCAGGAGGCGATCCTGTTCTTACCTCGCGTCGAACGCGGGAAGGATCCGGTGACGGAGCGGGACTTGCGGGCGCTCGTGGCGGAGGTGGATTGGGGGCGGCAGCGAGAGGCGTGGGAGCGTCTGGTCGGACCCCGCTGATTCGTCGCCTCATTCGAAACTACGCCCAATTCGCCAGAGCGACAGGCCACATCACGTTTGCTGGACCAGGACACAGGCGAAAGTCAAGAATGTCGTGACAAAGCGCAACGATGGGCGTTTTGGACTACGCGGGTCGTTTCCGTTGATTTGTCCTTGAACGCGCATTGACCTTGGAACACAATGGAATTGACTCCCTCCCAACAGGATCTGCCGAGGCAAGATCCGCCCCTTGATGCTGGTTATTCACTTCGTCATTTTCGTTTGGAGCATTTGTGGACATTCGCGAGGACCGAGATGAAGCCGCCCCGCTGGCTCCAATGGAATCGTACGACCTAGCTCTGTCGGAAGATTTGGCAGTCGCAAGCTTCCACATCAACTACAAGTTTTTTACGGGGTGCGTTCTGCTGTTTGTTGCAATGGCTGTCGGGGTTCATTTTCTGCACGCATTCCAAGTCAACCGGACGGCGAGCGTCTTTCGGGAGCGGGCCCACCAGTTGCTACAGGCGGAAAAACCCCGTGAAGCCATGGGGCTGTTGAACTCCTATTTGAAACTCGAACCGGATGACATCGAGTCGCGCGCGGAATTGGCGAGGCTCCGCCTGAAAACAGCCCGAAACACGAAGGAGTACATTCGGGCGTATCTCGCTTATGAGGAATTGCTTCGCTTGGCACCGGAGCTCCACGAGGATCGTCGACGGCTCATCGAATTGTTGATCTTTCAAGCTGGCCGATATGGCGACGCACGCAAGCACGTGGAATGGCTGCTGAAACGATTCGCGAGCGACGGCCAGTTACACTTTTATGCCGGCTTGTGTTACGAATCTGAAGGCAACGCGCACAAAGCCGCGGAGCACTATCACGCGGCCATTCAGAACGGGTATCGCGAAACCGAGGTCTTCACTCGTTTAGTCGGTCTCTACCGCGGTCCGTTAGGCAGCCCGGAGAAAGCAGACGACGTCGTCGAGACGATGGTCTCGTTCCGCCCCAAGTCGGCCGACGTTCTGTACACGCGGGCACTTTACATGAGCCGGTACAAGACACCGAAGGAAGCGCTGGACGCGACGAATGCCGTCCTCCGAGAGCATCCGGAGCATCTGGATTCGATGCTGTTGCAGGCCAAGCTGATGCTCGTCGGCCCGCCCATGACCGAGGCCGAGCGCGACCAGCTCCGATTACGGCTGACGAGCCGGTTGGCGAAGGACTCCGACGACCCCCGTCCCCTGCTGCTGCTCGCAGAGCTGGAACATCGTGTGGGCAACTCGGACGCGGCGCTCGCGGTTCTGCGCAGAGCACAGAACTCCTCGCCGGACAACGCCGAGACGCTCGTGCCGTTGATCGACCTGTTGTTGCGAAGAGGCCAGCTTCCCGAGGCACGCCGGAAGATGGAGCAGTTGCGTGAACTCAAGACATTGTCCGCCGCCACCGCCGCAGCGCTTGAGGGACGTATATTGATGGCGGAACGCAAATATCCGGACGCGGCGGAGCAACTTGAAAGCGCCTATTACTTGGCCTTCAACAGGCCGGATCTGAAGATCGCGACGACCGTGTTCCTGGGAGAGTGCTATGCCGCGATGGGAGCTCACGGCCGACAATTGGGCGCGTACCGACGTGCGCGAGGCCTCGACGCCTTGCTTCCCGAAGCAGTCTTGGGAATGGCCGACGCGTACGCCGGGTTGGGCCGATTTGATGAAGCGCTGGCTGCCTGTCAGGTGCTCGATAAGACCCCTTCCGCCCAACGCAAGATCGCCGAACTGCTGTTTGCCCGGTCCGCTCGACTGCCTCCAAGTCAGCGCAATTGGCCGGCTGTTCTCAGGGCGCTCGCTGCTGCCCGTACGACGACGCAAGACTCACTTCCGCTGGACCTTATCCAAGCTGAAATTTTCGCCGCTCAAGGACGACAGAAGGAGCTTCGGGAATGGCTGACTCGGCTGAGGAAACAGCATCCCACTGACGTACGGGTCCGCGTCGCGCTGGTCCAGTTGGCGCTGCAGAAGGGAGACGCATCACGCGCCGCCGAACTCCTCAAGCGGGCGACGGAAGAACTCGGCGAGAACGCTCTGCTGCGAATCGCCTGGGCGGATTACTGGCGTCGCCAGCCCCCCACGGATGCGATCGGTCCGCTGGAGGTTCTGCTTGACGGACTCGATGCGTTTTCCGAAGCAGAACAGACGCTCGTGCGGAAACATGTCGCCGACGTGAGCGCGCAGTTGGGAGATGTGTCAGCCGCGCTACGGATCTGGATGAAGATCGCCGCGCAGCAATCGTACTCGATCCCGGCCCACATGCGCGTCGTACAGCTCGCAGTGGCGTTGAAAGACGAGTCCGCGACAAACACGGCATTGGAGTCGCTGCGACGACTGGAAGGCGAGAACGGTCCGCACGTCGCAATGGCGCAGGCCCTCGGCATGATGTCCCGTCGGTCGAACCTCCCGCAAGTTCGGCGACTACTGGATCGCGTGCTGGGGCAGCGACCGCAGTGGCCGTTGGCCCTGGCGACCCGCGGCCGGTTGAATGACATCGAGGGCAACTCGGAAAACGCCTATCAGGACTACCGTCGCGCGACAACACTGGGTCTGCGCTACCTGTACGTGTTGCGCCGGACGACGCAACTGGCGCTGTCGTTGCAGCGCTGCGCGGACGTGCATCAGTTACTGAAAGACGTCCGTGGAACCGCGGGACACACGTCCTTGTCACTGCTGCGGACGGCCTCGGCTGAGGCTTCGCTGCGCGTGCGGGACTTTGCCAAGGTGATCGACATGGTGAAACAGTCGATTGCGGACGACCCATCCGACTTCAGCAACTATGTGTGGCTCGGGCAGTTGTCCCTCGCGGCTGGCGAGAGCAAACAATCCGAACAGGCCTTTCGGCAGGCCACGCGCGTCGCCGCGCACGAACCGGCTCCTTGGATCATGTTGGTTTCTCTACTGGTTAATGCTGATCGCCATTCCGACGCGGAAGCGGTCGTCGAGGAAGCCCGATCGAAACTGTCGAAAACGGAAGCCGGCTTGGCCATCTGCTACGAGTTGATCGGTGACCTGGAGCAATCAACGCGGCAGTTTGAAGCGGCCGCCAAGGCTCAACCGGACGACTCAGAGGTCTTTCAGGGCCTCGCCAGGTTCTATCTGCGGACGAATCAGGTGCCAAAGGCCGTTGGCGTTTTGCAAGAAGCCGTCGCAGGAAAACGCAACCTTGATCCGGCAACGCTGCGCTGGTCCCGACGGTGGTTGGCCCAGGTGATCTCCCGCCGGGACTATCCGGGGTTTCTCCGCGGATTGAAGCTATTAGAACAAAATGCGGCTGAGGCTCCGGACGATCTCCCCGACCTCCGCGCCAAGGCGGCAATTCTGGCTGGACGGCGCGAGCGCGAACACCTGCAGCATGCCGTGGAGATCATCGAAACGCTGGCCGATCGCTCGGTGTTGTCGCCCGATCAGCGCCATTCGTTGGCCCGCATCTGCGACATCCTGGGCAGGACACGTGAGGCGGACGCGCAATGGCAGGTGCTGCTTGCCGCCAACGGAAGCGAGGCGAGATTTGTCGTTGCCTACATCGAACGACAGCTCGCGAAAGACGCACTTGAGGATGCCGCCACGTGGATCGATCGGCTCCGTGAATTGCCGGATTCCGAGCCGCTCGTCCTGCCGCTGCAAGCACAACTTTTCGCGCAGAAAGACAAGTCCTCCGAAGCAATCAAGGTTTTCAAACAGTGGTTCGAGTCGGCAGAGAACGCGGACGACCGTCGCGTTCGGCTGCTGCGGTCGGCGGCGCTGTGCGAACAGAGTGCAAAACGCTCCGACGTCGAGGATGTCCGTGACGCTCTGTTGACGCAGAGCGAACGTTGGTTGCGCGCGTTGGTTGAGCAGGATGCTTCAGCCGCTCCCATGCTGGCCGAATTCCTGGCCCGGCAGGGACGCGTTGAAGAGGCCCTCTCCCTGTTGGAACAGGCCCGCTCATCCCTGCGGCCGGGGCAGTTCACGGACGCGGGGATCAAAGTCCTCCGCATTGGGAACGATCACGGCGAATTCGTGCCGCGCGTCGAGAAATGGCTGGTTGACGGCGCAAACAACCAGTCTCTGTTGTACGTCGTTCAACTGGCGGAGTTGCGGGCGATCGAACGCAAGTATGACGAAGCGGCACAGCTCTACCGCCGCGTTCTTTCCAAGGCCCCCAACAGCGTGCCCGATCTGAACAACCTGGCTTGGATCCTCTCGGTGATCAAAAAGGAAAACGCTGAAGCGATGCGCTTGATCGACCGCGCCATCGAACTCGCCGGACCGCGCTGGGAACTGCTTGACACGCGGGCTTCGATCTTTCTGAACGACGGCAACATCGAACGGGCGATCTTTTGGAGCGCACGAGCGGTCGAGCAGGCCGACGCACCGCTGGCGCGGTTTCACCTGGCCGTTGAGCTTTTCCAATCGGGAAACCTCCCGGTGGCAAAATTGCATTTTCGCAAAGCGGTTGCTGCGGGACTGACGGAGCAGGCATTAGATGTCACGGAGCACGACATCTTCAGAAAGCTACAGATGGAGTTTGTGGATTAAACGGCATTTTTCTCGTTGATTCTCGGGGCTGGTTGTGGTAGTTTAAGAAACATGAATAAGGTAGGTGCCTGTTCGCGTGTCCTGTCTCTCGCTGTTTTGGAAACCAACGATGAAGTGTCTATTGGCTGCCCTCACTTTGCTTCTTTCTCTGCAAGCCTATGCTTCCGCGGCTTTCACCGTGTATACGGACCGCACAGCGTTCCTCAACGCGGCATCTGGCGCGGGATTGACGACAAAAAATGAGGACTTCGCGACCAACCCCGGCGATCCGTTCACAATCGACGACGGCGCGGGAAACGCCATCACATTGGACATCACCCGAGGTAATTTTGGCCAACACGGACTGGTCAATAGAACGGCGGTAATTCTGAACAGTACAAGTGTCGTCGGCTCGGTCGTCGGTATCGGATTCCACACTGGCACCGTCGGTGGTGGCCAAAAAGGCGCAGAGCTGTCGATCAATGGTGGCGTTTTCACTGGATCGAGACCGAATAACGGTTTCCTGGGGCTGCTGTCCACGGACGGGATGTCGATCGCGGCTGTCGATGACATGAGAAGCAAGATTAGCAATGCTGGTACCTTTGATTTCGTTAAAATGGACGACATCGTTATCGCCACTGGCACTCCGGTACCGGAGCCGAGCAGCCTTGTCCTGTTTATGTTGGGCGGCTTGCTGACCGGCGGGGTCGCCTATCGCCGGCGACGGCGGAAATCGACGGCCGAGGTGTGATCGATGAAAGTGATCACGATGACGGAAGCTCCCTGGACTACAATTGCGACGGACCCGGTTCGCGTGTCCGGTGGCTTCGTTCGATGATCAAGTTATTCGTGGGACTGGCCGTTGTCTCGCTGGCAGTGATCGTTGTTTGGCGGGGCTTCAACCGGGACAACTCCGAGCCGCGAACTCAAGCGGACGTGCGACTGGAAGCTCCACCCTCCACGGTCCAATTCACGGACGTCACTGCTGCATCGGGGATCGCCGACCGATCGGAGCGCTGGCCGGATGGGACGCACGCTCTGCCAGAAATTACGGGCGGCGGCGTGGCTCTGTTCGACGCGGACGGTGACGGCGACCTGGACATCCTCCAAATCTGCTGTCCACCGCCGGGCCGGCCCGACGACCCCGCCCCCAATCGGCTGTATGCCCAGCAGGCGGACGGGACATTTCTGGACGCGACCGTCGATTCAGGGCTTGGCGACCCAGGTTACGGCCAGGGAGTCGCCATCGGCGACGCAGACAACGACGGTGACCTCGACGTCTACGTCACGAACTTCGGCCCGGACGCATTCTATCGCAACGAGGGGGGAGGACAGTTCCTCGAGGCCACGGCCGAGGCGGGATTTTCCGGGGACCATTGGAGCACGTCGGCCGCGTTCGTCGACTTCGACCGCGATGGCGATCTCGATCTCTACGTGGTGCACTACGTAGAGTTCAATCCGGCACTTCTGTGCGAGGTCGAGACATCGCCCGACTACTGTGGTCCCCAGAACTTCAAACCGGTACTCGATGCGCTTTACCGCAATGATGGGACAGGCACTTTCACCGACGTGACCCGCGAGGTCGGCATCGACGCGCCGGGAAAAGGCCTGGGCACGGTCTGCGCGGACGTCACGCGAGACGGTTTCGTTGATTTTTACATCGCCAACGACGGTGAAGCAAATCAACTCTGGGTCAACGACGGCCAGGGCCGTTTCAGCGACGAGGCGCGGCTGCGCGGCGTTGCACTCAACATCTATGGAGAAGCCGAAGCCAGCATGGGCGTCGCTCTCGGCGACGTCAACGGCGATGCACGCCCCGATTTGTTCATGACCCACCTGACGGGCGAAACGAACACTCTCTACATGTCGATGGAATCCGCCTTGTTCAGCGACCATTCCGACGCCTCGGGAACAAGCGCCAACGATCTTCGGTTTACCGGTTTCGGATGTGGCTTCTTCGACTATGACAACGACGGCGATCTGGACTTGGCCATCGCCAACGGGCGCGTCAAGCGCGGGCCGCCGGTCTCCGGAGCGAATTTGGGGCCGTTCTGGAATGCGTATGCCGAAGGGAATCTGATCCTGGAGAACGATGGTCGGGGCGAATGGGCCGCTGCCGGCGGACCGAAAAACGCATTCGCGTCACAGATCGAGGTTGGCCGCGGACTGGCGTTCGGCGATTTCGACCAGGACGGCGACGTCGATCTGGTGCTGGGAAATCTCCACGGGCCGCCACGTGTCTTCCGCAACGACTCGCCTGCGCCGGAGTCACATTGGCTGCTGGTCAGAGCCCTCGTCGGGAAGCGCGACGCGATCGGTGCAGAAGTGACTTTGACCGCGGGAGAGAAACGGTTCGTGCGGTTGGTGCTCCCCGGTTACAGTTACGCCAGTAGCAGCGACCCGCGCGTCCATTTCGGTCTGGGAGAGATCGAGCGCATCGACGCTGTCGAAGTGAACTGGGCTGACGGCAGCCGGGAATCGTTCGACGTTGACGGCGTGAATCGGCAGATCACTGTGCAAAAAGGAAAGGGAACGCAGCGATGACGCCGGTTGCCCGCCTGTTGGTGCTCCTGGCACTTGCCGCGTTCGGCTGCCAGAGCGAAGCCGAAATCGCCGAGTCGATTCCCAAGCCGGACGATCTCGGCAAGAGGAGCGACCCTCGGCTCGCCCAAGCCGTCGCCGACGCCCAGCGGAAGATCATGGACTCTCCTCGCTCGGACGAGGCGTGGGGGCATTTGGGAAACGTCTACCTGGTCCATCACTGGGAAAGCGAGGCGGCGGCCTGCTATCGCCGGGCGATTGAGTTGAATTCGTCCGAGTTTCGCTGGCACTACTATCTTGGCAGGGCCCTCGACACGCGCGACTCCACAGAAGCGGTGGCGGCGTTCGCCAAAGCGATCGAACTCGACAAGGACTACGCCGCGACCTACGTGTATTCCTCGCTCGCATTGCGGAGACTCAATCGGCTCCAGGAAGCCAGGGAACACCTGACGCGAGCCGGAGAACTTGCCCCACGGAATCCGTATTCCCACCTGCACCTGGGAGAACTCGACCTGGTCGATGGGCAGTACGAGAGTGCCCGGGATCACCTGCAAAAAGCGCTCGCGCTCAACCCCGGGCAAAGCGCAGCGCATTCCGCGATGGCCCAGGTCTGCATGGCCTTGGGCGACAAGCCAGCCGCCGTGCGCCACGCCGAGGCCGCAAAAAAGACGACTCAGTACACCGCGATGGCGGATCCCCGCTGGGGCGAAGTCCAACTGACGGGCGCCACTGCGCATTGGTTTGCCAGGCGGGGGAACAAGTACCTGCAGGACGGTGACATCGAGCGAGCGATTTCTGAATTGGAGATCGCGGTGTCCGGCAAGCAGCACGATCCGGAAGTCTGGCTGAATTACGGCACGGCGCTGCTCCACGCAGAGAAGTTCAAAGAGGCCCGCGCCGCGTTGGAGACGGCGGTCGAAGAGTGCGGCGACTCCGACGAACTCTCCCAGGAGATCCTAAAGAGAATCACGCCCGAAGTGCGAGGAAAGATCCACACAAATTTGGGAGTCGCCGCGGCCAAGCTGGATGACCTGTCCTCAGCCGAGCGACACCTGACAGAGGCCGCCAAGCTAGACCCCACGTCATTTGACGCTGCCTTCAACCTAGCGACGGTGTACTACACACAGGGGCGTCTCATCAAAGCCGTCAAGTTCCTGGAAAAAGCTCGCGACATCCGTCCGGAGCCGAAGGTTGTGCAGGCACTCAATGCGCTAAACATGCGACTCGGCCGGGTACCGAAGTCATCGGACTGAAACACGCGTCCGGTGAACTTCTCGTACGCCGCACAGGACGCAAAGCGTAACAAGTCTCTTTGGGTCGAGGGGTCGAGTTGCACAACGTGTGATGTCGTACGGTGAAAGAACTGCGACGAACGTTTCAACAGAGAACACGGCATTTGAATCGCGAGAAGCTGCGTGTCCTTCCGGTAAGCGTGCAGGAATTGTTTTTGCGAATCCGTTATGGTGTAGGCCTTCATATTTTGGGAGGGCGGCGATGGCGGGTGGGAAGCAGACCGAGTGACCTACCCCCGATCTGACAGAAACGTCGTCAACCCGACAAGCCAATTGCAAAATCACGAGTTCGCTGAGAGCTAAAGAAAGGCCGAAATTGCGTCAAGAACCTTGATGCCCAAGGCCGTAGTCCTAGGCACCGACATTTCTGCGTCGAAAACCCCGCGATTCCCGGCCTGACCGGCGAGTGTCGCGGGGTTCGTTTTTGCGCCCGGTCAGCCAACGAAAGGAGACGCATTTGAACCACCTGACTCTGGCGGCCAGCGCGGTGCTGGTCGTGCTGCTCACTCTCGCTCTCGCCCGCGAGGTCAGACTCCGCCGAGCGTTGCAGAGCCTGTTGAAACAACTGCTGTCATTCTGGAGAAACCGCGATGCCGAAGAACCTGGGTGTGGTGACGATGACGCTGTTGATGGTGACCGGCTGCGCTGACTCTCGCGATGACCGTCTCGTCGAGATGGCGCAACAGTCTCTACGTCAGCAGGCCCGCCAAAACGAACGACTGGCCGGGCAAAGTAAGCTGATCGCCGAAGCCGCGCGACGTCTCGTCATAGGTGATGCCGAAGCCCGCAAAGATCTGCTCGCAGCCCAGAGACAACTCACGAGTGACTTGCATGCGGAGCGAGCCAACCTCGACCGGCAGCGCGAAGAAATGGAACAGGAGCGGCGTACCATAGCCGCACAACGACATCGCGATCCAATCATTGCCCAAGCCATCAACGCTTTCGGGCTATTGCTCGCCTGTCTGGCACCTCTGGCACTTGCCGCGCACACCATCCATGCCGTGAGCCATGACGACGACGACAACGCCGCGCTCAGCGAACTGCTGTTGACGGAAATGGTGACAGAAAAACCCATGTTGCTGCCCATAGGTCATCCGCGGCTCCCCGCGATCGGTCATTCCAGAGCGATCGACGAAGACGCGAATAGCGAAGAGTCCGACGCCGGCGAATGACCGCACCACACCATCAATCAGCCGCACACGAACGGGAGAATGTCCATGATCAATTTGCTACTTCACTGCGGCAGCAGTCGCGTCGATCGCGATCACGTCGCAGACGCGCTGACTCCGGCCCGGACTCGGACGTGGGTCCCAATTGGACACGATCGGTTGCTGGCACTCGTCGAGCACACGTTGGCGAGTCAAGGATTTCAAATTGCTCAACAGGCCCACGCATTGTGGGGTAGTGGCCGTCGCTACTTCGGCCTGATGGAACTGACCAACGGCCACGCATCTGCCGATTCTGCGCTGGTTCTGGGTCTCGGAAATAGCCACGACAAGAGTTTCCCGGCGAGCATCGCGATCGGCAGCCAGGTTTTCTGTTGTGACAATTTGTGTTTCTTCGGTGAAGTCGTGTTGGCTCGCAAGCATACGCGATTTATCGAACGCGATTTGCCTGGCATCGTCAATGAGGCTGTGGGGCGACTGAATGACATGCGGCAGGGACAGGATCAGCGAATCCAACGCTACAAATCAAAACGGCTGACTGACAAGACGGCCAACGA
>Ga0114931_10008245_pt1 | contig 12632 bp, 14 predicted proteins | sample 2SBtaG_FD_89579 | JGI IMG/M metagenome (GOLD analysis project Ga0114931, IMG submission 89579) | Deep subsurface microbial communities from Kolumbo volcano to uncover new lineages of life (NeLLi) - 2SBTROV14_V59a metaG | ecosystem: Environmental > Aquatic > Marine > Volcanic | place: Kolumbo...
CAATTATAATAGTTCAATTATAAATAAAGAAAGCGGACACTATAAATATCCGCTTTCATATTCTTAGTAACTATTTAAAATTACGAACGAATTACATATGTTAAGTATGAATTTGAGGGGACGTCAAAAGTAAATTTGACTTCGTCAGTACCAGATTCAATATAATCTCTTAATTCTGTTCCCGTGTTAGATTGCATTAACTGTCCATTAAAAAAGATGTCCATTGTAGATCCATTACCAGCTGCGTGCCCGGGTGATCCAGGAATTGCGTGAGCAGACCCTGAAGTAACATCCGCTAAAAGTCTTTCAACTTTTTTAACAACTGTAACAGTTGAAATAGATGAATCTATTTTACCAAGGGCAGTTTCAAGACTGTCATCATTTAATATAACGTTGTTAGATGAATATGTAGGAGTACCGTCTGTTGCATCATCCATACCAGTGAAAGTTTGAACTGCGCTTGCAAATGAAGAGATATCAATACCATCAACAGTACCATCAACAGTAATATTACCCCAAACATCTAAATCGCCAGTATCGAGTATTGCTTGAAAACTAGAACCGGATGCATTGATGACAATAGTATTTGAAGTGGTATTTCCTCTTGTAGTTACAGAATCGAGGGTATCAACTTCAGTAAAAGTAATTGCACCCATAGTATCATCAACATACTTTTTAGTAGCTGCATCTTGATTTGCAACAGGATCAACAACATTGTGAATTAAGTGAGTACTTACATCAAGGGCATTACTGAATACAAATTGAGAATTTGTATCGTCCCATTGTAAATAAGAACCGCTTACAGAACCATTCGAATAGAAATAGATGAAATCATCTCCAGGAATTCCATTGTAATTGACAAAAAGTCTATTCCATAAGAATAAATCACCTACAACAGTAGTAGTATCGTTATCTTCGTCATCACCAAAAACAGTAGATCCGGATACACCTAATGCCCCAGTAGTAACAATATTGACATTAACTCTAGTAGTTGTTCCTGCAGTTACTGTTCCATGAACATATAAATCTCCAGAAACATCACCACTTCCATTAATATCTAATGCGCCACCTTCAACTGTTCCGGTTGTTTGAATTAAACCAGAACCGGCATCAACTGCGCCAACAGTAATACTATTAGTTGTGGAATTTCCCCTTGTAGTAACATCATCAAGAGTATCCGCTTTAAGTACAGTATCTATATTTCCATCTATTTTACCAATTGCAGTTTCTAAACTATCGTTATCTGCTACATAATTATTGGATGAATAAGTAGGAGTTGTATCATTACGGTCATCCATTCCCGTAAATGAATAAATGTTTGCTAACGACCCTGAAAGTCCTTGATAGTATGAAGATGCTCCAAGTGTTGCAAGCGTTATATCAGGTGCATCATACCAATTTGTCTTACCTGTAATTACCTTTAATTGAGACCGACTATAATTAAGATCGCCTTCTAATGACTTAACTAAATACGTTTCCGCATTAATCATATTGAGCGTATCGTCGTATACACGACTTCCGCTTACCATTCCCATATCAATTAATGTCCTGTCCATCGGACTAACTACGAATTAAATAGGTTAAATATGAATTTGCAGGAATCGCAAAAGTAAATTTGACTTCGTTAACACCAGATTCAATATAATCTCTTAATTCTGTTCCCGTATTAGATTGGATTAATTGACCATTCAAATAAAGGTCCATCGTAGTTCCATCACCTGCGGCATGGTTGTTTGATCCAGGAATTGTGTGTGCAGATCCTGACGCGATTTGAGATGAAGTTCTTTCAACTTCTTTAACAACTGTAACGTTTGAAATAGCTGCATCTAACTCACCGATCGCAGTTTCAAGACTATCGCCATCTGATATATAATTGTGAGATGAATAAGAAGGAGATGAATCAGTTGAACTATTCATACCAGTAAACGTTTGTGCTGCAGTAGCGAATCCCGAGATATCAATACCATCAACAGTACCATCAACAGTAATATTACCCCAAACATCTAAATCGCCAGTATCGAGTATTGCTTGAAAACTAGAACCGGATGCATTGATGACAATAGCATTTGAAGTGGTATTTCCTCGATCAGTGACAGATTGGAGGGTATCAACTTCAGTAAAAGTAACTCCAGAAGCAGTATCATCAACATACTTTTTAGTAGCAGCATCTTGAGCTGCAACAGGATCAACAACATTGTGAATTAAGTGAGTACTTACATCAAGGGCATCACTGAATACAAATTCGGTTGCAGAATCATCCCATTGTAAATAAGAACCGCTTACAGAACCATTCGAATAGAAATAGATGTAATCATCTCCAGGAACGCCGTTGTAATTGACAAAAAGTCTATTCCACAGACGTAAATCGCCTACAACAGTTGTGGTATCAACATTTTCATCGTTACCTAAGACAGAAGATCCAGAAACACCTAATGAGCCTACAGTATAAATGTCATCGTCTATAACAGTTTGAGATCCAGATACATAAAGTGTTCCATGAACTTGTAAATCTCCAGAAATGTCGCCACTTCCATTAATATCCAATGCGCCTGCCTGCACTTCACCGGTTGTTTGAATTAAACCAGAACCGGCATCAACTGCACCAACAGTGATACTATTAGTTGTAGTACTTCCGTTATCAGTAACAGTTTGGAGAGTATTAGTAGCAAGTGCGGTATTTATACCCGTATCAAGGTCACCTATTGCTTTTTCAAGATCATCTCCATTTGTTACATAATTATTGGATGAATAAGTAGGAGTTGTATCATTACGGTCATCCATTCCCGTAAATGTGTAAATGTTTGACAAAGATCCCGAAAATCCTTGTTCTTGTGTAGATAATGATGCTAAATCTGCGTCGGGAGCATCATACCAATTTGTCTTACCTGTAATTACCTTTAATTGAGAGCGTACGTAATTGAGATCGCCCTCTAGCGACTTGTCTAAATATGTTTCCGCACTTGACATACTCAATGTATCGTCGTATGTCGCTGACCCACTAATCTGTTTTGCTTGACTTAACAGTGTTCTAAATGTGGTCATAAAAGTTCCTCGTGCGTATAAATGTTAATTAACATTTGCTCGTTATTGAGCAAAATTTTTATAATTTTTGATACTAAATTATAATTCTGTCCTTACGGACGCTTTCTTATAATATAGGTCATCATATTGCTGGAAGGCACAAAAAAATTAAATTTTATTGAAGAATTTGAAACTTCTTCGTAATCGAAGGTTCTCACATTGTTCGAATGCGTTAATAATTGACCATTAAAAAAGACATCCATATATGATCCAGATCCCATTGCAAAAGTTTCTCCATTTGGGATAGTATGTGCAGTATTTTCTAATATACCACTGGTAAGAAATTCCGTAACTTTGACGGGAATAAATGCAGTTCCTGTTGATCCGGATGCCGTTGCAAGGGTAGTCCCTATATATCTATATACTTTTATTTTTATAGGTAAAGTATGTCCATATATTGTTGGGTCATTTTCAAACCATACAACGCCGTTTTTATAGTCGAATACCCAAATACTATTATCTACTGTGAGAATTTCATTAAGCGCATTGTCAAATACTCGAACAAAATATCCTTGACCAAATCGAGGTTGAATAAAATCATGCAATTGAGTACTTCCACTTATAGCTAACCAAGCTCGATGATTAGGAACAGTTACATCCTCTGTAAGAGTTAATGTATTCCATATTTGAATAATTGATGTAGATGATGTTGGAGGAATTTGAGGAATATCATCAGTCCAAATTTCACTTGCATGTGGATTAGAAAGGATCCCAGGAAATTCATTATACCATTGTTTATTTGGATCAGTTTGGCGATTCCCTACAACCTTTTTAAATGCATATGATCTTTGATTTTTATCACTTACAACAGCCATTAGAAATTGACCTCATATATTTCGCTAAGATTTTTAGCACTGTTTAAAAATGTTATTTTAAGAATATACATATATCCGCTATGTGCTGTACTATCTGTTCCACATGTCCAATCTATAGTTAGTATATTACCTGATTGAGAATGATTTACAACTGCGCCATCTCCATCAGCTCCTGTATAGGTTGCTGCACTGAAACCAGTACTTAAATCGAGCCAACCAGTTTGTGTTGGGAGTTTTAATTCTATTTTAACATTTGTTCCAAGATCATTCCAAGTAATACCCGTAAATTTTAAAGTACCTTCAAAATGAGGAGTGCCTGCATCATATATTGCTCGGTAATAAAATTGATTACCAGTAAAGCCGCTGTAGTCTGTTCCTGCTTGTTGTGTAGGTAAATATCCAGAAGAAAAATTAGTTACAGGATAAATCAAACTGCTTGAAATAACCTGAGCATTTCCATTAGTTAATGCGCTTGTGGAATCCCATTGTCCTGTAATGGTACTGGGTATACTATCATATGTACCTTGTGGAAGTCTATAGTGTTCATCCACAAAATATTCTCTCGTTGCAGTCGATAATATTCCATATGTATCAATAAGCCGATTTTCCTGTATTGAAGATTTAGATATTCCATTTCCTCTTGGATCTCTTGGAAGTATTGTAACTCTACTATCTATATTTGATTGATTCGCTGCATTGAGAGTTAAAATTTTATTGGTAATTGACAGGGTATCATCCCACGAAGGAATTGGTGTAGTCACTCCGGATATAGATGCATCAGTAAATGGTAAATATAATGTACTGAAACCTGGAAGAGAAATGCGAATAGGATTATCAATGTAAGTATATTCAAAAACTTTACTACAAGATCCAGAAATATTAAATGTTGATCCTAATGTATAAAATTGGATTCCTGAAAGCCATTTAATTACTGCAGAATTTTCAACTATTTCTGGAGTTATAATATTTTCTGGACGACCTGTTTCTGGATCATAAAATATCTGCGTTGTACTAGTGGCTGCAATTGTTCCGGTATCGTGCTGCATTTGAAAATTATGTTCGCCGCCAGATAAAGATCCTGATTGTATTAGTGCAGAACCTTTTTGCCATAATGGAAAATTATTATATTTTGCAACAGATAAAACTTTGATTATATTATTTGTTCCTGTTGCTGGAGGATAACTTTGTGCGCCGTCTCTTTCTGCTTCATTAAACGCTCCAAGTAAATTAAAAGAATCTACTTTTGTTCCATCTACAACCGCATCAAGATTTCCTTTATCTGCAGGACCAAATTTTGTACTATTTGGCGCAGTCAATGTAAGACTATTATCAAATATAATTTCGGCAAGATCCCCCGCACTATAATCAATTAGTCCAAGAGGTGATGTTGCAATTTTACCTGAATAAATTGTTCTATTATTTATAAGCGCTCCTGATAGATCACTTGGCGGTGGTGGAGCAATTCCTAACAATAATTCATTTATTGCATCTATTGCATCTCGCACATAGGTATCAGAAGTAAATGGTAATATACCATCTGTATATGTACCATCTGAAGGTACACCTAATTTACAACAACTTCCTGAACCTCCACCTGCGCCAGAGCCAGAGCCTAACGGATACCAATTTAATCCATCATTAGAAAATTCCCAAATAGAAGTATTTTCATTATATCTAACACCAGGAGAAGTAAAAAGAGAGCCACTGAACCCTGCAGTAATACTACTATAAGGCGTGGCATTATCTATATGGAGACTACCCACATTAACAGGGGTGCCAAAATGTGTTTTAGGAGAATTTCTAGAAACTCCCATAATTATACAAATTCACCATAAATTATTATTGTATCACCAGCAGAACCTGATGAATAATATTCAAAGGGTAAAAATAAAGTTAAATGTGCAGGAAAAAGATCTATAGCTGGTCCAGGACCTAAACAATCTGCGTCATACCAAATAACACCAGGTTGTGTAACGCCTATCCCAACTCTTTGAACATCGCGAATAAGCAATTTTGCACCAACCACTTCAGTAGACCAATATACCCCTTGTACTCTAACTGCCCTGGTTGCTACCGCATCACCAATTCTCTGCCAAGATCCAGAAACACTATTGGTAATATTATTTTGTGGTATATTAAATGGTTGTCCACTGCTAACAGATACGCGTTTACTTGCCATAATTCCTTACTATCAAATAGATTTATTTTCATTATTAATTTAGTCCCCTTTTGAAAGAATATTACTCAGGAATGTCGTAAGGGTCTATATTTTTTTGCCACGGAGGAGATATTTCTCTATTATACATACGTAAATAACGTAATCTAGTATGCTCCCAAGCACATTCTCTTACTAAAGGATCTGTATCTTCCGTGTATTGTTTTTTATGTACTTTAAATGGAGTATTAGAATTTACAGCGGCTGCGCGACGTAAAACGACATTATCACAAAATGCCATTAAAGTAAGAATTTCTTTATCTTTTATAGAATAAAGTTCAGGATATTGCGCGGTATCAAGCGTTCCTAAAGCGATTTGTATGCGAATTTCTTCGGAATTTATAGGTAATTTAGCCATTTTCTGTATTTAAACAACAATTTTTGTATTTTTTACCAGATCCGCACGGACAAGGTTGATTTCGACCAATTTTAGGGGTTTTTCTCCGAATTGGCTGTCTTTTTCTATCAAGTATTGTTTTTCCGTTCATATGATCAATTTCATGCTGAAAAATGATGGGTAAAAGGCCATCTTTTGACATAGTCAGCTGCATTCTACCAAGAATTTCATCCTCTATCGTAATTGTATGATATCTTTCAGTGTTTACTAATTTTCTAGGTAGGCTTAAACACCCTTCATTATAAATTATTGTAGTCGGTCCAGTTTCTACTATCCGTGTATTCAATAAATGATATTCTTTTCCAGCATATTTTATAAAACTAACTCGTTTATTTATTCCTATTTGATTTGCAGTCAATCCATAGCCTGCACTTACATTTAAAGATGCTTTAAGATTTGCCCAAATTTCCTCAGCTTCATTTATAGTAGCATTTTCACACGGAGTATTTATATTTTTTGCTCCAGTAACTATAGGGAGAGCTTTTCCTTCTTTTATTTCATCCGCATCCTCTAACATATCTTTAAAACTTTTTTCACTCATCTTAAAATCCTTCTTTAAATACTACTTGTAAAATTTCATTTTTCTTTAATTTTTTCATTGCCGCTGCTTTAAGTTTACGGGGATTTTTTATATTCAATTCATTTTCAATTCGAGCAAAAGTCATTTTTTTAAATCCACATAATTCATGAATATGGGCTAAAACTATAAATTCATCCTCAGTCAATACTTCATGTAATGTTTTATAAATTAATTGATTTTTTTCTTTTTCTGCAAAATCTTCTTCGGGAGTTTTTGGAAAATTTGTTACATACGACTCATCAAATTTAACTGCCTTAAACATTAAAGTACGTAAATATGCTGCATTTTTTTCTGAAATACCTACCATATTCCCTAATTCTTCATCAGATATTTTTTCTTCATTTACCAAAATTCGGGCTGTATGCCACAAATTTTTAACTAAATAAACAGGTATTTTTGGTAAACCACTATACTCTCGGATAGCTTTCATTATTCCATCTTTTATCCAATGCCTAGCATATGATGCAAATCTATTTTTTCGGGTAGGATCAAATTTATATGCAGCCTTATAAAGGCCTAAAATTCCGTAACTTACTAAATCTTCAAACTCAAATTCTTTTCGTTTATACTTATGACAAATTTTAACAACTAAATAAATATTTTTGAGCACAAGAGTTTTTATCGCAGTTTGTTTGGAAATTTCTGAAGATGTGGGCGATTGAATAATTTCGCCTAACTTTATTTCTTCTTCTTTAGAAAGTAATTTTTTATCTTTTTGTACTGTTCTTAATAAATCGTCTAAACTTGCCATATTTCTCTATACTTAAAAATGTTAATAAATTAGTGCACCAAACTTCCTGTAGCTGTTATTTTTCTTTTTAAATTTAAACTAATTAAAGTACGTTCACCCGTTTGAGGATTGATTCTATAAACAGGTCCATTTAATTCTTCTGAAAGTGGAGGAAGTTCTTCCTCTTCCGCTTCTTCAAGATTTTCTTCAGGTACCTCTTTTAGTTCCTCTTTTGGTGCGCGCACCCATTTTTTATTTTGAGCGGGTTCGGGATTTTTCATATAACCGACGCCTTTTGCCATTTCCGGGAACATATCTAAAATTTTTGGATATATCTCATCTGTTAGAATTCTATAAACTCTATATCCTTTAATTGGTTTCTCTCCTGGATGTTCCATATTATATTTTTTTGCTACAATATCCCGTTTTTCGACTGGGCCCATTCGTGGATCTTCTTCCATCCATAACTTTAAAATATCTCGCTGACGTGGATCTTGTATATTTTCTAAAAGAGCTGATTCAATTAATTTTGCTTCTACTTCAGATTTAAAATTTAATGCAAGGGGATCTTGTAACATTTCCATACCAGAAGTATTTTCTTCCTCCCCTACTGGTTCATTTAAACTTTTGCTTACGTCTAATGGAGTAGTAGATTTTTGTTTTAACCAATTTTTCCACATATTATTTACCATATTAAACACAAATGTAGAAAATTTTGATTTTGTAGGATCATATCGAGGTAATGAATATTCCCATATACGCAAGGCTGTTTTGTCTCTAAAATCTTTCCATTCTTGAGGTGGCGCGTCTTTCATAATACCTAAATGTTTCATTGCACCGTGGACATCTTTTAAAATTTCTTGTGCAATAGTATTGGCCGCATCCATATCGCCTTGTTTATATTTGGCTATTAATTCTGGAGTTACTGCTGCGTGCTTTTTTAAATTTAAAGTATTGTTACTCAGAATCTGACGAATCTTCGTGAGATTTAACTGTAGCTTCAATTTCTTCATCTATTTTATCCACCTTGATACCTGCAGCCGCGTTAGCTTTACGAAGTTGTTTAACTTCCTCTGCAAGTTCTTTTTCAAGTTCTAGTGACGATTGCGTCATTGCTTTTTGGATTTCCATTGAACGCATTCTACTTGCTTCTGGATTTCGCGGGACACCTGGAGTTTTAGTCCCATTTCCAGTATAATTATTTTTTCCAATCGGAGCATTTGGCATTGCTGGAGAACCCATTAAATTACCGCCACCCGTTCCACCTACGGGAGGTGGTTGTCCTGGAGCTAATTTCATTCCACCTGGTGCTCCGGGAGTTCCGGGAGTTCCGCCTGGTGCTGCTCCGGGAATACCGCCGCCTACGCCGCCGGCACCTGCACCTTCTGCGCCGCCCTTTTGCGGAATATTTTTATCTGCAGGAAAAGGAACGCCAGCAGCTTCAAATTTCTTTCTATATTCTTTTTCTACTTTGGCATTGCGTAATTGATCTTCTAAATTTTCTTTAAATTCTTTTGCCAATTTTCCACGTTCAGCATCTTTATCAAGTTTTGCAGCTTGATAAAATGTTGAATCAGCAATTTTACGTTGCCCAGGAAATAGCCTATCAAAATTCATTAAGAAATTTCGATATTGAACATCATTTGATAATGAAAGTAAATCCCAATCAAGTTTAGGATAAACGAGTGTTTTTTCTCCTAAATTTTTAGCGGATTTTGATCGCATATTTGCTACATATTCCGCATTATTTTCATTATTAAAATTAGCTGCATGTTTAGAAAATAAATCAGTTTCCGGTGGATCCATAGGTTTACCGAATTTTCTACCATTATAATATTTACCAGAAACTATATCATTAGTTTTATAAAATCCACAAGCATTTGCAACGGGTTCGAAAATTCCTCTATATACAAATGATTGTAGTGTTTGTTGAAAATGTAAATATCTTTGACGAAGTACTTCTAATTGTGCATATGCAGTAGCGTAGGAACTTCCACCAGTTAAGATTGCTTCAGAAATTCCTAAACCTAACATCTTCCATTTCATTATTCTATTAAACTCATTAGTTAAATTCCATATTTTACCAGAAGCCCCATAAAATTGTATATCAATTCCCCAGTGATAAATAATTGTAAAGTTTGGATCAACTTCACGAGCGGATAGCATTTCTTGAACTTCTGCTAACTCTTCATCATTCGGAACCCATCCTGAATTTGGATCGCCGACTTTTACGACTGTAATTGGAATTGTCTGTCGAGTTGCAATCGCAAAATTTGCCATAGACATACGATCTTCGTAAATAAGACTTTTAAGAATACGTTTAATTATCGATCTTCCTAATGTTTCATACGGAGATTTATTATGTGCAATATGAAAAACATTTTGAGGAGAAAGAGGAATTTCTTGACCCATACGAACGTATTTAACAATTTCAGATGGTAGTTGATCATATAAATATTTTGGTTGTCCTGTCGTTACGATTTTTTTCAAATGTTCATCAGGTTGAAGTTTAACAAATGGTCTTTGATTAAGATAAGTTCCTTCAACTGTAACATAATCGGGATTTAGAATTACAAACTGGTCCCACATCATATCATCTACATTCCACGCACCATATGGGAAAACATTACCAATTCTCCAATATTCCAATCCTATATCAAAAAGGAGTTTATCTAATTGAATTCTATCCCACATATCTTCATAATGATGTTGAATAACAGGATCTCCCACTTCTCTTAAAGATATTCTAGATAGGGGAAATTCACAGTGGAGGCGGATCGTATTGCCTACCACCGGATCTGTATCATCAAAAAATCTGTAAAGACCATTTAATGTACGTAAATCTGTAGGAATACTTAAAGTTGTAAATGTATATCGGGGATCGTTAAATGTAGGAGCAGTTCTACTGATTTCTGCTGCGGTAACACTTCGGGCAGCTGCCATTCTCCCTTGAGCTCCTGTAAGAGATCTGCTTGTTAATGGTTTTACGTGGGGTACTAACGAAGATTGTGTATCCGCATTTAAAAGCGTTTCTCCATATCTACGAAAACGCCCTCCAGGAAGAATATGACCCATTAATTATTATCCTTTTGGTTTCTTTGCGCAAATCCAGCCCAATTCAATAAGAGCTTTTGCAATTGTTTGTACATTCTTAATATTTATACCATAATTAGCAAAAACTTGCACAAGATCAATTGTAAGCGCATCAATTTCTTCTTTGTGAGACGCATAAGAAGGCCTAAAATATCTCAGCCTTTTATGTGGAGTCCTCTTAACTATTTCTTTTAAATCTCCCTTTTTGAAAGGAGACTTTTTATCTTTATTATTATAGTTCGATTTATTCATCTTCTTTTGGTTCTAAAACATCTGCGGGAGTTAATTTGGTGTGTTCAACAACATTAAAATCCGCTAATAAAACCTTTAAACGGTCTATAATTTCAGATTTTCTTTTTGTTTGAGTTGTTTTTTTGTATTCTCCAATACATTCACCAATATCACAAGCAATTTCATCAATAAATACTTGCTTCATAATATCATCAAATACGCGGGCGCCTTCATTATCTTTAATTCCAATTTTTTGCATAATGTAAGTACTGTGGGCGATTAATTTAATTACTATAGGCATAAGATCGTTCTTTTTAGTGGTTTTACTCTCTTTAATACTTAAAAAATAATCGATTGTATCTTTAATTATAGGTACTAACGATTTAAAAATTAAAATACGTTTTTCTTCAGAAGCTTCATTAAGAATAGAATCAATTAACTCTTTGTAGAGCGTTGTGATCTTTTTTCGAATAGTCCTATCATATAAATGGAACTTACAAAAAAGCCCTACTAAAAATGTGGATGTTTCATAAGTGCTCATTATTAATCCTTATATTTATCCTCGGACAATACTTTCCTAATTAATTCTACATAATATAATAAAGGCATCTGTCCGCGTTTTACTAATTTAGAACATTTTTTAATACGAAGCATACAATCATCACAAATACTTTCTCCGAATTCTGCAGAGCCGCAACATGCGCTTACTTGGGATAAAAGTTTTGTAATTCTATTTTCATATTTGTATTTCATCAACTTTTTTCACCCAGATCTGAATATCCGTCTTCATCTCCGAATTTTCTTTTCCTTTCTTTCATTTTTGCAATTCTTACAAGAATTCTTACTTCTCTCAAAGATTGATTAGGTCTTAATGGAAGTCCATTCGCTTTTTGCAATTGTATAACTTTTCTGCGTTCGACAGTATGGATTAACCACATAGCGAGCGTCTTTTCAAATTGTTTCAATTCCGCCGCAGTTTTTGGTACAAATATGTATAGTAAATCTTTTGGTATCCCAGCAAGAATTTTTACGACATTATAAGAAGCATTTTCATTTAATTTGAATTGTTCATCGTCCTTGTTGTCTTCTTTTTTTTCTGACATTTGTTTTCTCACTGAATGCAATTTACTCCTATAATTAAAATAGTTCGAGATTTTGCGACCTCTTTTGAAGTTCTGCATCTATTTTTAATTTCAAATGTTTTAAGTACTCTATCGTCTGGGCCCCTAAAAACTTATCTAGGTATTTACCATCAAGTTGGCCCAATTTATTTAAGTAAAGTTGTTTTATTCGGATTACTTCAAGTAGAGGCCAACCAATAATGTCTAACAGTTCTTCATTTGTTTCTTTCATTACATTTGCTAAAATATAATTCGTACCATACTGACGAGTACTTTTTTCTATTCGTTCTAAAACTTGTTCCGTAAGAAGTTTTGCTTCGTCAATAACTCCTTTTTCTGCTGGAGTTAAATCTTTTGGTTGTTTATCCA
>Ga0114931_10008246_pt1 | contig 12632 bp, 7 predicted proteins | sample 2SBtaG_FD_89579 | JGI IMG/M metagenome (GOLD analysis project Ga0114931, IMG submission 89579) | Deep subsurface microbial communities from Kolumbo volcano to uncover new lineages of life (NeLLi) - 2SBTROV14_V59a metaG | ecosystem: Environmental > Aquatic > Marine > Volcanic | place: Kolumbo...
CCCCCCGTCTTGGATTTCCCCCCCGTCTTGGATTTCCCCATAGCAGCCACTTCGCATACTCCCCGTAATCTAATTCGACAGCACCACTTAGGGTGGTACTAGCACAACTCAATGGTGATTGATGAACCGTTTATCATTCCAATAACTAAGTGAGGCGAAAAATTCTATTCGCGTATATTCGCGTCCCTTAGCGGTTCTTAACAGACTGAAAAAAACCGCGAATAAACGCGAATTACTCTGATCGCTAGGACCTATTAAATAGTCTGCCAAGGCAGATAATCGTAAATGGTTGGTGAGTAATGAGTTAACAGAAGTCGATCCGGCCAATTGCGAGCAACCCAACTCTCCCCGCACGTTCCTAGTTGGACAGACACTCGCTGTGGGCTCCATGTTCGGTCCTGAACAAACCTATCCTAAGCGCGGCCTGGATGCAAAACAAGTAGAATGAGGCTGCCGTTTTCTAGTTACTAACCCGTTTGGGAATGGTAAACGAGTAAAGCACAACTACCGCACCGCCTCCCATCAGACTCCAGGGGGCCCACTCGGGAGGTACCACCTCTTTCTGAGCAGCAGGGGCCGAAGCTGTCTCAGGCCGTTTTAAAACGGCTTTTTCAAGGGCCAACGCTTAACGCCCAACAGACAGCAGTAGGCACCCAGGGCCAAAAAAAGCGCTCGCCACATGATGGGCTCCTTGCCAAGAGATCGGGGAGGAAAGACACGCCTGAATGGGTTTGACCCTCTAGGGCAGCCTATCGACCCATCCATAGGCAGCGCTCCAGCACACCTGGGGTACCCGCGCTGGGTTCGCCGTCTAGGGCAACGATCGCAGTGATCGACACGGTTATACGGTCCAACCTTCCCCTTTCCCCCTGCCCATTCAATCCGCTACACTCGCCTTTGATGGATGTAGTGACAGCGGACCGTTCGACCTTAACGGGCCCGCCCCACGTAGCGCCACTGGCCGAACTGGTGACCCATCTTGAGCGGCATGAAGGTTTCGCCGAGGTGATTGCCAGTTTGCTGGCCGGACATGGCGGCACCTTGGGCGGTGTCTGGGGGTCGTCCTGCGCGCTGGTGGCGGCCACGCTTGCCCGTGCTCTTGAAAAGGGCTCCCTTTCCCTGGAGCCCTGTTTGGCCCCGCTGGTTGTCGTGCTCCCTCACACCGGCGACCTGGAAGCCTTTCAAGAAGATTTAAGCCTGTTTAGCGCCGCGGATGTTCTGCGGATGCCTGCCTGGGAAAATGACGGCGGCCAGCGGGTGCTGCACGATCAGATCCATGGACAACGGTTGAGAGTGCTCAAGAGGCTGGCCCGCCTGGCGAGCATGGCGGAACCAGCAAAGGAGGGGCTCGAATGTTCGCCAGGTCGGTTGCCGGCGATTATCCTCACGTCCATTCAATGTCTCATGCAACCGGTTCCCAGCCAGGCAACGCTCGAAAAGGCATCGCAAAGGATTGCCGTGGGCGAGTCGATCGACCTGAAAGAGGTTGCAGCCTGGCTGGTGGAGCATGGTTGTCAGCGAACCACGGCGGTTGAGCTGCCGGGAGAGTTTTCGATTCGTGGTGGCATTCTCGATCTCTACGCACCCGACGCACTCGATCCAGTACGTATTGAGCTGTTTGGCGATGAAGTGGAGTCGATCCGCCGTTTTGAAGTCGCTTCTCAGCGGAGCTGCGCCAAGCAAGCCGCGGCCGAATGGACACTGCTGGAACCGGCCCGCTCCGATCGGACCCATTTCAGTTCGTACCTGCCGCCCACCAGTCGGTTCCTGCTTATCGAGCCGAACCAACTGGAGGAAGAAGGGCAGTACTACCACCGTCGGTTGGAAAAACCGGCAGATTTCTTTTCCCCGCGCACCGCCCTGGCCGAAATATTCAAGTTTCCATCGGTCACCGCTGCCGGCATCCCCGTCGGTAGCTACGAAACGACAGCCCACCTGCAGTTTGAATCGATTGAACGTTTTAGCGGCCGGGTGGAACGAGTTCGAGAAGAACTGGAAACGGTTGCCGGCGGCCAGCAAGTCATGCTGGTGTGTGAAACGAGCGCGGAAATCGAGCGGCTCCGCGAGGTTTTTTCGGCCACGGAACCGATGGCCGAGGGCCGGTTGCACTTTGTGCGGGGCCAACTCGCGGGCGGTTTCCGAATGGTCGAGGCGGGGATCGTGCTGATCAGTGCGGGCGAATTGTTTCAACGCCAGGAGCTTGCCCGCCAGGAGCAGTCCCAGTCGTCACGGCGAAGAATCGGCCGGGCGATCGATAGTTTTCTGCAGCTTCGTGAAGGCGACCTGGTGGTCCATGTGGCCCATGGCGTCAGCCGGTATCGGGGCTTGAAACTGCTGGAAAAGGACGGCCGAGCCGAGGAGCATCTGGAATTGGAGTTTCACGGCGGCACCCGGATTTACGTGCCCACCAGTAAAATCGAACTGGTGCAAAAATATGTCGGCGCGCGCAAGGCCAAGGCCCGGCTGGCAAAAATAGGCGGCAAGACCTGGCTGCGACAAAAACGGGCGGCCCAGCAGGCAGTTACCGACCTGGCAGCCGAGATGATCGAATTGCAAGCTGCCCGCGCGGCCCGGCCCGGGTTGGCTTTTCCCAGCGATACCGCCTGGCAACGTGAATTCGATGCGGCCTTCCCCTACCGGGAAACGGACGACCAGCTTACCGCCATTGAGGCCATCAAGGGCGACATGCAGCAGGCCCGGCCGATGGACCGGTTGCTCTGCGGCGACGTGGGATACGGGAAAACCGAGCTGGCAATTCGAGCGGCGTTCAAGGCGATTGACGCAGGCTACCAGGTAGCCGTGCTGGTGCCCACAACGGTGCTGGCCGAACAGCATCGCCGGACCTTTACCCAGCGGATGGCCGAATTCCCCTTTGAAATTGCCGCCTTGTCGCGTTTTTGCAGTAAACGGCAGCAGCGTGAGATACTCCAACGCGCGGCCCAAGGGCATGTCGATCTGTTGATTGGCACGCATCGGCTGGTTTCCGCCGACGTGCGGTTCCAAAATCTTGGTCTGATTGTGATCGACGAGGAGCAGCGTTTTGGTGTTGCGGTGAAAGAGCGGCTTAAGGCACTGCGGGCAAGTGTCGACGTACTGACGATGAGCGCCACGCCGATTCCCCGCACCTTGCACATGTCCCTGCTGGGAGTGCGAAATATCTCCAACCTGGAAACCGCGCCCCCGGATCGTCTGGCGGTCGAAACCCGAGTCAGCCGGTTTGACGAGAGCCTGATTCGGCATGCCCTGTTACGAGAACTGAGCCGAAATGGACAGGTGTTCTTCGTTCACAATCGGGTCCATGACATCGGCGCGGTAGGGCAGCGGTTACAACGGATTGTACCCGAGGCGACGATCGGAATCGGCCACGGTCAAATGCGTGAAACCGAACTGGAGGAAGTGATGCTCGGTTTCGTGCGGCACGATTTCGATATATTGTTGGCCACGACCATTATCGAAAGTGGTTTGGATATTCCCAATGCCAATACGATCTTTATCGACGATGCCGACCGTTACGGACTGGCCGATTTGCATCAGTTGCGAGGCCGAGTGGGCCGGTACAAGCATCGAGCCTACTGCTATCTGTTGGTCGATGAGAATCGCCACCTTTCCCCTGAAGCGGCCCGCCGGTTACGCGCCATCGAGGAATTCAGCCAGATGGGAGCCGGGTTTGCAATCGCCATGCGTGACCTGGAACTGCGTGGAGCGGGCAATCTGCTAGGCACCCAACAGAGTGGCCATATTGCCACGGTGGGTTACGAGCTGTATTGCAGCTTGTTGGAACGAGCTGTCCGCGAGCTCAAAAAACTGCCTACGCGCGCTTGCCAGGAGGTATCCATTGATTTGCCGGTCGAAACCTATTTCCCGCGTCAGTACGTGCCCGACATACGGGCCAAGATCGACCTGTATCGCCGGGTGGCCCGGATGGTCGCTGAGCCGCCCGAGACGGCTCAGCTCGCTCTGGATGATTTTGCCGTCGAGCTGGCCGACCGCTTTGGCCCATTGCCGGAGTCGGTCCGACGCCTGGTGGAAATGACGCGAATACGAATCTGGGCGCTCGAGCGTCGGCTCGACTCCATCCATCTCGAAGGAGCCTATCTGGTGTTGGGCTACCGGGATCGGCCAGCCATCGAGGCGGTACGGCGGCTAAGTGGCGACCAACTGCGGATTGTTGACGCCACGGCGGCCTACCTGCCGCTCGGCCACCAGGCTAGCGATCCGCCCAAGCTCCTGGCCAGGCTAAAATCGATCTTGCGTCCTGCTGGGGCGGATCGCTAGAATCCCGCCGCCCTGGCTTGGTGGCACCTGGTTCGCGGGGGATCCAATTGGGTGCCTATTCAGCACCACTACCGTCGACTTATCTAGCAGGAAAGCATGAACCGATTGGAGCGACCCTTGGCCACTGGGAACGCGTCGAAGCGGTTTTCCGGTTTCCGGCTGCGATTGGTGGGGATTTCCATCGGTGGCTGGTTGACGCTGGTTGTCCCGATTTTGGCACAAGGCCCTTATACCACGACCATTCCCCCGAACAGATCGCTCCCCACAAATACCGAAAACCCCTTGAATTCTAGGCCAGGTGCCAAAACGGACGCGCCAGCCACCAGCCCGGAACCAGCGTCCGTCTCGGCCTCGCCCCCGAGCAGGCCGCTGCAGCCACCAGGCGCCAAGCCGCTGGAATGTGGGCAGATCGTGGCGCGCGTGGATGGCCAGGTGATTCTCTCCTGCGATGTGCTATGGCAGGTAAATTTGATTCTGGACCACAACCGCAAGAAGATTCCACCCTCGGCGATCGAAAATGCGCGCAATCTATTGATGCATCAGCAAGTGCTGGGGCTGATCGATACAAAGCTGTTGTTCGCCGATTTTCGCCGTACCGTGCCAGTAGACAATCTTCCCAAGATCGAAGAGAACCTGGAAAAGCCCTTCGAAGAGCATGAGATTCCACGGCTCATCAAGATGCTCGACGTGAAAGACCGACGCGAACTGGCTGATTTGTTAAAGAAATACGAATCTTCCCTCAGCGATGTCAAACGCCTTTTTATTGAACGGACCATTGCCGGCGAGTGGCTGCGGCAGCGGATGCCCAAGACCAAGCCGGTAACGCACGAGCAAATGCTGGAGTATTACCAGCAGCATCTTCAGGATTACAAATATCCTGCCCAGGTCCAATGGGAAGAACTGATGGTCCGCTTGGACCGGTTTGGTGGCGACCGTTCCAAGGCCTGGCAAGCCATTGCCGAGATGGGCAACGACGTCTGGTGGCAGGCGACGAAAGATTCGAAATCTCGCGGAGCCGTGTTTGAGAAAATCGCCAAGGCCCGCTCGCAGGGCTTCACGGCCCAAAAGGGTGGCCGGCACGACTGGACTACCATCGACGCGCTACGCTGCCAGGCTATCAACGACGCCCTGTTTTCCCTGCAAGTAGGCCAGCTGAGCAATATTATCGAGAGTGAACGCGGCTTTCATATTGTTCGTGTGCTGCAACGTAAAACGGCCGGCCGAACACCATTTACGGAAGCCCAGTCTGGCATTCGCAAAATACTCGACGAACAGCAGCGCAAAGTTCTGGTCGCCAAGGAAATTGCCAAATTGCGGAAAAACAGCCGGGTTTGGACCATCTATGACGGCCACCTGGGAGCCGAGAAGCTCTCGCAGGTCCTCCAAAACCGCCAGTCTCGCTAAGCCCCGTCTCTATACTCAGGGGCAGTATTTGCAATTCTTGTGTGCCCCCCCCGATTGAACAAGAGGCCAGTCGCAGGTAGACTGCAGGGGCTTCTTGGATCTGGACGGGTGGACTCGGCTACCATTGCGGGATGTGATAATTGGCCATTGCGGGGTGTGAAAATTGGCCATTGCGGGGGTGGAAATTGGGCACGCGATGAAACGTAGGTACCAACATAAGGGGAAATGGAGTCAAGATGGAAACATATTCTTGACATGCCAGGAAAGGGCATCTGAATGAGCAAGGGTGGCAAAAACAAAGCTGGCAAACTGATTGTGGACGGGCTGGAAATCGAGTTGCCCATGGTGGTTGGCACCGAAGGGGAACGTGGCTTGGATACTTCCAACCTGCGGGCCAAAACCGGATTGGTGACTCTGGATCCGGGCTATGTGAATACGGGTTCCACAACCAGCGCCATCACGTACCTCAATGGCGAACAGGGAAAGCTCTTCTACCGGGGTTATGCCATTGAGGAGTTGGCCGCTCGATGCGACTTTGTCGAAGTGGCCTATTTGCTAATTTATGGCGAATTGCCGAAAACGGAAACGCTGGAAAATTTCCGCATGACGTTGCGTCGCCATACGCTGCTGCACGAGGACATGCGACTCTTCTACGACGGTTTTCCCTTCGATGCCCATCCGATGGCAACGCTCAGTTCGGTGGTGGCCGCCCTGTCCACTTTTTATCAGGACGCCCTCGACCCGGATGATACGGAGCAGGTTGATCTCACCATTATCCGATTGCTGGCGAAGTTGCCGACCATTGCCGCCTATGCCCATAAAAAATCGATCGGCCATCCCTATATCTACCCTCTGAACAACCTGAGTTACTGCGAAAATTTTCTGCGGATGATGTTCGCATTGCCGACCGAACCGTACGAAATCGACCAGGACTTTGTCGAAGCGCTGAATTTGTTGTTGATTGTGCATGCCGATCATGAGCAGAATTGCAGCACCTCGACCGTCCGGATGGTGGGATCGTCGGATTCCAATCTGTTTGCATCGATCTCGGCTGGGATTAGCGCCCTCTGGGGGCCCCTCCATGGCGGAGCGAATGAAGCGTGCGTCACCATGTTGGAAATGATTCGGGCGGATGGATGCAATGTGAAAAAATATGTCGACATGGCCAAGGACAAGCAAAACAATTTCCGACTGATGGGTTTTGGCCATCGGGTCTACAAAAACTTCGATCCGCGGGCCAAGATTATCGAAGGCGCCTGTAAAAAAATATTACAAAAGCAACATATCGACGATCCCGTGTTCGATATTGCCCAGCAGCTTGAAGAGGTCGCCCTGCGGGATGAATACTTCATCGAACGAAAATTGTATCCCAACGTCGACTTTTACTCGGGTGTGATCTATCGGGCACTGGGGATCCCGATGCCAATGTTCACGGCCATGTTTGCGATTGGCCGGCTGCCCGGTTGGATTGCCCATTGGCGCGAAATGCATGCCAACCCGAGAACACGCATTGCCCGGCCCCGGCAGATTTACACGGGTCCCGTCCAAAGAGAATTTGTGCCGCTGGAGGACCGGTAACAATGAACCATGCATGGCCAGCGGCGGTGCCCCGATGTTGTCGATTGCCGTGGGGTTGCCTGTTGCTGGGTAGCTGCCTTCTAGCAGCGAGCGGCCCATGCGTCCCTCGTGCCCAGGCGGCCCTGGCCGAGGGGAAAAAATATTTGATTATCCATGCCGATGATGCCGGGATGTCGCACTCAGTCAACCGGGCCACCATCGATGCGATGGAAAACGGCCTGGTCTCTTCGGCCAGCATCATGGTTCCCTGCCCCTGGTTCAAGGAATTTGCCCGTTACGCGAAGGCGCATCCCGAGTTCGATTACGGAGTCCACCTGACGTTGAACTCCGAGTGGGATAACTACCGTTGGGGACCGGTCGCGCCGCGCGACCAGGTTTCCAGCCTGGTCGATGAGGAAGGATACCTGTGGGATAATGTTCCCCAGGTCGTCAAGCATGACAAGGTGAAGGATGTGGCCCTCGAGTTGAGGGCCCAGATTGATCGGGCGAAAGCGTTTGGCGTCCCCCTGTCGCACCTGGACACCCACATGGGCGCGGTCATCAGCCGGCCCGACTTGCTGGAGGTCTATGTGAAGCTGGGCCTGGAATACGATCTGCCGGTGCTTTTTTTGCGCGAGTTTGATGCAAAACGCAAACGCGAATATCCGGCCATCGCACAATCCGCCGAGAAGTGTGCGCGGCAATTGGAGCAACAGGGGCTGCCGCTGCTCGACGGGATAGCACAGTTTTACGGCGGTGATTCCCATGTCCAGCGGCGGGCCAAATACCTGGAAACCATCCGCGATCTGGAACCGGGTGTTACCCAGATCATTATCCACTGCGGTTATGCAAATGACGAATTGCGGGCGATCACCAGCAGTGCCGAGCGTCGCGACGGCGACCGGAAGATATTCATGGAACCGGCCGTGGCCGCGCTGATCGACAAGCTGGGAATCCAAGTCATCGGCTGGAAGCAATTGCGGGCACTGGAAGCCAAATAAACGGATAGTAATTTTTATTCTTCACACCAGCATCGGTGGAGCATGGCATATCGTTGTTGACAAGTTTTTCACGCCAGGAAACGGCTCGGGGCAGAAAAACTTCCCTTCGTTAGCACGTGAGAAACACCAACGGAAGACGACACCTTAGTTGTAGGCCGGGGTGGAGCGGGCGCATTCCAGCCCTCGATACCTTTCGGTCAGAAAACGGGCCGGCACGCTGGCAGCCATGGCCGAGTTGGCTCGCGGAAAGTTGCGGAAAAAGATTCTGGAGCTGAAACAGACCCTCCAAGGGCACGTGATGGAGCACCCCGTTGACGGCTGGCAGAGCACTAGCCTGGAGAAATTTCGGGGATAACTTTTACAACTGCTGGGTGGGCGCTGGAGGGAATAACAGATTGGCTCAAGTCTGGGTTACCCATTTCGGTGCTTTGCCTCATGTTATCGCAACTGCTCCACATACCGTAGTAGCTGCGCATCGAGCAGTTTCAGGTCGCTGCCAAAGACGCGAGTAAAGTCGTCCCAGCGTTCGGCGGCCGGGTAGCGGCTGAAGGCGGGCCGCGCTGCCACTCGGGCCAGGTAATCGCTGTATTTTCGCGGCTGAGTTTCATACAAATAGAAGGAGAGCAGCCAGGCTTCGGCGTAGGCTCCCATCGGATCGGTACGGAAGGTTTGGTCGGAAGTAACCAAACGGGATAGTGCATCCGGGGGCCGTTCCTCTAAATGCTGCAGGAAGTAGGCCAATCTGCCACGATTGATACGGTCCTTGCGTGTATGAATCGACCAGGCTTCACGCATGCCTGGCGTCTCGAACATCATCGCCAATCCCTCGACAAGCCATTTGGGCTGTTCGGCAAAACGCCGATGGACTCCCACGTTGTAGGCGGTTTGATGCGTGGCTTCATGGACAATCGTGTCGGTATTGCCGCGGACCTGGCCACTGTCGAACAAAAAGATGCGATTCGATTTGGGTTCGTAATGCCCCAAGGTATTGGCTTGGAGCGGCGTGCCGTTGGTCGCCGCGTAATGATTGTAGTAGTCGGACTTGGTGCGAAATACGACCGCCACCAGTGGCACCTGGGGACGCTGGATAGCAATGCCTCGCACGCGCATGCTACGCACGAAGGATCGGTAGAGTGTCTCCATCCGGCCAGCCCAGTCGCTGCTCAAACCGCGCGGACAAGCGACCACAAAATGCTGGGTCGTGCGAACTTCGAACGAATGGCCGAATTCTTCACGTAAACGCTTTTGCATTTCCGAAATGGTATAGCTGGAGAAACCCAACTGCGTTTTGCGGGCCTGCCTGGCCGAAGCGGGTGGGAATTCGTGCAAAGCTCCATCGCGCCCCAACAGGAACATGTGCCGCGCATCCCACCGCAAGGGCTGGCCTTCCAGCAATTGGTCGTTGACGCGGGCCACCATCATGAAGGGCGCGGGGCCGCCCGCCTGCAGGGGACGCGGCAGCAACAACCCCACGAAACCCACCAGCAGCAGCGGCCCGCATCGCGGACGGTTCATGCATGCCTTCATTGCGATTTGTTTACGGCTTAGGATCAGGACTCCATGGCAATCTCAGTACTTCCAAATTGCCACTCAGCCTTACGTGGCACAGGGCGTTAAGCCGCCCGGTAATCGCGTTTTTTACCGCTAACATGTTTGCCCGGGTCGGCTTCATCGGCCACTGTTGGAACTACTTAATCTTACGATGTTCTTCCGCGGTGGGAGATACTCAGCCATGCAATCCCAAGAATCCCGCCACTTTCTGCTCGCCCTTTTTATTCGGGTCGGATACGATGGTAATGGTAAATCGCTTTGGGAGGGCATGATGAGATTTGTCGGTGGGAGTATACGATTGCGGACGGCATGTTTCCTGGTGACAACCATCCACTGGATATTCCTGTCGGGATCTTTCGCCCTACGGGCAGCGGACAGCGAGCAGCCACGGGCGGAAAAAGTCGAACAACTGATCCGCCAATTGGCTGCCGACACGGCGATCCTTCGTGACCAGGCGGAACAGGCCTTGCAGGAAATGGCGGCGGAGGGGAATGATGCGACCCAGGAGGAATTTTTGCTCAAGCTGGCTCCCCGGGACCGAATGCCGGAGGAGACGCGTCTGCGGCTGGTTCGGATCGCCAAACGGGTCGCCACGCGAATGGCCCACCGGACCGTGGCTTCCACGCGAGTCACCCTGAATGCCGAGCCGATGGAACTGGACTCACTGCTGTCGCAACTTGAAAAACAGACCGGCAATCGTTTGATCGACTATCGTGAATCGTTCGGTCAGGAGCATGGGCCGCGCGGTGTGGCGGTGGCAATCGACGACCTGCCTTTCTGGCCCGCTCTGGACCGGATTCTGGATGCCGCCAGCTTGGATCTCTATCCGTATTCCGGCGACGCAGCGCTCGCGGTGATTGATCGTGAGCCGGGAACCTTATCGCGCGAGGCCAGCGCTCGGTCGGGCCGGACCTGCTACGTGGACTCCTTTCGTATTGAAGCGGTCAAAGTCGTCGCGGAAAAGAACTTGCGCCAAATCCGACAGGATAGCCTGCGGGTGGAATTGGAAATAGCCTGGGAACCCAGGCTGCGGCCCATCAGCCTGTCGCAGCCCGCCGCCATGCTCAGCGCGGTCGACGAGGATGGGACCCCCATTGCGGTGGCCAATGCGCGCGCCTCGCTCGACGTGGAAGTGGCAGCCGGCAGCCATGCAACCGATTTGACCATCCCGTTGGAGCTGCCGGAACGCCCGGTAGAGAAAATTGCCCGGTTTAGCGGCCAGTTGACCGCCCTGGTGCCGGGCAAACTGGTTGAATTTCACTTCGACAATCTGGCCGGACAGCGGGCGGGACACCTGCCGGGCGGCAAGCGGGCGGCCGCCACTCTAGCCAGAGACCAGCAGCAGGGGGGAGTGACCGTCACTCTGGACCGAGTGCGGCGGAATCACGATCTGTGGGAAATCCACATGCGGCTCAGTATGGAAGGCGCCGCGGAAGCACTGCAGTCGCATCGCGGCTGGGTATTCCAAAATCGCACTTATCTTCAGGACGCGGACGGCAAGGTGGTCGATCATGCCGGATTTGAGACCGTGCTGCAAACCGATCACGAGGTCGGCCTGGCTTATTTTTTTGACCTGCCCGATGCCATCGAAAACTACACCTGGGTCTACCGCACGCCCACGTCCATCATCCGGGTACCGGTGGTGTACGAATTGCGTGACCTACCTTTGCCGTAGGGGAACCGTGGGGAGTTGAGTACCTTGTTCGTGGGCATTCCTCTTTTGCCACGTAAATTGAAAAACGCACTCCCTGTCAGTCTAACCATCCTGTCAATAAAAAACGATAAAGCATTACCACGAAGAGCACGAAGGTTGGGATCACGAGCACTTCGAAGATTGCCATAGGCTGAAATTTTCTTAATATCTTCACACCAAATCAAAGATCTTGTGCAGTCTATCCTCAATATGCTTCGTGCTCTTCGTGTCCTTCGTGGTGAATTTAGTTGTCGCAAACAGTCTTTTTTCCTTCCGCGTTTTTCTCTAGCATGTGAGAATCCAATGATCCGCCACTGCAGAACGTACGCTCTGGGTTTGTTGTTGTTGTTGCTCATCTTTGCCTGCCAGGGTGCCTGGGCTGATGCGCCGCCCCGATCGGTTGCCGACGCACTCAAGCGTCCCATTCTGGACGAATCGATTCCCCAACTCGAGGTCGAAGCGTTCACGCGCGCCCGGCTGTTGCCCATGCCGCGAATGCGGACCGCGCAGGAGTGGGAGGTCTATGCCGAACGGATGCGGCGCGATGTCCTGCGCCGAGTCGTGTTGCGGGGAGAAGCGCGTTCCTGGGCGCGGGCCGAGACCAAGGTCGAGTGGCTCGAGACGATCGAAGGCGGGCCCGGCTATCAGATTCAGAAGCTTCGTTACGAAGCGGTGCCCGGCCTGTGGATCCCCGCCCTTTTGTACCGCCCGGAACACCTCGAAGGTCGCGTGCCGGTCGTCATGAACGTCAATGGACACGACGGTAAGGGCAAGGCGGCCGACTACAAGCAAATCCGTTGTATCAATCAGGCGAAACGGGGCATGCTCGCGCTCAATGTGGAATGGCTCGGCATGGGGCAGCTCAAGCAGCCCGGCTACCAGCACACCCGTATGAACCAGCTCGATCTGTGCGGCACCAGCGGCGTAGGGCCGTTCTTTCTTTCCATGCGTCGCGCGATCGATCTGCTCTTGGCCCTTCCGCATGCCGACCCGCAGCGGTTGGCGGTCGCCGGTCTCTCCGGTGGCGGTTGGCAAACGATCCTCATTAGTGGGCTCGACCGGCGGGTGTCGTTGGCCAACCCGGTGGCCGGCTATTCCATCATGGGAACTCGGATCGGCCATCATTCGGACATGGGAGATTCCGAACAAGC
>Ga0114931_10008247_pt1 | contig 12630 bp, 10 predicted proteins | sample 2SBtaG_FD_89579 | JGI IMG/M metagenome (GOLD analysis project Ga0114931, IMG submission 89579) | Deep subsurface microbial communities from Kolumbo volcano to uncover new lineages of life (NeLLi) - 2SBTROV14_V59a metaG | ecosystem: Environmental > Aquatic > Marine > Volcanic | place: Kolumbo...
CCATCGTGCGCCACGGGGGATGAAAAATGGGACGCGGAGCGATGGGAGCGCACTGATGACTGCTCACTGTTCACTGATGACTGTTTTTTCAGGGCAGGTCTACGACTGTTTTTCTTCTGCGCGGGGTATCGGAAAGCGCTCCAGCACATCCAGCACCATCGGCGCCAGCAGGTGACGCAGGGGAAAGAGGTCGGTGTAACCCACATGGCCGCCGGTGGGCAGCACATGAACGGTCAACAACGGGTGGCGGGGCAGGGCATAGAAATCAACGGCGGGGATGATGGGATCGTCGAGCGCAGTGATGATTGTGGCCGGGGTCACCAATTCGCGTAGCTGTACAGGGGCGACTGCATAATCGGCAAAGTAACTTGCTGCGTCGGGGTAGGGGCCGTACTGGTGAAGAATCCACTCTGTCATGGCGCGGATAGTGTGGAGTTTTTCCACAGGTGTGAAATCGTAGCTTTGCGGGAAGAGCGCCTGTTTGGTGCGCAGAGAGTTGAGCCAACGGCGGCGGAAATAGAGCCGCATCCAACCACGCGCATCCAACAGATCGGTGGAGCGAGCAGGGTCCAAAACGGGGTTGATGGCGATGATGCCGGCCAATCCGGGAATGGGGTCTGTAGCGTGGGCCAGGGCCAGACGCAGAACAAAATTGCCGCCCATGGATGCGCCTAGAATATAAAAGGGATCATCGCCGGCCAGGGACGCCGCCTGCCGGCAAGCAGTCAGCGCTTCGTCCAACAGCGTGGCGTAGAAGATGCCGTGGTTCAACCCGTGGGTCGGGCCGTGGTCGCGCAAATTCAGCCGCAGCACGTCGTAGCCTGCGCGCACCAACGCGCTGCCCACGATCAGGTTGTAGCTGGAATGGCTGCATCCCTCCCAACCGTGGATGGTCATAACCAGACCCCGCCGCGACCCGCTGGTTTTGTGCGCCGTATAATAGCCCAACAGACGCACAGCGTGTTCCGGGTCCATGCCGGTCTCATCGACCCCGGCGTCGAAGAGAAGTGGCTGCTCGCTCTGGTTGACGAGCAGATCATCCGCCGATCGGAGGCGGGAAAGCAGGATTTGGATCGTGCTGTGACGCAGAAATCGTTTGGGTGGAGGCGGGGCCAACGGCTTCGACGTGGCTTCGGCAGGTGCGCTTCGCATGCTCATACATTCCTATTATGATCAAAATCCGCATTTACGCAAGTACGCATCGCTTTGCGAACCCAATGGCTTTAGGCTACAATTCGATCAATTTCAATCACGCGGGGATCATTCTCCCGCATACTTGTCCAGTTTGCACCCTCCATACCGGGAAATCGGATTATTACGACCGAATTGTTGACGAATGCCCCGGTTTACTCTTTCATTGTTGTGCCGGTGACTGTGTAGCCATCCGGCAGAACTCGTTGATCGCTTGACAGCGAAAAGGAATTATCTCATGGTACAAAATGTGGCTGAGTTTCAGGCCCAAGCTGCGCCAGCGCCGCCCAAAGCGTTGGTCGATCCGGCGCACAATGGGGTCGGCGCCGCCTGCGACCCCTTCTCTTGGAAGATCGACGCCATGTGGGATCGGGTGGCCCAGGCCCAGGAAGACAACACCTACTACTATTTTCAACCCGTCGAAGAGTTGGACGGCCCGTGGGTGATCACGGAAGGTAAACGCAAGCTCATGTTTGCCACCTACACCTATTTGGGCCTCCTCAATCACCCGCGCATCGTGGCCGCAGCCAAAGCAGCTACGGACAAATATGGCGCGGGAACACACGGCGTGCGTATCCTGGGCGGGACTCTGGACATGCACGCGCAGATGGAGCGCACCATCGCCGAGTTTGTCGGGCGGGATGACGCTATCGTCTACAGTTCAGGCTATGTGACCAATCTGGCGACCATCAGCACGCTGGTCGGCCGGGGCGACTGTGTCTTCTCGAACAAATGGAACCACGCCAGTATTGTGGATGGCTGCGTCTTGGCGCGGGGCGAGTTCAAACGTTTCCGGCACAACGACATCGACGATCTGGAGAGGCAACTGCGCCGCGCGCCGGAGAGCGCAGGCAAACTGGTGGTGGCGGACGCTGTCTTCTCCATGGACGGCGACATCTTCAACCTGCCGGATGCAGTGGAGCTTTGCCATCGCTATAACGCTTGGCTGATGGTGGATGAAGCCCACAGCCTGGGCGTATTGGGCGCGACCGGCCGCGGCATCGAGGAACACTTCGACATGCCCGGCTGCATCGATGTCAAAATGGGCACACTCAGCAAGACCATCCCTGGGGTCGGCGGCTACATCGCCGGCGACCACAAGCTGATCACCTTCCTGCGCCATACAGCCCGCGCCTTTGTCTTCAGTGCGGCTCTGCCCCCTTCTGTGGCCGGCGCCATCATCGAGGCATTCCACGTGCTGGAAGATGAAGCCGTGGAACGCAAAGAGATTCTTTCCCGCAATGTGCGCCACTTCATCGATGGCCTGCAGGCGGTCGGTTTCGACACCGGCGTCACCGTGACGCCCATTGTGCCGATCATGGTGGGCAAAGAAGGGACGGCCATGCAGATGACGAAGTATTGCCAGGATCACGGCGTCTTTGTCCTGCCCGTGCTGCCGCCTGCCGTGCAAGAGGGCGCGGCCCGGCTGCGCGCCAACGTCACCGCCGCCCACTCCATTGCCGACATCGACTTTGCCCTGGATATCTTCACCGCCGCGGGTCGGGAGGCAGGAGTGATTGGATGACGGGGTGAGAGGACGAAAGTCACCTCCCACTGCCAACCAACAAGCTCGTCCATCTAACTTTACAGGAGGCTCCAATGAAACGCGCCGTATCCATTAGCCTGGGCAGCAGCCAGCGGGACAAACGGGTCGAGACCACGCTTCTCGGCCAACCAATTGTGTTGGAACGCACCGGGACCGACGGCGACCAGAAGAAGATGCGCCGTCTCTTCCAGGAAATGGACGGCCAGGTGGACGCCTTCGGCTTTGGCGGCGCGGACCTGGGACTGGAGGTGGACGGGCGCTATCATCCCCTCTACTCGGTGGCAAAGCTGGTCGACGGCATCCACACGCCAGTTGTGGACGGGGGTGGCGTGCGCGCCATCGTGGAACGGCAGGTGGCCCGTCATCTGGCGCAACTGCTGCCCGACATCCAGCCCAAGCGGGCGCTCTTTTGTGTGGGCGTGGGCCGCTATCACATGGCCCGGGGCTTTCTCGACGCCGGCTACGAGGTGATCTTCGGTGATCTGGCCTTTGGGCTGGACATTCCCATCTTTCTGCACAGCCTCACCGCCCTGCACCGCCTGGCTCGCATCCTCCTGCCGGTGATGGGCCGGGTCCCTTTCGAGTGGCTCTACCCCACAGGTGAAAAGCAGAACGAGATCACGCCCAAGTACCATGACCAATTCGCGTGGGCCTCGGTCATCGCCGACGATTTTCTCTACGTCAAGAAGCATCTACCCGAACGGCTGGAGGGCAAAGTCATCGTCACCAACACCACCACCACCGAAGATGTGGAACTGTTGCGGGCGCGGGGCGTCAGCCACCTGGTCACCAGCACGCCGCGCCTGGACGGGCGCAGCTTTGGCACAAATATGATGGAGGCCGCGCTGGTGGCGTTGGCGGACAAAGGCCGCGCTCTCTCCCGTAGTGAGCTGACCAGTATGCTGGACGAGGCAGACATGACGCCGACGGTGCTGGCGCTGCAGGAGGCAGCAGAATGAACGCGATCATACAAAAACTCATGTCAAAGCCGGTTGTTGATTTCTGTCGTCACTGGCAGATCGTTGAACTAGGTGTATTTGGCTCTGCCCTGCGTGAAGATTTCACAGATGAAAATTGCTCACTGATAACTGCTCACTGATGACTGTTTACTTCCCCCAAAGGGACTCCAACCCATGCCCCTCACCCTCATTCACAACGCCACTCTCCTCGCCACCATGGACGCCCAACGCCGGGAGATTGCCGGCGGCGCGCTGATCTTCGACGGGCCAGAGATCCGCTGGGTGGGGGTCACGGCGGACGCACCCGCGGCGCTGGCGGCGCAGGTGGAGACCCGCATCGACGCCCGCAACAAGCTGGTCCTGCCCGGCTTTATCAACACCCATCACCACTTCTACCAGACCCTGACCCGTGTCATCCCCGCGGCCCAGGATGTGGTCCTCTTCGACTGGCTCAAGACCCTCTATCCCATCTGGGCCGAGTTGACGCCCGGCGATGTGCAGATCAGCACCCAGGTGGCCCTGACCGAGCTGCTCCTCAGCGGCTGCACGACCAGCAGCGACCACCACTACCTCTGGCCCAACGGTTCAAGGCTCGACGACCAGTTCGAGGCCGCCGAAGAGGTGGGCATGCGCTTCCACGGCGCGCGCGGCTCCATGAGCCTGGGCGAGAGTGCGGGCGGCCTGCCCCCCGACCGGGTGACCGAGCCGGAGGAGGCCATCCTGCGCGACTTCGGCGTGTGGTGGAGAGCTTCCACGACCCGGCGCGCTTTGCCATGCGCCGCGTCGTCATCGCGCCGTGCAGCCCCTTCAGCGTGACGCCGGCGCTCATGCGCCAGAGCGCGGCCCTGGCCCGCTCCTTTGGCCCGCAGATGAATGTCCACCTGCACACCCATCTGGCCGAAACCCAGGACGAGGAAGCCTTTTGCCTGGAGAGTTTTGGCTACCGGCCTGGCGACTATGCGCAGGAACTGGACTGGACCGGCGACGATGTCTGGCACGCCCACTGCGTCCATCTGAACCAGCCGGAGGTGGAAAACTTCGCCCGCACCCGCACAGGCGTGGCCCACTGCCCCACCAGCAACATGCGTCTGGCCAGCGGCATTGCGCCCGTGCGCGCCCTGCGCGACGCCGGTGTACACGTCGGCCTGGGCGTGGATGGCAGCGCCTCCAACGACGGCAGCCATCTGCTGGCCGAGGTGCGCCAGTGCCTGCTCCTGCAGCGGGTGCTGGGCGACCCACACGCCATGACTGCACGCGAGGCCCTGGAAATCGCCACTCTGGGTGGCGCCGCCGTCCTGGGCCGGGACGACATCGGCGCTCTGGCCCCCGGCATGGCCGCGGACATCGTCGCCTTCGATCTGAGCGCGCTCGCCTATGCCGGCGCAGCGCTGCATGACCCTGTGGCCGCGCTTGTCTTCTGCTAGCCCCAGCCGGTTGACTTCGCCATCGTCAATGGACGGCTGCTGGTCCAAGAGGGCGTTCCCGTTGCCATCGACCTACCTGTGCTGGCAGAACGTCACAACCGGGCCGCGCGGGCGCTGCTGGCCCGGGCCGGAAAGATGTAGACGTAGGGCGCAACAGACCAGCGCCGGTTGAGTAGGCTGGTCTGTTTCCAGCCCTATCGAAACCAGACGGGCGGGTATCGCCCCTTCCCCATTCCCCCAATCCGAGTTCAAATGTATCTCCGCCTCAGCCGCTTTCTCCTGCCGCTCGTTCTCACCATTGTCATCCGTGAATTTGGCGGGCAGTTCCTCAACGCGGGCATGGCCCGCCTGCCCCACGCCACCGAGACGCTAGCCGCCTATGGGCTGGCCTGGGGGTTTGTTCTGCTCATCCTCAGCCCTCTGGCCCAGACGGCCCAGATGAGCCTGGTGCTGGCCGACAACCGTCCTGATTTCGACAAGGCGCAACGATTTGTGTGGGCGATTGCTCTGCTTCTGGCTGCGATCCAGATTTCACTGGCCATCACGCCCCTGGGACGCTGGGTGATCGACGATCTGCACCACATCGGCCCGGCCCTGGGCGACCGGGTGCGCATGATTCTCCTGTGGACAACGCCAGTGATCCTGGTGCGCGGCGTCTCGTTGCTGATGGCCGGCCAACTGATCCGGATCAAGCGCACGGCGGTGGTCAGTTACGCCACTGGCGCCAGCATCGCCGTGGGCGTCGGCCTGGTCTTCGGCCTCTTGCCCGTGGAGGCCATCCGGGCGCGCCCGATCTGGCTGCCCATCATCGCCGCCGTGGGCATGGCGCTGACCGAGTGGGGTGTGCTGGTCGGCGGCTTTCGCCGCTACGTACGCTGGGGCACAGGTGAGGGGAACGGGGCACTACGCTACCGGGAGATTGTCAATTTCGTCTGGCCTCTGGCCTTGACCATGCTGGTGCAGGAGTTCAGCCGCCCGCTGATCAACCTCTTCATCGCCCGGCAGAGCGACGGCGCGCTGGCCCTGGCGGTGCTGACGGTTGTCTACGCCCTGGGGCAGTGGCCCTTCCGCTGGCAGAACGAGATGAGAAACCTGTCCGCAGCCTTCCACAGCGAAGACCCAGGGCTGCACCATGTGCGCCGCTTCATGCTGCTGTGCGGCCTGCTCTCCATCAGCATCAGTCTCTCCCTCTTCTGGACGCCTGTGCGCGACCTGCTGCTGTTGGGTCTGATCGGCGTCGATCCGGCCTTCGCTGCCGAAAGCTACATTCCCCTGCAACTTTTCGTGGCCTTTTCGCCCATCGTCGCTTTTCGAGCCTGGCTGCACGGCCTGGCGTTCTGGCGGCGACAGACCCGGGTGATGGCCCCCAGCGGCCCCCTGCGCCTGACAGCCATCCTGCTGGCGCTCGTGCTGCTGTCCTGGGCCGGGCTGCACGGCGCGACCCTGGGCGTGGCGTCATTGCTGGCCGGTTTCAGCGCCGAGACGGCGACGGTCTGGTGGGGGATGGGGAGGGTGTGAGGCGTGACTCAATCGAAAAAGATTTTCACCGCGGAGCCGCGGGGAACGCGGAGGAAAGCGAGAGAAAACACACATTTTCCAACGTTCCTGGCCTGCGATTGCATGGTCCGAAATAGAAGACCACCGACGACGGACCACCGCTGATCACGCGTTCTCGATTGTGGCCCCTCGACCCACGGTCGTTCGTCTTTCGTCTATCGTCTTTCGTCCTTGTTTTCATCCCCTGTGGCGCAACGTAGCGCATGGGGAACTACCCTACACTTTGCGCCTTACGTTTTATGCTTCCCGTTCCCGCCGGCAGCCAGACAGAAAAGACGCTGCCCCTCTCCCGCCCCGGCGGCGGGCTTTCCGCCCAGATGCGCCCACCATGGGCTTCGACAAGCTGGCGGGCGATGGTCAGCCCCAGCCCGCTGCCGCCGGTGGCGCGGCTGCGCGAGCGGTCGCCGCGGTAGAAACGGTCGAAGAGGTGGGGCAGATCCGCGGCCGCGATGCCGGGGCCGCTGTCCTGCACAGCGAAAAGGATTCCCCCCTCCTGGGGTTCGACCATCACGTCGATCTCACCCCCCGCCGGCGTATGGCGCAAGGCGTTGGAGAGCAGATTGGTCAAGACCTGGCCGAGGCGTTGTGGGTCGGCCCGCAGGGTTGGGCAGGGGCTGGTCACACGCCAGCGCAAGTCGACGCCGGACTGTTGGGCCGTGGGCTGCAAGCCGGTGACAAGCCGCTCGACCAACTCCGCTGCGTCCACAGAATCGACGTTCAGGGAGAGGCGGCCGGCCTCGGCCTGGGCCAGGGTGCGCAGATCCTCCACCAGACGGCCCAGGAGGAGCGTTTCCTCATGGATCGGCTCCAGGCTGCCGGGCGTGAGAGGAAAGACGCCGTCCTGCAGGGCCTCGACTGTGCCTTGAATGGCCGTCAAGGGGGTGCGCAGCTCGTGGGCGATGTCGGCCATCAAGTTGCGCCGCACTGTCTCCTGGGTTTGCAGCGCCGAGGCCATGCGGTTGAAAGCGCTGCCCACCTGGCCCAGTTCGTCGTTGCTCTGCAGGGGTACACGCGCCGCCAGATCGCCCTGGGCAATGCGGCGAGAGGCATCACGCAAAGCTGTCAGCGGGCGAGTGATCTGGCGCACCAGGACGATGGCCAGACCAAAGGCGACCAGCCCCGCCAGCAGGCCGGCAATGACCACGGCGCGGGTGACTCCAGAGAGAAGATTGCCGGCCTCGCCCTCCGTAGCCACCATCGGTTGGCCCTCGATCAAGAGCGTACCCACCACCCGTCTGTCGACGCGAATCGGCCAACCCGGCCCCGCGCTTGCGATTTCCCCGGCAGGCCCCCAATCACCGGCCTGGGCCAGCAGCGCGCCGCTTGCATCCAGTAGTGCGACCCGGCTGTCGAATATACCCATGGCGGAACCCATCATGCCACCCATCATGCCGCCGTTGGCGGCGCGGCCCACGAGCTGTGCAAAGGCCGTATCGATCCCCTGCCAGCCGCCCCGCTGCTGGTAATAATCGGCCAGGTCTGCCTGCAGACGTTCGGGCTGGAACATCTGGCCGCCGACCATATAGTGTGAAAACTGGGTGGCCGCGCCCTGGCGGGTAAGCAGGACAGTCACGCCGACGCCCAGCACAATGATCAGCCCGAAGGCGCCCAGCAATTTAACCCACAGCCGCTGGCTCATGCCTGGGTCCCTTCACCGGCCTGGGGTGCGAAGCGGTAGCCAACGCCATGCACCGTTTCGATGAAACGACTGCGCCGCCCACTGTCGCCCAGCTTGCGACGGATATTCTTCACGTGGGCGTCGATGGTGCGCTCGTAGGCGGACACATCCCCCATGGCGTCACGCAACGAGACATCCAGCAGCTCGTCCCAGGTAAATGGCCGGCCCGGATGGCGCATCAGGTGGTGCAGCAGGTCGAATTCGGTCGCAGTCAGATCGATGGGCGCGCCGGCCAGGGTGAGAATACGGTAGACCGGATCCAACTGTAACTGGCCCATCTTCACAATCTGGGTGTTGTCATTCGCCTGCAGACTCTCCAGACGGCGCAGGGCAGCGCGCACCCGGGCCACCAGTTCACGGGGACTGAAAGGCTTGGTCACATAGTCGTCGGCGCCGAGTTCCAGACCCACGACGCGGTCGGTCTCCTCGGCGCGGGCCGTCAACATCGTAATGTAGAGACCAGCCAGGGCCGGGTCATCGCCGCCGCGCAGACGACGTGTGATCTCCCAGCCGTCCATGCCCGGCAGCATCAAGTCCAGCACGAGCAGGGCAGGTCGTTCCCGGCGCACCAGAGCCAAACCGGTGGCGCCGTCGGCGGCACTGAAGACCTGGTAGCCGGCCTGGCGCAAATAGCCCTCCACCACGCGGCGGATCTGCGCATCATCCTCGATCACAACGATTGTCTGGTTCATAGCCTTCATCCTACCCCAGAATTATGAACAGAACATGAAGAAACCGGGTGGCAAGGCAGCCGCGAAAATAAAGAGGCGCAGATTTTCATGACCAAAATCCGTGCATTTTCTGCCCAATCCGCTCCTATCCGCGTTCTATTTTGGATAGAGCCGCGTGTAGTGATAGTAGTAGGTGAGGATACGCTGCACGTAGCGACGGGGTTCGGCGTAGTCGATCAACTCCACAAAAAGCGTGTCATCCGGGCCAGAACGGTCCCGCCAGCGTTTGGCGTTGCCCGGTCCAGCATTGTAGCCGGCCAGGGCCGATACAATCCGGCCGTCCACAAAATCCCGCACCCAAGCCAGATAGAAAGCGCCAAAGCGCAGATTGATATAGGGGCGATAGATGAGGGCGTTGGAGTAGCCGGGGAAGCCCATGCGCCGGGCGATCTCCTCGCCGGTGGTGGGGATGATCTGGGCCAATCCCTGCGCGGCCGAATAGGAGCGCGCCCCCTCCTCGAAGAGGCTCTCCTGACGGATCAGGCTGTAGAAAAGCAGGGGATCGAAGCCATTTTTCTCGGCTTCGACATCGATCAGTGCGTCAAAATGGCGGGGATAGGCCATGCGCTGGACGAAGAGAGGGGCATCCTCCACGAGCTTGGCCGGACTACGCCGTATCAACCAGACCGCGCTGTTGATGCTCAGGCGAAAGGTCTCCATCCGCTCAAAGAGCAGGGCCAGGGCATAGAGAGTGGCCGGATCATCCCGGTAGCGACGGAAGACCCGTTCCAGTTGGGCCAACGCTTCGCCCCGGCGGCCCAGGTCCAGCAGCAATTGGCCGTTGCGCAGGTCAATATCCGCAGCCACGGCCGGGGGTAACTCGCCCCAGCTATCCACTGTCGGGGTGATCCATCCGGAGAGCCACTGCTCGGCAAAGGCCCGGCTGCCATCGTCGCCGGCCAGGGTTGTGGCCGGACCCACAACCTGCTCCATGCCGCCAAAGATGTACTCCTGCGGTTTCCATCCCACGCGTTTGGCAGCCAACCCGGCCAGCACACCGTAATACGTATCCGGCTCGCTCTCCACCAGGTCCAGCCAAAGCTGCCGGGCCTGCTCACGTTGCCCCTGGACGTAGAGGGTGCGACCCAGCCAATAGGCGCTGGCCGCCGGACGGGTGTCCGGATACTCATCGCGCAGACGCTGGAAGGCCACCTGCGATTGATCGTAGAGACCGTCCACGTAGGCGCCGATGCCCAGCACGAACAGGCCATCAGGCGCGCGCTTGCTGGCCGGAAACCCATCGGCCAGGGCCAGGATGTCGGTCGCGGCTTCGAGCGCGTTGTCAGTCGCGATGGCCGAGAGGGCACTGCGCCAGAGCGCTTCCGGGGCCAGGGGTTCGTCCGGGTGTTCGCGGGCGAAAATGCGGTAGATGCGCCGCCCGCTGGCCGCGTCGCCGCGCAGAATCTCTAGACGGCCCTTGTCCAGCCAGGCCTGGCCCAGGCAGGCGCAGGCCGGGAAATCGGCGATCACCCGGTCGAAGGCAGCCAGGGCATCGTTCCAGCGGCCCAGCCCTGTGTACGCCTGGCCAAGACCCAGCCAGGCTTGCCCGCGGCGATTGTCGTCTGAGACAGCATCGGCCAGAAAGGCGGAAAAAACGTCGATGGCCGGTTGCCAGGCTTCGGCGTAGAGGTCGATCTGCCCGCGCCGCAGGCTGTCCACCGGCTGGTTGCGCTTGACCAGTTCGATCAGGGACTGGTAGGCGGCGTTGCTGTCGGGCATTTCGGCCACAGCAGCCTGCCAGTGGGCCAGGGCTACGGTTTCGTCGCCGGCTTTGGCCTGGGCGTCCCCGGCCCGGCGCAGCAACCCCACCCGGTAGCCTGGGTTGACGCTCTGGGCCAGCATTTCTTCCAGCACAGATGCAGCCTCTGCCCAACGGCCCTGGTTTTCCAACAGCCCTGCCAGCCTTTCCAACAGACGCACAGTTTCCACCCGGTCGGCAGTGGCGTCGGCGGCCAGACGAAAAGCGGATGCAGCCCGCCTGTCATCGCCCACCTGTTGCCAGCCGTCGCCGATGATCTCCTGCACAAGACCGGTCAGGTCCGGGTGGCTTTCCAGAAAAGTACGGTAGGCAGCCGCGGCCTCACTCATGCGCCCTAGCCCGGCCAGCGCTTCCCCGCGCAGGAAAATAGCGTTGACCCGGCGGGGATCGTCCGTGGACAGGGCGATGGATTCCAACTGGAACTTATCGAGCGCATCCAGGGCCTGAGTAAAATTGTCCTCGGCCAGGTAGGATTCAGCCAGCCGGTAACGGGCCGTGATCTGGTGGGCGTCGTCCGCGCCGGCGTCGGCCAGCAGCCCCAGCAGCAGCCACTGCTCGTCGGTGTAGTAGCCGTAGCGGTGCAGGTGTGCAGCCTGGAGCAGACGGGCGTCGGGGCCTGGCGTGGCTGCGGGTGTGGGCGTATCCGTGGGGATGACGAGCGGTTTGCTTTCCGGCGACAGGGAGCGGTTGGCGGCCTGGGCCGCGGCTGGCGCCAGGGCTGTGGGTGTAAAGGTGGGTGCAGAAACGGCGGTAGGGAATGGCGTGGGTGTGGGGTCATCGCCGCACGCGGCCAGCAGCAGGGCCAGCAACAACAGCGCCAACCCAGAGGATTTCCAACGCAAAGGCGCAAAGGGGCAGAGGTGCAATGCAATTCTTGGCGTGTATGAATCTACGTGTACTTGCATCCGTGTCAATCCAGATAATCCGCTGCATCCGCCCTTTCGGCTGGGCGCCCTCTGAGCGCCGCATTCCATTTTTCCCGCGGGTGCCAACGGAACGAAACACCGGTTGGGTTTGTTCCGGCCCTGGCCCTATGCTATCATTGCGGGGCAATTGGTGGCAATTTTTCTGTAGGGATCGTGAATGTACCAGCAACGATTGTTCGAAAGTCTAGGAACGCGCTTCCCATCCACGCGTTACCAGGGCAGCAAGGCCAAATTGGTCGATTGGATTTGGGCGCAAATCCGCGGTCTGGACTTTACAACAACGCTGGATGGATTTGGCGGGACTGGCGTCGTCGCCTATCGGCTGAAGCAGGAGGGGAAGTCGGTCACGTACAACGACATCCTGCGCTTCAACCACCAGTTTGCCCTGGCGCTGATTGAAAACGATGATGTATTGGTGCGTCCGCAGGACCGGGACTGGGTGCTGGCGCGACACGCCCATCTCGATTATCCAACTTTCGTGCAAGATACATTTCGCAACATCTACTTTACAGATGGCGAGAATCGCTGGATCGATCAGACGATTCGTAACATCAGAGAAATAACAAATTCCTATCGCAAAGCTCTACTTTTTTTTGCCTTGGCTCAGGCCTGTATCGTAAAACGCCCCTACAATTTGTTCCATCGCAAGAACTTGTACATGCGTCTGGCACAGGTTGAACGCTCGTTTGGCAACAAAGCCTCCTGGGATAAACCCTTTGAACAATGGTTTCATGTTTTTGTGGATGAAGCAAATCAGGCAGTCTTCTCAGGCGAACGCCAATGTCGAGCTGTGTGTGGTGATATTATCGATCTGCCTGGAACCTATGATCTGGTGTATATTGATCCACCCTATATTTCG
>Ga0114931_10008248_pt1 | contig 12629 bp, 7 predicted proteins | sample 2SBtaG_FD_89579 | JGI IMG/M metagenome (GOLD analysis project Ga0114931, IMG submission 89579) | Deep subsurface microbial communities from Kolumbo volcano to uncover new lineages of life (NeLLi) - 2SBTROV14_V59a metaG | ecosystem: Environmental > Aquatic > Marine > Volcanic | place: Kolumbo...
CGCGCGACATGATTGATGCAATTCGCAAGAGGCGGTGGACATCTTGCGACTCGCGCGTTTCCAACAGGTTTTATCTCACGCGTCTTCGATAGGTTTTATACCGACCAGCTAAATTACTGACTCGTATACCCATCAGTTAACGTAGAGAACTCAAAGGGATACAGAAACGCTAAAGGTCAAAACATGATACCTACGGTATTACTCCGCGCGTTTCCAACACGACACGGCGCCAGCCCAATCTATTCACCAGCGCGCCGCCGCAACGGAGACCATCTGCTTTTCCTGCAAGTCGCGCCGCCTCTATTGCTCATTGGCGCGCGATGACCGGCAGCAAAGATTTAGGAATGAGCGATGAAACTTGAGTTTCACACCCTTGATGTGTTCGCCAACAAGCGCTTTGGTGGCAACCCGCTGGCAGTGGTTTTGGACGCGGACATGCTGCCTGCATCCTTGATGCAAACGATTGCCTGCGAGTTCAATTTGTCTGAAACAGTGTTTGTGATGAAGCCCAGGGAGGCAACGCATAGCGCCCGCATTCGGATTTTCACTCCTGGCGGAGAACTGCCCTTTGCCGGTCATCCAACAATTGGCACGGCAGCCTTGCTGGCGGAGTTGCGCATGCCCGAGATCAATGGTGAGCGTGATGCGATCATTCTGCTGGAAGAGGAGATTGGCCCGCTACGGGTCGGCCTGCGCTTGCGCGAGCATGGTGCGGCGCATGGCGAATTTGTTGTGCCCAAACTTCCACAAGTCGTTGAGGGAGCACCCTCGAAAGAGGATCTCGCATCGCTGCTCGGGCTTATTCCAACCGAGGTCGGTTTCGAGAATCACCAGGCGATTGTTCTTGATGCGGGCAATGTCATTCTGTTCGTGCCGGTCGCCGGCCGGCAATGCCTTGATCGTGCAAGCCCGGTAAATCCGCAATGGGACGAAGTCATGGCAAAGGCCGGCATCCTTGGCGTCTATGTCTATTGCCGTCAGCCCGTGCATACAACATCGCATTTTCAGGCGCGCATGTTTGCACCCCATAGCGGGGTGCTCGAAGATCCGGCAACGGGATCGGCGGTGGCGGCATTTGCCGGTGTTGTGCAGAGGTTTGATAATCTGCCGGACGGCAATCACAAGCGGGTTATTGAACAGGGCTTCCAGATGGGCCGCGAAAGTTTCATCGGCTTGTCGATAGGCATCAGCCACGGCCGCCTGGATATTGTGCATGTGAGCGGTGATGCGGTGCGCGTATCGCGCGGAGAAATCGAGATTTAGGCTGCGGCCGTTCGGTTGCGGCCGGGTTGCAGCAGGTTGCGGCAGACTGTGGCGGGTTGCAGCAGGACTTGCATTGTTGCCGTGTTTGCGGCAAATATCACCGGATGAATGCTAATGCATAGCGGTTCCGCGAATGATGAAACAGCTGGATATACAGGAAATTGCCACGGCAGCGGCCTCGCCGCAAGCCGCGATTGACGCTGTTTTTATGCCTGCCGCATGCGCACAAGCAAGGCCGCTTTCCCAGGCGCAGTTGAGACTTTCTCCTGCGCAGGCTGTCAACTCCCTCGACCTGCTCCTTATCAGCCCCTGAGTGCCGGCGCTCATGGCGAGCCATGGCGCGTGCTCAGGGGATTGGCCGAAGAATTTTCGCTGATGAACAGCAATTTCACTGGCTGCATCTGTGCATGCCGGTGCCCAGTTCAAGGATCAAATCAATGACCACTTCCGATCAGCCTGCCGGGCAGGCGCAAGACAGCCGCACTCAGCAAGGCCCCGATGTTGCCCGGATCAGGCGCAACGGCGAACAGCTTTTCATTTTCGATACAACCCTGCGCGATGGCGAGCAGTGCCCCGGCGCCACCATGACCCATGGCGAAAAACTGCAGGTTGCAGAGCTGCTCGATCAAATGGGTGTCGACATCATAGAGGCCGGCTTCCCGATTGCCTCAACGGGTGATTTCGAGGCCGTCTCGGAAATCGCCAAACTGGTGAAACATGCCGCCGTTGCCGGGCTGTCGCGGGCCAATGACAAGGACATAGACCGGGCTGGCGAAGCGGTGCGTCATGCTGTGAAGCCGCGCATTCATACCTTCATATCAACCAGCCCCGTGCATATGAAATACAAGCTGCAGATGGAGCCGGATGCCGTCCTCGAAATGGTCACCCGCTCGGTAACGCGGGCGCGCGGCTTTACCGACAACGTCGAATGGTCGGCGGAAGACGCCACCCGCACCGAGCATGATTTTCTCTGCCGCGCTTGCGAATTGGCGATCAAGGCCGGTGCCACAACCATTAATATTCCAGACACTGTGGGCTATACGGTGCCGGAAGAATATTGTGCGCTGTTCGAGATGCTGCGCGCGCGCGTGCCGGGCGCCGACAAGGTCATCTGGTCGACCCATTGCCACAATGATCTCGGCATGGCGGTGGCCAACTCGATTGCCGGCGTTCGCGGCGGCGCAAGACAGATCGAATGCACGATCAATGGCATAGGCGAACGCGCAGGCAATGCGGCCCTGGAAGAAATCGCCATGGCCTTCAATGTGCGCGGCGACACCCTGCCCTATTGGCATGGCATTGACGCAACGCGCATCGCCCGCGCCTCCAGACTTGTCTCCTCGGTGACTGCCTTCCCGGTGCAGTACAACAAGGCCATCGTCGGCAAGAATGCCTTCGCGCATGAATCCGGCATCCATCAGGATGGCATGCTGAAACATACCCAGACCTATGAGATCATGACCCCCGAATCGGTCGGCATGAAGGAGAGCCTGCTGGTCATGGGCAAGCACTCGGGGCGCAACGCCTTCCGTTCCAAGCTGCATGACCTTGGCTATGATCTCGGCGATAATCAGTTCCAGGATGCATTCAAACGTTTCAAGGACCTGGCCGACAAGAAAAAACATGTCTTCGATGAAGACATCGAGTCGCTGCTCGATCAGGGTATTGCCGAGCAGAAGGATCACATCAGGTTCATTGGCCTGGAGGTCTTTGCCGGCAACCGGCAGCCGCTGCGCGCCGTTATCACGCTGGTGGTCGATGGCAAGGAGATCACCAGGGAAGCAAGCGGCGATGGACCCGTGGATTCCATTTTCAACGCCATCAAGGCGATTTGCCCGCATGAGGCAAGTTTGCAGCTTTTCCAGGTGATGGCGGTGACCGGCGGCACCGACGCGCAAGCGGAAGTGCTGGTGCGCATGGAAGACGATGGCAAGACCTATACCGGCCGCGGCGCCGAAACCGACACCATGGTGGCCTCCGCCAAGGCTTATGTCAGCGCCCTCAACAAGCTGCTTTTGAAACGCGGCCGCGTCGCCACCCGCGATCTGCTGGTGTCATAACCATGACCATGCGCCAGGCTTGGCGGTGCGATATTTGGCGCCGCCAAACCGGTTGCCGGCAGCGCAAGACAGGCCCTGGCACAACTTCAGTTCACAAATTAACCTTGTTACGCCGGTTCTACCGCCCTGCATGTTGGCAGGGCTCGTGCGATAGGCTATCTTGTTGTCCTGCAAGAGGAATTTTTTTCGTAAGGCGATGGACGGAGGTGCGCGGCGCGGGCTTGGTGCGGCTGCGACTGGTCATTGGGCTGGCGGCATGAAACCTGCCCGCGCCAGTTCCTTATCTGGTACTTTTGGCCGTGCAATTGCCAGTATGATATGGCTGATGGTCAATAGATCACAGCTTGTCTGACATCGGGCCTGACTTGATGCCCGTCCATAAACAACTACGTCACTGAACAGAACAAATATCGCCAGCCTGGCATCCGAGGCAACGCAAATGATTCAACTGGTTATGGACAAACATTAAGAGTGAGGGGGCGATGCAACTTGGTGTAACGAGCGTATTTTCTGATGATATTGCGATCGACCTTGGCACGGCAAATACGCTGGTGCATGTGCTCGGTCGCGGTATCATCATTGACGAGCCGTCGGTGGTCGCGATTCGCAGCCGCAATGGCATGCGCGAGGTGCTTGCGGTCGGTCTGAGGGCAAAAATGATGCCCGGGCGGGCGCCTGAGTCGATCGAGACCATCCAGCCGCTGCGTGATGGTGTCATTGCCGATTTCATTGCCACCGAGGAAATGCTGCGCCAGTTCATTCGCCGCTCCAAAACCATGATGGGCTTTCGCCGGCCGCGCATCCTGATCTGCGTGCCCGCTGGCGCAACGCCGGTAGAACGTCGCGCGGTTTATGAAACAGCGGTGTCGGCAGGAGCGCGAAGGGTTTATCTCATTGAGGAACCGGTGGCGGCCTCGCTTGGTGCCGAGCTGCCGGTGGATGAGCCTTCCGGCTCGATGGTGGTTGATATTGGCGGCGGTACGGCCGATATTGCCGTCCTGTCTTTGGGCGGCGTGGTGCAGGCGCGCTCACTGCGCTGTGCGGGCAACGCCATGGATGAAGCGATCATTCGCTATGTGCGGCGCCGGCATCATCTGCTCATCGGCGAAGCCAACGCCGAGCGCATCAAGATCGAGGCGGGCTCGGCCATCTCCAGGCCCAATGGCCGCCATATGGAAATACATATTCGTGGCCGTGATCTGCGCCAGGGCCGGGCCAAGAGCGTGGTGCTGGGGCCGCATGACATCGCCGAGGCGCTGGAAGGTCCGATTGAGGATTTGGCAGAGTTCATTCAGCGCTCATTGGAGGATCTGCCGCCGGAGGTTTCCAGCGACATCTGCGAGCGCGGCATTCATCTGACTGGCGGTGGCGCGCTGCTTGACAAACTGGACGGCGAACTGGAGCACCGCGTCGGTGTGCGTTTCGTCGTTCCGGAAAACCCGACCCGTTGCGTTGTCTCGGGAACGGCGGCGGTGATGCAGCAGATGAGCAGGCGAGAGCATCTGCTTATAAAGCCATAGCCGGCAGGCTGTGCTGGTCCGCCTTTGCCCTCCGTGCCGAAATAACCGCGACACCAGCTCCCGAACAATGCCTGATTTCATTGCAAAAGCTTAACAGCGACTTTGAGTCACTTGATTTCTGCACGGGACCCTTTGTTGCCAGCATCAGGGTTTGCACATCGGGATCAGCCTATGACTGGCGTGGCGGTGTCGCCGGGCTCGCCAGCGGCGCTGCGTAACGGGCCGTCGCTGCTGCCGCCGTCGCTGCTGCCGGTGTTTGCCGGGGCGCCGCCGCCGGCCTGTCGGCGGGCGTCGTCTGGCGTGGCGGCACGGGCCAGCCGGTCCGTCCAAGGTTGCCCGTCGCTGCTGCCGCCGCCGCCGGTACAGGCGAGGTGGCCGTGGCTGTGGTGGCTGCTGTGGCGGTGACAAGGCAGGCGCCTTGCCGGTGGCTGCCATAAGCCCCCAGAGCATGCCGAGCAGCAGATAAAAATGCCGCCAGTGGTCCGAATCGATAAACAGGCCTTGCGCAATGTTGCCAATGAAAGCGGCGTAAATCAGCAGAAACAGCGGCTGGGTCGGGCAGCGGCGAAATCCATGGCGCAGGCCATAGACTGCGCTCAGCGCAATGATGAAGACATAGAGAAAACCGCCGAGCCAGCCGGCGCTGAGGAATAGGGAGAGATAGACGTTGTGAACGTCTTCGGGATGGATATGTCTGGTAAATGTCTTGGCGCCGAAGCCGAAGGGGGTCTCGAGGATGATGGCGCGCGCCTTGTCATGGCCGGCAAAACGCCCATCCGGTCCGTAATCGTAACTTTGATGGAGAGAGGCCCGCACGGAGTACAGCTGCGATACCCTGTCGGACTGCAATGCCGCCGTGACCATGTTCGCGGCAAGCAACAGGCCAGCCAGCGCCAGGGCGATCAACTTGAGCCGCTGCCGGTTGCTTGGCACGGTTACAAACGACATATAGCCCCAGACGGATAGCGCCAGCGCCAGGGCAAGCCAGGCGCCGCGCGAGAAACTCAGCATGATCGCTGTGCCAATAATGAGGCTTTGCAGCAAGGCTGGCGCGGCGCGAAGGGGCGGGCGATTGACGGTGAGATGAATGGCATAAAGCAGCGCCGGTATCAGGAACGGGCCATAGACATTGGGATCCTTGAAGGTGCCGCTGGCGCGGCCATATTTGGTCAGGAGCTGGTGGGCACCGGCAATGAGGTCGAAATAACCGACCAGCCCGGCGATCGCTCCGACGACCGCCGCAAATAGATATGCATTCAAAATGAGACGCGTATGCGCGAGCGGGTTTCTGGCGGTGAAGGCGGCAAACAGGAATGCGGCACAATACAGGTAGATGGGAATCGTGGTATGACCTAGGGATGTGGCAATGTCGGGTGCGCTCATGCTTGCGGCAAAAGCTGCTGCGGCGATCATCAGCCACAGGCAGGCAAGCAGAAGCAGTGACGGGGTAATGCGCAGCAGACCGGCGGCCGGCAAACAAACAATCAGCAAGCCGGTCAGAATGTCGATGGGGGCCGGTTCGTCGAATACAAATGAGCCGGAGGCCACTGTGAGCCAGACGAGTGCCAGCAACAATTTGTGCATGGCGCTTTTGGCGCCGGTTTGTTGGCCTGGGGGAGGCGGCGGCGTCCTGTTCTCTCGTGCCCGTTCAAGGCGGGCAAGGTTCACGCCGCGAAGTCCGGCAGGTGCCGCGCCGGCGCCCGAAGCATCCGTGCCCGAAGCGCCTGCACTCCCGAAATCTACCTGTGCGTCAGTCATGATTCTGCCGAATCCAGACGGTTGCTGTGACCCGGCGTGAGAGCTGTCGTCCTGCTTTGCGGCCAAGGTTTAAGCTTCGTGAATGTTCCGTCACTGACCATCTCCATGGTCGATTGTCCGGGCGCCACAATCAGTAGGCATTTTCGGATTTGAGCAGCGACAGTGGCGTCGCCAGCAGGATATAGGCATCCAGGAACACCGACCAGTTTTCGATATAATACAGATCATGTTCGACACGTTTCTGGATTTTGAGCGGCGTATCGGTCTCCCCGCGCCAGCCGTTGATCTGCGCCCAGCCGGTGATGCCAGGTTTCACTTTGTGGCGTGCGAAATAGCCATCGACGACATCATTATAGAGTTTATCGGCAGCCTTGGCCTGCAAGGCATGCGGGCGGGGACCGACAAGCGACAGGCTGCCATTGAGGACATTGAACAGTTGCGGCAGTTCATCGAGAGATGTCTTGCGGATGAAACGGCCGACCCTGGTGACGCGCGGATCACCCTTGCTGACCAGCTTTGTGGCATTGGCATCGCTCATGTCGGAAAACATTGAGCGGAATTTATAGACTTCGATGAGTTCGTTGTTGAAGCCATAGCGTTTCTGGCGGAAGAGGACAGGTCCTTTGCTGTCCAGTTTGATGGCAATTGCGACCATGGCCATGAGCGGCATGAAGGCGATGGCGGCAAGTGTTCCGACGATCTTGTCGAACGCCCATTTGGCAACCCGGTCCCAGTCGGCAATCGGCTTATCGTAGAGATCGAGCAGCGGCACAGCGCCAATAAACGAGTAGGAGTGCGGGCGGAAGCGCAGCCTGGTGGTATGGGCGGCAAGACGAATATCGACAGGCAGTACCCAAAGCCGCTTCATGATTTCAAGGATGCGCGCCTCGGCCTTCAGTGGGACCGACAGGATCAGCATGTCAAGACGGTTCTTGCGGCCAAAGGCAATGAGCTCAGTGCTGCTTCCAAGGACCGGATAGCCGGCGATGGAACTGGCGTCCCGCTCACCGCCGCGATCATCGAAAATACCGACGATGCGAATGTCATTTTCGGGCTGCTCTTCGAGCACCTTGAGCAGTTTCAGGCAGTCCTCGCCGCCGCCATAAATGACGGCGCGGCGGTTGAGCCGGCCGTGCCGTGCCCAGGCTCTCGTCACCTTGGCGGTGGCAAATCTCTCAACCATCAGCAGTATTGCGCCGGCAACATACCACAGCAGCAGCCAGCCGCGGGAGAACTCCGGACCGAGCTTGACGAGGAACACCGCTGCCGTCAGCAGGCCCAGTGACAAGGTCCAGCCAAGCAGCAGGCGCGGCAGGTTGCCAAGATGGCTGGTGAAGGACTGGATGCGGTACAGCCCCAGCATTTGAAAGATGACGATGCTTGTCAGGCTGGTCAGCGCCAAGGCAATGGCATAATTCCAGTTTTCAAGAATATTGAGTTTGCCGACATACAGGCTGGCAATGGCAAAGCCCAGGCCGGCAACCAGAAGGAATTCGATGAACCTTATTGTTCCGCTGGCAACCGGCAGTGAAATATGGCTGGCCTTTGTGTTGAGTCGCAGCGCCGCCAGGCGCGGGACGGAGAGGCCAAGTCGGTTTGTGGGGGGCGTCACGCCTGCATGGGCGAAGGTTTCGGACATGTGTCTTAACTCTTGATTGGAAGTCAAACTTGAAAGTTAAGACCCGATACGCAGCAAGCGTGCCATTTTGCCTGATCCGCTAACGGCCTGCTAATATCTATTGCGAAAGAGTTAATGCCTGCCCTGTGTCAGGTGTCAGGTGTCAGGGATCAGGTGTCGGGTGTCGGGTGTCGGGGGCGGGTCGGTTTCCGGTTGACGGCGCGGCGCTATTGAGCGTGCTGGCCTGCGCCATTCCTTGATCGTTGTTTCAATATGAAACGGAATGGCTGCTGGCGGAGATGCTGTTGAAGATGAATGGCGTGCGCGCAAAACCACCGCTGGCAGTTATTGCCTGGCCGGTTCTGCGCCAGCGGCATAGGCGGCGCAGACCGCTTCGGTCATTTTGGCGACCGTAAAGTTTTCCGCAATACGGGCCTGCAACTGCGCCGTCTTGCGCATGTCCGGCGCCGGGTCGGCAAGAAAACCACAAAGCGCCTGTGCCAGCGCTGGCGCGTCAGCGGGAGTTAGCAGCAATGTGTCGGTCCCGGCGACGATTTCAGGAATGCCGCCGACATTGCTGGCAAAAAGCGGCAGGCCGGCTGCTGCCGCCTCCAACACGATATAGGGGAAGCTTTCGGCGCGCGAGGGCACGACCAATGCGCGCCCCAGCCTGAATGCCTGGCGTGCCGGCATGGCGCCGGGGAAGCTGACAAAAGGGTCAAGGCCGAGGTCGTTCGCGAACTCCCTGAAGGCTTGCGCATCGGGGCCATCGCCGACGATGCTTGCGCTGACCCTGATCGACTTGCGGCGCAGAATTGCCAGCGCCTGCAGCAGCACATCGACACCCTTCAAATGCCGAAGTTCGCCAATAAAAACGAAATCTGTCGCCCCTTGCGCAGGTTCAACAGGTTCAAACTCTTGCTGCTGCACACCGTTCGGAATGATCCTGCTGTGGCATTGCGCCTGTCCGACCTGGGCAGCATAAATGCGCGATGAATAGGCACTTTCGAAAATAATGACGTCTGTGTGCCGCGCCAGATGACTCTCTGCCGCCATATAGATCCGGCCCTTGACGGTTGCCGGGTGATAATGCAATGAGCCGCCGTGCGGGGTGTAGACGCTGGTGATTTTCCTGCTTCCGGAGGCATGCCCTGCTGCCGCAAGACGTGCATAGGCGCCGCCCTTGGCGCCATGGCCGTGCAGCACGTTTATGTCGAGCCTGGCAGCCAGATTGCGAACTGCCCGATAGGCGGAAAAGTCGGCCGGGCCAAGGTTCCGGCTCATGCCTGTGCGATAGAGACCAAGCGGCAGATGCGGCGCCAGTTCAGCAAGCCGGGCTTCGCTCAGGCCGTCGCTGGCATTGCTGTCGCAGATGACGGCGACCTGATGGCCGATGCCTGCCTGATTGATGGCGAGGTCGCGGACATGACGGAACAGGCCGCCAACCGGTGCGCGCAGGCAATGCAGTATTCTATGAGTAGTCATGATCGCGGCGCCCTGCCGGTTTGTGCCGGCTAGAAGAACCGCTCTGGTACATTAATCGTGTCGCCGGGCTTGACCACATAGTCAGTCGGAACCTGCATCTTGTCGACATAGCCGTTGACGCGGCGGGTGATTTCAACGCGGCTCTCATTGGCGCGTTCCGAATAGCCGCCGGCGATGGCGATGGCCGACTGCACGGTCAATCCGCCGACATAGGGGTATTGTCCGGCATTGCGCACCTCGCCGAGAATGAAGAAGGGCCGGTGCTGATTGATGTCGACATTGACTTTCGGGTCTTTTACGTATTTGGCGCCGAGCCGGTCACGGATGATAATTTCCATCTGGCGGGTTGTTCTGCCGCGCGCCCTGACACGCCCGATGAGCGGCACGGTAATTCTGCCGGAGTGATCGACCGGATAGATCCGCGACAGGTTTGGCTGGCCATAGACAAAGATGCGCAGGCGGTCGCCGGTATCGAGCAGATAGGGGCCATCGCTCTGCGCAACAGCGCGCGGCCCGCGCGGCATCATGGGATGAACCGCAGGCTCGCCCCAGGCGACCTGCACAGGTGGCGGCACCGGCATCGGCACCTCGATCACGGGTGCGGCCTGGACCTGCTCATCCATCGCGAGGTTTTGCCGGCCGAGGTCTTCTGCACAGCCCGACAGCGAGACGAGCAGCCCGACTATGAGCGATAGGTGACGCAGCGACATTTGCAACATCCTTGCATTAGGTCAGTAGTTGGCCCTGTTCTACCGCTCGATCGTTAAAAAAGACTTTGCACAGGGAATATTATGGGACGTTTAAGCAAATGGTTACCTCCAGGCGTTCTAATTCGGCACAACGCGTAACCCAACAGAGGAATCTGGATCGCAAATGCGCAACAATGTTCGTTCATCGCCTGACGATATCGACCCGCTAGAGATCTTTGCCGCGATCAAACGCAGCCTGGTCAAACTGCTGGTGCTGTCGCTGCTCGTCGGTCTTGCAACCTATCTGGTGCTGTCGCAGATGAAACCGAAGTTCAAATCGGTGGCGCAATTGCAGTTTGGTGGCCGCGCGGTGGTCAATCCGGTTGGCGGCAGCAGACAGCAGTCCGGGCGCCAGGGTGATGTTCTGCAATGGGTCGACAAGGAGGCTGTCGCCAGTCAGGTGGCGGTCATAAAGTCGCGTGATCTGGCGATCAAACTGATTAAGGAGCTTAAACTCCTGTCCAATCCGGAGTTTAATCCCAAACTTGCCGGCGGTGGTTTGCTCGGCATATTGGGAGGGCGCGGATCAAGCGGCGGTGTCAGCGTCACAGACGAGGTTCTATCGAACTATGACAGGGCGTTGAAGGTATTCCGCGGCCGGGATACGCGGGTCATTTCCATTCAGTTCTCATCGTCCGATGCAAAACTTGCCGCCAGGGCGGCCAACAGGCTTGCTGAACTTTATCTCGCCAGCCGCGCCAGCCAGAGCGTGAAACAATCCTTCGATGCCGGCGCCTATTTGAAGCCCGAGATCGCCAAATTGAAAAAACAGGTGCAGGAAGCCGAAAATCGTGCCGAGACATATCGCGGAACGCATAATCTTTTTGTGGCCGGCAGCGGCGCACAGCGCGGCACGTTGAACAACGCCCAGCTCACCGATCTGACACGGGCTCTGACGCGTGCCCAGACGCAAAAAGCCGAGGCCGAGGCGCGCGCCAGGACGATCCGCCAGTTGATGCGCAATGGCAGTGCCGACGCCTCTCCGGATGTTTTGCGTTCGCCCCTCATTCAGCAATTGAAGACGCAGCGCGTGCGCGTCCAGCGGCAGTTGTCCGAGCTGTCCGCCACTCTCCTGCCGGCGCATCCGCGGATGCGTCAGATGCGTGCTGATCTGGCCGGCCTGAACCGACAGATCAGTGCTGAAATAAGGAAGATTGCCGACAGTCTGGCCAGGGGAGTCAATGTTGCGGCCCTGCGCGTCAAATCCATTCAGGCCAGCATTGATGCGATGAAGTCGCAGGTTCGCGATTCCAGTGGCAATGTGGCGCAACTTGCCGAACTGGAGCGTGGCGCCAAGGCCAAGCGGCAGCAGCTCGAATCTCTGCAGGCGCGCTATCAGCGTGCGCTGGCACGTCAGCAGACTTCGGCGATTCCGCTGGAAGCAGAGCTGTTCTCAAGGGCACGCGCGTCAACCATCCCGACCTTGAAGAAGGGGCCGATCACGGCGCTGGCCATGGCAGGGACATTTCTGCTCGGTCTGGCCTTTGTGATTACCAGGGAGCTGTTGGCTGGATCGCACTCCGGCGGCGGTGCGCCAAATCGCGGGCGGCGGGCGAGTGACCGCCATCCACAGGTGCATGACAAGCGGCAGCACCCCCTTGACACCGGCGCCCTGATTGCCGAGCCCTATGGCCTTGGGGTGAGGACGGCGGCTTCGTCCAGCCATGGCGCAGCGCGATCGGAGATGGCCGAATTAAGCGCCGGCAGCATTGCCATTGACAGGGCGGCCGGAGCATTTGCCGGGTCTGCTTCTGGCGCCGGGTCTGGATCCGGTTCCGGATCTGGCGCCGAAGCGCCGCTCAAGCTGCAGGTCGAAGCCAGCCAGCGCTTTGCCAGCTACACCGACATCGGCGCCGTTGTGCGTCATATTGCCGGACAGAGAAATGCCGAGGGTGGACTGCGTAGCATGATTGCCGCTGAGACCTCGGGAGGTGATGCGGCTGATGTGGCCATCGAGGTTGCATCGCATCTGGCTGTTGGGCGGGCCCGCGTTATTCTGGTTGACTGGTCGCCGACATCCAAAGGGCTGGCTCCGCGATTGCAGTTGCCGGCGCGGCCAGGTATCAGCGAGTTGCTGCGCGGCGATGCGAATTTTGACGATGTCATCAAGTGCCTGCCGGGAAGCGATGTTCATTTCATTGCCGGCGGCAAAAATCCTGCTGGCAGCGCCGCAATA
>Ga0114931_10008249_pt1 | contig 12628 bp, 13 predicted proteins | sample 2SBtaG_FD_89579 | JGI IMG/M metagenome (GOLD analysis project Ga0114931, IMG submission 89579) | Deep subsurface microbial communities from Kolumbo volcano to uncover new lineages of life (NeLLi) - 2SBTROV14_V59a metaG | ecosystem: Environmental > Aquatic > Marine > Volcanic | place: Kolumbo...
CAATGTGAAATTCATTTGTTCCAAGAACTGATAGACCTGTTTACTGTAGTGATTGCTTCAGACAAAATAAACCAGATGATTCAGGAAATGACAGATATTCCAGAGATGACAGAGGTTCAAGATCATCCTATGGACGAGAATCAAGTAGAGATAACAATAGAAATAGAAAATCTAGAGATGAGAAATTTTCAAAAAAACAAGAGAAATTTTTCGCTAATGGTTCTGACAAATTTTATGCAACAATCAAAGAAAAATTATTTGAAATTTTGGGTGGAAAAACTTGCTCCAATTGTGGATTTAAAGATGAACGAGCTTTAGGTATTACTCCTGTATTTGGAAATAGTTCTAATGTTGAAGGTCGTGGTGGAGAGGCAGCATCATGGGGGAAATATATTTCAGCACCTGAACTTGCTAGAGAAGAACTAAAGGTATTATGCTTAAACTGTAATGAAATAAGAGAACCTATTTCAAAACCAAAAGAAGATCGACCAAAATCAAAGAAGAGTAGATATTTTCCAAGATAATCTCTAGAATCATCTTTGAGAATTTATTAACACTTTAATTATAATTATTTTAGAATAAAATTATGAATGGTGATTTTAAAGCAATGGGAATATCTATGATAATAATGGTCACAGCAGTGGCCCTTTATGCTGCATTTGGCCTCTAGAATATTTCCTTGATTATCTCAACGTCTTGTTCAGTGATTTTTGTGGATTCTAGTTTGTGTTCTTTTTCAAGTACTGATTGAATAAAATCAGCAAATTTCTCTACTTGCCCTTCATCTCTGAATAAAACACTATGAGCTGATTTATCTTTCAATGAAATTACCAATTCATTTTTTATGATGTTTAGAATCGATGTAATGTAAGTTTCTTTACCTTCTTTTATGAAAATAAGACTAGCTAATTTTTGAGCCTCATATTTGTCTTCACATGATACGTTAATTTTCATTTATTCTCAAAAAGAAATTCTTCTATGTGATTTTTTGCTTTTTCTCTTTTTTCTTGATGAATTGCTAAAAAATCATTAATTTTTTCAATCAAAATTGCTTTTAGCTCACCTGAAAGTAATTTCCCAGATTTGTAATCTTCATAAATTGATTTTAGCTTGTCATCATCTGGTTCAAAAAATATTCTTAGATATTGAAATGACACATCAACATCAGGATTTCCTCCAAGCTTTCTATGTTGTTCAACATCTGGCTGTCCGCCCGAAAACGCATACTTGTTGATTTTCTTTTTAACCACATTTGGAGCATCAGTTGTATACACTGTTCCATTTTCATCTGAAGCTGACATTTTTCCTCCTGGTCCTTGTAATGCTGGAATCATTATATTATGAATTAATGCTGGTTTTGGTTTTCCAATTTTTGGTGCAATATCTCTTGTTAATCTAAAATGTGGATCTTGGTCTACTCCTAATGGAATCAAAACTGGTTTGTCTTCTATAAAACATGGTGCAGATTGCAAAGATGTATAGAAAATCATTCCCAGATTTGTTTCATTTGTAAATCCAAACGTTGCTTTTGTATTTGAAAAATTAATTTTCTTTGCTACTTGTGCTGCAATTGGATAAAGTGTTTGAATATTTCTTGTATTGATAATTATTTTTGTTTTTTCTGGTTTGAAACCTAGTGCAATAAAATCTAGTGCATTTTCATACGCAAATTTACCCGTTTCTTCTAAAGTGAGGTTAGGTTTTGAAAAAAATTTTTCATCATCTGTAAGTTGAAAATACATATTTACATCAAATTTTTCTTGAAGCCATTTTGCAAATACCCATGGCACTAAATGACCAATATGGGTATGACCAGAAGGACCTCTACCTGTATACAAAAAGAATTTGTTACCCTTTTCATAATCATCTAAAATCCTATTCATTTCTCTGTGTGAGAAGAAAATTCCTCTTCTGAGCATGAAATGATCCTCTCCTGCCATATTTCTGATTCTTCCTAGCAAGTCTGATGAAATCTTTTGAGTCCCAAACTGCTTGATTAATTTATCATAGTCAATGTCTCCTTCTACATGCCAAGGAGTCACGATAAAGTCATCAGCTGACATTCAATTTGACTTAGGTTAAGGTTTAAAAAGTCTTTTTCGAACTTTCTGCTGTTGTCACAAGTTTTTCATGAAATTGAAAAAAAAATCATTGTTTCTCTAAAAGACAATTCAAATCAAACCCCTGAATCTCTTGAACAATCTACAAAACTTTCTCCAGATCAAATTCGACGAGGAATTGAATGGCTGAAACTAAAAGAATTAGCAATTGTCAATGAATCAAAAACAAGTATTATCAGTTTAGGTAAAAATGGAATTGAATCTTATCAAAAAGGACTGCCTGAAAGAAGATTATTAAATTCATTAACGGCTGGCCCTAGAAAATTATCTGAATTACAAAAAGAGCTTGGACATATTTTTGGACCTGCAATGGGGTTAGCTAGAAAAAATGATTGGGTTGAAACATCATCAGAAAAAATTACGCTTAAGAATCCTCCAGATATTCTTCCTGGTGAAAAAACTCTAAAACAAATTGGAACTGAAAAATTATCTGACAGTAAACTTGACAAAAATGATTTATCTACACTTTTGAAAAGACCTGATTTTATTACTGAAGATGTTGTGAAAACTAAAGAAATTTCTCTAACTGATACTGCAAAATCTATTGAGATTTCAAATTCTTCTGGGGCTATTGATGTTGAGGCAAAAGTTCCACAGGTATTTGTTGCAAGAACCCATCCATTAAAAGACACAATTGATGAAATCCGTGAAATATTTGTCACATTAGGCTTTTCTGAAATAATTGGAAACATGACTCAGTCTAGTTTCTGGAATTTTGATGCTCTGTTTACTCCACAAGATCATCCTGCAAGAGAACTTCAAGATACTTTCTATCTTGATGGAGTGTATGCCAAAAAAATTGCAAGTCCTGAACAAATTAGAAAAGTTTCTGATTCTCATAAGAAGAATTGGCATTATTATTGGGACATCAAAGAGGCACAAAAAATGGTCTTAAGGACGCATACCACATGTGTAACCATCAAACATCTGGCAGAAAAGAAACCTGATGAGGCAAGAGTTTTCTCATTGGGACGTGTATTTAGAAATGAAAAAGTCAGTTACAAACATCTAGTAGAATTTAATCAAATTGAAGGTGTTGTTGTAGGAAAAGATGCAACTCTGAGAAATTTAATGGGAATTCAACGAGAATTTTACAAACGCATTGGCATTACTAAAATAAAATTTTGGCCAACGTTCTTTCCATATACGGAACCTTCTCTTCAAACTATGGTGTTTAATGAAAGATTAGGAAAATGGATTGAATTATTTGGAATGGGAATTTTCAGACCTGAAGTCACAAAACCACTTGGTATTGCAAAACCTGTTTTGGCATGGGGTGGTGGAATTGAACGAATTGCAATGCTAAAGTATGGTCTTGATGATGTTAGAGAATTTTACAATAATAATCTAAGTTGGTTGAGGAGTGCTACAAAATGCCAGTAGTTGAATTATCTTACTCTCGTCTTCAAAAACTAGTTGGCAAGGTTTCAAAAAAACAAATCTCTGATTCTTTACCCTTTCTTGGATTAGATATTGAATCTGAAGACAAAGATCTGGTAAGAATTGAGTATAGTCCAAATAGACCTGATTACTCTACTGATTTTGGAATTGCACTTGGATTGCAAGGATTACTTGGAATAAAAAAAGGAGCAATAAAACTAAATGTAAAAAAATCTAACAATTATAAAATTTCAGTTAACTCTTCTGTTTCAAAAATTCGTCCTTTTGTCACTGGTATTGTTGCAAAAAATGGAAAAATTGATGATAAAACAATCAAACAATTAATGACAATGCAAGAAGATCTTCATTTTGGAATTGGAAGAAAGAGAAAAAAATCTTCAATAGGAATTCATGATCTAGATAAAATTACTTTTCCATTAATCTATACCACCACAAACAGAAATCATGAATTTATTCCGTTAAATTCTGATGTTGAATTATCAATTACTAAAATCCTTGAATCTACTGATGTTGGAAAAGACTATGGTTCCATTTTAGGTAGTTCTTCTCAAGTACCTCTAATCTTAGATGCAAATCAAAAAACTGTATCTTTTCCTCCAATAATTAATGCTAATGTAACAACAGTTACCACAAAAACAAAAAATCTATTCGTTGAAGTGACTGGAATTAACAAGGAAGATGTTGAGGATATGCTTTCAGTTGTTGCAACCATTTTACAAAGTGCAGGATTTTCTTTAGAATCAATTCAAATTTCTGGGGCAAAAAATTCATCACCCAAATTTGAGCAAAAGAAAATATCTGTTGGTTCAACTTTGGCCAATCAAATTCTTGGACTTGATCTTAGCATTCCAAATATTATATCCTCACTGAAAAAATCAAGATTGGATGCCTCCTCTAAAGGAAAGAATATTGTTTGCGCAATTCCTGCATATAGATTTGATATTTTTGGACCTATGGATTTAGTTGAAGAAATTGCTTTAGGATATGGAATAGAAAATCTTGAGCCTACATTTTCACCTTCTCCCACTCTTGGGAAAACAAATCCTGTTTCCATACAACTAAAATTACTTAATCAAACTATGATTGGTCTAGGTTTTCTTGAAGTATTGAATTCAAGTCTAACAAGTAAACGAGTATTATATGAAATGACAAATAGGGATTCTTCAGAGATTATTTCTGTCCTTGATTCAAAAAGTCAAGAACACACAATTCTGCGTGATTCTATTCTTTCTGGATTACTAGAGAATCTATCTAGAAATATCCATGAATCGTACCCTCAAAAATTATTTGAAACTGGAACTGTATTTACAATTGATAATCCTATTTCTGAAAAAATTAATTTCTCTGGAATTAGTGCACATAAAGATGCAAATTTTACTGAGATAAAATCAATATTACAATCTGCATTAAAAACTGGATTTGGAATTGATATAGAAACAAAGACCTCATCTGATCCTATATTTGAAGAAGGAAGATGTGCATCTGTAATTTTTAATAATTCTTCTATTGGGAAAATTGGTGAAATTAATTCCAAGGTTATTGATAATTACAAAATACAAACCAAAGTAATTGGATTTGAGATTTCTCTATCTGATTCCATTCTCAAATCTCTTTAGAAATGAAACCAAAAGTAATGAGAACCCAATTCCTAAAATTGTTATTCCTAGGAAAATTCAACATCCGTTTTTGATGTATATTCTTTTTTCTTCATCAAGCACATAATATGACTCATCATCTATTTTTTCAAAAAAACTCTAGCTGTGGATAATCAAAAATGATGATAAACAAGCCCAATATTAATATGATAGTTCCAATAAAAAAAGCGAAACATTTTTGATCTTTATACAAATTGATTATTGTGTAGAAATTTAATTTTAAATTTTTAAATATTTTTCATTATGCCCTAAATGGTTTTTAGTAGGAGAATTGATATGATTAAACGCCCAAGAGCAGGCACGCAGACGGATTAGGATGATGTCGATCGTAATGATGCCAATGATTTCTAATTCACCCAGGCGTGCTATATTATGGGCAACCCCGGTTTCAGAACGCGAGGAGGCGTATGGCTATGTACCTATGAATTTGTGCGAGTCAGAACCGGGGAACATCATTCTTTTCAAAAACCATAAAACATCCCTTGGGAAAGAAAAATGAAATGACAAACTATTGGTTAGCCAAACAAGAACCTAGTGGTCCAAGAGGATATGATTTTGAACAGCTAAAAAAAGAAAAGACAACAGTATGGGATGGGGTTCACAACAATCTTGCATTAAAACATATGCGAGAAATGAAACCTGGCGATCTTGTTTTGTTTTATCATACAGGCAATGAAAGACAAGCTGTTGGAATTATGCAAGTTACTTCAAAACCTTACTCCAATCCGAATGAAGATATTGAACGTTTTATTGTAGTAGATGTAAAATATAAAAAAACATTGAAACGTCCTGTAACACTTGATGAAATGAAAAAAGATAAAAAATTCAAAGATTGGGAACTAATCAGAATTTCTAGATTGTCAGTAATGCCTGTGCCAAAGCCAATTTGGGATGCCATCTTAAAGATTTCTCAAAACTAACAATAATCGGTTTATTGATATAGTCGATTTGTTTAATGAAATCATGGCAACAGCTTATGTTTTAATAAACTGTGAACTAGGCTCCGAAGAAGCTATTATTCAGCAACTGAAGGGCTTAGAAGGTGTAAAAGAAGTTCATGGAACTTTTGGTGCATATGATATTTTGGCCAAGATCGAATCTGATACTGTTGAAAAACTTAGAGAAACAATTACTTGGAAAATCAGGAAAATTGAAAAGATTCGTTCTACTCTAACCTTGATGGGTATTGAAGGTCAGACATAAACACCCTTTTTTCTTATTATGATTTTACATTTTATTTTCGTTGTAAAAGAAGAAGATCGTGAAAAACGTAAATTTGAATTTGAATATGTTCAAAAAATGAGCAATTTCTTCAAGGTTTGGATTAAAGAAAAATTTGGAAAAGACTATGACATTCAATGTGATGAATTGATTACATCTCCTCGAAGCATCCTTCAACGACTTGACACACCAACATTATTACATGATCATGAACAAAGAGGAAAAGACATTTATCATTTCTATCTGACACACTTCAAGCCATTATGGACTGATTGTACTTGTGAAGGATATCATGCTGAAAATTTTGGAATGGTGTTTTGGCAACCTCTCAAAGAATCACATGATACATTATTTCTTGCAGAAAAAAATTGTACAACTATTTCTCATGAATTACTACATGAGTTATTGAGAATAACTGGACACAAAAAATACAAAGAAACGGTTCATGATATTTGGACAAAACATCTCTTCGAACAATTAGAATTTGAACAATATGGGGAAGATTTTCAAAAAACTGATGGAAAACCTATGTTTCTAACTATGGATACTTCGCAATTAAATTTATGAAATAATTTTTAACATTAACACTTTGTAACTGAATAAATATTGTTTTCAAAATTTGCTGTTTTGAAATCTAATTTATTTTCAGGATCATTAGTTCTTGCTTTACTCAAGTTTTCAAGTTCTACTAATGCATCACCTCTGAATCCTACTGATGAACCATAAATTGCATCAGTTAGCATTGTCCCATGATCCCCCTTCTTAATGTCATCTACCATATCATAAAATCTTGCAGTTTCTTTTTTGTTTACTGGATTTCCAGTTGCTTTGTTGTATGCAACTGAAATGTACATACCATTATTTTTTACTGTAACGGGAATCTTGTGATTTTTTCCTGATGCGCCAGGAATTGTTTCATTTACTAAAACTTCACATTTATGATACATACTTGAAACATATGCATAGAATCTATACTGAGCATATTTTCCTGCATCATCTTCTTCACAACCAACAAAAACTTTGTGTAGTAATTCTAGTGCATCATCATTCATACTTTGTAATCTATCATCAATTCTTCCTCTTTCGAGAAGATCTGATTTACATTCTTTAGCAATCAAAACAAGAATGAAATCTGGTAAATTATAATTTTTTAATGCAGCAACAAAAGCTCCTGCTTGTGACATGCCAAATTTTGGAAATCCTTTATTGACCATAATCATAATTCACCTTAGAAAATCTGCTACTACCCAACATTGTATTAAAAACATGCTTTTCGCTTATAATTGTTAAGAAATTTACGTGCGTATTTGCTACTTTTTCATAATTTTTTAATTGGAAATATTAAATTCGGGAGAAATTCACTATTTTTTGTGGAAATCAATACTACTTCAGAACTTGTTTCAAAAGCTTATTTGAAAATAAAAGAAAATAGTGAAAAATATAGAAAAATTGTAGGAAGACCATTAACACTTACTGAGAAAATTTTATCTGGGCATCTTCATGAAATTGGAGACAAAAATTTTACTGGTGGCAAAGATTATGTTTTTCTAAAACCTGATAGAGTTGCATTACAAGACGTTACAGGTCAAATGGTAATGCTTCAATTCATGCAAGCCGGACTAAAACAATCTTCTTTACCAACAACTGTTCACTGTGATCATCTGATTAGAGCTGAAGTTCAAGGAGATATAGACATGAAAGTTTCACTTGATGAAAATAGTGAAGTTTTCAAATTTTTACAATCAGCAGCAGCAAAATACGGATGTGGCTTTTGGAAACCGGGAGCTGGCATAATTCATCAGGTGGTTCTTGAAAATTATGCTTTTCCTGGTGGTTTAATGATTGGTACTGATTCTCATACTCCAAATGCTGGTGGTCTTGGAATGATTGCAGTTGGAGTAGGTGGGCTTGATGCCGCAGAAACTATGGCTGGAATGCCTTGGGAATTACTGTATCCAAAGAAAATCGGTGTTAAATTAACTGGAGAATTAAACGGATGGACTGCTCCAAAAGATATCATTCTCAAAGTTGCTGAGGAATTAACAGTTTCAGGTGGAACTAATTCTATTGTAGAATACTTTGGTCCTGGCACAAAATCAATTAGCTGTACAGGTAAAGCTACCATTACCAACATGGGAGCTGAAATTGGTGCAACATGTTCTATATTTCCATATGACGAAAGAATGGAAACTTATCTAAAATATACAAACAGAAATGAAATAGCTGAATTAGCAAATCAAAATAAAGAATTACTTATTGCTGATTCTGAAGTTGAATCTAATCCAGAAAAATTCTTTGATAGAGTAATTGAAATTAATTTATCAACATTAGAGCCACATATTGTTGGTCCGCATACTCCTGATTTAGCAAGATCTATTTCACAACTTGGTTCTGATGTAGAATCAAATGATTATGTTGATCCAATTTCAGTTGCTTTGATTGGTAGCTGTACAAATTCTTCTTATGAAGATATGTCTAGAGTTGCAAGCTTGGCTCAACAAGCAAAAGATAAAGGAATTAAATCTAAAATTCCTTTACTAATCACACCTGGTTCTGAACAAATTAGAGGAACTATAGAAAGAGATGGACAAATGGATTCGCTAAAAGACATCGGTGCAACTGTCTTAGCAAATGCTTGTGGCCCTTGCATTGGCCAATGGAATAGACCTGAATTAGAAAATGATGAAAAAAATACTATTGTTACCACGTTTAACAGAAATTTCCCAGGTAGAAATGATGGTCATCGAAGTACACTGAATTTCATTGGAAGTCCTGAAATGATTATTGCATTATCTTTGGGAGGTAGATTGTCATTTAATCCATTAAAAGATGAACTTACAGCATCTGATGGAACAAAATTCAAACTAGAACCTCCAAAACCTGCACCTGAAGTTCCAGAGGAAGGATTTGTAATTCCAGAAGGAATTTTTGTTGCCCCTCCTGAAGATTCCAGTGACGTAGAAGTGATAATTGATCCTAACAGTAAACGTCTACAACGTTTGGAACCTTTTTCAAAATGGGATGGAAAAGACTTTGTGGAACTTCCAATAATGGTCAAAGCCAAAGGAAAGTGTACTACAGATCATATTTCCCCTGCTGGAGCATGGTTGTCTCTTAGAGGGCATTTGGATAATCTCAGTGACAATATGCTATTGGGAGCAGTTAATGCATTTAATGATGAAGTAGGTCAGGGAAAGAATATTCTCAATAATCAACTCGAATCTTTTTCAAAAATTGCAAGACAGTATAAAGAAAAACAAATGAGATGGGTCATTATTGGTGATAATAATTATGGTGAAGGTAGCAGTAGAGAGCACGCTGCAATGTCTCCTAGATATTTAGGATGTGTAGCAGTTATTACAAAAAGTCTTGCTAGAATTCATGAAACAAATCTGAAAAAACAAGGTCTCCTAGCACTGACCTTTAGCAATCCAGATGATTATGAAAAAATTCTAGAAGATGATAGAATAAGTCTTGTAGATTTGAATGAATTAGAACCCCACAAACAAGTCAAATGTATAATTTCTCATAGTGATGGAAGTAATGATGAAATTTTCCTAAATCATTCTTACAACCAATCTCAAATTGAGTGGTTCAAAGCTGGTTCTGCTCTTAATGTTTTGAGAAATAAATAATAAAATTTTCAAGTGGGCCCGGACGGATTTGAACCGACGACCGATGGTTTTGGAGACCATCGTCCTACCTGGCTAGACTACGAACCCACCAACAAGAATGAAATAGACTTGAATTTTAACTTATTTTTAACCAAGATTTATTTGCAATAATTATTAATTTGTATTTGTAATTATAATGGTAAAACCAATTTACTTGGCATTAGGTGCATTTCCAGTAATTGTAGCACTTTTAATTTCAGTTCCACTACTCATAAAAAATGAGATTCCTATTTCTGCTGCAAATTCCCTTGATGATATTGAAATAGAATATACAAAACACCAATTAAAGAAAATATCGTATGGTGTTACTGAAAGAACTGGTGCACAAAAAACTGAAATTCTTTTAATAAAAAATAACGGTGATCTCAAATACTCTGTAACTGAACAAGGATATCTTCAACCAGACATTCGTTCAAAATTAAATGAAGATAAACTAAATAAAATAAAATCACTAATAAAAGAAACTGGCTTTATGGCAATTCCTTCTGAATCCTTTTCTATTTTAGAAAATGTAACTGATTACCAAAAATCTAATGTTAAAGTAACTCTGAATGGTCATGTAAATCAAATTCACTGGCCTGAACAAAATGCTACCTCTGGTTTTATTCCACCAATAATCACAATGGTTGAATCTGAGCTTGATCAGATTATATCTGAAATAAGTGAATAGGTACAAATAGTCTGTGATGAAAAATAGAATATGCTTCCATTATTTGGTGAACGACCTGATGCTAAAGGAATAATTTCTGAAAAATTAGATTCTCATTATACCTTACGAGGTTCATCAACTTTAAAGCGAGGATTTGCCCATATGTTGAAAAATGGAGTTGTAATGGATGTTACAACTGTAGAACAAGCTCAAATTGCTGAAGAGGCAGGAGCTGTTTCGGTAATGGTTTTAGACAAACTCACATCTGAAGTTAGAAAAGCAGGAGGAGTGGCACGAACAGCGAGTATAAGAATTATTGAAGACATTATGGATTCAGTAACAATTCCAGTAATGGCTAAATGTAGAATTGGTCATGTCAATGAAGCATTAGTTCTTCAAGAAACTGATGTAGATATGATTGATGAATCTGAAGTATTGACCCCAGCTGATGAATTCCGTCATATTTGGAAATGGAATTTGACAACACCTGTTGTAAATGGTGCAAGATCTTTGGCAGAAGCTTTAAGACGAATTGAAGAAGGTGCAGCAATGATTAGAACAAAAGGTGAACCTGGAACAGGAAATGTAGCTGAAGCAATTAAACATATCAAAAAAGTTAATGATGAATTAAGAACAATCAAGTCAATTTATGACTCTGGAGATAATCAAGATTTGGTTAGGATGGCAAGAGAATTCAAAGTATCATATGATATTGTTGAACAAACTGCAAAACTTGGAAGATTACCTGTAGTGAATTTTGCTGCAGGTGGTATTGCAACTCCAGCTGATGCTGCATACCTAATGTCACTTGGCTGTGATGGCATCTTTGTAGGATCTGGAATTTTCAATTCTGATGATGCAAAAGAGAGAGCAAGAGCAATTGTTTTGGCAACTACTTTTTGGAATGAATCAGATAAAGTAAAGGAAGCCCAAAAAATGATTGATGAAAGACAATCAATGATCGGATTAGATGTCAACACATTAGAATTACGTATGCAAGATCGTGGTGGTTCAGCATGAGTCTAAATATTGGTGTTTTATCTATTCAAGGCGACATTAAAGAAAATCTTTTGTCACTAAAATCTGCAATTGATGAATTAGGAATTGATGGAAAAGTTACTGATGTAAAAACACCTGAAGAAATCTCACAATTAGATGGTTTGATTATTCCTGGTGGTGAGAGTACCACTATTGGACAGCTTTCATTAGTAAATGGTTCATTAAAGATTCTTAAGGAAAAAATTGAAAATGGGATGCCCGTACTTGGAATCTGTGCTGGAATGATTTTGCTTTCTAAAACTGCCGATGATCGTGTAATTGGAAAAACTGATCAGCCTCTTTTAGATATTCTTGATATTAAATTAGAAAGAAATTCTTTTGGAAGACAAAAGGAGTCTTTTGAAGCTGATATTTCACTGGATTCTATTGACATTCCAAAGTTTAATGGAGTGTTTATTAGAGCCCCCTCTGTATCTGATGTTGGATCTGGTGTAGAAATTCTTTCAAAATTTAATGATAGAATCATAGCAGTCAAAAAAGGCAATGTAATTGGTACTGCTTTTCATCCTGAACTAACTCATGATTCTTCATTACACAAATATTTTGTTAATCTTGTTAATTCTTTTAAGAATTAATCATGAATAACAAATTCTGAGCAATTCTTTTTAACTATAATGAAATCGAAATTATAAATTGGAAAAAAAATTTGCTTTATTTGGTTTTTTAGCCTTTGTTCTGATAGGCGGTTCTTTTGGAATAAGTCAACTTTCTTATTCTTTTGCTGATGATGATTTTTCAATTAGTAGAGAAGACTCTGACTCATATCAAAAACAAGAAAAAGCTGAAGAAAAACGCAAAGAACTAGAAGAGAAAAAACTAGAAAAACAAGAAAAAGCTGAAGAAAAACGC
>Ga0114931_10008250_pt1 | contig 12628 bp, 13 predicted proteins | sample 2SBtaG_FD_89579 | JGI IMG/M metagenome (GOLD analysis project Ga0114931, IMG submission 89579) | Deep subsurface microbial communities from Kolumbo volcano to uncover new lineages of life (NeLLi) - 2SBTROV14_V59a metaG | ecosystem: Environmental > Aquatic > Marine > Volcanic | place: Kolumbo...
AGCGATCCGCAAATCTTCGAGTGTCAACTCGATGGGGATGGGAAACTTCCACGCCAGATGAGGCGGGGGATAGGTCCGATCGATAAGCTCGATGGTGGGAAATACTTCGCGCCCAAGTTGAAACGGGATGTTGGTGACGCGGAAACGATAAACCGGCGCGATCAGCAGCCCCATCGACGTCGGGGCCAACTGGGGCTCGGCGAAGGTTCCTTCAATCGCCGGGGCGATTTTGGTTCCCGCGGGAGCCCTGAGTTCGACCGGTTGAAAATATCCAGCCAACGGTCCGCCCCGTTGGAGCCGCCAGCTACCAATCGCTCCCAGAGAACTACTACCGTCGAAACGGTAGTGCAGCCGTGGTTGTTGAGCCGTGGCCTCGGAAAGCGTGCTGAAGCACGCCAGAGAGACCAGTGCCCATACGCCGGCGGAAATTCTCCAGCGGGGAGCCTGCCGTGTCTGGTGAAGACACATGAGCTGTCGGACCGTTGGCATAAGGTTCTTGTCATCCGTGACGAGGTCATGGTTCACGCCGACAACGAACACGGTCGGCGCGAGATGCCTCACGGCAAAGGTGGTTATTTTAGGAACTTGAACATGTCGCCCAGCGGTTGCCTGAACCAGATGGGTGTCTTCGTCGTGTGTTCGCGAATCGAAACATGACTCGGCGGCTTCGGATAGCTAAAGCCCGGCGACTCCTTCACGTTGACGCTCAACGCGCGAGTCGGCTTGGGTAGGTGAATATGGGAGTGGTTGGTGATCGAATGTTTTCGCAAGCCAGCGGGACCACCAAACGGGATATGGGGCGGGCCAGGAAGCCCGATCGGAGTACCGCTAATCGGCATTCCGTATTGCGGCGCGGTCATCCCGGAGATAAACCCTGGCGGCAGTCCGCCTCCGCCAGCCATGGCCATCGGAATCCCCGCCGGAATGGGAGCCCCGCCGCCGCCGACAGATGTGGTGTAGCTTGCCGGTACAACTTGCTCGTGAATGACTTCCCCAGGAACTTCACCGTTGCCGTTGGGGAGCTGCAAATCCTTGTTTCCAAGTCGGATGATGCACAAGATCGAACCGCGACGGTCTGCTTCGACGATGGGATCGACGCCCGGATCGAGACGCGTACTGACAAGCGTTTCGACGCCAGCCAAAGCGAGTTCCTGAAATTCTGCATCGGGAAGGTAGATGACCTTGGTCACGAAATTCCCGCTTGTCACCTGATCGAAGTCTTCTTCGGTGAACTGGGCTGGAATGGCGTTGTGCGACAAGTACGCCTCGGTGCGCGGCATCGTCGGGGCTAACTCGATGGTGGGATAGAGTTCGATTCCCGGTCGGCCCGGTATGCTCGTTAACTTCAGTCGATAGATCGCGCCTTGCGGGAAGTTCGATCGTCCCGGAGCAATGAGCGGCTCGGAATCGAAGGAGCCCGGCTGAACGACGTCCCAATTGATCGTCAAACCGTCGGGACCAACAAAGGCAATCTGCGAGGCTTGACCAGCGGGCATCCCTCCCGGTCCGAAGCAGGCACCCCCCATGCCGCCGGGGGCGCCGGGACCCATCATGACTCCCGGACCAGGACCACCAACGCCGGGACCCGGTTCAAACAACATCTGCGAGGGAGGCAGGTTATTTGACTTGCAACCCGTGACAGCAAGTACCATGCACAGGACAAGCAGACGATATTTCATTGCGTCCCCCCAACTTACTCGTGACTGGGCGAACCGAACCATATCCCCGCACCTTTCGATAACTTGTTTGTCGAATCTGGTAGCATCGCTCAATCGACGCAACAACTGCCGTGGACGTCAGGTGTCAAGCAGTCCTACAATCCGAGGTCTTCTTTTCGCTTTTCGCCCCACGGGAGTGCGTGCCGGCATCCGTGGGCGACGACGCATGGCAAACTCCAAGCCGTGAAACGCCGTGGCGATTGTTTGTCTCCGTGGACTATTGGTCGGCCAGGCACTGCCCGAATCTTTGACAAAACCGTTAAAACCCGAATATGAATGACAGACTACCTAGATTAACGTGCTGGCTATTGCTGGTGATCGTGGCGTTTCTTGCAAAAGATAGGGTCCACGCTCAATCGTCGGGCGACAGTCAGCAGTCAGCGACAGAAGCACCAGCGGAGAGTGCCAGCACTGCACCGCTTGGTGAAGAGCAGGCGGAGCGGATCGTTCGCTCGGCACTCGAAGCTCTTGAAACGCATCGCTCAATTTCGGCGCGGATGCGATTTCGAGTGCATGTGCTTGGATTCAGCATGTTCGGCAACGGGATCTTCACGCAAGGATCCGTTGACGATCATCTCTACCGCTTCGAGTTGCAAATGAGGGTTGAGGACCCGACACAGAAAAAAGTAGGAGACCAGACCTCGATCTTGCTTCATGTTTGCGATGGCAAGAATCTCTGGATACACGAGCACCTACCCGGTCAGGAAGAGCCAAGCGTGACGAAGATCGATGTGGATGCAACGTACTTCGGGTTAGGCTCGCGCCGAAAGGCGGAAGGTCTTGGGATGTTCCCTCGCACACCAGCGATTGGAGGGTTGGCCCGTAGTCTGCGTGAACTGAGCGCGGCGTTTCAGTTTATCGAAGCCCGGGCAACACAACTGGGGGATGTGAATGTTTGGGCCGTGCAGGGTAAGTGGGATGAGGAGCATCTAGCAAAGCTAGTCCCGGGGGCGGATGTCGCATCGCTCCCCGAGCAGTTGCCATCGTACATCGTGATCTACTTCGGTCGCGACGATTTGTTCCCGTATCGCTTCGACTACTTTCGACGAGACAGAGAAGGCGCTTCGCGAACGCCGATGATGACGCTCGAGTTGTATGAAGTGCGGATCAACGGTCCGCTGGATGCGAAGCAATTCACCTATCAGCCCGGCAACTTTCAAGATGGCACGGCGGCATTCTCTCAGAAACTCGACGTCAGCCCTGTCGAGTAAGAGCCCTTCTCGATGCCGATTATGCCAAATGGTGTTCCAGGTTGATGGTTATGACTTTCGCTTTTCCCCCGCGAAAGCGGAGTACGTTGATGCCGCAATTGTGCTGCGGAACACTTCGGGCACGTGGCATGGGAATACCGATGAGATGTGCCATGTAACATCGGTTCACCACGTTGTGAGCCACGACCGCGATCGCTTGGCCAAGATGCGATGACATGAGTTGGTGGAAGGCCGGTTCAACGCGGGCGATCACCTGATTCATGTTTTCGCCGCCAGCGTAGGGGTTCTCACCCGGGTCATCGATAAAACGGCGATAGGCCTCTGGTTCGCCGCGCTCGATCTCTTGCCAGTCGCGTCCGTCCCAATTGCCAACGTCCACTTCAATCAAGTCATCGACAACCTGTACTTCGAGCTGGTGTGCCGCCGCGACGGGTGCCGCTGTTTGCCGTGCGCGAATCAAGGGGCTGCTATAGACGGCCGTCAACGGAAAGTTCGACAACCATTGTCCCGTCTTGCGTGCCTGCTGGTGGCCATCAACGGAGAGTTCCGGGTCGCCACGGCGGCCTTGCAATCGCGGCGGGTTTGCCAGATTGTTGGCCGTGGCACCATGACGAACCAGATACATTACGCAGGTGTCCGGGGCAGGGCAGGGGAGGGCAGGGGGCATGGTTTGTTCCGTCTCGATGAACTGGGTTCCATCGCTTGACTGGTTGAAGTTTTCTAGTGAGGGACGCTCGACGCCTTTCCCGCGCGACGGGCCGTGGCAAGTTGTGCCGCCACCGTAACAGCTTCCACCATCCCGGTCGATTCGGCGCGACCTTGCCAGGCAAGATCGAACGCCGTTCCATGGGCAACGCTTGTCCGCACAATCGGGAGGCCGAGCGTCACGTTCACCGCCCGATGCATGCCGATCAGCTTCAAGGCGATGTGACCCTGATCGTGATACATCGCCACGACCGCGTCGAACTCACCATCCCGAGCGCGAACCATCAACGTATCGGTGGGAAAAGGACCATGGGCGTCTAAGCCCGCTTCCCGGGCGGCTTCCACTGCCGGGGCGATGATCGTGCGTTCTTCGTCACCGAACAGACCCTCTTCGCCCGCGTGAGGGTTCAACGCGCAGACGCCGATTCGCGGCCGTGCGCAACCGAGCGAGCGCATCGCCCTCTCGGCCAACGCCACCTTGGCCTCAACGCTGGGGCGATCAAGATGAGCGACAACTTCGGACAGGGCCATGTGCAGTGTCACATGGACGACACCAAGCCCACTCGCGCCGCGTACGCCCCGATCGTGCGCGAGATAGAGCATCATCGCGAATTGATCGACGCCACACATTTCGGCCAACAGTTCCGTATGGCCCGGGTAGTTATGACCCGCCTCGACCAACGCCGCCTTGTTCAGCGGCGCGGTGACTAGTCCGTCGATCTCATCGTTCAGTGCCCAACGGGTTGCGGTCACCAAGGCATCGTACGCGGCTTGCCCCCCTCGTGCGTCGATGTTACGTGGTGCGATGTCCACGACATCGTCCGGCACCGCACGGACGCAGGGGATGACGTCCATCGACGGTTTGGCCACCGCCGGCGAATCGATCTCGACGATCGTCCGCGACTCGCGCAAAAGCGAGCCCGCCCGACGTAGTATCTCTGGATGTCCGACAACCACCGGGCGACAGACTTCGTGAAGGCCGCGGTCCGACCAGGCGCCGACGATCACCTCCGGCCCGATTCCGGCGGGGTCGCCCATCGTGATGGCCAACAAAGGTTTTTGCATGGTCCTTGGATTCTATGCGCCACGTTGATTTGCCTAAAGGGGGCCCACCGGCGACGAAAGGTTCGAGTTGCTATCTCGGTGTTTGGCGCGTGGTACCCGATGGCGTATGTTGATCACCGTTCCGCGTGGACAAATCAATTCAATACGACAAGTGACGTAAAGGGGAGCGACAATCCGCGATGCGTGCTTGTGTGCAACGGGTTGCCCATGCTTCGGTCACCGTTGGCGATGAAGTCAGCGGGCAGATCGGTCGTGGGGTGTTGGTTCTGTTAGGCGTGGCCGATGGCGACGAAGCTGCCGACGCCCGGGGGATGGCGGCCAAAATTGTGTCGTTGCGGATTTTCGAGGATGAGGCCGGCAAAATGAACCGCTCGCTGGCCGACACTGGGGGAGCGATGCTTGTCGTAAGCCAGTTCACGCTGTTGGGCGATTGTCGCGGAGGGCGACGCCCCAGCTTTACCGCCGCGGCCGTCCCGGAGTTAGCCCAAAGGCTTTACGAGGAATTTATCGACGCAGTTCGTCACAATGGGATACACGTCGAGACGGGTCGGTTTCGGCAACACATGCTTGTCGAGTCGGTTAACGATGGCCCGGTGACGATGTTGCTGGACAGTCGACGGCTCTTCTGAGGTCGTGTTTTTTCTAGAACCGCAAATGGTCACTGATCGTTTGCACCATGTGCTGGATGTGGCTGCCGTTTTGGTTAATATGGTCCATCCACTGTTGATCGTAATAGACAAGAAACGTGAGGATCGCCAGCTTGGTGTATGCCGAGACATTGCCCCAAGAGTTCTTGCCCCACAACTTGAGCGCGGTGCCGAACGATTTTTTCTTCCGGAGTCGGCCACGATACCAGTACAGACTCCACAGTTCGTCCAGCACCAAGTGCGACATAAAGCCGACAAAGACGGCGCCGGCTTTGAAGAGCCGCATCTCGACGCCGCCGGTGAGACAAATCATGTAGGCCACTTCCGTCGCAATGAGCGCGGCCGGAATGCTGTGAAACATGCCACGGTGGACGGTGTACTTTTTAAGCATTGGCGCCAATCCGAACCGGATCAACAAATAGACCAGCGCGCCGGCCAAAACGGCTAGCTCCATGGAACCAAAGAGGATCTGAAAACGCTCGAACATCAACATCGGGACGACCGCTGCGGCAAAGGCGACACTTTCTCGTAAGGGGATCCCCGAGTCGCTGTCCAAGTCGGGCAGCATGCCCGAGACCCCGCACAGTCCGCCCGCCAACACCGCTGTTGGCAGGGGGACATCGAATGCCAAGATCCCCACGGTGCTGTAACCAACCCCCAGCACGCTACTGGTGGTGATGTGTGTTTTGAAATCCGCCATGATCTAGATTCACTAGCGTGGAATGAAGCATGTAAAAGAACCGTCATGACTTTTAGCGAACCGCCACCGCTGGGGCCAAGGGCAATCCGAGAGGTGTCTGGCCAATGGGGAGACGATTTCAGTCGCACCACCCTGACTCCACGGCGTTGATCGCCTAAGTGAAACCCCGGGGCGTGGACACCACGTAGCTTGCATCGGTTGCTAGCGTCATGTCCTTTGATCTTCGTCGCCCTGCCCGCCCCCGCTATACTTCCCCGCATCTTACGATTTATCACAAGGTTCGAGATTGCCGGGCGAAGAACTCGGTGGCAGTTGATTCAAACTTCGGGAGATGCTGGCCATGCAGGTGTACGACATTGGGATGCTCGTGGTGCTGTTGGGCGCGACGGTCTTTGGCGCGTGGAAAGGCATGGCATGGCAATTGGCTTCGCTGAGTTCAATCGTCTGCAGTTTCGCCGTCGCATTGCGTTTCAGCCCGCTACTTGCCCCGTATATTGGAGCCCAGGAACCGTGGAATCGGTTCGTCGCCATGCTCGTTCTCTATCTGGGAACATCGCTGGTGATTTGGTTGGTCTTTCGCCTCGTGGCGAGCATGATCGACCGCATCAAGCTCAAGGACTTCGATCGCCAGGTAGGAGCACTGTTCGGCGCCGCCAAGGGTGTCGTGTTGTGCATCGCCATCACCTTCTTCGCGGTCACGCTTTCAGAGAAGGCTCGTGAGTTGGCGCTGCATTCTCGCTCGGGTCAATACATCTCCGTACTCATTGACCGAGCAACTCCGGTCATGCCCAAGGAGGTGCATGAGGTGCTTGGACCTTATCTCGATCAACTCGAACAAGGTTTGAACCTCGAAGGTCACACGCACGAGGGTGACGCCCCCGCCGAACGCACCGCGACAACCGCCATACGCGAGAAGCTGCTCGGGCTGTGAGCGGCTTCTCGGGGTTGACCGTCAGGGCTGATCGGAGAGGGGGGCAGGGCTGATCGGAGAGGGGGGCAGGGTGGTTTGGTGCCCGGTGCCGACCAGGCTTTTTGCAGGTGATTTTTCCGATCGCGGAACGGTGTTGTTTCTGGCGGATTTGGACCATGGAAAACCCTGGAAAATCGTTGCGTGCAAAGGGGGTGTTTCGTGAATTCTGTTGGCCTGAAAATCTGCCGAGCAAGCGTGCCGGGGCACCGCGAGGGATTGCCCTGCGAGATTGGCCAACCACGCCGATGAACGGCCTTGAGTTACCGCCGAGCGAGTTCTCGAGCAACCCAAGAGACCGACATCGATGGCGTGACGAGGGGACGTTCGTTTTACGTCCAAGACACGCGGGAACGGCGACGGGCGGCATTGATAAAACCTCGTTTTTTACGATGTCTTGGCATCTCGATAACCGAACATAATAGACATTATCGGACGTTGCAGGGTGGCCGGATGGGCTGTGTTCCGGTTCCGATTGTGCCGGCCCTCTCCTCGTTTCGAGGCCGTAAAACGACTCTCCAGGTCATGGAAATCCTAGCGGACGAACTAGGCTAGAACTATGCGCTTCGAGGCACGGCTCTCGGTCCGCGACAAGCCATCGTGGCAGTGTCGGATAAACTCCGGAGAAACTCCACGGCTGGGGACTCCCGTCGAGCCACGTTTTGGCGTAGAACCTGGGCTCGATGGTTGGGCTCTCTCGGGTTCAAATCAACACGCGTTGAAAGCCGTTTTTGCGTCCGAATTTCACGTTACGAAAAAGACCATGTTCGCTGACAAAAAAGTCGTTGTCGTCATGCCAGCTTACAACGCGGCTCGCACGCTACGGACCACCTATGACGAGGTCATGGCTCAGGGTGTGGTTGACAAGGTAATCGTCGTCGACGATGCAAGCAGTGATGAGACGACCTCCGTGGCAGAGGATCTGGAATGTGCGCGCGTTTTTACGCATCCCGAGAATCGAGGCTACGGTGGTAACCAGAAGACCTGCTACCGCTTGGCTCTGGATGAGGGCGCCGACATCGTGATCATGGTGCATCCCGACTACCAATACACGCCGAAGCTCATTCCGGCGATGGTGTCGCTGATCGGTAACGATTTATACGCTTGCGTACTGGGGTCACGCATCTTGGGCGGTTACGCGTTGGCCGGTGGAATGCCTTCGTGGAAGTACGTGGCCAACCGTTTTCTCACCTTTACCGAGAACGTGCTGCTGGGAGCAAAGCTCTCGGAGTATCACACGGGTTACCGCGCGTTCTCCCGCGAGTTGTTGGAGCAGTTACCGTTGGAGGAGAATTCCGACGACTTCGTGTTCGACAACCAAATGCTGGCCCAAATTTTGTGGTACGGCCATCAGATTGCCGAAGTGAGCTGTCCGACGAAATATTTCTCCGAAGCATCGTCGATCAACTTTCGCCGCAGCGTTATCTACGGTCTCGGTTGTTTGAGAACTGGGATGCGATTTCGCTTGGCCAGATGGGGCCTTGTCGGATGTCGCTGGCTTCCGGGCCGGCGCGACATGGCCGAATGATTGCACGGAATCACTGCCGCTACGATGCGGTTCTCTCCGGGCTTGCCTCCGGCGATTGAGATTCAACCGCGGTGGCTTCGGCAGGCGACTCGAGGAAGACACCCATTCGACGAAACTTTTCGTATCGCTTCACCAGCAGCTCGTCATGGGGCAATTGCTCCAGTTCGCGTATCGACCGCGTGAGGAACATCTTCAATCGCGAGGCCATCTGGTGGTGATCGCGATGCGCGCCGCCCAAGGGCTCTTCAATCACGTCGTCGATTACGCCCAACTGATAGAGGTGTTTCGATGTGATCTTCAGCGCCTTGGCTGCCTGTTCGGCGTAGGCGCCGCTCTTCCAAAGAATACCGGCACAACCTTCGGGGCTGATCACGGAATAGTACGCGTGTTCGAGCACCGCCACGCGATCTCCCACGCCGATGCCAATGGCCCCGCCAGACCCCCCTTCGCCGATCACGACGCAGACAATCGGCGTTGGTAATCGGGACATGCTAAAAATGTTCTCCGCGATGATTCGTGCCACGCCGCGTTCTTCGGCACCGATACCAGGATACGCCCCCGGGGTGTCGATGAAGCAGATGATGGGCATCCCAAACTTGGCTGCCATCTTCATCTTGGCCATCGACTTGCGGTAGCCCTCGGGATGGGCACAGCCGTAGTTACACTTGCTCCGCTCTTTGAAGTTGCGGCCCTTTTGATGCCCGACGACCATCACTTTATAGTGATCGAGCTTGGCAAATCCGCAACGCATTGCCCGGTCGTCGCCGAAAGCCTTATCGCCGTGAAGCTCAACGAACTCGTCGAATACCAGTTCGAGGTAGTCGGTCGTTTGAGGTCGCTCGGGATGCCGGGAGACTTGCACCGTTTCCCAAGGTTCGAGTTGGCTATAGATTTTCTTCGTCAGATCGGCCAACTCTCGCCGTAGCCGGCGGATCTCATCGGCCGATTCGACACTGTCGTCCGTCGAATCCTCAAGCTTGGCCAATCGGGCTTCCAGCTCACAGATCGGTTGTTCAAACGCCAAACGGTGTTGTGTTTTGGTCATGATGAATGCGTGTGCGATGTGCGATGAAAACGTGCCATGAATCTGACTAAATCGTATCGTGAATCGATCAACATGAACATCCGGCGGTGCCAGCTTGTCTGATCATGGTTCGATGGCAAGTCGTCGGACGTTCCCGCGGAGCAGTGCTAGATTAGCCAGCAATGGTGGCCCTTGCACGCCAGCGGAATTCGTGATGGTAACGTGGGGTTCGTAGGATAACATCGGAAGATGTGGCCCGCGACGTGGCATTTTATGTTACTCGGACGTCTTTGGCGGTCTCGGAGGCTCTTGGAACACGCGAATCGCTTTGAATTCGCGGAGAAACTGCGTCATCGATTCAGGACGCCCGTCCGGGTTTTTGGTCAGGGTCCTTTGGATTAACTGCGAAAACTCGGGCGTGATGTTACGATTCGCCGCATCGGCTGGTGGGGGAGCCGCCTTGAGATGCTTCATCAACAAGTCGTTCGCGCTGGTGCCCGTGTAGGGGCGTTTCCCGGTCACAATTTCGTAGGCCGTACAGCCGAAACTATACACATCGGCACGTTGATCAAGCGGCTGTCCCCGTATTTGTTCCGGCGACATATAGCTCCGCGTGCCTTGAATCTTGCCCTTGGAGGCGAACATCTTGGCTAGCCCTCGCTTGGGACGTATCCCCAGTGCAAAGTCGATGAGCCGGATGTCCCCTTCGTCGGTCATCAGATAGTTGTCAGGTTTGATGTCGCGGTGGATCCAACCTTCATTGCTGAAGTATGCCAAACCGGTGGCTGCCAGTTCGATAATCTTCGGCGCCATGTAAGCGAAACGATCAACGCCTTGATTGATGTATTGTTTGATGTTGGGCCACGGAAAGAATTCCATGACCAAGAATGGTGTTTCCGCCTTGGTCGAAAAATCGACAAGGTTGATCACGTTGGGGTGTCCGAGCTTGCTGCCAACTTCCCATTCATGCTTCAAGTAGCCAATTTGCTCACGATCGCGGCGAAAATCACTCAGCAGCATCTTGAGCGCATAGCGTTTCCTCGTTGCATCGTGAATCGCCTCCCAGACCTGAGAAGTCTGGCCGGTCATGATCACGTTTAACAGCCGATACGTGCCAATTCTCTGTTGACTACCAAACGCCACGGTTTCGGTTACCTGCCTTCTGTTCCGCCAAGAGTGTGCGGCGAAGCGAGGATGCCGCTATTGCTCGGAAGAATCCCAAACATTCAGTGTAGCTCTCGTTGGGGGGCGACTCAACGCGGGGCGTCTTTCCCCGGCGTTCCGCTCGGTCAACTTCGGGGGGCGTCCGTTGTCGACGGAGATGGCGTCGACTACAACACGTGTCTTCGTTCCGATTCACATCGGTTCACCCCCCCCTCTCCGTGATGCCTGGGAGTCGTTCGTGTGAAGTGTGCTCAAATCGTTTCGCCGAGGGAGTTGGAATTCGTCGACACCCCCCTGCCCGATCTCGACAAAATCGAAGGACATCCAATCCTCGTGCGTCTACATGCCGGAGTGTTGTGTGCTTCGGATTTTCCGAGATTTGTCGGCGGAGCGTTTAATATCGAGTTTCCCCGACCCCTTGGTGACAGCCTGCATGAGCTGATTGGTGAGGTGGTTGAGAGCCGCAGCCAGCGATTCAAACCTGGCGATTGGACCCTTGCCGTCCCTCCCGACCAGCGCGGGTTGAGCGATCACTTCGTAGCCGACGCGTCGATGGCGGTTCCCTTGCCCATGGATTATCAGCCGCGCGAGCAATTGATCCTGGCACAACCACTGGGCACCGTGATTTGGGCGGTGCGCAAGTTACCAAACCTGTTGGGGCTCGATGTGGCCATCGTGGGACAAGGCCCCATTGGTTTGTTGTTCAGCCATCTCCTGGCGAATCTTGGTGCTCGCAAGGTGATCGCACTGGACAAGCTCGATTACCGCCTCGAAGCCGCACGACACATGAAAGCTACCTATACGATCAACGTCGATCGCGAAGATGCCGTTGAAGCCGTGCATGACTTGACGGGCGGTCAAGGAGTCGACATCGCGATCGAAGCCGTGGGACATCAAATCGAACCGATTCACTTGGCGGTGGACCTCTGCAAGAAGCATGGCACCGTGTTGATGTTCGGCGTGCCCGATGCCGAAGAGTGTCCCCTGCCGGTGTGGAAGATGTTCCGCCAAAACCTTCGCTTCATCAGTTCGGTCCATCCAGAAGTTCAGCGCGACTTGCCATTGGCCTTGGACATGATCACCCAAGGCCGGCTAGACGTCTCCCCGCTAATCACGCATCGCTTTCCGCTGGATCAAGCCGCCGATGCCTTTCGGCTGGCCATCGACAAGGTGGACAATCCGATCAAGGTGTTGTTGGAAGCCGCCCCAGAGTCTTGAACACCGATCTCCACGGGAGGCGTGGGAGTGACGCTTAGTTTCTCTCGCGGAGTATCCCTTCATACACCCCCCGAATCTTCTCCGTCATCTGTTCGTGGCGAAACACGTCGGTCCAACGGCGGCGACCTGCTTGCCCCAACGTGTGACGCAGTTGCGAATCGCTGATTAAATCTTCAAGCGCCGTGGCCATTGCGTCGACCGCTTGCGGGGGCAACAGGAACCCGGTTTCGCCGGAAATCACCACTTCGCGGGCACCATCGACGTCGTAACTCACAACCGGCACTCCCGCGATCATCGCCTGCGGCAACACGCGGGCCAACCCCTCACGCAGGCTGGCGTGAACCACGATGTCCATCGCGGCGATGAGTCGAGGTATCTGTTGTGGCGGAACAAGCCCGGTGAACTGAAAGTATTGGCCAAGGCCCGCGGCGTCGATTTGACGTTGCAATGCTTCGCGAAGGATGCCGTCGCCCACGAACAGAAATCTCACGTTGGGACACCGCGCGATCACCGCCCGGGCCGCCTGGATGACGTACTATGTCCTTTGAGATGAAACAGCCGGGCGATTTTCCCGATCACCACGTGGTTGTCGTCGTAAGCAAGCGAGGCACGGACCTCCGCGCGATGTTCTTGCGCGGCGAGAAACGGTTCGACATCAATGCCGCTGTAGATGGTGGTGAA
>Ga0114931_10008251_pt1 | contig 12628 bp, 9 predicted proteins | sample 2SBtaG_FD_89579 | JGI IMG/M metagenome (GOLD analysis project Ga0114931, IMG submission 89579) | Deep subsurface microbial communities from Kolumbo volcano to uncover new lineages of life (NeLLi) - 2SBTROV14_V59a metaG | ecosystem: Environmental > Aquatic > Marine > Volcanic | place: Kolumbo...
ATTCCCCTTTCGGAAAGGCCGCCCTCTCACCGTCCACTACCCCCTGACCCGCCAACCAAAAGGGGACACTTTAGCTTTGCAGAGAAGGGGATATTTTAGAATTGCGTTGACAAGCACAATAGTTTTCTGTTTCTGATGGCCATGATGGTCACGGGCGCGGTGCAGGCGGATGATTACCACTACGTCAACATGCTGGTGGGGGACCGGGCGGCCGGCATGGCTGGCGCCTATACCGCCGTGGCGGATGATACAGCGGGGTTGTTCTATAACCCGGCGGGTATCGTTTACGCGCCGGGTTCCAGCCTGTCTGGCAGCATGAATGCCTATCAGCAGAACAGCACCAATTACAAGCAGGTGCTGGGCGGTCAGTATGACTGGAAACGCAGCTCGGGTACGTTGTTGCCAAACTTTTTCGGTATCGTTCAGCCACTAGGTAATGGCATGGTCGGCTTTTCCTATGCCGTGCCCAATTCCATCGAGTAGGACCAGGATCAGATCTTTCCCAATATCGCCACTACCCTGGGTACCGCCGACCGGTTCATAATCAATTTCAACAACAGTGACAACACCTATCAGTTCGGGCCGTCCTACGCCTATCCCATCAATGACCGCCTGTCCGTGGGTGCCACGCTCTATTTTCATTATCGACAGCAGCAGCGCATCAGTAACACCATCCTTGCCTATACCAGCGCGAGCCCGGTCGACAGGGTCTGGAGCAACGAGTATTACCAGTTGGAGGAGAAGGGGGTTAAGCCTGTGTTGGGCGTGACCTGGTCACCCATGAACCAGCTGGCCCTGGGGGCCAGTGTCAGCAGGGTGGAGCTGTTCGACAGCAATATCACCATGCATCAGGCTTGCCTGGGTGCCAACAGCAGTGTTTACAGCGCCGGCAGCCTGTGCCAGTCGGGCAATATACTCAATCATCAGGTGATCACCTCCACCATCAAAGGCGATTATCCGCTGAACATCAATCTGGGTGGGGCATGGTTTGCCAGCGATGCGTTACTGGTTTCCGCCGACATTAAGTATTTCGGCAGTTCGGGAAGTGGTGCCGATACCCGCGTGAGCGTCACCAATTTTGCCCTGGGGACGGAGTACTATCTCAATCCACGTTGGGCGATGCGCGGCGGCCTTTATACCGATTTCGCCAACACCCCGAACCTGCAGAGCAACTTCACCGCCTATAATCAGCCCGAACATGTGGATCTTTACGGGCTGGCCTTCAGCTTCAGCCATTTTACCCGCAATTCCTCTCTGAGCTTTGGATTTAACTACACTACAGGCAGTGGCAAGGCGCAGGTTGTCTCCGGTTCAACCTCGCTGCAGGATGTGAGTGTAGAAGGCCTGGGCATATTCATGGCGGCCTCCTACAGTTATTGATCCAGAGCCGCGACAGGCGGCCGAATGGTGATGATCGTGGTGTGTAAAAGGACGTGATTGAAGCGCGTCCGCTGATGAGGATTGTGGCCGGCCTATTCGGGCCTGAACTTGAGTCGGGTGCCTGCCTTGATGATTTCGACTACCCGGTGAAGGATGACTCCGGCTCCCACCATGCTGGCCACGGACAGGATCGCCAGACCGGTTGAGCCCAGGTCATTGCCTACTTTGTGCGCGTTGTAGCTCTGTACCCCGCACACTATCCAGAGGAAGAAGAATGCCCCCATGACCAGGATGTAGTTGGTGTTGTCCAGCTGGCTGAGGTCACCACGGGTGAGATTTTTGAGCGCGTCGGCGTAAAACAGCTCGTCCTTCGGCTTGCCGGCGACCAGCACGTCATCGACGTCTGCGGCCTTGTCGGCCAAGTCGGCCGGCAGTCTGACTTTGGTGAGGCCCACCATACATTCCACTGCTTTTGAATCTTCCACTGGTTTCAGGTTGCTCACCTGACCCCGTTTGTACTCGATATGCATACGAATCCCCGTTTTGATTTGTCGATCTTATCAGAGCTTGAGATAAAACTGTGAGACAGCGGGTGGCTAAAATAATTCCCCATGGCCATTGGCTGCGGGCACGGCGGGTCAGGATGGACCTGGGCGTGGGGTATAATTTTTTGATAGCTATATGAATATTGGGGAGAATGGAAGTGGGTCTGGTTGTCAGCGCATAAAAAAGCCATTCCGGGGAGTGGCTTTGCTTGGCTGTGTTGCGCTGTCTAATCAGTCTGGATCGTAGCCCAGGTTGGGTGCCAGCCAGTACTCCGTCTCCTTGATGCTCATCCCTTTGCGCTCGGCATAGTCTTCCACCTGGTCCCGGTTGATCTTGCCGACGGCGAAATAGGTTGCGTCAGGATGGCCGTAGTAGATACCGCTCACCGCTGCGGTGGGCACCATGGCCTTGGCCTCGGTGAGCCAGATGCCGGTGTTTTGCTCCACATCCATCAGCGCCCAGATAAGGTCCTTCTCGGTATGATCCGGACAGGCCGGATAGCCGGCAGCGGGACGAATACCTTTGTATTTTTCCTTGATGAGCTGATCGTTGCCGAGCGCCTCATCCCTGGCATAGCCCCAGAACTCCTTGCGCACCCGTTCGTGCATGCGTTCGGCAAAGGCTTCGGCCAGGCGATCGGCCAGTGCCTTGAGCATGATGGCGTGGTAGTCGTCGTGGTTCTTTTCGTACTCGGCCACCCGTTCATCGATGCCAATGCTGGCGGTGAGGGCGAAGCTGCCGATGTAGTCCTTCACGCCACTCTCTTTGGGGGCGACGAAGTCACTCAGGCAGCGGTTGGGTTTGCCCTTGGCTTTTTCCTGTTGCTGGCGCAGGTTGTGTAACGTGGTCAACACTTCGCTGCGTGACTCGTCGGTGTAGATCTCCACGTCATCACCCACGGCATTGGCGGGATAGAGACCGATCACGCCTTTGGCTGTGAGCCATTTTTCAGCCACGAGCTGTTTCAGCATGCTCTGGGCATCGTCGAACAATTTGCGCGCCTCTTCACCCTTGGCGGCATCGTCGAAGATCCTGGGATAACTGCCCTTGATCTCCCAGGCGTGGAAAAAAGGAGTCCAGTCGATGTAGTTCACCAGCTCATCCAGCGGATAGTCAGCGAATACTTTGGTGCCAGTGAAAGACGGTGTGACGGGTTGATAACCACTCCAGTCGATGGGTGTCTTGTTGGCGCGCGCCTGTTCCAGCTTCAGCCATTTGGTGGCGGTTTGGCGACCGGCATGGCGTTTACGCACCTCGTCGTATTCCTGTTTCAGTTCGGCCTCGAATTTCTCGCGCAGCTCGGGTGAGATCAGGCGTTGCGCCACGCCCACGGCGCGTGAGGCGTCCTTGACCCAGACTACCGGCTGGTCGTAGCTGGGATCGATCTTCACCGCAGTATGGGCCTTGGAGGTGGTGGCGCCACCGATCATCAGCGGGGTCTTGAGCCCCAAGCGTTGCATCTCCTTGGCGATGTGGCTCATCTCCTCCAGGGAAGGCGTGATCAGTCCTGACAGGCCGATGACATCCACCCCGTGTTTTTCCGCCTCTTCCAGGATAGTCTGGGTCGGCACCATGACGCCGATGTCGATGACCTCGAAGTTGTTGCATTGCAGCACCACGCTGACGATGTTCTTGCCGATATCGTGCACATCGCCCTTCACCGTGGCCATCAGTATCCTGCCGTTGCTCTTGTTGGCGCCTTCGGTCTTTTCCGCTTCGATGTAGGGGATCAGGTGGGCCACTGCCTTTTTCATCACGCGGGCCGATTTGACCACCTGGGGCAGGAACATTTTGCCCTCCCCGAACAGGTCGCCGACCACATTCATACCATCCATCAACGGCCCTTCGATGACATGGATGGGACGGTCGAAGGACTGACGCGCCTCTTCGGTGTCTTCCACCACGTAGGTGTCGATGCCCTTGACCAGGGCGTGTTCCAGACGCTTGGCCACCGGCCAGCTGCGCCACTCCAGGTCTTCCTTTTTGGCCTCTTTGCCACCACCTTTGTACTTGTCGGCGATCTCCAGCAGCCGGTCGGTGGCGTCATCGCGGCGGTTGAGTATCACGTCCTCGACCCGCTCACGCAGCTCCTCCGGCAGGTCGTCATAGACCGCCAGTTGGCTGGCGTTGACAATGCCCATGTCCATGCCCGCCTTGATGGCGTGATACAGGAACACCGCATGGATCGCTTCGCGTACCGGGTTGTTGCCGCGGAAGGAGAATGAGACGTTGGAGACGCCGCCGCTGACCATGGCATAGGGCAGGTTCTCCTTAATCCAGCGCGTGGCGTTAATGAAGTCGACAGCGTAGTTGTTGTGCTCCTCGATACCGGTGGCCACTGCGAAGATGTTGGGGTCGAAGATGATGTCTTCGGGCGGAAAGCCCGCCTCGTTGACCAGGATGTCGTAGGAGCGTTTGCAGATCTTGGTCTTGCGCTCATAAGTGTCGGCCTGACCTGTTTCGTCAAAGGCCATCACCACGGTGGCGGCGCCGTATTTTTTGATCAGTTCGGCGTGCGCGACAAACTGCTCCTTGCCTTCCTTGAGAGAGATGGAGTTGACGATGCCCTTGCCCTGGATGCACTTCAGGCCTGCCTCGATGATCTCCCACTTGGAGGAGTCCACTATCACCGGCACCTTGGAGATGTCGGGTTCGGAGGCGATCAGGTTGAGGTATTTGATCATGGCGGCCTTGCCGTCCAGCATGGCCTCATCCATGTTGACATCGATCACCTGGGCGCCGTTTTCCACCTGCTCGCGGCAGATGTCCAGGGCGGTGTCGTAGTCGCCTTCCAGGATCAGGCGCTTGAACTTGGCCGAACCAGTGACGTTGGCGCGCTCGCCCACGTTGACGAACAGGGAGTCGGGGCCGATGTTGCAGGGCTCCAGGCCGGAGAGGCGGCACTCGACCGGGATTTCGGGCAGCTGGCGTGGTGGGATGTCCTTGACCGTCTCGGCGATGGCCACGATGAATTCGGGCGAGGTGCCGCAGCAGCCGCCGATGATGTTGAGAAAGCCACTCTCGGCCCACTCCTTAATATGGCCCGCCATGTTCTCGGGGGTGTCGTCGTAGCCGGTTTCGGCCAGCGGGTTGGGCAGGCCGGCATTGGGGTGGGCGCTGACGTAACAGTTGGCCACCCTTGAGAGCTCCTCCACATGCTGGCGCAGCTCCTCCGCCCCCAGGGCACAGTTGAGGCCGATAGAGATGGGGTTGGCATGGGCCAGTGAATTGTAGAAGGCCTCTGTCACCTGGCCCGACAGGGTGCGGCCCGAGGCGTCGGTGATGGTGCCGGAGATCATGATGGGCAACTCCCGCCCCAGCTCGTCGAAGACGCTTTTGACGGCGAAGATGGCCGCCTTGGCGTTGAGGGTGTCGAAGACGGTCTCGATCAGCAGCAGGTCGGCACCGCCCTCCACCAGGCCGCGAGTGGCCTCGGCATAGGCCTCTGCCAGTTCGTCGAAGGTGACATTGCGTGCGCCCGGGTCATTGACATCGGGGGAGATGGAGGCAGTGCGATTGGTCGGGCCAAGCACGCCGGCGACGAAGCGCGGCTTTTCGGGAGTGGCCACTGCGTCGCAGGCTTCGCGCGCCAGGCGCGCCCCGGCCACGTTCATCTCGTAGGCCAGCTCCTGCATGTCGTAATCGGCCATGGCGATGGTGGTGGCGCCAAAGGTGTTGGTCTCAATGATGTCGGCACCGGCCTGCAGATAGGCGGTGTGAATCTCTTTGATAACCCCGGGCTGGGTCAGCACCAGCAGGTCGTTGTTGCCCTTTAGGTCCGAAGGCCAGTCGGCGAAGCGCTCGCCGCGATAGTCTTTTTCCTCGAGCTTGTAACGCTGAATGACGGTGCCCATGGCGCCGTCCAGCACCAGAATGCGTCGTTTTAGCAGAGATTCAATAGTCGACATTATTCCGCCATAGATTTTAAAACGGCAGACAGTCTAACACGCCCGTCAAGCCCCCTTTATATGCTGTGTGGTGGTGAATAGCACTCAAAATCGATCCAATGTGATGTTATTGGTGGGAGCTTGGTATCTATTTAGCGCTTTTTTTGGTTGATTAGTGGTGAACCCCCCCCTCACGTCAGCAGGCCCTGTTTGATGCCGTCGAGGATATATTGCACCGCCAGAGCCGCCAGGATCAGCCCCAGCAGGCGGCTGATGACATTGGCGCCGGTCTCGCCCAGGCGGTGGGCGATGGTGGCGGCAAACAGCAGGCTGGCCAGCATCACCGCCATCACCAGGCAGATGATGCCGATCAGGCCGAAGGCGGCGGGGAAGCCATTGCTTTGTCCCGACATCAGCAGCGCTGTGGTCATGGCCCCCGGCCCGGCGATGAGGGGGAAGGCCAGCGGGAAGACGCTGATGTCCGCCTTCTGCTCCGCCTCGGTCTGCTCGCCGGAGGTGGTGGCACGCAGCCCCGATTGGCGCACCACCACCATGTCGATGGCGATCAGGAACAGCAGCACCCCGCCGGCGATGCGGAAGGCGGGCAGGGTGATGCCCAGCGTCTCCAGCAGCCCGGCACCCATCAGAAAGAAGCTCACCAGGATGGCCGTGGCGAGCAGTACCGCGGTGACGGCCATGCGCCGCCACGCCGCCTCGGGATGACGATGGCTCAGGGCGGCGAAGATCACCGCCACGCCGACGGGATCGGTGACAATGAAGAGCACCACAAAGGTGTTGAGCAAGCTGTCCATGAGTGAGTTATGCGAATCCTTGCGCTACTGCAGAATTTATAGCAGCTCCGGCGCACAGGTGGTATCTATTTGAAAAAATATAATTTTTAATTTAAATTCAATGAGGGTAAAAAATTATAGACAGCTTTATAATTAACTGAGGCTATCAAAATGAGCAAAAAACCGGGGCTGAGGGAGCGCAAATTCGCCCGCACCCGCCTGAAGCTGGCCCGGGCCCTGGCCCGGCACCTGGAGCAGGCCACGCTGGAGGAGGTGGCGGTGCGCGACTTGTGCGAGGACGCCGAACTCTCCGAGGCCACCTTCTTCAACTATTTTCCGCGCAAGGTGGACCTGCTCGATTACTACACCCAGCTGTGGATGCTGGAGCTCAACTGGCGCTGTCGGCACGCCCAGGCGCAGGGGCTGGCGGCGGTAGTGGTCTCCTTCGACTTCATGGCCGCGGCGCTGCAGAAGCAACCCGGCGTGATGGGCGAGGTCATCGCCCGTCAGGCCCTGAGACGGGAAAAGGCCGAGCCCATGGAGATAGGCCTGGCCGAGCGCCAGATTGCCTATCCCGACTTCGAAGGCATCGAGGAGCTGCCGGCCGGCGGCGTCGACAAGGCCTGGTTGCCGGCTCTGGAGCAGGCCATGCGCGGCGGCGAGCTGCCGGCCAACGCGCACATCCCCACGGTGATGGTGGGGTTGGCCTCACTCTTCTACGGCGTGCCCCTGGTGCTGCGCCAGGGCAACTTTGCCGCCATCTCCAGCATGTATCACCAGCAGCTGGCGGTGTTCTGGGCCGGGATCAGGGCGTCGGCCGGGGCAGGCGCGGCAGGTTGACGGAGGCCAGCGCCGCTGCCGCCACGAACAGGCGCTCGGTGTCCACGGCGAACTCACTATCTACGTTGGCCGATATAGTGAGTTCGCCTTTGTGACAGTGTAATGACAGTTCAGTTAAGTCCGGATTCCCAGTACCATAGACCGCCTCAATTTATGGAGTTCCTATGGCCTTAATCACCCTGCGTAATGTTGTCGTTAGTTTCGGCGGGCCGCCGTTGCTGGACGGCGTTGACCTGCAGATCGACCGGGGCGAGCGTGTCTGTCTGGTGGGGCGCAACGGCGCCGGCAAGTCCACCCTGATGCAGGTGCTGGCCGGGCTGATCACCCCCGACGACGGCCAGATCGAGCGTGAGCAGGGGCTGAAGGTGGCGCGCCTGACCCAGGAGGTGCCCCACGACATGCACGGTTCTATTTATGATGTGGTGGCCGCCGGGCTGGGCAGGCAGGGAGAGCTGTTGTCGCGCTATCACCAGGCGGTGCAGCGGCTGGCGACCGATCACTCCGACGCCGCCATGGCCGAACTGGAGCGGGCGCAACATCAGCTGGAGGCGGTCGGTGGCTGGGAGATGACCCAGCAGGTGGATACCACCCTGTCGCGCCTGCAGCTGGACCCGGATGCGGAATTTTCAGAGCTTTCCGGCGGCATGAAGCGCCGCGTGCTGCTGGCCCGTGCCCTGGTGGACAACCCGGACCTGCTGCTGCTGGACGAACCCACCAACCACCTGGACATCGCGGCCATCAACTGGCTGGAGGAATTCTTTCTCAACTACCGCGGCACGCTGTTGTTCGTTACCCATGACCGTATGCTGCTGCAGAAGCTGGCCACGCGCATCATCGACCTGGACCGCGGCCGGGTCACCTCGTGGCCCGGCGATTACGCCACCTACCTGCAGCGCAAACAGGAGCTGCTGGAGGCAGAGGAGAGCGCCAACGCCCTGTTCGACAAGAAGCTGGCCCAGGAGGAGGTATGGATCCGCCAGGGCATCAAGGCGCGCCGTACCCGCAACGAGGGCCGCGTGCGGGCACTCAAGGCGCTACGCGAAGAGCGCGCCCAACGGCGCGAACGTCAGGGCACGGCCAATATCCAGACCCAAAAGGCCGAGACCTCGGGCAAGATCGTCATCGAGATGGAGGGCGTCAGTCAGCGCTATGGTGAGCGCGATATCCTCAAGGATTTCTCCACCACCATCCTGCGCGGCGACAAGATCGGTATCATCGGCCCCAACGGCGCCGGCAAGACCACACTGCTGAAGATCCTGCTGGGCCAGCTCGAGCCGCAGCAGGGCAGGGTCAGGCTCGGCACCAAACTGGAGGTGGCCTATTTCGACCAGCACCGCGCCCAGCTCGACCAGGACAAGACCGTTATCGACAACATCAGTGACGGCCGCTCCGAGGTGACCATCAATGGCAAGCCGCGCCACATCATCAGCTATCTGCAGGATTTTCTCTTCGCCCCGGAACGTTCGCGCCAGCCGGTGAGTTCGCTTTCAGGTGGTGAGCGCAATCGCCTGCTGCTGGCCAAGCTGTTCACCAAACCGGCCAACATGCTGGTACTGGATGAACCCACCAACGATCTGGACGTGGAGACGCTGGAGTTGTTGGAAGAGCTGTTGATCGATTACCAGGGCACCGTTCTGCTGGTGAGCCATGACCGTGCCTTCATCAACAACGTGGTCACCGGCACCCTGGTGTTCGAAGGTGATGGCGTGGTGAACGAATACGTGGGCGGTTATGACGACTGGCTGCGCCAGCGCAAAGCCAATCTGCCCAAGCCGGCCGAACGAAGGGATGAGCCGAGACAGTCACCGTCGGCCAAACCCAAGAGCAAGACGGCGAAAAAACTGAGCTACAAGGATCAGCGCGAACTGGACATGCTGCCGCAACAGATCGAGGTACTGGAGACCGAGCTGGAAGGGATTCAACAGACGCTGGCCGATCCCGATCTCTACCAGCAACGGCCTGACAAAGTGAACGAACTCACAATGCGCATGAAGGAGGTGGAGGTGGAGCTAAGCCACTGTTACCAGCGCTGGGAAACGCTTGAAGCCCTGCGGGAAGCACTGTAATCGTCATGAACCGCCTGCAACGCTGGTGGCAACAGCGCTTTCTGCGCAAGCACCGTATCCCGCAATATCTCTGGGAACAGTGTCTGTCCGGTTCTGAGCTGTTGCAACGGCTCGATCAGCATGAGCAACACCGGCTGCGTGAACTCGCCAGCCATTTTCTGCACGAGAAGGCCATCGCCGGTACGAGTGAGCTGGAGCTGAGCGAAGAGATGCGCGTCTACATTGCCGCCCAGGCTTGTCTGCTGATTCTGAATCTGGACATGGATTACTTCAGTGGCTGGCACGAGGTGATCGTTTACCCTGATGCCTTCGTTACCCGCCGTGAATCTCATGACGAAGCGGGGGTGGTGCACGAGGAGGTGCGCACACTGGACGGTGAGGCCTGGGGACAGGGGCCGGTGATCCTGGCCTGGGCGGATGCCCGCCCCGGCGCCCGGCCGCACGGGCATGGTTCCAACGTCATTCTGCACGAGTTCGCCCACAAGCTGGACATGCTCAACGGCGCGGCCAACGGCCTGCCGCCCTTGCATTCAGATATGTCACGTGTCGCCTGGACTGAAGCGTTGTCAACGGCCTATGAGGATCTTTGTGCTCGGCTGGACAGGCATCATCACGTGGGCATCGATCCCTATGGCGCCGAGAACCCGGCGGAGTTTTTCGCCGTGCTGAGCGAGACCTTTTTCGAACGGCCACGTTTATTGAAAGATGTTTATCCCAAAGTGTACGAACAGTTCAGCCTGTTCTACCGCCAGGATCCGCTGCGACGACTATGAACGATGCGCCTTGTTGAGATATTGCTCGCTGGCCATTTCCTGCAAACGGCTGGCGGTACGCTGAAAGGCGAAGGCGTGGCGCCTGCCGCTGTAGATGTCCGCGGGTTTGGTGGCGGCGCTGATGATGGTCTTGGTGCTGTGGTCGTAGAGGGCGTCGATCAGGTGAATGAAACGTTGTGCGACATCATCCGTGGCCTCGCCCATCTGCGGCACGTCGCTGATGATGACAGCATGGTATTCGGTGGCAATCTCGATATAGTCAGCCGCCGAGCGCGGCGTCTCGCATAGTGCGGAAAAATCGAACCAGACTACATCGTCGCTCATGGCAATAGTATCAATGACGCGCTGATTGACCTCCAGCTTGGCGGCTATGGTGATGTTGTCGGGGGCGAGTGAATTGAACTGCTCTTTCAGTAGTACCGTTGCATTGTCGCTGCTGCTGAGGTGAAAGGTGCCGGTGCGTTCCAGCAGTTCACTGCGGTAATCCAGATTGCCGTCCAGGAGCAGTTCTTCCGTGTATTGTTTAATAAGCTCGATAGCGGGTAGAAAACGTTCGCGCTGCAGCCCATTTTTGTAGAGCTGGTCGGCCGGGATATTGGAGGTGGTGACCAAGGTGACGCCGTTCTCGAACAGCGTTTTGAGAAACCCCGCCAGCAGCATGGCATCACCGATATCGTTGACATGAAATTCATCCAGGCACAGCAGCCGTACCTTGTTGGCAAGTCGTTTGGCGATCACTTCCAGCGGGTCGGGGGTCTTGGGCAGGGTCTTGAGTTCGGCGTGTATCTCCTGCATGAAGCGGTGGAAATGGACGCGCTGTTTTTTTGTGACCGGTACCTCTTCATAAAAGTGGTCCATGAGGTGGGTCTTGCCGCGACCCACGCCGCCCCAGATATAGAGGCCGCGTACCGGGTCGGGTGTGCGCTTGAGCATGCGCTGCAGCAGGCCGGGGGCGGGACGTTCCGCCACCAGGGCCTGGTGCAATTGCTGCAGCCGTTCGATTATCTTGAGCTGGGCCGGGTCTGGCGTAAAGCCTGCTTTTTCGAAACGGATGGGTTGCGCTGCGGTAGTGACAGACATGAGCTGGTGTAAGTGTTGGATTGCTAAGGATATCGGCAAGCGCTCGGAAATGATGACGCCCGCCCCTTCCTGATTCTGCCGGACGGAGGAAGATAAAAAAAGGCGACACCCATGAATGAGGAGGGAGGTGTCGCCAAGGGGGGCTTGGCTGTCTGACTCAGTGGCGCCCGGGATTGACCGGGCTGACAGTGTTACTTATCGCGCAAGCGCTCGATGCCGAGGGCCTTGAGTACGTATTTTTCGTACACCGGTTCGGAGGAGCCGCGTTTCATTTTGCGCAGGAAATATTTTTCGAAGGCAATCTTGGCCACATGCACCCATTTGCCTTTCTTGAACCAGTTGACGTTGCGCGGCGGGATTTGCGGCAGGGCGACGAAGGCGGCGCCGGTGTCGCCCATGTCGGCCAGACAGATGGCGTTCCAGGTGCCCTTGTGGCTGGGTTCCTTGCCGGCCAGCTCCTCGCTGATGTTCTCCACGATGGCGGTGACCATGGACTCGATCATGTAACCGGTCTTGGGTGTGCCGGTGGGTACCGGTGTCGCCTCCACAGGCGGGATGGCGATGCAGACTCCGGCCGAGTAGATATTTGTGTATTTGGGGCTGCGCTGATAGTCGTCGACGATAACGAAGCCACGCGGATTGCACAGCCCTTCCACGTTGGCTACGGCGTCAACACCCTTGAAAGCGGGCAGGATCATGGAGTAGTTGAACTCCAGTTCATGCTCCTTGATCACTTCGCCGGCCTCATTGTGCTCGGCGACCTTCATTTTGCCCTTTTCGACCTTGGTGATCTTGGCGTTGGTGATCCATTTGATATGGCGGCTACGCAGCTCCGACTCGATCATGCCTTTGGAATCGCCCACTCCGCCCAGTCCCAGGTGACCGATGTAGGGTTCCGAGGTGACGTAGGTCATGGGCACCTGGTCGCGTATCTTGCGCTTGCGCAGATCGGCATCGAGGATGAAGGCGTATTCATAGGCGGGGCCGAAGCAGCTGGCGCCCTGGGCCGCACCGATGATCGCATGGCCGGGGTTTTTGACGAATTCCTGGTAGTCCTGCCAGGAAGTCTCGGCGTGGTCGGCGGTGCAGACTGAGTGGGTGAAGCCATGCTCCGGGCCCAGCCCTTCAATTTCCTCGAAGGCTAGCCCGCATTTCTCACCACCGTTCGTAGCGAGACGGTTCAAGGGGGCGGCCTGCCTGGCGTTCGTGACAGAGGGGCGCGCAGGCATACTTGACAGTCTGTCGAGCACTCCGACCGAGCGAAC
>Ga0114931_10008252_pt1 | contig 12627 bp, 7 predicted proteins | sample 2SBtaG_FD_89579 | JGI IMG/M metagenome (GOLD analysis project Ga0114931, IMG submission 89579) | Deep subsurface microbial communities from Kolumbo volcano to uncover new lineages of life (NeLLi) - 2SBTROV14_V59a metaG | ecosystem: Environmental > Aquatic > Marine > Volcanic | place: Kolumbo...
CGCCTCTGGGACGACGCCCACGCCCTCGCTGCATCAGCGATCTACGTCGCCCTCCCAATCAACGCGATCTACACCAACATGGCCAACCACTCGGCCGGCTTCATTTTCTGGAGCCTGCTGACGCTCTACCTCTACATCCGAGCAAGCCGCTCCCCCCCGTGGCCTCGTGCGAGCTTTGTGCTGTTCCTCGCGACCTTCGCTGCCGCCGCCAGCTGGGACTGGCCTGCCTATTACATCGCCTTCTGCATCGCCCTGCACTGGGCCTACACGCTCGCCAGAAAAGAGGACCCTCTCCCTCGTGAAAGGGCTGACCCTTCTAACGAGAGGGCTCTCTCCTTCTTGCAGTTGGGGGTGTTTTGTGGGTGGGTGCTGGTGCTTTTTGCCGGGCATTTCGCGTTGGTTCAGGTAGTTACCGGGAACCTCGACGATCTGATGGGGGCGTTCAATACGCGACGAGCGCTGTCTTGGCCGCGGTTTCGGACGCACTTGCTGGTCGTCCCCGAGCTGATGTTCACCATGCCCGTTCTCGGGCTTTGTGCGGCCTGGCTTGGCGCATGGCTGGTCCGCGCAATCCGAGGCACGGCGCGGGCGCGCGATTTGGTTCCCACGGCGTTTCTGGTAGCCGGCTTGGTTCACTATTGGACCTTCCGCTGGAGCGCGGTCATCCATTCGTACTGGGCATGGCCCACCCTTCCCGCAGTCGCCATTGCCGTCTCGGTTTCACTCTTTGTGATGGCGCGCTGGATTCGTGATCGGGCGGGGGGCCGGGCGAGGTTTGCCGTGCTGCTGTTCCTCGTACCGTTGGCGATCCGCATCGCACAAATCGTTCCGCAGGGGCGGCACGTCGGAGGCTCGATGTGGTTCGTTGAGCCCGTGCGCGGCACGGTCGCAACCTATGATTCGGGAAGACCCGAGCTCCGCTTCGCCAAACGCGTCAAGGCGTGGACCGACCGGGATACGGGCGTCCAGCTGCACACAAGCCTCGAGCCGCTGCGCCTAGAGCCCCGGTTCGACATCACTCTGGACCGCGTGACCCATCGATGGTCGCAGAACCCGCGAATCGAGATCCCAAACGAAGAGGGCGCCAGCGGATGGGTGTTCGTCGCAGCGGTCGACGCCTTCTCCGAACAGGAGCGCGCAGCATTCGCCGCTCGCCATCCTTACCGTCAGTGGGGCAAGTATTTCATGCTGGATCTGCGACGCGAAGCGCGGGACATCGAGGCGTGGGGCCTGACAGCGCTGCCTTTCAATGCTCGATGGTGGCTCTTTCACAGCGCGTTCGAGCCCCCGGTGAGAGCGACGCGGCTCATCGCCGTGGAACAATCACTCAACGAAAAGGTAGGCGCGCTCGATGCCCCCTAGGTCGCTCACCTCGGTGCTCTCGCTTTGGGCGTCGGCCTATCTTGGATGCGCCCTGTTCTTGCTGGCGGACCTGCTCCCGCAAGACGCGGTTTCGATCGCGCTTCTCGCTCAGCTCTCATGGCTCGCGCTGCTCGGCTCGATTCCCACCACACTGCTGCTCGGAACCGCTGCTCGAATCGCGCGAGCGCCGAGGACCCTGGTAACGCTGTCCACGTTGGCAGCAATGGTGCTCGTAGCGGCCATGGCCTGGGAGCACACTGATTTCCTGCTTTCAGGACCACGCTGGATACTCCATCCGCAACACCAGATGATTCGTGTCGGGATGGTCGCAGTGCTCGGTCTGCTTGGGGCGGGAGGCTGGTTATGGCTGATCCTGGGCGCCCGGGTCACCCATAAAATCGGCCTCGCGACTTGGATCACTTTGTCCCTGGTCGCGGTCGAGTTGCTGTCCGCTGCCATCGCGCGCTACCGGGCCTACGACTACACGATGGCGCGCCTGGTCTTCCCGGCCGGCCTCCTCTGCGGCGCGATGGTGTACTTGCTCGTGCGTGGGTCCCGGTACTGGCCCGTCGTGATCGGCGCTGCTGCGGTATGCCTGCTCTGTGGAGCCGGATCGCGCTTCGAGCCGGCGCTGGTCGCAACCGGTCAGCGTGCGGTCACCGCGCAGAGCCGAGTCGGCGCATTGACGGCCCTCTACCTACGGCCTCATTTCAACCATCAGGAGGCGTGGCCGGCAAGCGCGGACACCTGCACAGAGCCTAGACCGATCGTAGAGCGCTCACCAATCGGCATCGCGCCGGAGCATCGTCGCAACGTGATCATCATAACGGTCGATGCCCTGAGAAAAGACGTCATAGGCATGGAAGTGAATGGACGCCCGGTGGCCCCGGAGTTGTCGCGCCTTGCCAAGGCCGGCGTGTCCTTTGAAAACGCCACTTCCCCCTATCCGGCAACCCTGTTTGCGCTCGGCAGCGCGTTCACCGGCTTGAGCCCGGCAGAGCTCTACCTTGCCCCATCGTTGCCAGACACGATTTTTACGCGCTCCCGGTCTCGCGTCGACCAACAGCTCGCCGTCTTGCCAAACGTCAGTTGGTTTCAGCTTCCCATCGTGGCTCAGTTTCTGACGCCCGGTGTTCAGACCACGTTTGCACCCACCGATTCCGCCGCCACCGATGCGCTCATCGAGCGCCTGCGGGCTGCGCGCAAAGACAACGCTTCCGTGATGGCGTGGATCCACTACTACTCGCCGCACGATCCCTACCAGTCGCACCGCGCATTTGCGTTCGGCCGAGGGAGAAGGAATGCCTACCTGAGCGAGGTGGCCTACGTGGACCACGAGCTCGGCCGCTTGATGCGGTACTTGCATGAGGCGGGCTGGCTCGAAGACAGCCTGCTCGTCTTCTTTGCCGATCATGGGGAGTCGCTCGGTGAGAAGTCCTACTGGGGCCACCATGTGTACTTGAACGCCTGGATGATCGACGTCCCACTGCTCCTGTGGAACCCGGACCTTTCCCCTGCAGCACCGAGCGTCGGCGTCAGCCTCTCCGACGTCGCGCCGACCGTCCTGCACTTCCTGGGTGTGCCGGTGCCCTCGGACATCGCTGCGCAAAGCCTCTTCACGCTGGATCCAAACGCAGTCAACCGGCCCTCGTTTTCGGAGGCGTTCCCGGTACGGGGCCGTGAGCTCTTTGATGGTTTTCGCCTTCCTTCGCTCGATGATGCATCAATTCGCGCTAGGCTCCGTAGTATTCGCGTGGCGAGCAAGGGGTACGAGCCCAAGGATGCGATCAGCCGCGGCCGCTATCGTTTGATACGCCATCGTGGCGCCAAGACGGTGCTGTTGTACGACCACGCGATCGATCCGGACGAGCGCCTCGGCCGCGGCACCTCGAACGAAGCAGCCGGCGAGGTCCTGCGAAGCGAGCTCGACCACTGGGAGCGAGAACAACTCCGGCGCATCCGGTGCCGGCTCGATCTCAGTGAGGCTCGGTCTGCAACACCTCGTCATGAATGACGATGGGTTTTTGGGAAATCGCGGCGCCAGGGATCATCGAAAGCCGCGCGTCATGGAACCGAATCGTCGCCACTTTGCCCGAGACGGTCGTGGCATACAGCTGAACCACCAGTTGGCTTGCGTCGCTCGGAACCCCGATCTCGTAGCTCAGGCGCCAGCGCTGCCCGTCGCGAAGCTGGACGCCTTCACGCACGAATTTCGCATAGCCGTCGAGGAATACGTCTTGGCGAAACTCGACCTCCACGTCCTCACCGACGACCTCGAGATCCAAATCCACGCGCAGGGTCGTGCCACCTGGCACGCGGAGGTACTGTCCCCCCATCAGAAGCTTCTTCCCGTCCACGGCGGGTGCCAACACCTTCTTCTCAGTCAAGAGATCGATCCCGCCGGCCTTCGTCAAGTCTCTCCGACCCGAGCGTGTAAGCCGAGCTACCTCGGCTACGAGTTGCCGCTCGCGAGGCGAGGCAGGCTCACTTCGTCGTTCTGGCCCGAATACGAGATCATCGGTGGGGACCGAGCGCAAGCATCTCCGAAACGATTCGTCGCAAACGACGGCGCTGCCGGATGGCTCCCACATGATCACGCGTCGCGCATAGGTATTCCCAGCGAACAAGCGGCGCGGCGTCTCGTAGTTGCGAAACCAGCTACGGCCGACGAAGTGCCTCGCGGGCCCCTCCATCCCGAGTAGGTCCGTGACCGAAAGCGCGGTGTCCACGTGCGCATAGAGCGTGTCGATCCGCTTAGACTGCGGCTCGGGAAGCATCACGATGGCAAACGACCAGCTCTGGGAAACCAGCCTCTGTACCGGCTCTGCGGCCTGCCCGAGCCCCGCAGACTCGTCGGAGGTGATGATCACGACCGTGTCGCGCAGCACTCCGCGCCGTCGGAGCTGACGCAGGAATTGCGTGATGGCGTCGTCCGCCCACCGAAACGCGCGTTCCTGTCGGGTCCCCGTGCCGTCGGCCGCAGCCATGTCTGGCACGGTGAACGGATGGTGCGTACCCACCGTCAACATCATCGCGAAAAACGGGCGCTCAGCGTCGTGCAGCTCGACCACAGGCCCAAGCGCCTGCTCGAAGAACGCTTTGTCATCCACGCCCCAGTCGGTGCGCGCGTAGCTCCGCTTGAACCAGGGATCCCCAATGAGCTTCTCGAAGCCGATCTTCTTCATGAACTGGTCTTTGAGCATGAATCCGAGCGGCGCCGACTGAATGTACGCCGTGGCATATCCCTCCGCGCGCAGAACCGCAGGCAGGCATTTGCGGGCTCGCCCGTAGACCTGCTCGGTCATCTTGGACTGATCGGTGAGGAGCTTTGGATAGTCCCCGCATAGGATGCCGTACTCACCTCGGTTGGTCTGCCGCTGGTGGGAGATCACGCCCGTGAACAAGATGTGGCGCCGAGCAAGCGCGTCCAGCTTGGGCATCGCGATCGCGCTGCAGACTCCTCGTTCAGCTGCAACGGATGGAAGGTATGCACCGCAAGCAGATTCGACCAAGATGAGAAGCACGTTCGGCCGATCGGTGAGCGGCCCCACCCAGCGCCGGCCACTTAGATCGCTCCGAAACACGTCGCGCACTTCGGTGCCGATCGCTGCCGGTCCCGCGGCTACTGAAGCTGGCAAGATCGACAGATTGGCCTCGATCGCAGTGCGCTGCCGCCACTCGTCCTGCGCCTACGAAGTCGGAGTGACCCACTGTCCGAATATGCAAGCTCCCAAGGCGACGCCCCACCATCGCCACCAGAGCTTGCCCGGAACGCGCGCCCAGACCGTGGCGCCGATGGCCAGGGCGGCCATCGAGGCGAGCAAGACCGAATGCTGCACGTGAAGAGCCGAGCCGCCGAGGAACGTCAAATCACCGAGGAAGTGTGCATGGCCGAGCGCGTAGAGCGAATCGAACACCGAGATGAACTCGTATATTGCAAAGCTCAGCAAGACGAATGACAGGACCAACCCCAGCCCGATTACGCGGCCCCACCAGCGGCGTGTGGCAAGGAAAAAGCCCGTACCACCAACGACGAGCAGCGCGACCGATGCGTCCGCGAAAGCGCCGCGCAAATCGACAGGATTCAGTGCGAGATGCTTCTCGCTCAGAAGGAGGCCGCGCGTCAGCCATGGTGCCACCAAGCAGACTCCAACGAGGAGCCCCCAGCCCAGTTTCCCCTTGCAGTCCCGTCGCCTCGGCTCGATGACGGGAAGTTATGAGCTATGCAACCGCGATGGCAAAAGGTTTCGCCCGGTGAGCTTCACGCTGCGGTGGGGGCGGATCGACGCGCTGGCCAACGACATGACGCTCGTGTGGAGGCGATGCGCCTACGAAAGCAAGCCGGGCAGCGACGGCGCGACGAACTGCATCACGAAATAGGCGATGAAGACGACAATGAGGATGGACCCTGCCTTACGGCCGATCTGGTTGCGTTCGTTCACCGCCATCGCCACAAGCAACAGCGTCGCGCCCACCATGACGGGGAAATCGCGAACGATGACCGAGCGGTCGACCCTGCCGGGCGCAATGATGCCAGGCAGGGCAAGGACCCCCAGCAGGTTGAACATGTTGGACCCGACGACGTTTCCGACGGCGATGTCTTCTTCGCCGCGACGCGCTGCAGCCACCGAAGCAGCTAGCTCGGGCAGGCTCGTCCCAAGCGCAACCAGAGTCAGGCCTACGACGAGCTCGCTGACCCCGATGCCCCTCGCGATACCCACGCCGCCCCAAACCAGCACCCGAGAGCCCAGCAGTAAAAAGATGAGCCCGACCGATAATGTGACGATAGCTTTATACATGGGAAGGGCCTCGGGAATGTCATCGTCTTCGAAGCCTCCGGTGAGCACGTCCGGCTCTTTGGCTGGCCGCTGCCGGCTCTCTATGATCATCCAAGCGACCAATGCGAACAGGCCGCAGAGCAAGACGATGCCCTCAATGCGGCTGAGCTCTCCGTCCCAAAGGAAAGCCCAGCCGATCGCCATGCTCACGAAAAGAACCGGGATCTCACGGATGAGCAGGCCTGAGTGAATGCTCAGGGGATGGACCAGCGCAGCCGCGCCTAGAACCAGGGTCACGTTGACGACGTTCGAGCCGATGGCGTTTCCGATACCCATCTCCGGACTGCCCGCCGCAGCAGCCGTGCCGGAGACCAGCATCTCCGGCGCCGAGGTCCCGAAGGCAACGATCGTCAAGCCGATGACCAGACGGCTGACCCCTAGGTCACGGGCCAGCCCGGCCGCGCCGTGCACGAAACGATCGGCGCCCCAAACCACTGCGATGAAGCCCGCAACGACCGCAGCTATTGCGTAGAACACAGTCAGGACAACCTCTCCGGCGAAACGAGGAACGGCTCAGTCTTGCTCAGAACCGAGAGCACGCAACCCCCTTGCACTTCGCGCTGGCAAAACCACCCCACAGGGCGCTATACGTGTCACACGCAAGGAGGGGGCAGCATGGGTCAGCGCCTAGGGGACAAGGTCGCAATCGTCACGGGAGCAAGCCGGGGAATCGGCGCAGCAATCGCAGCCAAGATGGCCGAAGAGGGAGCCAAGGTCGTTCTCGTGTCGCGGAAGATAGAGGGCCTTCGAGCGGTCGCCGATGAGATCCGGGGCAACCGAGGCGAGGCTATTCCAATCGCCTGTCATGTGGGCCACCCGAGCGAGCGAGAAGACATGCTCGACGAAGCATTGAAGGCCTATGGGAAGGTCGACATATTGGTGAACAACGCTGCGACCAATCCGCACTTTGGTCCGATGCTCAGCATCGACGGAGGGGCCTGGGACAAGACCTTCGAAGTCAACGTGAAGGGCTATTTCGGAATGATCCAGCTCGTGGCGAGCCACTTGCAGCAGCGAAAGGCGAAGGGCTCGGTCGTCAACATCGCCAGCGTGGTGGGGCTGATGGCAGCACCGATGCAGGGCGTCTATGCGATGACCAAGGCTGCTGTGATCTCGATGACCAAGACACTGGCGATGGAGCTCGGCGGTTCCGGCATTCGCGTCAACGCGATCGCGCCCGGACTGATCGAGACCAAGTTCGCCCAGGTGTTGGTCGACAATGACGACATCCGCAAGAGCATCGTCGAGCGAACAGCGCTCGGGCGGATCGGTCACCCGCGAGACATTGCGGGCGGCGCAGTCTTCTTGGCTTCGGACGAAGCAAACTATCTGACGGGCGATATCATGACCATCGACGGCGGTTGGACACTCGCATAACCGAAGGCGGTAGATGATCGGGAAGCCGCCACCGAGCCCGACAGGGGCTGTGCGCAAGCGCGACCTGGTCGAGCTGCGCATCATCAACCTTCGCCGTGAGCTCGAGGCAGAGCCAGAGCCCATGACTCGGGCAGCGATCCTGTATCAAGTCGCTGCGCTCTACGAGCACGAGCTCGCACAGTCATCGGAGGCCTTTGCGCACTACGGGCAGGCACATGCCATCGCGCCGAGCTTCCAACCGGCTCTCATCGCTCAGCTGCGCATCGCGGAACGCGACCGAAATGGCTACGACCTGGAAGCGCTTCGTTTGGCGCAGGCCACAACGGCACCAAACCCCGCACTGAGCGGGGCCGCGCTCGTGGACTTGGCGCTGCAGTCGGAGGATTGGGCGACGCTTCTGCGCGAGGCGATCGCACGTTCTCCCGAGCCAGTGGTGCCAGCCCTGATCCTCGAATGGCTTGCGGAGGCGCGGGGCGACGATGGCGCGCTGCGATATGCGTTGCGTACCCAGGCTGAGCACGCCGCTGATCCCAGCTTGCGAGCCGCTCTGTGGATCGATGTCGCTTTGAGCGAGATCGATGCGGACCACCCCGATGAAGCAATCGATGCGCTCGAGCACGCTTGCGAATCCAATGCGCTCGCCTATCAGGCCAGGTCATTACAACTTCGGATCGCCAGAACGGAGGAACGTTGGGATGTGTTCGTTCGCGCAGCAACCTCGATGGCGCGGTTACTTGAAGCCGGTGCGCAGGACGACGCGCCTTCGGATCCCTTGCAGCTGTCGATCCCCGCGCAGGAACGTCTCCCGATGGCAGCTTTCTTGTGGCAAGAGGCGGCAGCGTGTAGCGCCACGCGATGCAATGACGCTGATGCGTCCGCGCACTATCTCGCTTCGGCGCTGCGCCTGTTCCCGAACCGGCAGGACACTCGATTGCAGGCTTTGCTCATCGAGGAGCGCCGTAACGACCAAACGGGCGTGGAAGAAGCCCGTAAGTGGTTTCTGAATACGGCCTTCGAAGATCCGGGCTTCGTGGCGCATGAGGTGCGGCGCGTTCTCTCGGGTGAAGACCTGCACGAGGCCCTGCAAACCCTGCGCAATGCCGCATCGCAGTACCCGGATTCCGACTATGTCCAGGCCGCGCTCGACGTGGCCTTGATGCGTGGCGCGGCCCATGCGAGTCGAGCAGAACGCTTGCAGGAACGGGTGAGAACCGCTGAAGGCGAAGCGCGCGCGCGGCTCTCCTGGCACGCCGCGCAGCGAACGGTCACGAGCGGGGCTGCCTCGGACCAAGCGCAGTCGCTCTACACGGAGGCAGCCAGCGCGGCCGAGACGTCCCGAGAAGCGATCTTACGGGAGGCTTTCGGTGGAGCGCTTCTCGCCAAGGAACCCGAGGCGGTCCTCGAGCGCTGTGACGAGTTGATGCGAGCCGACATCGAGCCTGCCGAACGCGCGACGCTCGCCTTTACGAAATACTACGTGACCCAGAACGTCATGGGAGCGGACCAGGTGGCCCAACTTCTACTGCGCGACGACATCGGGGAGCCGCACAACCATGCCTGGGCGCCACACGTCGCTCGGGCCCGCGCCGCCTGGGCCGACAACGAGAGCTTGCTGGGCCAAGCCCATGAGACGATTGCGGGGCTCAGCACTGGCGATGCCCGGCTTGGACATCTCGGCGCTGCCGGGCAGGCCTATGCCCGAACCCGCAACTGGGATGCGGCCGAGCGTGTCCTTCGACAAGCGTTGCACGCGGCTCCCCACGACCGATACATCCTATCATGGCTAGACGGCGTCTTGCGTGAAGGGGGCCGACCCGAAGAGGTGGTGTCCTTGGCGCGCGAACGGTCCCAGGGGATGGCGAGCGCTGCGCTTGGCGAGCTGTCGCTGCTCCTCGCCGGCGCAAGCGCAGAGCAACGCGGCAATCTGACGGTCGCTCGGCAGGCGTACGAGCAGGCGCTGGTAGACGCGCCAACCTCGCCCTCGGCCGCGCTTGCGCTGCTCGATATCGCGCGGCGTCAAGGCGACGCAGAGGCGAGGCTACGAGCATATGCTCAGCTTTCAGACAGTGTTCTCGGCGGGGGTGTGCCAGAGCTCTATGCACTGCTTCGAGGCGATGGTCTGGGGCTCAGCGGCGAAGCGGAGGCGAGCGCGGCCATGAGCGAGCCCTCGAGCATCCTGCCACGACGCTCGCGGCCTCGGTCGCCCTGCTCTCGATGCCCACGGCGCTTACGAGCCCCGAGCAAAGATCGGCAGCCGAAGAAGCCCTTGCGGACGTTGACCCGGCCCCTCGAAAGGCCCCCGATGGGTTCGCCGCCACCTATGGAGCGCTGCGCGCATCCCTCGGCAAAGAGGGCTCGTCCGCAGGCGACGCTTGGCTTCAACTCGCTGCATTGGCGCCCACCGAAGGTTTGCGGGCCGAAGCTCTTCTGCAGGGCCTGCGCGCTGCACGCATTGCCCGAGGGGCCGAGGCTGCGGACGAGCTGTTCATGCTTGCCCAAGAAGCCGAAGACCTGGCAGCGGTCCACACTGAAGCTGCCATCGCGATCGACGAAACCCTCGCACCCGGTGATGACGCGGAATCTCGCGTCCATGCTCTGGAGCGCAGGCTGCAGCATAGCGAAGCGCTCGGACGCGGCGCGCTCGATGCCGCCCATTGCCGTGCACTGGTAGAAGCCGATCGAGGCGCCGAAGCCGTCGCGCTGCTCAGCCGCGCGGTCGATGAGCGGCCCGATGATCTCGCTTTGTGGGAAACGCTCCGAAACGCCGCTCGACAGGCTAGACAGTGGCCACTGGTCGCCCAAGCTTGCGAGCGGCTCGCGCCCTTTGTCGAAGGCTCGCTCAGAGCCGACCTGTTGGAGGAAGCCGGCATCGTTCGCTGGGACTGCCTCGAACAGTACCCACAAGCGGAAGACCTCTTTCGGCGCGCGCTCCAAGAAGATCCGACGCGCAGCATCGCCTTCCGCCGCCTGCACGACTTGCTCGCAGAGCAAGAGGACGCCGATGCCCTGGAGGCGCTCGTATCCAAGCGGCTTGCCCTAAGCGGCCCCAAAGATCGACGCGATCTACTATACGAACGCGCCCGACTTCTTCGCGGGTTCAGCGATCGGCCCGGCGCCCTCCAAGTGCTCGACGAGCTCTTCGCTTCGGAGCCGGAGCATGCCGGCGCGCTGGCGTTGGCGGCGGAGGTACATGTTTCGCTCGAACGATGGGCGGAGGCGGTCGAATGCCTGCAGCGGCTCTCCAGGGCGAGCATCCCCGACGAACAGCGGCGGGTCGCGCACCTCGGTGCCGCAGACTTTCTGGAGGCGCACCTCGGCGCCAAGGACGAAGCACTGACGGAGTTGCGGGCGGTCGAAGCGCTCGGTCTCGCCGACCCGCAAGTTTGGACGCGAATCGGCACACTCGAACTGGCCTTTGGGAACGATGGAGCAGCGATCGACGCCTATACACGCGCGCTCGAGGCGGACGCGACAAACACCACGGCGATCTCGAGCCTCGTCGCGCTCCTTGGCGAAGGGGATAGGGATGGCGCGATCCGCAGCTACGAACGAGCGATCTGGAAGCGCATCGACGGTGGAGAGCTCGATGGCTCACTCCTGGAAGGTTTGAAGAGCTCCGCGACGTGGCGAGGGCAAGCTAGACGCGCAGCGGCTGCTCGGGCAGTGCAGAGCGCGCTTGGGCTTGCCGGGTCGGAGGACGAAGCCAACGCCGTGGATCTCGGCGACGTCTCCATCGCGACCCTTTGGGATCCCGGCGCCAACCCCGTTCTGCAACAGGTCGTGCTGCAAGCGGGCCCTGCGCTCTCGAAGAACGCGCTGCGCGTCAGCAAGGCGGCGCCCGAAGACCCGGTCTGTGGTGAGCTCGAGCGGCTATCCCAGCGCTTTGGGGCGCGCGCCGGGTCCATCGGCTTATCCGATGAGGTGGCAACGGTAGTCGCCCGCTTGGGCCGCGACCAGGAGATCGATTGGGTAGCTCCTCGAAAGGCGCAAGCGGGCCTGGACGGCATGGGACGATTCGTCGCTGGGCGTCTCGCATGGGCCGCACCGCACGGCGCCGCTCAGCTTCTCGACGACTCGCCTCGAAAAGTGGCCGGTACGCTGGCGGCGGTCCTTCGGGCCGCGCGCTGCGAAATCGTTGCTGGCGAGCCCGCCCTGCCCGCAACCGAGGTCAAGCTGCGCCGAGCGGTGCGCAAGGCCATACGCGAAGTGGTCGGTGACTCGAAGGTGGAACCTTGCTCGCTGCTCGTGTATGCGCAGAGCCTTCAGCGTAGCGCGGACCGCGCGGGCTTGCTGGCATCGGGCGACATCGCCGCCGGACTCGCGACACTGCTGGGCGGAAAAGTCGAATTAGAGAGCCTCAAGACGTCGGCCCGCAGCCTCGACCTGCTTCACTTTTGGCTCGGCGACGACTCGCCATTGTGGGGAAACGATGTCTGAGGACGACGTGTCTCCGTCAAACCACGCGTCGGACCCGCCGTCATTCGATTTCGACGAGGACGCCATCGCCACCCTGCTCGACACCTTCGTCGAAACGCAGACCGGCTCCCAAGCAAAACGCGTCAGCCGCCCTCCGGATCCAGCCGACTCCGGCGCACGCGCGGCGCAACGCACGGTCTTTCAGCATACGTCGCGTCACGAGGCGCTGCCGCTCGTCGGCGACAACCCGGAGACGAAAAAGCGCCGCATCGAGCTCCTCGACGCTCTGGCCGCACGCGCGGTCGGCTCGGCCCGTGCGCGGCTCTTGACCTCGGCCGCGGAGCTCCATGAACAACTCGGCAGCAGCGAGGCCGCTACGCGGAACTATGAACGGGCCCTGCAGGCGGACGCGCGCGACGTCGTCGTGCTTCGCGCGCTGCGGCGGCATGCGATGCTGGGCGAAGACTGGGAAGCGGCGGCAGACGCGTTGGAAAAGGAAGCAGGGTTGGCCTTGAGCGCCTCCGAACGGGTATCCGGGCTCGAGTTGCTTGCACAGATTCGGCTCTCGAAGCTCCGCGATCCCGCGGGGGCCGAACAGGCGGTGACGCGCGCTGCCAAGCTTCGAGAAAGCGGC
>Ga0114931_10008253_pt1 | contig 12626 bp, 11 predicted proteins | sample 2SBtaG_FD_89579 | JGI IMG/M metagenome (GOLD analysis project Ga0114931, IMG submission 89579) | Deep subsurface microbial communities from Kolumbo volcano to uncover new lineages of life (NeLLi) - 2SBTROV14_V59a metaG | ecosystem: Environmental > Aquatic > Marine > Volcanic | place: Kolumbo...
GCGCTGACGTCAGGCGGTGCGGCTGCGTCGAATTATCCCTTTACCACGATCGAACCCAACGTCGGCGTGGTGGCGGTGCCTGATGCACGCCTGGACCGCCTCACGGAACTGTTCCAACCTAAAAAAACCATTCCGGCCTCGTGCCGGTTTGTTGATATTGCCGGCCTGGTCAAAGGCGCGGCGAGTGGTGAAGGCCTCGGCAACAAATTTTTGGCCAACATTCGTGAGGTTGACGCGATTCTTCACATGGTTCGCCTGTTTGAGGACCCTGATGTCGTGCACACCATGGGAAGCGTAGATCTCAAGCGTGACATTGAAGTGATTGAAACCGAACTCATGCTCGCTGACCTGGAAAGTCTGACTAAGCAATTCGACAAAGTCTCAGGCAAGGCGAGGGCCGGAGACAAGACTTCGAAAGAGGCCCTGGCCATACTCGAAACGCTCAAAAACGGACTCGAAGAAGGTAAGCCAGCAAGGGCATTGGGACTTGAGGAGGAAGTGCTTAAACCGTTTTTCCTGTTGACGGCCAAGCCTGTTCTCTATGTCGGCAATACCGACGAGAGTCCAGACCAAGCCGTCATTGCTGACTTTCAAGCGTTTACCAAGGCACGCGGTTCAGAATCCGTGGTGATTTGCGGTAAACTTGAAAGTGAAATTGCCGAACTGACCGGCGAAGACCGTGACATGTTTATGACTGACCTCGGCATGGAACAAAGCGGTCTGGAAAAGGTGATTGTCACGGCCTACAAGACTCTCGGCTTGTGCTCCTACTTTACTTGTGGAGCCCCAGAAGTTCGGGCTTGGACCATTCCCGTTGAAGCCAAGGCGCCACAAGCAGCCGGTGTGATCCACACCGACTTTGAAAAAGGGTTTATCAAGGCCGATATTTACGGTTTCACGGACATCGACCAATATCGCTCAGAAGTGACCCTCAGGGAAAAAGGGTTAATTCGCTCAGAAGGCAAAGAATATATCGTCAAAGATGGCGATGTCTGCCATTTTAAGTTTAACGTATAGGGCACGGTTTCGGTCATCCTATGGCCATGCTCCTGTTTTGAGTTTCCAGACAAATCGTGTACACTGGGGTGCTACCTGCTGATGAGCAGGGGCAAAGAAATCAGCCTGTTGGGCCTCGATACTCCCTCCAGGTGCCTTCGCCATATTAATTAATCTACCGACACAAAGGAAACCACACATGGGTGATGCTAAAACACGATACGCTGAGGGGGAACTTGGAAAATTGTTTTCGTTTACTGGGACCGATGTCCCTGCAGGAACTACGCCCCTGACGGACGAAACTGGCGAAGGTTTGACGGAAGCTGGGAAAAAGTATTGCCAAATACGACGATTGAACCCTCATCGAGAATCTATCCGGGTCCAATATGGCCAGCAAACTTCCTATGCGGTGGTTGCAGCCGTCAAAGCTTCAGTCCTCAATCAAGAGAATCGCCTGAACATCGATGCCAAAAAGAAAGCCGTGTCTGAACGGCTCCGGCTCGACTGGATGGCACAAGACAAAGCCTACCAAGACGCAATCAAAGAACGTAAATAAATTTCTACTCTTTCATTCTTGTCACTGCGCACCTTTGTGAAATTGACCAAAAGGTGCGCAGGATTTCTCTCGATGCACCTTCCCCCCCTTTTCACTCTGCCCCCTAGAACCATACGAGAATCCCATCACAAGCGGAACGTATCCTTCCTGTACTTTGGCACTCGCCCTCTTGCTCAACGCCTGTGCCGTTAGGGCCTCAGCCCGATTAAATGATGTCTACGCGCCTTCAACTGGACAACGATCACACCCCTTACCTAGACAACCAACATGACACTCACACGATGATTGCGATGGGCTCCACTGAAGCTCATTTTGGCCCCCATTGGCGATGGACTCCTCTGAAGCCCGACAACCCTGAAGATCGGCGCAAGGCCAATCAAATTGTTCAAACACTTCGAGAAACCTTGGCCCCTTACCGCGACTATCACGTGGCGATTGAACATGGATTCCGTCCATTTTTGCAAAATGTGTCGTTGGCCAATTTTCACTCCATGAGTCATTGGCGAGGATTTATGGAGCTGTATCGTTTTGGTCCGGCAGAACCCACGGCATTGTTGTATCGAAAAACCAGCAACGGCATTGAACTCAAGGGGGCGATGTATACCGCTCTCGAAGGAGCAAGCACGGACTCCTTAGACAACAGGATTCCTCTCAGCATCACACGCTGGCATGCGCACGTACACTTATGCTTTCCCCCCTCAGGGCGATCAAATACCGTCGATTGGTCTGTGTTTGGACCCACAGGCTCCCTTGAGAAACAAGAGGATTGCCAGGCCGCGGGTGGACAATGGTTTCCAGAAGTATTCGGATGGATGGTCCACGTCTATCCCTTTGAGGATACCCCTGAAAAAATTTTGGCACACTAGGTAGGTATTGCAAGGCATCCTCCACAATCGAGTTCTTCCACCATGAACGCCCTCTTTTATCCCTTTCACCTGTGCCATGAACAAACCCTTCATCATCTTGTTGAAGAGTATGAGACGGTACACTTTCGCGATTTCATGGCACTTCAATTGACACCGTTGATGGGTACCACCGCCTTTCCAGATCGCATGGGGGACTATTACCCTGAGCTCTTAGCGTCAGGGCGGATCATCCAAGGACATGATGTGAGCGGATCAATGAACACAGAAGTCGTGGCTGCGGTGAATCGAGATTTAGTGGATTCGCAATGGCGTGGGTTATTTCACGAGGCCTTACAGGAAGACTATCGTTTTCAACGAGGATTATTTGATGTATCGCAACTCTCTCAAGGCAGGAACGCTGATTCTGACGATTCTTCTGTGCTGTCTGATTTCACTCAATCTGATTGGAGACAACGGCCCTACCAAGTCGAGACCGTTAAAACTTTAAGCCAACGAGCCTTTACCGAAGAAGATGGACCAGCCTATGAATATGGCTGGGCTATGATTAAAACAAGCGCCTCGTTGGTACAGACTATCCGGATTTGTTTTGAATTAAAGTTGGTGGCAGCGACAGATTCTTCCGCACATGCTCAACTGTTGACTTGCACATGCGAACGAGAGGGCATTCAGCTCACGAATTCGTGCATCCACCGAGAGGAATATTAGTCGGATAGGAGGCCCATCCCATTATTATTATAAGACTTCCTCACGGCCTTTGGGTTTCCACTCTCGTGCCAACCGTTTTGCCGCATCTATTTGAGCAGGAGTCAGGACTTCCTCCAACATGGTCAAAGCTTGTATCGCGGGATCCATCCCCTGCTCCGCTGCCAGCAACGCCCATTTATATGATTGTACGTAATCTTTTTCTACACCTTCGCCTTTGAAATACATCAAGCCAAGATGATTTTGTCCCGCAGCGTTCCCCTGCTCTGCAGCTCGAAGAAACCAATGAAAGGCCTGTTGATAATCCTGAGGCACCCCTAATCCATATCGAAATACTAAACCGAGATTATTTTGTGCGGTAGGATAACCCTTATCTGCTGCGCGACGATACCATTCCTGAGCTTTTGCAAAGTCTTGTTCAACCCCTTGCCCCCAGCGATACATGAACCCCAGCATATTTTGAGCCTTCACATTCCCTTGATAGGCCAACGGCTCCCATTCTTTGAACGCGGTCTCAAAGTCCTCACGCAGATACGCATTTTCTGCGTCATCAAAATCAGCCCAGGTGGGAAACGCAAACAACAGAACGACCCCGACGAACGCAACAAAAACAGAAAGGATTTTACGTTTCATACTTTCCTCGGGTTAAGATCTATAGCCATTTCAATTTAGTTCCATTCCCACGGCTCACGGCATAAATCCGAATCTCTAATATCGAAATCCTAAACAAATTTAAATTGCCAAATGGAAAGTTTCGAATTTAGGATTTCTGGATTATTTCGGATTTCGGCATTCGGATTTCGAATTTTTTGGGAATCACTATACTCATGAATTCGGCAGCACATGCTAGGCCTCCAATGACGCCATATCAATCACGAACCGAAACCGAACATCACCTTTCATGATCCGTTCATACGCCTCATTGACTTGCTGGATTGGAATCACTTCCACATCAGATGGAATGTGATGCTCAGCACAGAAGTCGAGCATTTCTTGAGTTTCTTGAATCCCGCCGATGAGAGACCCTACCATGCGCCGCCTCTTGAGCACTAAATGAAAGACTAACACCGGCAAAGGATCACTCGGGGCACCCACTAGAATCATTGTCCCATCTCGCGTCAATAAATCCAAATACGCGTTGTAGTCGTGAGTCGCAGAAACCGTATCAATGATAAAATCATATTTCCCTGACTTCCCAGCCATCGCGCCTTCTTTTCCAGTGGCCACATAGTCGATGGCTCCCAATCGTTCCGCATCCGTTCGCTTGGTTTCAGAGCGGCTGAACACGGTGACATCCGCACCCAGAGCCTTTCCAATTTTGACAGCCATATGCCCAAGGCCACCCAACCCGACCACACCCAACCGATGTCCTTTCCCCACACCCCAGTGCTTCAGGGGCGAATACGTCGTAACTCCAGCACACAACAATGGTGCCGTTCCCTCCAGGGAAAGCGATGATGGTATGCGCAGCAGATAGTTTTCATCCACGACAATCTGCTTCGAGTAGCCACCATACGTAGGCGCACCCTCGTGATCGAGGCCGTTATAGGTCAGGATCATGCCAGCTTCACAATACTGTTCAAGACCATCCCGACAAGCCCCACAGGTTCGACAAGAATCAACGAAACACCCAACACCCACACCGTCATTCTCTTTCCACTTTTTGACATCAGCACCAACCTGTAAGACCGTCCCAACAATTTCATGTCCTGGCACCATGGGGAAAATGGATCCACCCCACTCATCACGGGCTTGGTGTATATCGGAATGGCAAATTCCACAATACCGTATTTGGATTAGAACATCATGTAATCCAACTGAACGACGGTTAAAACTGAATGGTTTCAGCGCAGCTCCGGCATTCATCGCAGCATAACCTTGAGTGTGTAACATTGGGACTCCCTTTAGTAGTATTTCAGACTGAATGTATTATACACGGATCTGAATTTCGTAAACCTTCATCATCATGACATATCCCTGGGAACCTCGTCGACATACACCTCGACAAGGATTTCCAATGATGCAATCAGACATCTTAGATAAATAAACGTGGAGCGAAACTAAAAACGTTAGGAAGGAAGGACATTGAAAACTTGAAGAACGTACGCAGCTGACGCCTGCCGTTGAATAGCAACTTATTCCACGGCAATTTTGGCAGGCAATACTTGTTCATTCGGTGGGAGGGGGCGAGTCCAAATAAAGCTCAACACGCTGATTCCCATCAAGGAGACGATGGTCTTTACCCCCGGGGCAACATTGACAAATACCAACGATGCCGAAAAAAACACAACGATGAGTACGGAAGATTTGATTTTGGCTGTCTTGCTAATGCTGCCGAATTGTTCCCAATCTTGAATGAGAGGGCCCATCCGAGGATGAGTGATGAGCCATTGATGTAATCGCTCTGAGCTTCGGCTAAAGCAATAGGCCGACAAAAGAATAAAAGGGGTTGTTGGCAGTAGTGGGAGAACGATACCAATGCATCCCACAATGAGGCTCACCCAGCCACTGATAAAAACGATAACTCTCAGTGGATATGACGCTATCATGACCACCCCCTTGGCATAAATAAATCCCTGACATTTTCGGACCTTCTTTACGTTTCGGTCGTCTAAGGCATTAGGTTAAGAACGGAAAGGCCAGAACGTTACTGACTTTCAAAAAACCAGCACGAACGGTACAGTAGACCCACTATGCGGCCTGACACATCACAGAGACATTCATCTGACGCTTGGGGTTATTTTTGTGCTTCGCGCGCGGACTATCTCACAGCCCTTGCGATTACAGTAGGCCAAGGAGTCACTCGCCAAGATACCAACCATCCGGCGTTTTGTGGGTGCATCGATTGGCATTCCTGTGTTCACGGGCTCTATGCGTTGCTCACCGTTTCCAGACTCACCGACGATCCACAATGGACCGAAATCGCAGAGTCACGATTTAATCCTGAGCAGCTCGAACAAGAACTGGCATCCATTCAACGAGAGGAAGTCAATCAGGAATTGCCGTATGGATTTTCGTGGTTTCTAAAACTGGCGCAAGAACGTGAGCGGTCGGGCAAGCAGGATTTACGGCCTTTGGCTATGGAATTAGCCCAGCGTTTGGAAAAATGGGTGTTTTCTCTTACCCCGGAAGAGATTGCCTATCACACTCAACATCGAGCGTATGGCAACCTTTCCTGGGCATTACTCAATCTTTGGGAATGGGTGAAATTTCGAAACGACATCGACCTAAGCAACAAACTAGTTAAATGGACCAAAGACCAATTGCTTCCTCTCGACCAAATTATTCCTCTTACGTTAGATGACATGACCAATGAATTTTTCCCGGCCTCACTTCATCGAGCACGAGCGCTCTCGGCTATATTGCCGAAGGAGGAAAGCAAGAAATGGCTAGAGGAATTTTTTATTGAAGGGTTTTTCCTCCAGCCCGTGGAGTATCCCTCATTTCCACATTCGGCAGGTCTGAACTTCAGTCGCAGCTGGGGATTCTGGGATCTCTACATTCAGACCGACGACGCAACCTATCGTGATCAGTACATCAATCATATTGTCACCCATATGGAATCACCCCAGTATTGGCGTGATGATTATAAAAAGTACGGCCATTGGGTCGCCCAATTTGGGATTTATGCGATCGCGTTGAGTTTTGACAATTCCTAGGTCCCGCCACCTAACAACATACGACTCAAAACGTGGTTTATTCATTTCCGCACCACGGCCCATTACCAATAATAGAGGAAGATTTTTTTGCTTGAGTGTAGTTGGAAGAAAAAGAAGAAACCTGCCGAAGAGGAGAAAAAGGAAGAGCCTGAATTTGCATTTTGTCATTTATTGAATGACGAGCAAATAAAGACCTCACCACTTGAAGGTTGGGATTCCATGCTTCTCATCATTTACTTTCTATAAAGGGCTCCAAATTTAAGCTATTAAGAAAACCCTAGAATTCCAGGGCAATCACAAATCCTGTTTCTACGCTCTCACCTGGTTGCAGGACCACCACCCCACAATTCCGATCGCCTCGATCAAACAAATTAAAACCATCGTTGGCATTGGATGCCGGCTCCAGCGCAAAAAAGTTTTTGCCCTTGGGTGAATAGAGAATCACATGCTCCATTCCTGGATCGGCTTGAATCCTCGCTTTGATGCCACTACCAGGCCAGTCAATCACGGCTTTCCGATTCCATCCAGAGAAACAGTGGTCGAGCTCTACATCAAGAGCCCGCTGCACATGAAAATCTTGGTCGGGTTGGATGGGAATCGCCGGCCCCGTGGGTAATGGAGTATCCCCTGGATACACACCACTCACCGTAAGTTGCAACTCTACTTCCCCGTTTGAGCCTGGCAAGCGCCGATTAAAATACGGATGGAAGCCACACCCTATAGGCATGGATTGTGTTCCAATATTGGTGACTTTGATATGACTGGAAAAGTTGAGGCCCTCCAAGGCATAAGTCATTTGAGCTGAAAACGGAAACGGAAAATTGACATCATTGAAGTCTTTAGAATGAAAGGCTAAGACGATTTTCTCATTGGTGTGTTCGAGTACCTTCCAGGCACGATCGCGAACATCCCCATGGATGGCATGTTTCTCAGCGTCTCGCAATTGATACTCGGTGCCTTCAAAGGAAAACCGCCCATCGCGGAGTCGATTGGAATAAGGAATGAGCACAAAGCTCGAGGCGTTGGATGATCTAGTCAGAGGTTCCTCGCCCGACCGCATGATCGGAATCCACTGACCACCACGGTTGATCGAACATTCCGTGATCGATCCCCCGATTTCCGGGACAAGCGTCACCCTAAGTTTTTCATTGTTCAGCTTCATTGTGGCTTTCCTTTCTCCGTGCAACAGATGACACTAGCACCCAATCACTCCTGGAACATATCAAGGCTTGGGGTCTCAAAGGCCGAACACCTTGCCACGAGGTTCCATCCAAACGAGATTCTAAAGTGATCTTTTAAAGTATGGTCTGAAAAAAGGGAAGAGCCATAGACCTCTCCGAACGATGAGGCCGAAGATCCTGGATGTCGAAACGAACAACTCTTAGGGCGATTTCATTCCACGATCTGCCTAGTTATGCGAAAGATTCCAATGAAAAACTGGGCCCGATAACGAATCCTGGGTTCAAATCAACAGTTTGTTTGAGCAGCACCCCAAAAACTGGGAGGATTTCACCTTTGATGAATACGAGGGGAATTGAGCCAAAGTGGTTTTTGAGGATTATTTTGTATTTCCCGCCCAGATTGGTTAGGTTTTGCTGATTTCTTACCGAAATAATAAGTAAGCGTAGTTGAATACAACTGTCTCACGGATGAGACATCAACCACCAATGGACAAGGAGCGCCATGGACATCAACACACGCTTGTACGTGCACACTCATCCTTTCACCACGGCGACCGGAGATCGTGACCCTGGGAGAAATTTGTATTTTGGTTCGCAGCGAAAACGAAAACCTCCAGAACCTGAGGATGAATCAAAAGGACATGAGTCCGGGACAGAAGAGTCGGAACATCACATTGATGTCATAGCCTAATTCGTTTCTTAGGGAACTCAGGAAGGAATCCTAGGAAGCGAAGTGACGTTTTGATGTTGGATCTTCCCTGCCCACTCACTGCGTCCCTTCATGCGTGGAACTACGGAGAGTAGAGTGAAGGACGACCGCAGTTTGACGATCAAGGATCGTGTAGAATATTGTCCGCTTTTTTGCAATCCCGGCAATCACGCGTGCATTGATTCCATCATCAAATACACAACAGTCGATTCACCAAGACACCGCCTTCTGAACTATGAGAAACGTTTTGGCCAATGCTACGGAACTTTCTGATCGCTCGCTATTTCCCATTTAACCACCAGAGGAACTTCTCGAACCATGGCCTATAAAAGTATTGGCGACTACGGCATCATCGGGGACCTTCACACGGTCGCATTAGTGGGGATGGATGGCTCCATCGATTGGTGTTGCCTCCCACACTTTGACTCCCCAAGCGTATTCGCGGCCATGCTGGACCATAAACAAGGTGGACATTTTAAAATTTCGCCTACTTATGAGGGCAATCAACGGCAAATGTATTTGCCTGAGACCAACATCTTACTCACCCGATTTTTCCAAGAAGACGGCGTCGGCGAAATTACCGACTTCATGCCTGTCGAATCCGATGCTCCAGGATATATTCCCAAACGCCATCAAATCATTCGCATGGTTGAGGTCACCAGAGGGCAAGTACGGTTCCACCTGGAATGTGCGCCATCATTTAATTATGGCCGCGATCCCCATACCGTCATCACTCGTGAGACCAACGTCATCTTCCGATCCCAAAATGCCGTTCTTGGTTTAGTCAGCCCCATTCCCATTGAAACACGAGAAGGAATGGCCTTCGCCGAATTTACACTCAGCGAAGGGCAAAGCCTTACCTTCTTCATCGAATACCTAGAAGCCAATGGTTCCGAGACCCTGTTAGCAACCCCAGAATCCGGAGAGCTGGCGTTTCGAAATACCTCAGCCTTTTGGCAACGTTGGCTTGCCCAATGCCAATATTCAGGACGTTGGCGAGAAACCGTTCACCGGTCCGCTCTCACACTCAAACTGCTGACCTACGCGCCCACGGGGGCCATTGTTGCGGCCCCAACCACCAGTCTGCCAGAAGCCATTGGCGGACCGCGCAATTGGGACTATCGCTATACCTGGATGCGTGACGCAGCCTTTACGGTGTATGGTCTACTGCGTCTCGGATTCACCACGGAAGCCGGGCGGTTCATGGATTGGCTCAATGCCCGATGTCATGATCTGAACCCTGATGGCTCACTACAATTAGTGTACGGGATTGATGGACGCCGAGATCTCCCGGAAGAAGAACTTCTGCATCTGGACGGCTACCTCTCATCGAAACCCGTCCGCATCGGGAATGCCGCGTCCCATCAATTGCAGTTGGACATGTATGGCACACTTATGGACGCGGTGTACCTTTACGACAAACACGGCACCTCCATTTCATTTGATCTCTGGATGAACCTTTGCCGCCTTCTCGATTATGTGTGTGAAAATTGGCAATTGCCCGATGAAGGCATTTGGGAAGTCCGGGGCGGACGCCGACACTTTGTCTATTCAAAAGTCATGTGTTGGGTGGCCTTAGACCGCGGCATTCGACTCGCCGATCAACGAGGGTTCCCAGGAAACAGAACCCGATGGATGCAAGAACGCGATCGCATATATATCGATGTGATGGAACATGGCTACAACGACGAACTGGGTGCATTTGTCCAACATTACGACACGGAAGCATTGGATGCCGCGAACCTCATCATGCCCTTGGTTTCCTTTGTCTCTCCCACAGATCCGAGAATGATTTCGACTCTCGATCGAACCCTCGAAAAGCTGACCATGGGAAGCTTGGTCTATCGCTATCGAGTGGGAGAAGCCGCTCCCGACGGGCTAGAGGGAGACGAAGGCACGTTCAGCATGTGTACCTTCTGGTTGGTCGAAGCCCTCACTCGTGCCGGTCGGTTGCAAGAAGCGAGACTGATTTTCGAAAAAATGTTGAGCTATGCGAACCATCTCCGGCTCTATGCCGAAGAAGTGTCTCATACCGGTGAACAATTGGGGAACTTCCCTCAGGCCTTTACGCATTTTGGGTTAATCAGCGCGGCCATCAATCTCGACACAGCCCTGAATTCCCGGCAAGGCACCTTTACCATGACTCGGCGAATACCATCCGCCCCGAAGACTCCGAAATTCTGATTGACTCGACGGTTTTCCCACTCTTCCCTCATTGTCACTTCATACTTTACCCTTAGGTCTTTTTGCGGTATGGTGATAGGATATATTTTTTACCTGCCATCATACCGATATAGAAGTGTCCTCTTTTATGCTCTGATTGCTGAAACACCTTGGGCTGTAGAGAGACTAAGTTTTCAAAGACCAATACTCAACCAGAACCTGGCATACGCCAATCTCGCACAGACCATTAACCTAATCCTAGACAAACAGACTTGACTCTAGGGGCGAAAGGGAGCGGTTATGGAAATTGGATTTATCGGACTTGGCAAAATGGGCATGAATATGGTGACCCGGCTTCGGCAGGATGATCACCGCGTGGTCGTCTTTGACCGCGCGCAAGAGGCCGTCAAACAAGCGGAAGGCACCGGGGCGGTCGGAGCCTCATCGCTTCAGGATCTCCTATCAATACTGGCGAAGCCTTGTGCCGTATGGGTGATGGTGCCCTCTGGGGCGCCGACTGAAGAAACCATTCAAACCCTGGCCGGCATGATGGCACCCGATGACGTCATCATCGATGGCGGCAATACTAAATTCCATGACGACGTCCGCCGTGCCAAAGAATTACAACCCAAAAAAATTCACTATGTGGATGCAGGTACCAGCGGAGGAATCTGGGGCCTACAAATTGGATATTGCCTGATGGTGGGCGGCGAAAAGGACATTGTGAATCGGCTGAGACCCATTTTCACGACTCTCGCCCCCAAAGATGGCTGGTCTCATGTTGGCGGTCACGGCGCAGGACATTACGTCAAGATGGTCCATAACGGCATTGAATACAGCATGATGCAAGGCTATGCCGAAGGCTTTGAGCTCATGTCAAAAAGCGAATACAACCTTGATCTCGCCAACATTGCCGACCTGTGGATGCACGGAAGCGTGGTACGATCATGGCTCTTAGAACTCGGAGCCAGTGCATTGAAAGACGATCCTAAACTGGAATCATTAAAAGGCTACGTGCAAGATTCCGGGGAAGGTCGGTGGATGCTCCAGGATGCCCTCGACAAGGATGTGCCGGTACCTACCTTGTCCACGGCGCTCTTCACTCGATTCCGATCGCGGCAGGAAGAATCGTTTTCAGAAAAAATGTTGGCGGCTCTCCGCAATGCGTTTGGCGGCCATAGTGTCAAACATTGATGAACTTCGAAACCAAGTGAGGATGATATGCCAATGGTAGTCGAGCAAGAAGAGCCCTCAAATATGCAGACCAACTCAAGCGCCACGGTAGAACCCTGTACCCTTGTAATCTTCGGTGGATCTGGAGATCTCACCCGGCGCAAGCTCCTGCCAGCTGTCTACAATCTGGTGCTCGATGGCTCGCTTCCTCCTAACTATACCGTCGTTGGCATTGGACGCAAAGAGTGGAGTGATGATGATTTCAGAAAGGTCGCACGCGAAGGCATTGAGAAATTTTCTCGGCAATCCCTCCAAGAAGACAAATGGGAAGAATTTGCTCGCCGTTTACATTATGTGTCCGGGGCCATTGAGGATCCCAAAATGTATCACGGGCTCCGCAACCGAATCGAGGAGATCGAAGCCCAGTTTGAATTGCCGGGACATCGCATTTTTTACCTTGCCATTCCCCCCACATCCTTTGCGCCTTCCAGTCAGGGCCTCTGTCAGGCGGGGCTCATCTATCCCCCTGAACTTCCAAATCGCGTCTCCCGAGTGATTGTCGAAAAACCCATTGGTCATGATTTGGAGTCAGCGAAAGCCATCAATGCCACCATTGGGGAA
>Ga0114931_10008254_pt1 | contig 12626 bp, 9 predicted proteins | sample 2SBtaG_FD_89579 | JGI IMG/M metagenome (GOLD analysis project Ga0114931, IMG submission 89579) | Deep subsurface microbial communities from Kolumbo volcano to uncover new lineages of life (NeLLi) - 2SBTROV14_V59a metaG | ecosystem: Environmental > Aquatic > Marine > Volcanic | place: Kolumbo...
CAGGTAAATATTGAAAAAGGGATGAATGCCAAAGAAGCTACTATTCAGGCAATGAAAGAAGTTACCGCACCTGTTATTGCAACTACACTTGTGCTCGTTGCAGTTTTTGTACCCGTCGCATCTATGGGTGGAATAACAGGAAGGTTGTATCAGCAGTTTGCAATTACAATTGCTGTCTCCGTTGTATTTTCATCTGTTAACGCATTAACACTAAGTCCTGCACTTTGTTCGGTGTTGTTACGTAAATCAGAACCTTATAAAGGAATTCTCGGTAAATTTTTCGGTTGGTTTAATAAAAAATTTGATAAATCGACTGAAACATATATGAAGTTTACAAACGTTGTAACAAGGAAAATAAAACGAGGTGTAATTTTCATTGTTATACTTTTAGTTGCAACCGTTTTTGTTGGGAAGTTTCTTCCCGGCGGATTTATTCCTTCTGAAGATATGGGTTACCTGTATGTGAATATTCAATTGCCCCCCGCCGCTTCTCTTCAGCGTACGGATGTGGTTACTAAAAAAGTTGAACATATAATTTCCCAACATAAGGAAGTGGAATATGTAACTGCCGCAACAGGTTTTAGTATGATTTCGGGAAGCATGTCATCTAACGCAGCATTTGTGTTTATATCGCTTAAAGATTGGGGTGAGCGCGACTTAACAGCAGAAGAATTTGTTAATGTACTGAACAAAAAGTTTTATGTTAAAATAAATGAAGCCCAGGTTTTTGCCTTCGGTCCGCCTGCAATTCCAGGTCTCGGCAACGGTTCCGGATTTACATTAATGCTTCAGGATAAAAGCGGAAACCCGCCGCAGTATCTTGCAGATAATACGCAAAAATTTATCAAAGCAGCATCAAAACGCCCGGAAATCGGAAGTATATTTACAACTTTTCAGGCGAATGTTCCGCAAAAATTTCTCGATATAAAACGTGATAAGGTTCTTAAAGCCGGAATTTCATTAAATGATATGTATCAAACAATCGGTGCTTTTTTAGGAGGAGCTTATATAAACGATTTCAACCGCTTTGGTCGCCTCTATAAAGCTTATATTCAAGCTGAACCTGAATATAGAATTAATCAAAAACAGTTGGATTTGTTTTTCATTAAAAACAAAGATGGTAAGTCAGTACCGCTTTCTGCATTTGTAGATGTAAAAAATATTGCCGGCCCCGATTTTACAAACAGGTTCAACCTTTACCGCTCTGTTGAACTTACCGGCGGTCCGGCTGAAGGATATACCTCGGCGGAAGCTCTTGATGCTTTAGAAGAAGTAGCTGCAGAAGTGTTACCGGATAATATGAGCTACGCATGGAGCAATATGTCTTATCAGGAAAAGGAAGCAAGTGGTTCGGGTTCAATTGTATTTGTTTTTGCATTAATATTTGTTTTTCTTATTCTTGCTGCTCAATATGAAAGCTGGTCTCTTCCCCTTAGTATTTTGCTTGGAACACCATTTGCAATTTTCGGCGCGATGGCTATTCTTTTGCTTGCCCGCTTTTTCAGCATCAGCTATGAAAATAATGTCTTCGCTCAAATTTCACTTGTGATGCTTATTGCTATGGCTGCCAAAAATGCAATACTTATTGTTGAATTTGCTAATATGGAATTTGAGAAAGGGCTTACTTTGTTTGATGCAGCAATTAAAGCAGCACGATTAAGATTCAGACCTATTTTGATGACGGCATTTTCATTTATACTTGGTGTTCTTCCCCTGGTTGTTGCATCCGGTGCCGGTGCCGAGGCAAGAAAGGTAATGGGAATGGCTCTTCTCGGCGGAATGTCGCTTGCAACTTTGCTTGGTGTATTCTTCTACCCGATGCTTTTTGTTGGCGTTGGTAAGCTATTTAAATACGAGCAGAAACGTGATTCCTTAAAATCCACAGATGCTGAAGAAGTAAATAATGAAAAATAAAATGAAGAAAATATTTTTATTATTGATTGGTTTCAGTTCAACTATTTTAATTATTTCAAGTTGTGCAGTTGGACCGGATTTCCAGAAACCACAAGTGGATATTCCTGCCCAGTTTATGTACGATAGTTTGAAAATAGATTCAGTTGCAACCTTAAAATGGTGGGACCTTTTTAGTGACCCTATACTCGATTCATTAGTTACTACTGCGTTAAAAGAGAATAAAAACTTATTAATTGCCGTTAGCCGGATTGAAGAAGCACGCGCAAATTTAGGATTTACCGGCGCCGATCAATACCCGAAACTTGATATAAAAGGCGATGCTGTACGAGGAAATCTCAACAGCAAGCAATTAGGATTTGATGAAACAAATAACAGCTTTTTTATTGGGCCCGTTCTGAGCTGGGAGCTTGATTTTTGGGGGAAATTCCGCCGGGCTACAGAATCTGCACGTGCACAGCTTCTTGCTTCTGAATCATCTTTGCGTACAGTTCAGATAAGTCTGATAACAGAAGTTGTGAGCATCTACTTCCAGCTTTTGGATTACAGGGAACGATTAAATATTGCGAAAAATACGCTTGCTACAAGAGATAAAAGTTTAAATATTATTAAACAGCGTTACGAAAAAGGAATTATTCCCGAGATTGATGTCAATCAATCGGAAATTCAACGTGAGATAGCTGCTGCATCGATTCCGCAATTTGAAAGGCTTGTTGCGCAAACTGAAAATGCGTTGAGTATTCTGCTCGGGAAAAATCCAACGAGATTTGAAAAAGTAAATCCCTTACACGAACAGGTTATCCCCCCGGATATTCCGCCCGGTTTACCATCAGATTTATTGGCAAGAAGACCCGATGTACAGGAAGCAGAATTTTTATTAATGTCGCAGAATGCAAAGATTGGTGTTGCCGTTGCACAAAGGTTTCCATCTATTAGTCTTACAGGAATTTTTGGATTGGCAAGCAATGATTTATCAACCTTAACGGATAACGGTTCTGCATGGTCGCTCAGCGGCGGATTGCTTGGTCCGATATTCAACTTCAATAAAAATATAGCGCGTGTGGAAATTGAAGAAGCACGAACAAAACAAGCTCTTTACAATTACGAAAACACCGTCCTTACCGCCTTCAAAGATGTTGAAGATGCACTTATCGAAGTTGAAACTTATAAGAAACAACTTGCTTCGGCAGAACGGCAATTTAAAGCCGCAAAAAATGCCGAGTTCCTTTCACAGCAAAGGTACGACCAGGGAGTTACAAGTTATCTCGAAGTTTTGGAATCTCAGCGATCAGCTTTTGATGCCGAGTTACAGCTTTCGGTAGTAAAGAAAGATTATTTGAATGCTTACGTAAAACTTTATAAAGCCCTCGGCGGCGGTTGGATATCAACAAAGGAAATGGAACAATCTAAAAAAGAAATTACCGAATAAATAAAAGCAGATATATAAATCTGCTCAATATTATTATTATTAATCCCCGTTTAAAGTAATCGGGGATTTTTTATTTGTTTTGAGTAACTTTAGAATCATATATTGATTTTTTAGTTTTATGAAGCAAATTAAACATCTATTTCTCACAATAATTGTAATTCTTTATCTTTTAACAAATTCCCTCTATTCACAGCAGGAAGAAAAACCCGATACACTTGGTATAGGCGGTTTCAACTGGTTTGCGTATCCTTTTATCTTTTATACGCCCGAAACGAGTCTTGCTTTCGGTGCAGGGGGAGTTGTTTCATTTAAATTTTCAAATCAGTCAAAACTAAAACCTTCAAGTGTAACTGCTTCCGGTTATTATTCAATAAATAATCAATATGATATAACGATAACACCGGAAGTATATTTTGATAATGACAGGTTCAAGATTTGGTTCAAATTCAACTATGGTAGAATATTCGACAGATTTTATGGTGTAGGGAACAGTACACCGGATTTGGGAAACAATAAATATTTTCAGAAAAATTTTATATTCAATCTTAAAATTTTAACTGAAGTTTTTCAGAAAAACGTAAAGCTCGGCGCTATATATGAATATCGTTATATGGATGTTGCTGATAAATTAGGCAACCCGTTTTTGGTTTCAGGTGGAATTCCGGGAAGTGAAGGTGGAATAACTTCCGGTCTTGGTATAGTTGCAACATTCGATTCACGCGATAATATTTTTTATCCGCATTCCGGCAGCTACTATGAATTCAATATAACTTCGTTTCAAAAAAGTTTGGGAAGTGATTTTAATTATAACAAATACATAATCGATTTAAGACAATTCATTGAGCTGGCGGAGAGCCATATTTTAGCTTTACAAAGCTATTTTATGATTGAAACCGCTGCCCCGCCATTCTACGATCTGGCATTGCTTGGCGGCGATAAGTTAATGCGCGGCTACATCAAAGGAAGATACCGTGATAGAAACTACTATGTTTTACAAGCCGAGTACAGAATACCGCTAATATGGCGATTCAGGATTGTCTTCTTCGGTGGTGTTGGCGATGTTGCCCCGGCAATTTCGAAATTTGAAATCAAAACGATTAAAGCATCTTATGGTGCAGGTATAAGGTTTCGTCTTGATGAGTTACAAAAATTAGATTTACGGCTTGATGTAGGATTTGGAAAAGCTACGCATGGGTTTTATTTCAGTATTAATCAGGCGTTCTGATTCTCCTCGCAAATTAATGCAATTTAAAGTAACAAAATAGAAAGCAGCCCACGCTTTCAGAAGTTGTATGAAAATAAAGAATAGAAAGCAGTGCGCAGTTTTGGCTAAAGCCTTTAATTTTTTTTGTCCCTTTTTTGTACCCCGACTTAAAAGTCGGAGCAATTATATCTTTATAAGATCGAAAGTATGTATAGTCGCTAATAAAATTTCGAACAGAAAAAAACAAAATCAGAACTTTTAATATTATCAATTGCCCCGTCCTTCAGGGCGGGGATTGATTGACAAACAAAAAACAAAATTGGCTTCAGCCCAAATGTACCGACGCAAGCGGGTAGGCTTGCTCTTGCGGACGATATCATACAATATTTAACTAGTCTTTTCACTATCTTCTTACCCAATGCTGGCGGTAGCAGACTGCAGCATCTTTGTTTATGCAACAAATCATATTTATTTTAATATTAATCAAGTAATTAATTATTAATCTTTCCATTTAATGTAATGAAATTTCATTTTAAAAATTCTTCATTTCTTTTTTCATTTCTTTTCGTAATCAGTTTAATCTTTGCAGGTTGTTCCGGAAACACAAATAAAAACGAAGCAAAGTTTGTCGGCTATGCTGCTTGCATTAGCTGTCATCAACAGGAAACAAACCTGTGGAAAAATTCCGACCACGATATGGCGATGAGAATTGCAAACCAAAACACCGTTAAGGGAGATTTCGACAATAAAACCTTTACTCACTTCGGAGTCACTTCAAAATTCTATAAACGTAACGGTAAATATTATGTTTATACCGAAGGTGAAAAAGGTGTTATGCAGGAGTTCGAAATAAAATATACTTTCGGCATTAGACCGCTTCAGCAGTACCTGATTGAATTTCCCGGCGGCAAACTGCAAACTCTGCCGCTTTGTTGGGACACCCGTCCAAAAGAAGAAGGCGGGCAAAGATGGTTCCATATTTATGACAAGGAAAAAATTACTCCCAACGATCAGCTTTACTGGACAGGAGTAAACCAAAACTGGAACTACATGTGTGCCGAGTGCCACTCAACAAATCTGAAAAAGAATTACGATCCTGTTTCTATGGAATATCACACAACGTGGAAGGATATAGACGTTGCCTGCGAGGCTTGTCATGGTCCCGGCTCCGAACATATTAAATGGGGCAGGGAGGTTGAAGCCGGCAAACATGATAAAAATGAAAAAAATAATGGTTTGGTTATATCATTCAAAGATTTTAATAAAGGGAAATGGATATTAGAATCTGATTCATTAATTGCATACAGAACTGCTCCTGTTGGTAACGATAATCTGATTGAATCGTGCGCTCGTTGTCACTCTCTAAGAACAACTCTCAGCGAAGATTATCATTACGGCGATATACTGCTTCAATCTCACAGATTAATATTGTTGGAAAATTTAATTTATTATCCCGACGGACAAATATTGGGTGAAGATTATGTTTACGGTTCCTTTATTCAGAGCAAAATGTATCAGGCGGGTGTAAGATGCAGGGATTGCCACGACGTGCACAGTTTGAATGTTTTTACGAAAAGCAATGACCTTTGTTTGAAATGTCATCAAAAGAAATATTACGATTCTCCCAAACATCATTTTCATAAGATGGATTCGAAAGGTTCTTTATGTGTTGAATGCCATATGACCCAAACAAATTATATGGTGATTGATGCGAGGAGGGATCACAGTTTTCAAATTCCGCGACCTGACCTTTCTGAAAAATTAAATTCACCCAATGCCTGTAATAAATGTCACAAAGATAAAACTGTTAAATGGGCTGCCGATGCTTTCGTTAAATGGTACGGCGAAAAAAACGATTTGACTTACGGCGAAATAATTTTTGAAGGAAGAAGAGGTAATCCTGATTATGAGCAATCATTAATAAAATACATTGAAAATAAAGCTAATCCTGCAATACGAAGAGCAACAGCGGTTACAGTTCTAAGAAATTATTACAGCAACCGCTCAAGAAATGAAATACAAATTTCGTTAAATGATAAAGAACCATTGGTACGTATGGCTGGGTTGTCGGTTATTGATGTGTTTGAACCGGTGCAAATTGTAAAATTAGCTTTACCGCTATTAAGCGATTCCGTTCGTGCCGTAAGATTTGAAGCAATGCGCAAACTTGTTACAGTTCAGCCGTCTTATTTATCGACAAAACAAATTGAAACAATAAAAAAAGAGATGGATGAGTTTGATGAAACTCAAAGGATTAATGCCGACAGACCGGAAACTCATTTGATGTGGGGATTGATAAATTCGGTTAAAGGTAATTTCGAAAAAGCGGAGTCAGCGTACAACCTGGCGATAAAGTTAGATTCTTCTTATGTGCTTGCATATATAAACCTTGCAGATTTGTACCGCTCGAAAGGAGAAGATGATAAAGGGGAACGGATATTAAAAAAAGCGTTAAAGATTGCTTACAGCCCGAATCGCATTTATTATGCATTGGGACTTTTATACTCGCGGCAAAAAAGATATGATGATGCACTAAAGGTGTTAAAGCAAGGTTTTGAAAACGACCCGGCAGACAATGAACTTGCATACATTTACGCAATAGCTCTGAACTCGAACGGAATGTCGAAGGAATCGTTAGAAGTACTTGAGCAAACATATAAACTGTATCCGTATGATCCACAATTGCTTATTGCACTTGCTACCATCAACAGGGATTTGGGCAATTATAAAACGGCTCTTAAATATACTAAAGAGTTGATTAAAGTTATGCCGGATAACCAATCTGCAAAACAGTTGAGAAATCAACTTAATGAGATGCGCGATTAGACATATAAATCACATCTGTCCAAAATAAAATAAAAAAAGAAGGTCTCTTATCTGCAAGAATAACTTGCAGAGATTAAATTTGTTATAGAAAAAGAGACAAATTTTATGGGACCAAAATGAAAATAACATTTTTAAGACAAAGATTGGAACAGCTAAACAGAAATGCTTTTAATCAAGCCACTGCTGTCCCGGATATTTTATTAATTGAATAAATATTTATGATTTTACGGTTAGTCTAATTTTTTAACAAATTTGACAAACTCAACCCCCAGACACCTTCTCCTGGCAAGTCAAAGATCCCGCTTGCGGTGAGAAGGAGAAATTGAAGGGGGATGAGTTTCTCTTACAGGGCTATAACAATTTTTGCTCGAAATCATTTTTCATTCTTCTTTTGTATGTTTTTCAATGATTTATTTTGGACAGATGTGGATTTTGTTTTAAATTAAGAAAAAGTTATTTTTTAAACTACTTCTGTTTATTCCTCCCTATCCACCCATTTAACGGAAGTTCAAATCCTTTTTTATTAAAAAGTACTTTACAATTTTTAATGAAAAACTATATAATTAATAATCTATTAATCATTACAGGAGATTCATAATGAATCATAATTCTCATGCAAAATCGCTTGCCGGAATAATTGCACTATTTCTATTTGCAACAGTAAGCATATTTGCACAGGATAAGCCAAACATCCTTTTCATCTGGGGTGATGATATTGGTCAATCTAACATAAGTGCTTACACTATGGGTCTGGTTGGCTACCGCACACCAAACATTGACCGGATAGCAAAAGACGGTATGATATTTACCGATTATTACGCTGAGCAAAGCTGTACTGCCGGTCGTGCTTCTTTTATACTCGGGCAAAGTGTTTTTCGTACCGGCTTAAGCAAAGTAGGAATGCCGGGTGCGAAAGAAGGTATTTCGGAAGAAGATCCTACTATTGCCGAATTGCTTAAACCTTATGGATATGCCACGGGACAGTTTGGTAAAAATCATCTGGGCGACAGGGATGAACATTTGCCTACCAATCATGGCTTTGATGAATTCTTTGGTAATCTTTATCATCTTAATGCTGAAGAAGAACCGGAATTGTTGGATTACCCGAAAAATCCTGAATTCAGGAAAAAATTTGGGCCCAGGGGGGTTATTCACTCCTTTGCAGACGGACGGATTGAAGATACCGGACCGCTAACAAAGAAGAGAATGGAAACAATTGATGAAGAAACTATTGCTGCTGCCAAAGATTTTATTAAAAGAACAGTAAAAGAAGGCAAACCATTCTTCGTTTGGTGGAACGGTACAAGAATGCACCTTCGCACTCACGTGAAAAAAGAGCATCGTGGAATTTCGGGGCAGGATGAATATGCCGACGGCATGGTGGAACACGATATGCATGTTGGTGAGTTACTTGATTTATTAGATGAACTTGGTATAACAGAAAACACAATTGTAATGTACGGTACCGATAACGGACCACATAAAAACTCCTGGCCTGATGCCGGGATAAACCCTTTCCGTGGTGAAAAAAATACCAACTGGGAAGGCGGCTGGAGAGTTCCTGCCATGGTTAAATGGCCCGGGCATATTAAAGCAGGGTCTGTTTCCAATGAAATTATGTCCGGTATGGATTGGATGCCGACACTGTTAGCCGCAGTTGGGAACCCAAATATTAAGGAAGAATTATTGAAAGGAAAAACGGTTGGAGATAAAACATTCAAAGTTCATCTGGATGGCTATAATTTTCTTCCTTATTTAACCGGCAACGTAGATAAAGGACCCCGCCATGAGATATTTTATTTTTCTGATGAGGAGACTTAACCGCTCTACGATATGATGACTGGAAACTCATCTTTATGGAACAACGAGCCAAAGGGACAATGAAAGTCTGGGCAAATCCATTTACTCCTTTGCGTGTACCATTAATTTTGAATTTACGTAGAGACCCTTATGAAAATGCAACGATAACATCCAACACTTATTATGATTGGCAGTTGGATCATGTTTTTCTGCTTGTTCCTGCACAGGCATATGTTGCTAAATTTCTGGCAACATTTAAGGAATTTCCACCCCGGATGAAAGCTGCCAGTTTTAGTCTTGATAAGGTAATGGAGCAGCTTCAAACTCCCGGTGGTGCTCAATAAATTAAAGTTAAGAGTTAAAGAATGTTAATTGTGCCGCTTTTTTGCGGCACTTTTATTTTTAATAAGAATTCAGAAAAATTATAAAACTTACCTTTGGTTATTATTCTTTGTTCTGTTAATTTTCTCCTGCGAAGAACAGGTAACTGATAACAATTTTTGCTCGAAATCATTTTTCATTCTTCTTTTGTATGTTTTATAATGATTTATTTTGGACAGATGTGGATTTTGTTTTAAAGTAATAAAATAGTTAAATTTTAATACTGCTTCTGTTTATACTTCCCTATCCACCCATTTAACGGAAGTTCAAATCCTTTTTTATCAAAAAGTACTTTACAATTTTTAATGAAAAACTATATAAATAATAATCTATTAAACATTATAGGAGGTTCATAATGAATCATAATTCTCTTGCAAAATCGCTTGCCGGAATAATTACACTATTTCTATTTGCAGCAGTAAGCATATTTGCACAGGATAAGCCAAACATCCTTGTAATCTGGGGTGATGATATTGGTTATTCTAACATAAGTATCAACAGCCAAGGTATGATGGGGTACAAAACTCCAAATATAGACCGCATCGGTCATGAAGGTGCTGTTTTTACAGATTGGTATGCCCAACAATCTTGTACTGCTGGACGTGCCGCATTTATTTTAGGTCAACATCCATTTAGAACCGGATTATTGACTATTGGAATGCCAGGTGCCAAGCAAGGTATTCAAGATAATCAACCTACAATTGCTGAGCTATTAAAACCACTAGGTTATACTTCAGGGCAGTTTGGTAAAAATCACTTAGGCGATAGGGATGAACATTTACCTACCAATCATGGCTTTGATGAGTTCTATGGAAATCTTTATCACTTAAATGCTGAAGAGGAACCAGAAACCTATTATTATCCAAAAGATCCTGAGTTCCACAAAAAATTTGGACCAAGAGGAGTTATCCATTCTTATGCCGATGGAAAAATTGAAGACACTGGTCCCTTGACGAGAAAAAGAATGGAAACTGCGGATGACGAATTTACTGATGCAGCCTTAAAATTTATAGAAAAAGCTCATAAAGAGGGAAAACCATTTTTTGTATGGTTAAGTGCTACAAGAATGCATGTTTGGACTCACTTAAAGAAGGAGAGTGAAGGTGTTACTGGTATTGGACTTTACCCGGATGGAATGGTTGAGCACGACAAAAATGTGGGAAAAGTATTAGCAAAGTTGGAAGAACTAGGTGTTTATGATAATACAATAATTATGTATTCTACTGATAATGGTGCTGAAAAATTTACATGGCCTGATGGTGGAACTACTCCATTTTCCGGAGAAAAGGGAACAACCTGGGAAGGTGGTTTCCGTGTGCCATGTGTTATTAAATGGAATGGTGTAATTAAACCCGGAACTATTGATAACAATATTTACTCGCATGAAGATATGTTACCTACTTTATTAGCTGCTGCAGGGGTTCCGGATATTAAGGAAAAATTATTAAAAGGTTATCAAGCTGGCGATAAAAATTTTAAAGTTCATTTAGATGGATATAATATGATGGACTTTTGGAAAGGTAAAGTGAAAGAAGCGCCAAGAAACGAAATATTTTATTTTGATGCTGGTGGAAACTTAAACGCATTAAGATATAAAAATTGGAAATTACACTTTACAATAATGGAAGGTGCAATAAATGAAGCTTATAGAAAAACTCCTTCATGGCCAATTTTAATTAACCTACGAGCTGATCCTTATGAAGTATCTTATAAATCAGCAATGTATATTCGTTGGTTTGCAGACAATATGTGGACATTTGTTCCTGCTCAAGCATATGTCGGAAAATTTTTAGAAACTTTCAAAGAATTTCCACCTGTAGCAGGCGGTTCTCTAGGTGTCGATAAAGTATTGCAATCGTTGCAGACTACACCTCAAAATTAGATTATATTTCTTTTCAGATGCCGCTGTTAAGCGGCATTTTTATTTGTAATAAGAATTCAGAAAAATTAATATGAAAAATTATAAAACTTATTTTTGGTTATTACTTTCTGTTCTGTTGATTTTCTCCTGCAAAGAACAGGTAACTGATAACTCTGATCATCTGCCATCCTGGAATGACAGCAGCGCTAAACAATCGATAATAAATTTTGTAAAAGATGTTACAAACGAAGATAGTCCCACTTACGTAAGTCCAGATGACAGGATAGCCGTTTTCGATAACGACGGAACTCTCTGGAGCGAAAAACCTTTTTATTTTCAACTGTTTTTTGCCATCGATCGGGTAAAAGAACTTGCGCCCAAACATCCCGATTGGAAAACAACTCAGCCCTTTAAAGCCGTTTTAGAAAATGATATGGAAACACTTTTCTCGTTTGGTGAACACGGATTGTTAGAATTAGTTATGGCAACACACGCAGGAATGACTACCGATGAATTCGCACAAATTGTAAAGAACTGGATTGCAAAAGCAAAACACCCGCGCTTCAATCGTCCGTTTACCGATTTAGTTTATCAGCCAATGCTTGAACTGTTGGGTTACTTAAGAGCAAACGGTTTCAAAACATTTATCGTTTCCGGCGGCGGAATTGAGTTCATGCGTCCCTGGGTTGAAGAAGTTTACGGTGTGCCACCCGAGCAGGTAATTGGCAGCAGCATTAAAACCAAATTTGAGATGCGCGATGGTAAACCTGTTTTGGTCCGATTACCTGAAATAGATTTTATTGATGACAAAGAGGGCAAACCGGTCGGTATAAATAAATTTATCGGCAGGAAACCAATTGCAGCATTCGGGAATTCGGACGGTGATTTGCAGATGCTTCAGTGGACTGCAGGCGGCGAAGGTAATCGCTTAATGGTTTACATCCATCATACCGATGCCGAAAGAGAATGGGCTTACGACCGTAAATCTTCTGTTGGAAGATTGAATAAAGGTCTGGATGAAGCTAATCAAAAAGGTTGGACTGTTGTTGATATGAAAAAAGATTGGAAAGTTATTTATTCCTGGTCTGAATAATTAATTTAATGCGGAAAAAATTTTTATACTGAATAAATCATCGTCAAATAATAGAGATTCATATGAAAAAGAATGTGCTAATCATAAGCATTATAATATTTTTGCCTTTCAAATTTTTTGC
>Ga0114931_10008255_pt1 | contig 12625 bp, 9 predicted proteins | sample 2SBtaG_FD_89579 | JGI IMG/M metagenome (GOLD analysis project Ga0114931, IMG submission 89579) | Deep subsurface microbial communities from Kolumbo volcano to uncover new lineages of life (NeLLi) - 2SBTROV14_V59a metaG | ecosystem: Environmental > Aquatic > Marine > Volcanic | place: Kolumbo...
CGCCCTCGAGAAGGACGAACTGGACTTTGCCCCACCGGGCGAGGAACCGCAGGACCCGTGGGTCGCTTCATCCCGGGCCGAACTGATCGAGACGCTGGACCGCAACGCGGCGAGTGCCACCGAGGTGGTGGGGAAGACGGACGACGCGGAGTACGGCAAACCGTGGACCCTCAAGTCGGGAGGCGAGGCGCTGTTCACCATGCCCAAGGGGATGACCCTGCGCCGGTTCGTGTTGAGTCACCTGGTGCATCACCGGGCCCAGCTCGGTGTCTACCTCCGGCTGCTGGACATCCCGGTTCCGTCGACGTTCGGGCCGTCCGCCGACGAACAGTCGTTCTGATCGCGAGGTCACCGGCCGTCGACGGGGCGGGGCGGTGACCTCCGGTTTCTACGCCGGCGTATCGGCCGGACGGCGCGGGCCCTCGGTGAGCAGTCGTTCGGCAAAGTCCGAGCGCTCCTCCAGCTCCGCCACGCGCTCTTCAAGCTCATCGATGCGACGCAGGTGTTCCCCGATCTCCCCGCCGGCCGTCCGGTTGACCCAGATCGTGAAGGCCTTGAGCCCCATGCCCGCGGCGATCAGGGCCGTGGTGAGGGAAAGTGCCACGACCGTAATCATTTCCATATCCATGACGACTACCGTCCCTTGAGTTTGCGATCGAAGAAGTCCGCGGCGGCGTGATAGGCCGCGAGCCAGCTCGCCTGGCGCAGGAACCCGTGCACCTCATCGGGAAAGACGAGCTGTTCGACCTCCACCCCCCGCTCCCGTAACGCCTCCATGAGGGTGACCGATTCGCTGAACGGGACATTGCGATCGTCGTCCCCGTGGATCAGCAGGACCGGGGAGCGCCAGGTGTCGACCGAGGCCATCGGGGACGACTCGTAGGCCAGGCGGGACCACGCCGCCCGCGCCTCGGCGTTGTAGGACGGGACGAAGTTCCGCACGACGACGTTCCAGTCGTGCACCCCGTGGAAGTCGACCCCGGCGGCGAAGAGATCCGACGCGCGGGCCAGCCCCAGCGCGGTGAGGTAGCCGCCGTACGACCCGCCCCAGAGGCCGATTCGATGGGGATCCACGTCGTCCCGACTGCGGAGATAGAGTCCGGCACCGAGCACGTCGTTGAACTCCGACGCGCCGCGGGCCCCGTAGTCGATCGCCTCCCGGAAGTTGAGCCCGTAGCCGATCCCGCTCCGGTAGTTGACGGCCAGCACCACGTAGCCACGGCTCGCCAGGTACTGGTTCATGGCGTAGGCGTTGTGGTAGTAGCCTATATAATGAAAGCCCAGGAGCATCTGGCGCCGGGACCCGCCGTGGAAGAAGATCAGGGCCGGGCGCCGCTCGCCGGGTTTCAGGTCTCGCGGGCGGAAGAGCTGCCCGTGGATCTCGAGCCCGTCGGCACCGGCAAAGATCACGGCTTCCGGGGTGACGAGCCGCTCGCCCGGGAAGTCGGCGGGGATGGCCGAGGGATCGAGCGCGCGGGACTCCCGGCGCGCCCACCGGCGGGCGTGGGCCGGCACGGTGGGCCCGGACGACAGGTAGGCGATGCCGCCATCGCCGGTCACGACCGGCGCCCACTCGATCCCCTCCCCGCTGGTGATCTGCCGGGCCGGTCCCTTCCGGACCTCGACCCGCCAGAGGTGACGCCGATCGATGTCTCCCTGGTTGGAGGAGAAGACCACCTCGCGTCCGTCTGCGGTCAGCGAGACGTGCTCCACCTCGAACGCGCCGGGGGTCAGCGCCTGGAGGTCGAGATCGTCGCCGGAGGCGGCGATGCTGTACAGGTTCTTCCAGCCGGTCTTCTCCCAGGGGAACACGAGCCGGTTCTCCCCGGCCCAGAAGATCCCGTTGTCGGCCACCACACCCTGGAACACGCTCCCCGGTCCGGGGTCGGCGGTCCAGCGAACGTGACCGTGACCGGTGGTCACATCGGCCACCAGGATCGACCACGGGTGGCCTTCCCGCCGTGGCTCGAACGGGAGTGCGCGCCGCACGTTGGGGGTGCGGGTGAAGGCAACGTGCTCTCCGTCGGGCGCCCAGGCGGGATTCGCGTCGCGATCCACCGAGGGCATCATCCAGGTGACACGTTCGGTGGCGAGGTCAAACACGCCGACGAAGCTGTGGTCGCCCCGCCGGCTCACGAACGCGAGCCGGGCACCGTCCGGTGACCAGCGGAGCGAGCCCGGTGCTCCCCGCATGGTGAACAGCTTTGCCGGTTCGCCGCCGTCGAGGGAGACAGACCAGATCTGTCCCTTTCGAATGAACGCCACGCGATTCCCGGACGGCGACACGGCGGGCGCCGAGCCCTCGGCCAGCCGCACCGGGTCGCCTCCACCGACCGGCACTTTCCAGATGGCCCGGCTCGGCCACCGGGCGTTGCTGGCGGGATTGGGAATCACTCCCTGCCGGTTGGGCGCGCCGCCGCGCACGTAGATCACGCTCCGGCCGTCCGGGGCGAACGCCAGGCCGGCGATCTCCTGCCCGTCGTCGGCGTCGTAGTTCGTGACCCGCCGTCCCTCGTAGTCGGGCGCGCCGGCCACCAGGACGTTCCGGACACCGGCCGCGTCCTGGACCCACGCCACCAGGTGGAGGCCCGGATCGGACACCAGTCCGGACGGGAACGCGGCACCCATCACCTGTTCGAGCGAAAAGGCCTGACCGACCGCGGGCGCCGGGCTCTGCACGCCCAAGGCCAGCGCGAGCACCAATACACGTCTCATGAGTCTGCCTCGATTGAAGGTCTCATCCCCGACCGGAGGGTCACTGGAACCGGGGCCGATCGAGGATCACCCGGCCGTTGCTGACGACCATGAGCAGGTCCTGCACGGCGCCGATGTCCTCGAGGGGATTCTGTTCCATGACAATGAAATCGGCATCGTACCCGACCGCCAGCCGACCGGCGTGATCGTCGACTCCCACCAGCTTCGCGCCCACCGTCGTGGCGGCCGCAATGGCCTCGGCCGGGGTCATGCCGATCCCCACGAGTTCCTGCAGCTCGTGGCCGATGCGGAGCACGCTGTTCGGTCCATAGCCGGTGTCGGTGCCGGTGGCGATCGGGATGCCCAGTTCGTGCGCCCGTCGGGCCGTGGCCCGGATGCGGGGCAGCATGTGGCGGCCCCGGACCTGGAGCACCGGGCTGTCGTAGTCGCCGCCCGGCTGGGTCAGGTCGACCACCACCGCCAGGGTCGGCACCAGCCAGGTCCCGTGTTCCACCATGGCCCGGAGCGTTTCCTCAGAGAGGTAAGTCCCGTGTTCGATGCTCCGCACGCCGGCGAGGACGGCCGCGCGGGCTCCGCCGTCGCCGTGGGCGTGCGCCGCCACCGGGATTCCGGCCCGAGTGGCCTCCTCGACGATGGCGCGGAGTTCGGCCTCGGAGTACAGGGGTTGGCGGGGATCGGTCTCCGGCAGACCCGCGCGTTCGGTCGCGTTGGTCTTGATGACGTTCACCCCGTGCGAGACCATGGCGCGGACCACCCGGCGCACCGCCTCCTCGCCGTGGATACCGGGGTCGAGGAGATCTCCCAGCTCGGGATGATCGATGAAGAGCCCCTGAGCGGCCCGCGGTCGCACGTGGTATCCGGCGGCTACGATCTCGGGCGACTCGATCCGGCCGGTCGCGGCCAGCTCCCGGAGTCCCACGTCCGCAAAGAACGACGTGCCCATGCTGCGCGCCGTGGTCACCCCCGACCGGAGGGCGCGGCGCGCGGCGCCGAAGGTGCCGATGTGCACGTGGGCGTCGACGAGCCCCGGGAGCACGTACAGCCCGGTGAGGTCCACCCGTGCGATTCCGTCGGGGAGATCGGACGGATCGTCCACGATCCGGACAATCTTCCCCTCGTCCACCAGCAGGCTCGCCACCCGGGGGGCCGCGCCGGTGCCATCGATGAGGGTCGCACCCACCCAGGCCGTCGGTTCCTGGGCCGAGGCGGCCATCCCGCCGCCGGCGAGGGTCAGGATTGCCGCCAGTCCGGGGAGGGCCGGGAGGTTCCACCGTCGTCGCATGGTTGTCTCTCTCGATCGGGTCGACCCAAAACGACATCGCAAACGCGGCGGCCGCCAGTGCCGCTTCAGTCCGGCCGTCCCCGGTCGATACTTCCGATCACGGGGTCCGATCAACCGGGACCTCGTGGGGTTGAAACGCCATGGCCAGAATTCTCGTGGTCGATGACGACCAGCTGACCCGAGTCATGCTCGCGACCGCACTCGAGCAGGCCAGGCACGAAGTCCGGTTTGCCATCGACGGAGAAACCGCAGTGGCCGCGGTCTACCGCGAGCCGTTCGACCTGGTGGTGATGGACCTGGCGATGCCGAAGATGAACGGGCACCTCGCCATCCGTACCCTGGTAGCCGATTACCCATCCCTGCCCATCCTGGCCATCTCCGGCGAGGACGCCGACCAACTCGACCGCGCGCTGGAGGAAGGGGCCCGGGCGGCCATGGTGAAGCCTCTCGAACCGCAACTGGTGCAGGAGCGCGTGGCGGAGTTGCTCGACGATGAAGGGGCCTGGGACGCCACCCACCTGATCTGAACCGGCCCGACCGCCGGGGTCAGAAGGTCACTTCCACCCCCCCCGACGCCACCCGACCCGGGTCCGGCAATCCCAACTGCGGGACCACCACCGTATCGGTCAGGTTCTCCACCCGCACGAACAGTCGCAACGTCTGCCAGCTCGACACGTCTACCTCGTGGCCGGCCCGCAGGTTGAGGACGAGCGACGTGGGCAACGGCACCAGGGCGTTGTTGTCGTCGAGTGACCAGGCCCGTCCGGTGTAGACGGCCTCCAGCAGGAAGGACGATCCCTCCAGGGAATGGTACTCGGCCCCGAGCCGTCCGAGCACGGCCGGTTTCTCGGTCAGGCGATCGGGATCGGCAGGCGCGTCCCGACGACGACGCACGTGCATCACGGTGAGGTGTCCCTGCAGGGAGATGCGTTCCCACGGTTCCGCGGTGGCGATCAGCTCGACGCCGAGCACCCGGCTGCCCCGGATGTTGATCCGCTGGCGGCGGGATCGGGACTCGTCGGGCAGGCGCACCGAACGCTGGTCGATGGTGTTGGACGTGAACCGGGCGAACGGAATGACCTCGCCGCTCAGCCGGGAACCCCGGGTATCGACGCCGACCTCGACCAGCCATGACGATTCCGGGGCGAGGATCGGATTCACCAGGAACCGATTCAGCGCGGTCCCGAAGAGTTCGCGCATGGTGGGGAATCTCGTCTTGCGCCCCAGGGCCATCCGTACCCCGACCCCCTCCGGCGGCCGGTACCGGGCGCCCAGGGTCAGGTTTCCGGTGGTAATCGGATCCCGATCGGGTTTGTCCCCGGTCAGGGGCATGAACATGGCATCGATACTGCCTCCCACCGTCACCGATACCCGCGGGCGCACCGGCAGGGAGTACTCGCTGCCCAGGCTCACGAGGTGCTGCCGGAACCGGAGGCGGGGGACGTTCACTCCCGGTATCGGCCGGCCGGTGTTGTCGAAGGCGATGTCGCGCTGGCGGTGGGTCGAGGTCAAGGCGTTGAGGGCGACCTTGCCGACGCCGGGGCCCAGGGCCCGGGTGATGACCATGCGGGAACCGATGGTGCGGTCGTCGTCCTCTTCGCGATCGGTCCGGAGCCGATACCGGTCGCTCGCGTAGGCATCGATCGCCTGATCGAAGCGGGTCATCCAGAGGGCACCCCGCCACGCCACGGTGCTGCTCATGCCCTCCCCGTGGATGATGGCGGTCGCGTAACGCCAGTCGGGATAGCGCCAGAACCGGACCCGGGACACGGCCGGATCGAGGTGGCTCTCCGGCGCCACCCCCTTGGCGGCATCCATGTACATGACACTCAATCCGACGCGGGCCGAGCGGCTCAGATCCCAGGTACCGCTGGCGAATACGTTGGCCACCCGGCTGTCGGTATTGGTTCGCAGCGTGTTCGGCGGCTGGGAAAAAGGCAACGAGGCATCGTCCGGTACGGGGTTCCCATCCGACCGGGCAAAGGAGGCGGATCCGGAGAAGCTCAGGCGGCCGGACCGGACCAGGTGGCGCGCCGTACCCCGCCATCGACGCTGCGATCCGAACCCGGCGGCGAGGGACGTTTCGTGGTACTCGCCCTCCGGGCGGCGGGCGGTGAAATTGACCGCCCCTCCCAGGACGTTCGCCCCGTATTCCACCGGCGGCACCCCCTCGGCCACCGTCATTCCGCCGACCATGCCGGCGGGAATGAGGGAGACGTCGACCCGGTTGTCCCAGGGGATGTTGAGCAGGGCCCCTTCGAAAAACACCGCCACCTGGCGTTCGCCCGCGTTGCGCAGGTACACCAGCGTCTCGCCGCGGGAATTGGTCTGCACATAGGCGGCGGGCACCAGTCTCGCCAGGTCAGCCACCACGGATGCGTCGGCCCGGCGAATGGTGGCCAGGGAGAGCCTTTGTTCGGTGTGAACGGCGGTGAGGGTGCGCCCCCCGGCCTCGCGGACGACAATCTCACCGAGGTGTATCACCTTCGTCGTGTCCCGGGTGCTGTCGCGCACCGGTCGCTGGCCCCGGACCGGGGCATTCAGCGCCATCGACAGGGCGAGCGTCAGGATGAGTCGCGAGGGACTGAACATGCCGTACTTCACGGACCTCGCTCGTCGGGGTGTGGCGGGAGAGCGCCGCGGGGCGCGGGCACCGTCCTCGGTACGTATGAGGCGGTGCCCTGTTGTACCGGACAACGGGGCCGAGGTTTCGCTTATCCCCGGCGAACCGGTTGGCAAAGGAGCCGTCGGAGGGGACGGGAGTGTCACGAGTACCGTACCGAGCGTGCGGATGCCGGCGACGATACCCCCAAGGGGAATCGAACCCCTATCTCCACCTTGAAAGAGTGGTGTCCTGACCGTTAGACGATGGGGGCTCTTCCCCGGCACCTCGCACATAGCGGTAACGGGATTTGAACCCGTGTTTCAGCCTTGAGAGGGCTGCGTCCTGACCCCTAGACGATACCGCCACTCAAACCCCGCCCCGCCAACAGGTTGGCGGTTGAGGGACGGGGAATATCGCCAGACGCTTCACATGGCGCAATATTTCGGCCTCCAACTCGCCGGGACGCACCCCCATGGTTTCCACCTCGGATTCGACCCCGACCTCCGTTCCCGTCCAGGAGCAGGCGCCACCCCCGGCCGCGAAGCCCGCCGCGGTGCGGGTCGGGGGTCGGGTGAGCGTGGCTGCACTGATCGCCATCGTCCTGAGCGGCTCCGGAGCCCTGGCCCTGCTGGTTCGAACCGCTCCTCCGGGCACCGCCGGGGACACCGCTGCCGACGCCTGGTGGATCGGTGCCCTCGTGCTGATCACGATCGTGGCCGGGTCCGCGACCCTGGCCGGCGTTCGGGGGAGTCGCTGGTGGGTGGTCGCCGCCTCGTACGCCGCGGCGGGCCGGGCGGTGTTCGGGCCGGACCTTTCCCCCGACGGAACGACCGGGGTATGGATTGCGGCGGTGGTCTGGGGGGTGGCTGCGGGAACCCTGGCGGCGCTCCCGGCGGTGGGTCGCTACGTCCGCTACCGGTGGGAACGACGTTACGATCGCCTGCTCGGGCCCCTGCGCACTGCCGCGGACGCCGACCGCTGGCGGTCGATCCTCGATCGATGGGACGAAGCGGGCGTTGTCTCGCGAGGCGAGCGTTCCCGCATCGAGCGCCTGATCGATACCCGGCGCACCACCTGACCGGATCGGGTCACCGCAAGCCCGGGAGGGGTGGTCACCCGCGCCGGTTGACGTAAACTTGACGTTTCCTCCACCCTGACTCCCGAGGCAACCGGCGCGATATGCTCAACCCCTGCATGCGGGCGCTCGGCCCTCTGCTGCTGGCCGGCGCAGGCCTGGCCGGTGCCGGTGCCCTGGCGGGTCAGGAGATTCACCGGGAGCGGGGACTGACCGGCGGCACCACCGCGGTCACGGTGGTGGGAGCCCGGTACGGACGGGGCGGGTTGCACAAGACCTTGTACGGGGATCGGTACCGGGATCTGTGGGCGACGCCGGTCCGCCTCGAGGTCCTCGACCTGCACGCCTTTGCCGGGGGCCTGACCCCGGTTCGCCGGGGCGGGTCCGGTCAGACCATCTCGCTGCATCTCGACGGCGCGGATGGGCGTCGGTACGTCATTCGTTCGATCGACAAGAACCTCCACGTTCCCGCCGACCTCCAGAACACCTTCGCCGAGGAGCAGCTGCAGGATCTCAAGATTCACGCTTTCCACCCGGCCGCGGCGCTGATGGTGGCGCCGCTGCTGCAGGCGGCCGGGATCCTGCACGCCACTCCCCGGATGGTGATCCTGCCGGACGATCCGGCGCTCGGCGAGTTTCGCGAGGACTATGCGGGACTGATCGGGATGATCGAGGAACGGCCCAACGAAGGTCCGGACGGCACCCCGGGCTTTGCGGGCTCCAGCCGGGTGGTCGGGACGGAGCGTCTGTTCGAGATCCTGGACGACGCTCCCACCGAACGCGTGGACCGGCGGGCGTTCCTCCGGGCGCGGCTGATGGACCTGTTCCTCGGCGACCGCGACCGACACGTCGATCAGTGGCGGTGGGCGCGGTTCGAGCGGGACGGCGCTCCCGTGTGGCTCACCATTCCGCGCGATCGGGATGAAGCCTTCGTTGCCAACGACGGGGTGTTCTGGTGGCTCATCCAGCAGTACGTGCCGCGGTTCACCTCGTTCCGTGCCGACTATCCCTACATTCCCGGCCTGGCCGAGAACGGGTGGGATCTCGATCGACGGATGCTGGCCGGCCTCGAGGGGTCGGCCTGGGATTCCGTGGCGACGGCGCTCCAGGCGACACTCACCGATTCCGTCATCGCCGACGCGGTCCATCGGGCGCCTCCAGAATATTATCCATCCCGGGGCCCGACACTCGAGGTGCAACTGCGTCGTCGACGCGACCGGCTGGTTGACGCCGCGCGGACCTACTACGCGTTCCTGAGTCATCAGGTCGAGATCAACAGCACCGACGCTCCCGAGGACCTGCAGGTCACCGTTCGAGACGACGGCGGCGTGCGGGTCACCATTCGGGTGCGGGCGGACATCGACGTTCCGGCATCCCGGCGGGTGTATCTCGATCGGCTCTTCGTGCCGGGAGAAACGCGCGACGTCCGGATCTATCTGCACGGGGGCGACGACCGGGTGGTGGTCCGGGGCGCGGGGCCATCTCCGATGACCATCCGGATCATCGGAGGGGGAGGGGACGATCGGTTTGCCGATTCCAGTGCCGCTGGTGCAGCCCACATCGAGTTCCACGACGGGCGGGGCCACAACACCTTTCTCGGGAATGGGTGCACGAGGATCGATCGGCGTCGTTCTATCCGGCCCCAGCCGACGACCCCGGGGCCACACGAGTACGTCCTCGACTTCGGACGCACGTCGATTCCCTTGCCGGTGCTCGCATTCAACGATGACTTCGGGGCGGTGCTGGGCATGGGGATCCAGCGTACCTGGTACGACTTTCGGCGCGTGCCCTACCGGCATCGATTCACGATCCAGGGAGGCGTCTCCACCACCGGCCGCTTTGTATTCGAGTACCGGTCCGAGTTTCCGCAGGTGTCTCCCGGCATATCCGGTACCCTGCACGCCGCGGTGAGCGGGATCGATCGGACCCGTTTCTTCGGTTTTGGCAATGCCACGCCCGTCAATCCCGTGATTGGCGCAGGGGGAGAAGGCGAGGCGACCCGGCTGACCCAATACCGCTATACCGTCGATCCCGCCCTGCACATCACCGCGGGAGCCCACGCGAGTGTTTCGACCGGTCCGTTCCTTCGGGTCACTGACACGGATGCCGACCCCGGACGCATCCTCACGCCCGCGGCGTACGGTGCCGGTCGTTTCGTGGAGTTTGGGTGGCAGGCCGGCGTCCGGGTGGACACGCGCGATCACACCGCGTGGCCCACTTCGGGGATCCACGTCGAAGGGGGCGGCCGGGTGTTTCCCGCTCTCTTCGACGTCACCGACCTTCGGGGCGAGCTGCTTGGATCGGTCAGCGTCTATGCCAGTGCTCCCGCCCAGGTCCCCTTGCGGCCGACGCTGGCGCTCCGGGCGAGCGGAGTCAAGACGTGGGGACGGTTGCCGTTCCAGGACGCCGCATACCTCGGCGGGGGCGGATCCCTGCGCGGGTACGAACGCCAGCGTTTCGCGGGGGATGCCTCGCTGCTGGCCAACGCCGAAGTGCGGATGGCGCTCGGCGACATGTATCTCCTGTTTCCCATGGAGGTCGGGGTGTTCGGGCTCGCAGATGCGGGGCGGGTCTATGTCGACGGTGCATCACCCGGCGGGTGGCACACCGCCGCCGGCGGGGGGATCTGGTTTGCCCCGGTCCGTCGGGCCTACACGATGAGCCTGGCGATCGCGGGCAGTGGGGAGGAGGTCGCGTTGTACTTCCGGTCGGGGTTTCTGTTCTGAACTCCGGCAGCCCCGGTTATGGAAGACCGGGGCTGTGAACCGCGAGGATCTCGCAACAGGAGACCGGCGTTATCGGGGCTCTCCAGAATTCAGGGTCGCCAGGCAGGCGACCAATGCCTCGATCTGCTCGTCCGTGAGTCCGAAGTTCGGCATCATCGACGTGGCATGGTTGAAGGTGGGATCCGCGAGCTTGTTCCGGACAAACGCCGCCCCGCGTCGTGCGACCACCCCGTTCAGGGCCGGGCCGACGTTGCCGCCGGCCGACGCCACGACATGGCACCCGATGCAGGCCTTTTGCGCGATCAACGCCTTCCCCTCCGCAACCAGATCGGGATCCGTGGGCACGACGTCCGACCGTGGCGGTGTGGCGGCACCGGGGCCCCGGGTACTGTCCCCGGGCAGCGTTGTCTCCTCCGCCGGATTCCCGTTGGTTGCCTGCAGGAACGCCAGCACCGCGCGGGTCTGACGGCCCGTCAGATTGGCCCGGACCCGCATGTGATTGATGATGGTGACCCACTGGGCGTCGGTGCGTTCGAGGGGGGATCGGGCGTTGTGGCAACCACCGCAGGTGTTGCCGTAGACGCGAGACCCTTCGGTCACGAGTTCGCCGGATTGGGCCACGGCGACGGTGGGAAAACCGATCAGCATGGTCAGGAACGGCACCAGACGGTGCGGCCGACAGAGGCGTACATTCATGTTTCTGCCCTCCTCCTAGAATCCAAACGCCACGTGCATCACGATGCGGTCGTTATCGAGTTCCGGTCCCTTCTCCCGGTTGATCTCGTATCCTCCCATCAGCGCAATCGACGGACTGAACCAGTAGTCGAGGCCGACACCCGCCTGCCAGGCCCCCTCGCTCTCGAGAGATCCGTTCAGTCGAGCATCGAAGACCTGACTCCACCGCAGCACCGGCTCCCACGGTCCGTACCGGTAGCTTGCCTGGGTGTAAAATCCCGAACGCACGAGCGTCGAGAAGCCGGGCATCGCGTTGACTTGCTGTCGGGTCTGGATGTACTCGCCCCGCAGCTTCGCGTTGTCCCGACGCAGGGTGGCCGCCACATTCCACGCCGTAAAGTCCAGCACATTCTGCGGATCGTACTTTCCGTTGACGAGCGAGAGGTTGACTTCCACGCCCGGCGGCAACCCCACGTCCACCCGACCACCGACCATCTTGTTGGTATTGTTGTCGCTCGAGGTAGCCTCGAACACCAGTTCCGGGACGGGGTCTGCCTCCGTACCCTCTTCAATGGACGGACCCTGGACCAGGTAGGCGCTCAGGCCGATCTGCACCCGTCCCGGCGCAAAGGCCGCGCGCGCCATGACTCCGAGGTCGGAGAGCACCGGCAGCAACGGCTCGGCCCCGAAGGCGGAGACATGATGCCCGTACACGGGAGGCGCGGTTGCGAACTCGTTGATCCATGTCGGGTGGAGCCTGGGCCCGAAGACACCGAACGGGAGGAGGAACTTCCCGGCGACGAGGGTGAGATGATCGTTGGCCACGAAGTCGAGCTGCGCGTACTCCAGGCCGGTTTCGGTGACCCCTTCGGTCAACTCGAATTCGAGTTCCGCTTCGAACAGCATTCGGTCCTGGAACTGGAACAGCAGGATCGGGCTGATGCTCGAGTTGAACGCATTGGCATTGTTGCCCTGGGTGAGGAGGCCGTAACCGACGGTACCATACCCGGTGATCACCGTCTGGTTGGTCGGCACCACCCGGTTGGCCTGGCCGTCCGCCGGCTCAATCCCGGCAACGGTCATCAGCACGAACGCTGCCAACCCCAGGACTCCTGCGTTTGTGTTCATGGATCCTCTCCGCGTTCGTGGCCATGGAATCGAGGCCCTCCACCATCGCCGGACGGTGGAGTCTGCCTTCCTGCGAGATCCACCTCAGCGGTTCGGGCCGCGACCGGCCGCCGCATCAATGCGTTCGTCAGGCCAACGTGACGTTCCTCGGGTGAGGGGAGACACCGATCCGCGTGGCAGCATCCATGCCCGCCAGGGTTTGGCTTCGCCTGCCCGATCGAAGCCGGGTGGTCCGGGGGACGACCGGACGGCATGAACACCCGATACCATCGCCAGACCCACATGATGCGTGGGCTATCGGCAAGGTCGACCGGTATCCTCACCCGGTACCCTTGGCGTTTTCCACGTTCGGAACGCCGCGAGCAGGGCAAACACACCGCGTCGGTATCCTGTCCTCGACGGTTGACGGTCAGCCGAAC
>Ga0114931_10008256_pt1 | contig 12625 bp, 10 predicted proteins | sample 2SBtaG_FD_89579 | JGI IMG/M metagenome (GOLD analysis project Ga0114931, IMG submission 89579) | Deep subsurface microbial communities from Kolumbo volcano to uncover new lineages of life (NeLLi) - 2SBTROV14_V59a metaG | ecosystem: Environmental > Aquatic > Marine > Volcanic | place: Kolumbo...
CCAAGGCGCGCGGACAACGACAAGAGGGCTCCCCGGTCCGCACCTTCCCCGGCTACAATCACCGGCGGAGGATCGGGCCATTCCGGCCCGCCCGACGACTGAGGAACGCGGAGGCACACCATGGAAAGCGGGGATCGAACGGCATTGGTGTTGGGAGGAAGCGGCCTGGTGGGCTTCCAGGTCGCGCGCAAGCTCGCCGCGGGAGGGGAGGCGGATCGCGTCGTGATCACCGCCCTCGGTCACGGCGAGACCCTCGCCGCCCTGAACACCCTGCGGCAGGAATTCCCGGAGGTCCCTTTCGACGGCTACGCGGGCAACCTCTTTCTTCCCGGGGAACCGCTCCCGGTGGACGGAGCGGGCGCGGAGCCCCGGGTCATGGACCGCGGGGGACCGGAACTCCGGCGGCGCCTTTTCGAGGATCTCTATCGCGATTTCGAATCCGCCTACCGCGACTCGCTCCTCGCTAAGTTGATTCGCCTCGTCGGTCCCGAGGTCGTTGTCGATTGTGTGAACACCGCCACCGGTATCTCCTACCAGGACGTGTTCTCGGCCAGCCAGGCGGTGCGCGCGGGGCTGGATGACGAGGAGGGAACCGCCCTGCGGGCGGACATGGAGAAACTCCTCATTTCCCTTTCCATTCCGCAGCTCATTCTCCACACCCGCATACTGGTCCGCGCCTTGACCGAGGCGAAGAGTCGGCTCTACCTGAAGGTGGGAACCACCGGCACCGGCGGCATGGGGCTGAACATCCCCTACACCCACGGCGAGGAACGCCCGAGCCCCCAGCTTCTCAACAAGACCGCGGTGGCCTTCGCCCATACCGGCATGCTGTTCCTCATGGGACGGACCCCCGGAGGACCGATCATCAAGGAGGTCAAGCCCGCCGCGCTCATCGGGTATCGCGGGGTGGAATACCGCGAAGCCTTCGGGCGCCAGTACCACCGCCACGAGGGAGGCGAGCGCGTGGAGTACCGCCTCGGGAACCGCCCGGAACCCTACATGCTCTACACGCCCCGGCGAGTCACCCTCGGCGAGAGTCTGGACCTCACCCCGAATCCGGAGGGCTATGTGCCGGCCACCGCGCCGGACGGGTCCGCGACCTTGAAGGTGCCTCTGGTGGATACCGGAGAGAACGGTCTCTTCACCCTGGGCGAGTTCGAGGCGATCACCTCCCTCGACCAGATGGAGTACATCACCCCCGAGGAGATCGCCCAGATCATCGTCCTGGAAGTGCGCGGAGCCGGCACCGGGAAGGACATGATCAGCGCCGTCGACTCCGCGGTTCTCGGGTCCACCTACAAGGCGGGACTGCTTCGTTCCTCGGCTCTCAAGGTCCTGGCCGAGCTGGAGCGGGAGCACGAAGTTCCTTCCATCGCCCTGGGACGTCTCGGGCCACCGGATCTCGCCAAGCATCTCTTCGAGGCCTACCTCTTCCAGAAGGTCTACGGCACTCTCGAGGCCGTTCGGGCCGCCGCCGCGACCGGACCGGAGGCGATCAGCGCACGGCTCTTCGAGTATCTCTCGGGGGCCCCCCTAGTCGCCAGCCAGGCGGTCTCGATCGGCATCCCCATCCTTTGCCCCGACGGCAAGACCCTCCTGCGCGGTCCGGCGATCAAAGCGCCCGCCTACCGTCCCTACCGGACCGAGGCCCCGCTCACCCCCGAACATCTGGAGGAGTACGCTCGAACCTGGGTGGACCTGCGCCCGTCGCGGGTGCGCTGGTGGCTCGATACTTTCGAGGCGCTCGGCAAGAGCCGTTTTGTCGAGGAGCACCTCGGCTGGTCCACCGCGCGGGTCAACCGAAAGACGTATCTCTCCGACGATATCCGGATCGGCAACGTGATCGCCTGGATCTTTGGGAATCAGGGCGAGTCGTTTCGGGTTCTCTAGCCGCGCATGAGCCGGGGAAAGGTGCTCTCGGCCGCGGCCGCTTACCTGGGGCTCGTGGTCGCCGCGTCCTGGTCCCCGGTCCCGGCGCTCTGGGGGCTCGGGGCCCCCGGCGAGTACGGACGCTGGGCCGTGGCGCTCTTCTTCATCCTGGCAGCGCTTGCCGCGACGCCGACGGCCGATCGTGTGCTCGGCCGCCTTCTGGCGCGATGGACACGGCTCCCGCGCGGGGCGGTATTCTCCGGAGGGACATGCCTCGCTCTGGCTATCGCGTGGGCCGGTCGGGTGCGACTCCCGTGGCTCGGGGACCAGCTCCTCTGGCTCCGAACCCTGAGCTTCCAGCCTCGGGCGGGACATCTCCTGGAGCCGCTTTCCTTCGCGTCGGCGCGGGCGGCAAAGGGTTGGCTTCCCCCCGACCCTCACGGAATCGTTGGGGGACCGGCGCTCCTCTCGGTGGCGCTCCTCGTCCCGTTCCTTCTTTTCACGTGGTTGCTCGCCGGCGAACTCACCGGAGATCCCCGGCGACGGCTCTGGTCCTGGATCTTTCTGAGCGCTGTCCCCCAGAGTCTTCTGTTCCACGGCTACGTGGAGAGCTACGGTCTTCTTCTGGTCGCCCTGACTGCTCTGGCGTGGGTCGGACTTCGAGCGATGCACGAAGTCTCCCCATGGCCGGTCTGGGGCGCCTTCGCGGTGGCTCTCGGCGCCCACCTCCAGGCGATCGCGGTGCTGCCCGCAGCGTGGGTGGCGACCCGGCGCCGCCGCTGGGTCGGTCCTGGCCTTGCGGTTGGACTCCTGATCGCAGGCGCCGCCGTCGCCTGGTACCTGATCGCGGGAGCTCACTTTCCCGGCCAGGAAAAGACCGCCGCCTCGACCCTCGCTTTCCTTCGGGAAGCCGGCCGCGAGGGCAATCGCTTCGGCGGCCGCCGCCATCTGCTCGGCGTCGTCGATGTCCTGCTCGCCAACGGCGGTCCGCTCCTCCTGCTGCTTCCGGTCCTCGCCGGGAATCGGTCTACGGAAACCGAGCCACGCCGGGCTCTCTTTCTCCTGCTCCTGGTCGTCCCCGGCGTGGCCGGGGTGGTTCTGGTGCGGCTCTCCCTGGGGGCGATCCGGGATTGGGATCTCTTTTCGGCCTTACTCTACTTCCTCTATCCCCTGACCGCCTTACTCTGGTTGCGCCGCGGCGCAACGCGGCAGTTGCCTCGTCTCTCGGCCCTCGTCCTCGTCCTGAGCGTTCTCCACGCCGCGGCCTGGGTTCACGTCGACGCCGATCGGGGGCGAGGGCTAACCCGGGCGGAGCGTCTTTGCGACGCCGACCTCTTCTCCCCCACTGCCCGTGCCTCTACCGCCGACGAGTTCGCTTTCCTGGCCAGGGAGGCCGGAGACCACGCCGGGGCGGCGGCGTGGTACGCCCGCGCCGCCCGGGCGGCTCCCGGAAACTGGCGTTTCTTCAACAATCTCGGGACCGAGCTCCGCCGCCTCGGCAAGACGGCCGAGGCCGAGACGGCCTTCGCCACCGCCGTTTCCCAGCGGCCGACCGTGGCCGATCCCTACGTGGGCCTCGGGGGACTTCGTCTCTCACGACGGGATCTCCCCGGGGCACGGGCCGCCTTCACCCGCGGGCTCGCCCGTGCGGGCTACGAGCCGCGCCTCCTCTTTGGCCGCGCCGCGGCCCTGGCGATGCTGGACGACCTCGATGGAGCCGCCGGAGCCCTGGACACGCTCCTCCGGCGTACCCCGGAGAGACCCGAGTACCGGCGCCTGGCCGGAAGGGTGGCGGGAGAGCAAGGGCGTTATGCCGAGGCGATCAAGCAGTTGGAAGTCTTTCTTCGAGCGCGGCCTGAAGACACCGAGGCCTGGCGCCTCACCGCCCGCTACGCCACCGCCCTGGGCGACAGCGCGCGAGCCCGGGAGGCGGCGCGACATCTCCACGGTCGCGGCCGACCCTGACGGGGTCCCCCGTGGCTGCGACGGTTCAGGACTCAAGAGGGTAGGAACCGAGCACCTGGAGATGAGACGCGGCCTCCCCTGCCTCCTGGAGGGCCTCCTGGACCGGCGGATCGTCGCGGTGACCGTCGACCTCCAGGAAGAATGTGTGCTCCCAGGGCCGCCCCCGGCTCTCGCGAATCTCCACCCAGGCGACGTTCACCTTGCGGGTTGCGAAGGCCAGGAGAATCTCCTGGAGAGACCCGGGGCGATCGGCGAGGACCACCACCAGGGCGGTTCGGTCGCGACCGCTGCGCGGTGCCGGCGTGCGTGCGAGGATCAGGAAGCGCCGGACCGGGGCGGCGACGTTCTCCATGGTCTCCCGCAGAACATCGAGGCCATGGATCCCGGCCAACGGGGCGGGTGCGAGGGCGTAGGCCCCCTCCGCTGCGGCCCGCTGGGCGGCCGTCTCCGAGTCGGCCACCGCGACCCGGGCCACCGGCCCCAGGGCGGCGAGGGCGTGGTGGCAGCGGGCCAACGCCGATGGGTGGGCGAAGAGCGACGTCGGGGCCTCTCCGGTTCCCGCAGCGAGCAGGGCGTAGCCCCCATGCAGGAGGTACTCGCCGAAAAGGGAGATACCGTGATCCAGAAAAGGATCGAAGGCATCCAAGGCCGGGTCCTCGTCCCCCACCTCGCGCAGCACGATGGCGTAGTCGAGATGGCCGGCCGCGAGTTTCCGAAAGAGTTCTCCGGGGCGATCGAAGGGCAAGAGGGCGCAGGCCGAGCCGAACCGCCGTCGTGCCGCCCACGCGGCGAACCCTCCCCCCCGGCCGAGATAACCGACGGTCATGGGAGATTCGAGGGCCCGGGAAGCCGAGACGATCTCGCGAACCACGGCGGTCAGGGCCTCGGGCGGGAACCTCCCCCGGTTCTCCGCCAGGAGGCGCTCCAGGACCTCGCGCTCCCGTCCGGGATCGAAGACGGCCCGCGCCTCGCGGGACTTCAGCCGTCCGATCGCCCGGGCCGCCGCCGCGCGCTCGATGAGGACTTCCAACAGGCGCCGGTCCAGAGCATTGATGGCGGCGCGGAGATCATCGAGGGAACCACTCACGGGGAAGCCGGGTCGATCGCCTCGTCCGCGGGGACCGCCTGCCGCTGCGGATCTCCTTCCGCCTCGGCCGTGCCCTTCGGGGCCGCCTCCTCGGTCTCCGGCGCCGTCCTCTCTCCCTCGGGTCCGCAATGGGTCGCCGATCCGTTTTCCAGCTCCCCATCCCCCTCGTCCCGGATCGCCGCTTCGGGCTTCGGGTGCAGCAGGCTCTCGGGTGTGGGCACGTTTTCCAGGTCCACCCCGTGCTTTTCGAAGCGTCGCTGCTCTCCCTCCGACCAGCCTTTGAGCTCGATTCCGGCCAGCGAGGCCAGCTCGTCGAGTTGCGGCAGGTCCGACACCTTGGCGAGACCGAAGTAGTCGAGGAATCATTCGGTCGTTCCATAGAGAAGCGGTCGTCCGGGTCCCGGATCGCGTCCCTTGATCATGATCAACCCTCGTTCCATGAGCGTCGTCAAGACGCCGCCGACGTCGACCCCCCGCACCCGTTCGACTCCGATGCGCGAGATGGGCTGCTTGTAGGCGATGACGGCCACGGTTTCCAGGGCCGCCCGCGAGAGACGGGCCTTGCGGCGGGTCTTGAGCAGGTTCTCGATCCAGGGGGCATAGCGCGGGCGGGTGACGGTCTGGTAGCCCTTGCCTAGGCGGACGAGTTCGAACCCCCGCTGCTGATGGGCATAGCTCTCGGCCAGAATGTCGAGGACCGCCTTCACGTCGGCGCGTTCCACGCCGTCGTCGTCGATCGCCTTCAACAGGGCGTTGACGGTGAGGGGTTGATCGGCGGCGAAGAGCAGCGCCTCCACCAGCGGGGTCAGGTCATGTCGTTCCATGGTCGGTTTCCTCGGGAGTCGCCTCTCGCGCGTCGGGGGTCCGTTCCCCGGTCGCAGGCACGTCCTCGCGGACCGGGTAGAGCCAGATCTGGCCGAAGTTCGCTTCCTGGGCTACCGCCAGACGGCCGAGCCGCGCAAGCTCGAGCACCGCCATGAAGGTCACCACGACGTGCATTCGCCGGGGGTAGCGGCTGACCAGATCCACGAAGTGGATGCGCCCCTTCGTTTCGAGTTCGCGGCTCACCAGCGCCATCTTCTCTTCCAGCGTGACGTCCTCGAGCTGAACCTCATAGAAGAACTCCTCCCCGGCCCGGGAAAGAATATCCTTCATCACGTCGATGAGCGCGAAATGGGAAAGGGGCGCGAGTTCCACCGGGGCGTCGTTCTCGACCCGGGGGACGGTGCCCCGGGCGTAGTGGCGCCGTCGCTCGGCCTCCTGATGCTTGAGGGCGAGCGCGGCTTCCTTGAACCGGCGGTACTCCAGCAACTGGAGCACCAGCTCCCCTCGGGGGTCCTCCTCGTCCTCGTCCTCGGGCCAGGTCGGAAGCAGGAGACGCGCCTTGATGCGCATGAGCGTGGCGGCCATCACCAGGAAGTCGCCGGCCACATCCAGATCCAGAACCTGCAGGACGCCGAGCATCGCGAGATACTGCTCGGTGATGTGGGCGATGGGAATGTCGTAGATGTCGAGCTTGTCCCGGCGGATCAAGTGCAGCAGCAGATCCAGCGGCCCTTCGAAACTGGGAATGCGGATTCCCAGAGGCGTACGCAATTCGAGGGAACCGGGGTCCGGCACGTCGCGAGAAGGCGCCTCTCCCTCTCCGGCGATCTCCCCCAGGCGTTCCTCCTGGAAGCGGCGCAGGGACTCGGTATCGAGGAAGGTCAGCTGCACCGCGTCGGCCGGAATGTCGAGCGCGGGACCGGAAGGGTAGATCGGCTCCCGGGCCTCGCCGACGGTCTCGCCGGTTTCCTGCGCAGGGCCCGACTCATGCGTGGACATGGGATGGACTCCTCGTCCTCACCCGAGCAGGCCCAAGGTGAAGAGGGATGAAAACATACGGACCGGCAACCCGATTATCGTCCAGAGAAGACTGAACCCAAACAGGTACTGGGACCCGATGAGGGCGATGAGAATCATGGGCCCGTAGCCCTCGATCCGGGACCAGGAATACGCCTGCTGGAGGGGCAGCACACCCCGAAGGACCGAGGAGCCGTCCAGGGGCCGAAGCGGGATCAAGTTGAAGAAAGCGAGAACCAGGTTGATCCAGAGGGAGTACTCGAGCATCTTGAACACGCTCACACCCAAGCTTCCCCCCCCGGACAGGAGCGGAAAGAGCAGCCGGAGCAGGAGCCCGGAAGCCAGGGCGACGGCCAGGTTCGAGAGGGGACCGGCGGAGGCGATCCACATCATGTCCCGCCGCGGTTCCTTGAGGTTGGTCGCGTCCACCGGCACGGGCTTGGCCCACCCGAATCCCACGAAGAACAGAAGCAGGGTGCCGATCGGATCCAGATGACGGAGGGGATTCAACGTGAGACGTCCCCGGTACGCCGCGGTGGGGTCGCCCAGCCGGTACGCGACGTAGGCGTGGCTGAACTCGTGGAAACAGAGGGCGAAGAGGATCGGCGGGATGGCCAGGGGATCCATTGTAAAACCCAATGCACTCGTCCTTCGATGATCGAGGAAAGGACCCGGAAGCCGCGCCGCCGGCGAAGCGGTCAGTGTAGTCGGCGATTCTTACCGGGTCAACGGCGCCGAGGCCGGTTTCCGGGCGCCGTTCCAGGACGCCGGTACCCGATCAACTCCACGATCTGAATCACGTGCTCGGGCGCGGGGTTGCCGGGGAAGAGGAAATCGTCCACCCGCAGATCCACCCTCCGTCTCACCAGGCCCACCGGTGCCAGCCAATCGTCGAACTCGAACGCCGGGTCGCCGTAGACCGTGGTATGGATTCGGGCCGTACGGAACCGTCCGGCGGGCACGTCGATGGTCTCCTCCCCCATCATCTGGCGGATCACCAGGTCGGGTCGCCGGCTGGCGACCCAGGAGTTGCCGAACCGCAGAGGGTAGGCGAGCACCAGACGCGGATCCGCCGCTCCCGAATCCGCCGTCGTCGGCAAGGGAGAGAGAGACGGCGCCGGGGGAACGCCGGCGCCGGACCCCGGCTTGGGATACACGGCCAGATCGCTTCCCGGCCCCAGGGCCGGGAAATGCGTCAGACCCTCCTCGTCCTGATGGAAGAACTCGCAGCTTTCCACCAGCCCGGATCCAAGACGATGGTGGGAGACCAACTCGAACACCGGTCTTCCCTCGCGAAGGACGCGCCCTCGAGTTTCCACCCAGGCAGAGTCCGCCAAGCGGTTGACGCCCGGATACCCGACCAGCTCCACGTCGAGGGTCCGTATGTAGTGCCAGACCCACCCCGCTTCCAGGGGGTAGCTGCGAACCAGCAGAGGTTCCCGGGAGTCGCCGGTACACGCGCCGAACATGAGGACGCCGAGAAGGAGGGCCGCCCGCAGAGCGGCGACGGCGCGGCGGGACAACGGGTTCACAGAGGCTCCTCAATACCCCGCACGACGTACGATTCCGGGGGGGCAAGCCCGACGGTTGAAGTATAGCCGATCCGGCCGATGCGACCGGACGAAACCGCAAGAGTGGGAGCGGGCGGCGAGGTGGGTGACGGGCCCGAGACGGTCCGGAAGGGTGGATCGGGAGTGGTGGAGCTGACGGGGATCGAACCCGTGACCTCTTGTCTGCCAGACAAGCGCTCTCCCAGCTGAGCTACAGCCCCTAGGTCTCCCGGGCCGACGAGGCACCCCGGGCAAGGCGAGAGAGACTAGCCTCCCCCGCACGGTCTGTCAACGGTCTCCCGGGGGTCGGTCCGTGTGATAGGATCGTTCGCGGATTTCCGCGGCGCTCCCGACCTTCCAACCAAGATGAGAACCATGACCCAACTCCTCGATCGTCTGGCCGCCGGCCGGCCGAATGAACTGAACGACGAAGCGGCGGCCCTGGCCGCTCTGGACGCCATCGAGAGCGCGGCCCCCCTCCCTTCCCCGGAAGCGGTGCGCGGTCGCCTTCCCGAGAAGGGCGTGACCGTCGGCCTCCATGCCCTGCTCGCCCGCGCCCTCGCCGAAGACGGGGACGTCGAGGAGGCCGACCGCGTTCTCCTCCAGATCGCCGAGCGCCTGAACCAGGCCGGCTTCTGGCGCCCCCTGGTGCGGGTGGTGGAACCTCTCCTGGATCGCCATCCCCAGGTCGTCGGGCCCCTGCTCGTTCGCATCCGCGCCCAGGGCGGCCCGGTTCCCGACACCCTCCTTTTTCGCGCCCACGACCGTCTTCCCGACCACGGCCTCCTGGCCTGGGAAGCGGCCCGGGCCCGCCAGGCCGCCGGGGAGGACGAGCCTTCCTACGAGGCCGCCGCCCTCGCGCTTCCCGAGCTGCTGGAGGACAAGAATTTTGATCCGGCCGAAGAAGCTTTCTTGCTGCTCGCCGGATCGGGGAAACCCACCCTGGTTCCGGTTCTCGTCAAGGCCCTCGACCTGCTCGCCCGCCAGGGCGAATGGTCCCGTTTCGACATGTTCCTGGATCTGGCCGGCGATCTTCTCTCCGGGGACGCGGGGGCGCCAATTGCCTGGCCGATGATCGAGGCGGTTTGGCTGAAACATCCCGACCCCGAAGGCATCCGCCCCGCGGTGGTGCGTCTGGCCGAGGGAAGCCTCGCCCACTACCCGAACCCCTCGGGGCTGATCCGCGTGGCGCGGCTCAACATTCCCTCCGAGGAGCCCTCTCGCTGTCTGGAGCGCCTCGCCCACGCTCGAAGGCTCCCTCCGGGCTACTTCGCCTTCCACACCGGCTGGGGCATCGGAGAGATTCGCGAGAACGACACCGAGACGGTGGTCATCGACTTCCCGACCCGCCCCCTCCACCGCATGCGCCTCGAAACCGCCCTGCGCTCCCTGATTGCCCTCGAACCCACCGACCTCCGCGTCCTCGCGGTTCACGACCCGGAGAAGCTGAAGCGTCTCGTCCGAGAGGAACCGGCGACGATCTTCGCCTCGGCCCTCAAGCAGCTTCCCGAGCGGGAAGGAAAACTCGACCGCATCCGCAAGACGCTCGTTCCGGGGGTGATTCCCTCCACCGGGTGGGCCGGCTGGTGGAAGAAGGCCCGGGAGGCGGTCGCTTCCGACCCTCGGATCGACGCCCGGCGCGCCTACGAAAACATCTACCGCCTCCGCGAGCCCGGCGAGGAAGCCGGAGGGATCGACCTTCCCGTCTGGAACCCCAAGGCGGACACGATTCGAAACCTGGCGGTACTCGACACCTTCCTCGAGCACCACCCCGATCGCCGGGAGGATCTCCGGACCGCCTTCCTCGATTCGGTGAACGAACGTACGGCCGAAACCACGCTCCCCGCCCCCGAGCGGGCGGTGGCGGCCCTCTGGGTGGAGCGCTTCGGCTGCTCCCCCGCCGTCCCCGCGGGCGACCTCGTCACCGGCGCCTTCGAGTTCAACACGCTCTCCAAGGCATGGCAGGTCGAGCTGGCGGACCACCTGCAGAGCACCGTCGGTTGGGGCATCGCCTTGACCTCCCGCCTCACCGGCATCCGGCGCCGAGCCCTGGAGGCCCTCCTCGTCTCGGGCGACCTGGATCCGGTGGCCCGCGAGGTCCTCACCTCCGCCCGCAGCCGGCCCGAAGCCGCCATCCATCTCCTCGAGGAGGGACCGGGCCGCCTCCCCGGCGATCCGAACTCATGGAGCCGCCCCTTGGTAATGGCGCTGGTGGACCTCGTCGAGGATCCCCCCCGTGAGACTTACAGAAAGCGCGCCCTGGCTCTCCTCGACGAGGGCTCCGCCTTGTTCGAACACCTGCGACGCGCGCCTCTCACCGAGGACAACGGGACGGTGTTCATCACCCGGCTGAAGCGCTGGCAATCCAGCGACACCTATCGCTTTCCCCTCCTCGACTTTCTCCGACAGACGGGCCAGGAGTTCATCGTGGAGGCGGTTGAAGACCACCGGCAGCGGGCGGCGGCCCGTCTCGCGGCACGCGGCGAGAACACCGAGGTCGATCCCTACGACGGTGCGCTGGTGGTGACCCGCCACAGCCTCGATCGGCTCGAAGCCGAACGCCGACGTCTGGGGATGGAGCTCAAGACCACGATTCCGCGAGCCATCGAGACTGCCCGAGAGCTCGGCGACCTCAAGGAGAACGCGGAGTACCACGCCGCCAAGGCTAAGCAGGCGGAATACGCCCGGCGGTTTCAGGACCTGGAGGCCCAGCTCCAGCGGGTGCGCCTGATCGAGGATCTGGCGCGGGACTCCGGCCTCGCCCTGCCGGGGACCGAGATCACCCTGGAACCCCTCGTCGACGGCGCCGCCCGCACGATCTGGATGCTCGGCGAGGGAGACGAGGATCTGGGTCCCGAGGTCGTCTCCTACAAGGCCCCCCTCGGCCAGGCGCTCCATCGCCGACGGGAAGGGGAGACGGTGGAGCTTCCCGACGATGGGAGCCAAGTCGCCTACCGGATCGCCGCGGTCCGGGAACGCCTCCCCTGATCCCTGTCCTTCGCCCCGGTGATCGGCTCCACGCTCCACTACGGAGCGCCTCGCCTCTTCCTCCGCGAGGGCCGGACCGTCCACCGCGCGACCGTGGGTAGCCTCGTTCCATTCCGTGACCCTCGTATCCGGGGACGGAGTATCCGTCGGGCATCACGGCAAGGACCGCTAATCGACCAGCCAGGCCTCGATTCCCTTCAGGTCGAAGTAGACCGCGCCGGGCCGCGCATCCGCCGGAGCCGTCGAACCCCGCGCCGCGTTTCCGGTTCCGGCATCACCGCTCCTCCGAAGCACTCGGCGCACGTGCGGGGTGGGCCGTCTCCTGGTGTCGTCAACCGTCATGGGTTCCGCTCCGAGTTCTGAGGAAGGTCGCCTCGGCGACCACCGCGTGGCGTCGCGACATGAAGCACTGCATACCCCATGCCATCCAACCCGTCGGTCGCTTGCCGCGTCCGGGGGGGGCTGCTAGGATGCTCCTCCTCACTTCGTGCCGGAGTGGTGAAATTGGTAGACGCAGGGGACTCAAAATCCCCCGGGGGCAACCCCGTGCCGGTTCGATTCCGGCCTCCGGCACCACCCCTTCTCCCAGGCGACCCGGCCGGGCTTCGACTCAGCGGCTGAAGAGCGTTTTCAGGAAACCCAGGGTCTCGCCCTTCTCTTTGACCAGAAAGAGCGGCGCCGCCGACCGGCGCACCATGTCGTCGGCGGTCCCCCCGAGCAGGATCGCCGCGGCCCGCGACCGCCCCCGGCTACCCATGACGATCATGTCAGCGCGGGCCGCAAGGGCCATCTGGGTCACCGCCTCGGCCGGGTTCTCGGAAAACACGATCCGGAGCCGCAGACGGGTTCGCGGCAGTCGCTCGGCCGTGAGGAAGGCCTGGAACTCCTCGTGCAGATGTCTTTCGCGTTCGGCGGCGAAAGCGTCGTCGCTGTCCCCGGTGTAGCTCACGCCGTAGGGGATCCGGGCCACGTGCTGGCAGATCACCGGTTCGGGGCGCGGTCCGGCGGCCCGCCCCAGTTCCAGGGCCATCCGGACGGCGCGGGCGCACGCGGGAGAATAATCGATCGGCACCAGGAAGCGCCCGAAGCGGACCTCGTTCGGCGGGGTCACCAACAGAACGTGACACGGCGCCTTGCGCGCCACGCGTAGGTGAAGGTACGTCTCGGCCAGGGAGGACGCGGGGAGACGGTGCCCCGCCACCAGGAGGTCCAGCGACTCATCCGCCGCCGTGCGGAGCACCCCGTCCAGGTCCTCGGGGTCGAAGAACCGGAGGGTGGTCCGGTCGGCGAAACGCTTTCCGCCTCCGGTGCGAAGGGTCGCCCG
>Ga0114931_10008257_pt1 | contig 12625 bp, 21 predicted proteins | sample 2SBtaG_FD_89579 | JGI IMG/M metagenome (GOLD analysis project Ga0114931, IMG submission 89579) | Deep subsurface microbial communities from Kolumbo volcano to uncover new lineages of life (NeLLi) - 2SBTROV14_V59a metaG | ecosystem: Environmental > Aquatic > Marine > Volcanic | place: Kolumbo...
AGAAATGACGAAATCGCCATCTGCGACAGGAAAATCTCCGGCAACACACAGACGAAGGCTAGATATAGCGCACCAATAACCGTGATGCGCGTTAGCACATAGTCGATATGCTGCGCTGTGCGCTCGCCTGGCCGGATACCAGGCAGAAAACCACCGTATTTGCGCAAGTTGTCGGCAGTCTCGGTGGGATTGAACACAACCGCCGTGTAGAAAAAGGCAAAGAAGATAATCAAACTGACATAAAGAATGAGATAGCCCGGCTGGCCACGGCCCAGGCTGGCCACAGCACCACCCAGCCAATCGGGGGCATTGGCCGCCATCAACTGCGCAGCAGTGATTGGCAGCAGCAACAGGGACGAGGCAAAAATCGGCGGAATAACACCAGCGGTATTGAGCTTCAGCGGCAAATGCGACGATTCATTTTGCGCCGCTCCGCGGGCGCTGGTCTGGCGCTTGGGATATTGAATGAGCAACCTTCGCTGGGCACGCTCGAAAAAGACGATCAGCGCCACGACGCCGATGATCATGATAAAAATGGTGATGACAAAGACCGGCGACAGCACGCCGATGCGGCTCTGCTCCATGACTTGCGCGATGGCACTGGGGAAACGCGCCACAATGCCGGCGAAAATGATGAGCGAAATGCCGTTGCCGACGCCGCGCGCGGTAATCTGTTCGCCGAGCCACATCAGGAACATGGTGCCGCCAACCAGCGTAACCACCACTGAAATGCGGAAAAACCAGCCAGGATCATGAACCACCGCACCCGCAGGCCCTGTCGAGCCTTCCAGCGAAAGGGCAATACCATAGGCCTGGAAGGCTGCCAGAACGACCGTCAGATAGCGGGTGTACTGGTTGATCTGTTTGCGCCCGGCCTCGCCCTCCTTTTTCAGCTTTTCCAGCTCTTTCGAAACGCTGGTCATCAACTGCATGATGATCGAGGCAGAGATGTAAGGCATGATGTTGAGGGCGAAGATCGCCATGCGCTGCACCGCGCCGCCGGCAAACAGATTGAGTTGGCCGAGCAGACCGCCCGAGTTCTGCTTGAAGGTTGCCGCGAAGGCTTCGGGGTTTATGCCCGGGATCGGAATAAATGTTCCAAAGCGATAGACCAGGAGTGCGGCCAGAGTGAACCAGAGGCGCTTTTTCAGCTCATCAGCATCCTTGAAGGCACTCAGATTGACATTGGCAGCAAGCTGCTCGGCGGCGGAGGCCATGTTCCTCTATTCTCCCAAAGCTCGGCTTGCCGGCAGGCGGCCGGCTCCCGTTTCACATTCCAGCAGTCTTTTTCCAGCAATCCTTGACGATGCAGCAACAAGCCCGCCGCTGCATGCCGGTGCGCAAAGTCAATTGATCCGATGCTCCATCACATAGGATCGGTGGCGCCAGATGGCAATTCAATTCATGCGCCAGCCCGCGCGCGGCAAGGCAATTCACTCAAATTCCCGGCGACTGATACCCTGCCTGCGCTGTCGCAGTTGGTCAGCAAGCTGCAGGCAGATCCATATGGCTGGCCAGACGAGCCACAATCGGTGATCGCAGCACCTCATTGCTGGGAACCGACGGCGACGGCACTCCTGCGCAAAATGACTATTTCTTGCCGCCGCTGCCGGCTTTTTTTGCCTTTTTGGCTGCTGTTTTCTCACGCTTGGCAACGTCAGCCGGCAGAACCTTGGGAACAATCAATTCGATTGCACCACCGAGCTTTTCAATTGCAGCCCTGGCGCTGGCGCTGGCATGATCGGCCTTGATGTTCAATTTGGCTTTCAATTCGCCATTGCCAAGAATGCGTAAGCCATCAAGCTTGCGGCGCAGGACGCCGGCCGCGACAAGGCTTGCGACATCAATCTGCTTTGACGCATCAAGCTTGCCGGCATCAATCGCCACCTGCAAACGGCCAAGATTGACCTCGTTCCAATCCTTGCGGTTGATCGAGCTGAAGCCGCGCTTGGGCAGCCGCCGATGCAGCGGCATCTGACCGCCTTCGAAGCCGTTGATCGCCACCCCTTCGCGCGATTTCTGCCCCTTGACACCGCGTCCCGCCGTCTTGCCAAGACCCGAACCGATACCGCGGCCGACACGCACGCGTTTTTTGACCGCGCCGGGATTATCTCTTAATTCGTTGAGCCGCATGGGACCCTAACTCCTTCAAGCGTAATTTGATTATTTGCCGTCTGGCACGACCCGTACCAGATGCGGAATCTTGTTAATCATGCCGCGCACTGAAGGCGTATCCTGCAAGGTGCGGCGGCGATGCATCTTGTTCAAGCCAAGCCCGATCAGCGTCTGGCGCTGGTCCTGTGGGCGGCGCAACGGACTTCCGATCTGCTCAACCGTTACGGTCTTGCCCGAACTCCTGGCCGGCTTGTCAGCTGCTTTTGTCGTCTCAGCCATATCTTTTGTCACCTTCTTAAAGCTGCCGGTCTGTTGCGGCCCCTATATGTTCCTGCCGCCTTTAATCTTGTAGCCATTTTTGGGCTGCGTAGCATTTTCAAAGACGCCGCCAGTGATGCCTCGTTAACTCTGGACCACTACACGACGCCATTAATCCCGCAACCAAAGGTCACGCCCGGAGCCAAAGGTCCCGCCGGCAACGGCAACCACGCGCCAACGCGACGACGGCCGCCCTCAGGCGCCCGATGGCTCAGCAGCAGCCTCAACGGCAGCCGATCCATCGCGGCGGCGCGAAACGATTTCGCTAACCTTTTTACCACGGCGAGCTGCCACACCGCGCGGATTTTCCTGTGTCTTCAGCGCCTCGACCGTTGCCCGCACCATGTTGTATGGATTGGACGAGCCGAGCGATTTGGCCACCACGTCGGACACGCCGAGCATCTCAAAGACCGCACGCATCGGGCCGCCAGCGATGATGCCGGTACCGGCAGGGGCCGAACGCAGCACGACGCGGCCTGCCCCCCAGCGGCCTTCGGAATCATGATGCAGCGTGCGGTTGTCGCGCAGCGGGACACGCACAAGCTCACGCCTTGCCGCTTCCGTCGCCTTGCGGATTGCCTCGGGCACCTCGCGCGCCTTGCCGTGACCAAAACCGACCCGGCCTTTCTGATCGCCAACGACCACCAGCGCAGCAAAACCGAACCGCCGGCCACCCTTGACCACCTTGGCGACGCGGTTGATATGCACGAGCTTGTCGGCGAACTCATTATCCTGTTCGCCGCGACCTCGGCCCCGGTCTCTCGAGGGATTACGTGCCACTTGTTGGTCCTCTCTTTTATCCTGCCGTCATCGACATGTCTGTCATCTGCTCTGCTTGTCTGTCATTGACATATTCTGTCTGCGACAGGCCCTGTCTGCGACAGGCTCTGTCTGTGGCAGGCTCTGTTGATCCTTAGAACTTGAGGCCGCCTTCGCGAGCCGCATCGGCCAGCGCCTTGACGCGGCCATGATAGATGTAGCCGCCACGGTCAAACACCACCGTCCGGATACCGGCCTTTATGGCGCGCACGGCCACAAGTTTGCCGATGGCCTCGGCGGCAGCCTTGTCAGCGCCGGTTTTCAGCCTTGCCTTGAGGTCTTTTTCAAGACTGGATGCGGCGGCCAGCGTCTCACCCTTGGCATCGTCGATGACCTGGGCATAGATATGCTTGGAGGAGCGATAGATCGACAACCGCGGCCTGCCGGAACTGACCTTGCGCAAGCGCCGGCGCACGCGCAGTTTGCGTTGCTCAAATGATTTCGATGGGGCAACCATGGAATTAATGCCTTTATTTCTTCTTGCCTTCCTTGCGGAAGATATATTCGCCCTGATAGCGCACGCCCTTGCCCTGATAGGGCTCCGGCGGGCGATAACTGCGGATTTCCGATGCCACCTGTCCGACCTGCTGTTTGTCGATCCCGGTGACCGTAATGATTTCCTGTTTGGCGCCGCTGACGGCCACCTGCACCCCATCGGGGACTTTGTGAATGACATCATGCGAAAAGCCCAACAGGAGCTGGATGTCGCGGCCCTTCATGGCAGCTCGATAGCCAACACCGCGGATCTCGAGCGTCTTGGAATAGCCCTGCGTGACGCCGACCATGATGTTATGGATCAAGGTCCGCGACAGTCCCCACATGGCTCTGGCGCGTTTTGTGTCTTCGCGCATTTCCATGCTCAAGCTGACATCGCCCTTTTTGACCACGACCTCTTCCGGCAGCGTCACCGAAAGCTCGCCCTTGGCACCTTTCGCCTTGACAATCTGGCCATCAATCGAGGTCGTCACACCCGAAGGGATGGCTACCGGTTTTTTTCCTATGCGCGACATCGCCAAGAACCTTATGTTTGTATCTGTTTGATCTGCCGGGGGCATCGCTGTTTGCCTGCCAGCGCCGCGCCTCATGGATTGAACTTGCGCAGGACCGGCAATGAGCCAGAATAGCGAAAACTAGAATACCGAGCAGAGAACCTCGCCGCCGACATTTTCCTCGCGCGCACGGGCGTCTGACATGACGCCTTTGGGCGTCGTCAGGATTGCAACGCCGAGACCGTTGGCGACGCTCGGCAGATCCTTGACCGAGGAATAGACCCGGCGGCCAGGCTTCGAGACCCGCTTGATCTGCTTGATCGCCGGCTGTCCGTTGAAATATTTCAGCTCGATCTCAAGTTCTGCCGCGACACCTTTCTGGTCGACCCGGGCATAGCCGCGGATGTAACCCTCATCGGTGAGCACATCCAGCACATGCGCGCGCAGCGTCGATGCCGGCGTGGTCAGCTTCGGACGGCGGCGCATTTGCGCGTTGCGGATGCGGGTCAGCATGTCTCCCAACGGATCAGACATCGTCATATGGAATGCTCCCTTACCAGCTCGACTTGACCATGCCCGGAATAAGCCCCTTGGAGGACAGATCACGAAGCTGGTTGCGGCACAGTTTCAATTTGCGATAGTAACCGCGCGGACGTCCGGTCAACTCGCAGCGATTACGCACACGGACCTTGGACGAGTTGCGCGGCAGTTCGGCAAGCTTCAGCCGCGCCGCAAAGCGCTCCTCGGCCGGATTGCTCATATTGTCCGCAATCTCCTTGAGGCGCTTGCGCTTTTCGGCATATTGGGCGGCGAGCTTCATGCGCCGCTTGTTCTTCTCGATCATGGATTTTTTTGCCATTCAGTCCTCCAAGACTTTTTCTGGCCCATCTTCTTGTAAGGCGTCTTCTTGTGAAATGTCTCACAAGCGATGCTCAGAGCAAATTCAGTGCGATGCCTTGGCGGCCGGCGCCGGGAACGGGAAATTGATCTCCCGCAGCAGCTCCAGCGCTTCGGCGTTGGTTCTGGCGCTGGTGCAGACGATGATGTCCATGCCCCAGATCTGGTCTACCTTGTCATATTCGATCTCCGGAAACACGATGTGCTCCTTGAGGCCCATGGCGAAGTTGCCACTGCCATCGAAACTCTTCGGGTTGAGCCCGCGAAAATCCTTGACCCGCGGCAGCGCTATGGTCACCAGCCGGTCGAGGAACTCATACATCCGGCGGCCACGCAATGTGACCTTTGCACCGATCGGCATGCCTTCGCGCAGCTTATAGGTGGCGATGGATTTGCGCGCCTTGGTAATGACCGGCTTCTGGCCGGCAATGAGCGCCAGATCGCCAGCAGCGGCATCAAGCTTCTTTTTGTCTGCGACAGCCTCGCCAACACCCATGTTAATCACCACCTTGGTGATTTTGGGCAGCTGCATTTCGTTCTTGTAGTTGAACTTTTTTTGCAGCGCAGGACGAACCTTGTCCTCATAGGTTTTTCTGAAGCGCGGCACATAGGTCCCATTTGCCGGGGCGCCTGCTTGTTGTTCAGCCATTCATTTTCTCCGGGATGATCTCGCCTGAGCGCTTTGCAAAGCGAACCTTCCTGCCGTCATCGGTAAACCTGAACCCGACGCGGGTCGGCCTGCCGTCCTTTGGATCCTCGACAGCCAGGTTCGAGAGCTGGATCGGCGCCTCTTTCGAAATGATGCCGCCTTCGTGGTCCTGCGTCTGCTTCTGATGGCGGCGCACCATATTTACGCCGCGCACGAGCGCACGTCCTTCTTTCGGCAACATGGTCAAGATTTCGCCGGTCTTGCCCTTGTCGCGACCGGTCATCACAATCACCCGGTCCCCGGTTTTCAGTTTCAGTCTGGCCATTACAGCACCTCCGGCGCCAATGAGACAATTTTCATCTGGCCACGAGAGCGCAATTCGCGCGTTACCGGACCAAAAATGCGCGTGCCGATCGGCTCGCCCTGGGCATTGATGAGGACGGCGGCATTGCGGTCAAAGCGAATGAGGCTGCCATCGGGCCGGCGCACGCCAAATGCGGTACGCACGATGACCGCCTTCATGACCTGACCTTTTTTCACACGCCCGCGCGGAATGGCCTCCTTCACTGAAATCACGACCGTGTCGCCAATGGAGGCATATTTGCGGTGCGAGCCGCCCAGCACCTTGATGCACTGGACGCGCCTGGCGCCCGAGTTGTCGGCAACATCGAGGTTGCTCTCCATCTGGATCATATCACCAGTCCTTCTTAATCCTCGGCCAACTCGAAGGCCGCTTCATCTTTTAACGGCAAGCCCCGCCGCCAGGTTTCAACGACCAAACGTCAAGCCTCAACGGCCAAACTTCAGCGACCGGGCGCAGCCTGTCGCACAAATCGCAAGAGTCCCCGCGAATTTCAGCAACTGCCGGTTTCGCACCTGACCCTCGCCATCGGCCAGGCAGACAACTCTTCAGGCACGGCTCAAACTCGCAGCATCAAGTCTTTTCGCTCAGCACATACCATCTCTTGTTCTTCGAAATCGGACGCCCTTCGATGATCGAAACCTTGTCGCCGATCTTGCAGGCGTTGGCTTCGTCATGTGCCTGATATTTCTTTGAACGGCGCACAACCTTCTTGTACAAAGGATGCGTGTAGCGGCGCTCGACGGAAACCACCACGGTCTTGTCGGTCTTGTCGGAAACGACCGTCCCTTTCAGTATGCGCTTTGGCATGTCTAAACTCCCCTATGCGCCAGGCGCCTGTGTTGATGACGACGTATCATCGGCGCCCTCCCGTTGCTGACGTGCCAGCGTCTTGATGCGGGCAATATCGCGGCGCACTTCGCGCACCCGCGCGGTATTTTCCAACTGTCCCGAGGCCCGCTGAAAGCGCAGATTGAACTGCTCCTTCTTGAGCTTCACCAGCTGGTCATCCAACTGGTCGATGGTCAGTTCCTTCAAGTCTTCGAGGCTCATTTTCTGGCGTCCTTATCAGCCGATGCGCGTGACGACCCGGGTGGCGATTGGCAGTTTGGCCGCTCCCAGGCGCAAGGCTTCCTTGGCGACAACCTCGTTGACGCCATCAATCTAAAACATGATCCGGCCGGGCTTTACCCTGGCCGCCCAATACTCCGTCGAGCCCTTGCCCTTGCCCATGCGCACTTCGGCGGGTTTCTTGGCCACCGGCACATCGGGAAAGATGCGGATCCAGACACGGCCGGCACGCTTCATATGCCTCGTGATGGCGCGCCGCGCCGCCTCGATCTGGCGCGCCGTGATGCGCTCAGGGGCCATCGCCTTCAAGCCATACTGCCCGAAATTGAGCTCAGTACCGCCCTTGGCCTTGCCGTGAATCCGCCCCTTGTGCATCTTGCGGAACTTCATTTTCTTTGGTTGCAGCATTGCTCAAGCATCCGTTCTTGCAATTTCCGTATCATCTCATCTGTGGTTGGCAGCAGGGCCTGGTGTCCCGAATCAGAAGTTCGCATTCTTTGTCAGCCCGTTCAGAGCGAACTTCTGATTCGATAAGGACACTAGCCAAATATATGTTTCCAGTCGCGGTTTATGGGTCTTAAGTACGCTGCCCGATCTGTCGCCACTTATTGAGCGAACTCAAGACTGAACCCGCGACTAGCCCTGGCGGCGCCCGCCGCCATCGCGATCGCGGCGCTGACGGCCACCACCGCCACCTTCCTGGGCATCAAGAGCGCGCTTTTCAGAGGCCATTGGATCATGCTCCATGATTTCGCCTTTGAAGATCCACACCTTGATGCCGATAATGCCATAGGCCGTATGGGCTTCCGCCTGACCGAAATCGATGTCGGCGCGCAACGTATGCAGTGGCACCCGGCCTTCGCGATACCATTCGGTGCGGGCAATCTCGGCACCGCCAAGCCGGCCAGCCGAGTTGATCCTGATGCCAAGAGCACCCAGCCGCTGCGCCGATTGCACGGCTCGCTTCATGGCACGGCGGAAGGCGACACGGCGTTCAAGCTGCTGCGCAATATTGTCGGCAACCAGCGTTGCGTCGATCTCGGGCTTGCGCACTTCAACGATGTTGAGATGCACTTCGCTCGACGTCAGCCTTGATAACTGCCCGCGCAGTTTCTCGATGTCAGCACCCTTTTTGCCAATGAGCACGCCGGGGCGCGCGGTCATCACAGTAACACGGCATTTCTTATGCGGACGCTCAATCACCACCTTGGAAATCCCGGCCTGACGGCGCGACTTCATGATGTGCTTGCGGATCGCCATGTCTTCGTGCAGCAGTTTGCCGTAATTGCTGCCATCGGCGAACCAGCGGCTGTTCCATGTCCGGTTGATGCCGAGACGCAGGCCGACTGGATTTACTTTATGACCCATTATTTGGCTCTCTCCATTATTTGGCTCTTCCATGGCCGGCGCGCTTGTCGCTCGCAGCGGCTGCGTCCTCAGCAACCTCGCGCACGATCACCGTCATCATCGCAAAGGGTCTCAGAATCTGCCCCATGCGGCCGCGGCCACGCGGGTGAAACCGTTTCAGCACCAGATTCTTGCCGACAAAGGCTTCCGAAATCACCAGATCATTGACGTCGAGATTGTGATTGTTCTCGGCGTTGGCGACAGCCGACATCACCAGCTTGCGCACGTCGCCGGCGATCCGCTTGCGCGAAAACTCCAGATCGGCCAAAGCCTGATCGATTTTCTTGCCGCGGATCAAGCCGGCCAGCAGGTTGAGCTTTTGCGGGCTGACGCGCAAATTGCGAACAACGGCCTGCGCCTCATTGTCGGCAAGGCGGCGCGGTGTCTTTGGCTTTCCCATTCAACTCTTCTTTCTATCGTTTCGCCCGGCTTGACCTGCCCGCCTGTTGCAGCAGCCCGTCGGTTGGCTCGTCTGTCATGACCCGTCTGCCGTGGCCCGTCTGTTGGCTCGCCGCTTGTCGCTCATCCATTGGCCCGTCTGTCGTGGCCCGCCTGCCCGGCCGGCCTGATCTAGCGGCGGGCCTTTTTGTCGGCACCATGACCGTAATAGGTCCGGGTCGGCGAGAATTCACCAAATTTGTGACCGATCATGTCTTCGGAAACCGAGACAGGGATGTGCTTGCGGCCGTTGTAGACACCGAAGGTGAGGCCAACGAACTGCGGCAGGATGGTCGAGCGGCGGCTCCAGATCTTGATGACTTCATTGCGCCCCGATGCGCGTGACTTCTCTGCCTTCTTGAGCAGATAACCGTCGACAAACGGGCCTTTTCTGACTGAGCGTGCCATCTGGCTTCAACTCCTGGAAAGTTTCATTTAAGCGGCAACGGCCGGGCCGTTACTTTTTCGACTTGCGACCACGAACAATATATTTGTCCGTTGACTTGTTCTTGCGCGTCTTGGCGCCCTTGGTTGGCTTGCCCCAGGGCGTCGCCCAGTGCTTGCCGCCGCAGGTGCGTCCGCCATTGGGGTGATCCACCGGGTTCATCGCCACAGAGCGCACGCTCGGGCGTTTGCCGCGCCAGCGATTGCGACCGGCCTTGCCGACCACCGTGTTGGAATGATCGGAATTCGATACCGCACCAACGGTTGCCATGCATTCGGCGCGAACCCTTCGGGTCTCACCGGAATTGAGTTTCAAAACCGCCCAGCCGGAGTCGCGGCCGACGAGTTGCACATAGGCGCCGGCAGAGCGCGCGATCTGACCGCCGCGGCCCGGCTTCAACTCGACATTATGCACGATGGTGCCGATCGGCATGGCTTGCAAAGGCATCGCATTGCCCGGCTTGACGTCGACGCTGCCGGCGCTCGAGATCACCTTGTCTCCGGGAGCCAACCGCTGCGGCGCCAGGATATAGGCCAGTTCGCCATCGTCATATTTGACAAGCGCGATGAAGGCCGTGCGGTTGGGATCATATTCCAGCCGCTCGACCGTGCCGGCGACGTCATGCTTGCGGCGGCGGAAATCGATTCTGCGGTAGAGCTGCTTATGCCCGCCGCCGATATGGCGCATGGTGATGCGGCCATGATGGTTGCGGCCACCCGTGCGCGACTGCCCCTCGGTCAAGGCCTTGACCGGCCTGCCCTTCCACAGTTTCGAGCGGTCGACGATCACCAGCTGGCGCATGCCCGGTGATGTCGGACGGAATGTCTTGAGTGCCATCTTCTAAGTTTCCCTACTTTCAAAGCCCCGTCGTCACGTCGATGGAATGACCATCCTCAAGCGTGACAAATGCCTTCTTGACGGTGCTCTGACGCCCACGCATGCCGCGGAACACCTTGACCTTGCCCTTGCGCACCAGCGTATTCACGGCCTTGACCTTGACATCGAACAAACGCTCAACCGCCGACTTGATGTCAGCCTTGGTTGCTGTTCTGGCGACATTGAAAACAACCTGATTGGCTTCTGATGCCAGCGTCGCCTTCTCGGTAATTACCGGCGAAACCAGCACGTCATATACATCGAGCCTCATTTGACCTGCCCCTTCCCGTTAAACCGGGCTTCCAGCGCCGTGAGTGCCGCCCTTGTCAGCACCAGTTTCCTGCAGCGCAGGACGTCATAGACATTGATGCCCTGCACCGGCAGCACATCGATATGCGGAATATTGCGTGCCGCCAGCGCGAAACCGGCATCAAGATCGGCGCCATCAATAATGAGTGCATTATCCAGCGACAGCCTGGCAAAAGCCTTGCGCAGGGCTTGCGTTTTGGCATGCCTCGCCTCGGCCTTGTCGAGCACGACAATATCGCCGGCCCTGGCCTTGGCCGACAGCGCATGACGCAGCGCCAACGCGCGGAATTTCTTTGGCAGGGCAATTGCGTGGCTGCGCGGCTTTGGGCCATGCGCCTTGCCGCCGCCGCGGAACTGCGGCGCGCCCTTGTCGGCATGACGGGCGCCGCCAGAGCCTTTCTGATTGCCGAACTTCTTGCCGGTTACATTGACTTCCGAGCGGTCCTGACAGTGATGGGTGCCGGCCATCCGTTTCAGCGTCTGATAGCGGACCATGCGCTGCAGAATGTCGGCGCGCGGCTCAAGGGCAAAAATCTCGTCCTTGAGCTCAACCGAACCTGCCTTGCCGGCATCCAGCGTGGTGACTTCGGCCTGCATCACTTCTGCTCCTTCTTGCCGGCATCGCCGGCGGCATCATCGGTGTCTTGCGCAGCAGCGGATTTTGCATCCGCCGCCAGCTTGAACGCACCCGGCAGCGGCACATCCTTGTGGCGTGGCTTTTTCACCGCATCGGACACATAGACCCAGCCGCCCTTGACGCCCGGAACCGCGCCCTTGATCAGCAGCAGGCCGCGCTTGGCGTCGGTCTTGACCACGACAAGATTATGCGTCGTAATGCGCGTATGACCCATATGACCGGCCATCTTCTTGCCCTTGAAGACCCTGCCTGGGTCCTGCGAATTGCCTGTCGAGCCATGCGACCTGTGTGAGATCGACACGCCATGGGAGGCCCTGAGGCCACCGAAATTCCAACGCTTCATGGCGCCCTGGAATCCCTTGCCCTGCGAGGTGCCGACAACATCGACATGCTGGCCGGCGACGAAGTGGTCGGCGGTTATTTCAGCGCCCACCTCAATGAGGTTCTCCGGACTGACGCGGAATTCGGCAAGCTTGCGCTTGGGCTCCACCTTGACGGCGGCGAAATTGCCACGATCAGCCTTGGTCAAATGCTTGACCTTGCGCGTGCCGACGCCCAGCTTCAGTGCCGTATAGCCATGTTTTTCCTCAGTCAGATGCGCCAGAACCTGGAGCCCTTCCAACTTGAGAACCGTGACCGGGATATGCTCGCCGGCATCCGTAAAGACGCGCGACATACCCAGTTTCTGTGCAATCACTCCGGAACGCATGATTGGCGCATTCCTTCCCTTTTCATGGATCCTGAGCGAAGCCATCAATGGCCGCGACCGAGGATCTAAAAAACCAACCGTCAGAGCTTGATTTCGACATCAACACCGGCTGCCAGATCAAGCTTCATCAGCGCGTCAACGGTCTGCGGCGTCGGATCGACAATATCGAGGAGGCGCTTGTGGGTGCGCATCTCGAACTGCTCGCGGCTTTTCTTGTCGACATGCGGACCGCGGTTTACGGTAAACTTCTCGATCCGTGTCGGCAGAGGAATGGGGCCGCGCACTTCGGCACCGGTTCTCTTCGCGGTATTCACGATCTCCAGCGTCGATGCATCGAGAATTCGATGATCGAATGCCTTTAATCGGATGCGTATATTTTGTGCATTCATGTTTTTAAGAACCTACCCCAAATGAAAGAAGCGCCTGTTTCTATCTGTTCCATGCGCCTCTTAAACCCTTTATCTACTCTATAATTCCCGCCACCACGCCGGCGCCAACGGTACGCCCGCCTTCGCGGATGGCGAAGCGCAGTTTCTCTTCCATGGCAATCGGCGTAATGAGCTCAACCTCAAAACTGATATTGTC
>Ga0114931_10008258_pt1 | contig 12624 bp, 7 predicted proteins | sample 2SBtaG_FD_89579 | JGI IMG/M metagenome (GOLD analysis project Ga0114931, IMG submission 89579) | Deep subsurface microbial communities from Kolumbo volcano to uncover new lineages of life (NeLLi) - 2SBTROV14_V59a metaG | ecosystem: Environmental > Aquatic > Marine > Volcanic | place: Kolumbo...
ATAATCCCCAGCGAAAACCGGTGGGCATCTTCTAAAACACCCCAATCCGAATAGGCATAATCGATGCGGAAACCTAATTTGCCGCGTTGGACAAAATCGATACCGCCGCCAAGCGTGAGTCCGTTTATTGCATCTTGCTGAAAGGCGCTTTCATACCCGCCCCGCAGAAAAAAGATGCCGGCATAACCGTACTCAGCCCCAAAATTGACGCCTTCCGTATCGCTGCTGGGATGAAGCACATCGGTGGTGAGCATTAAATTTCCCAATGAGCCCCAATTCATTGTGTATGAAACACCCGCGCGAAAAATTTGTGGCAGTGGATAAGAATCGGTTCGGAAACCGACGGGTATCCGGTCGATATTTTGATTATCGGGATCGGGGTCAACCGTTGATTCCAGGTCTCGACCGTCGAGGCTGAGTTCACCGCCGAAATTACTGATGCTCATCCCCAGGCGCAGCCCATTCACGGGTGTGGAATAAAAAATCCCCACGTCCAGGGCGGCAGTACCGCCGCTGGCGTTCCATATTTTTTGGTTAACATATTTACCGGTCAACCCAAAGCTAAAACTCTCCGTCAGTGCGGAAGCGAAGGATATTGACACGGCATAATCGCGGGCGCTATATCGTTCACCAGTGCCTTCGGGTCGGGTTTCCGTGCGAACCGGTTGTTCGCCGAAGTCCAGCAAAATCAGGCTGACGCCGATTGATGAATTGAAAACAGGCAGTGGTAATGTCGCTGCAAGGAAGTCATAGTTTGTGCCGACCAGCCATTCATTATGCATGACTTCAATTTGGATGTTGTCCATCCAGACGATTCCGGCCGGGTTATAATAGAGCGCCGTGGGATCATTGGCGATGGCGACATACGATCCACCCATTGCCATTGCCCGGGCACCGACCCCAATTTCCAGAAACGAAGCGGCATTGGTGCCTACATTAGTCACTTCGGTTTGAAATTGTGCCCACAACGGTGATGCTGCAAACATCCCAATAATTATTGTAAATAAAACGCGTCTCATTGTTATCCTCGAATGTTTATCTGATTCCCATTTTGATAAAAGGAAGCGGTTACTTGATAATCGCAAATTTTCCGGTTTTAACGCCAATTCCGGGGGCTTCGACGGCATAAAAATAGACACCGTGCGCAATTTCCAACCCATCTTTGGTGCGAAGATCCCAGGAGGCCCGGCGGTTTTCCCCGGAAGCGCTGAAGCTAAACGATTGCACTAACCGCCCAGCTGCCGTAAAAATGCTCACTTTGCATTCTTCCGGTAAATTAACAAAGTCTATCCGCCGTTCGCCGCGTCCCTCTTCCAAATTCAATATTCTTCGCTCCAGCCGGTTGACAGCAATGTAGGGATCCGGCACGACATAGATATTGTCCAACTCGTTTTTTGCCTTTTCTGCGTTGATGCTATTCCCAACGACGGTAAATTCGATCACATCATTGCGATCAAATGATTTGCGGGTGCGGATTTGGTAAACATCACCGGATTGCGGTGGAATCGTATCGCCATTGGCGGGATATCCAAAATCGAATCGCCAAATGGGGCGACGCTGATCATTGACAATGGTCAATTTATCTCCCTGGTTCAATACACCATCTATCGGCGCATCAACGAACAGATATTTTTGTTTAACGCTATTTTCCGGGTCCGTAACGTCCCATACCTGAAAGTTCATCACACGTCTGTTAATGGAAGTATCCGCCCCGGCGTCTTTAACGCGAATTTCATAATCACGCTTGGGCGTCGATGCATCGCTGTCATTGTTATCGATGATGATCATCGTGGAATTGCCGCTCCAGGATGATGCTGCCGTATCAAATTGGGTTGAGTCATTGAACAGTAAAAATTGGATGCCATCCAAAATATACTGCTCATCCAAATCGAAATTTTTGGGCTGCTGATAGATTCCCAGTGTTGCGTCTTCGCTGATCGAAAAAATTTCCATCACATCCATTTTGCCGGTAAAATTATCCCCCAAGCCTTCATATTGGCCGTTATCCTGAAATGTAATTTGATAACGATAGCCGGTATTCACGGCGAGCGGGTTAAACACTTGAAAACTAATATTACCGGTTCCATTTCCGGCTACATGCTGAAATCCTTCATCACTGACACGCGGTTCCTCCCAACCGGCGGTCATTTCCGTGGGAATAACTTGCGCTGTATTTCGGTCAAAGGCGATCGGGCGTCCCAATGGATCAATTTGGATGTTGATCGAACTTTCCGTGGGAGATATTTCCGCCAGGTTTTCCTTTGGGGAAATATCCGGAAAAAAACTGGGGTGATACCCCTGGTCAAGCGATGCCACGGCATAATAATAGGTTCTGCCGTTGTCAACATCTTCATCGACAAAGAAATGCTGCAAGCCGCTGTCATCGCCCATATTGTAGGTGACCCCAAGATCGCTGCCGCCGCCCAACTCGCTGCCCAGGCGAACCGGATGCAATCCTCTCAAGCGATCAATTTTATCAAAAGTCACTAATGGTTTGAACAATAAGGGGTTGCCAAAGCCATCGGTAATGGTTTTAATCTCTGTAAAAGTGGGATCCGTGCTTTTATAAATGTTATACGCTTCAAAATCTTTTCCGTAGATTGGATCTGTTGAGCGTTCGGCAATGTTATCCCATTTCAAATAAACCTTTTTATTGCCGCCAATGGCAGTGAGCGTCGGTTGCAATGGCGGTTTTGCAAAGCTGTAATCATTGTCATAAATGATTTGAATAGTTCGTTTGTTTCGCAAAATATCCGGAAAATCGTTCCCAAAAGCCAGGGCGATGGCATAGCGGTGGGTGCGCTCATTATCCGCAAACCGGACAAAACCGCTGCCGTAAATAAACGCAATGTCTGTCACGCCGTCGGCTTCAGCAAAGGTTCCCGGCTGCAATGCCAAATCCCAAAAACCCTGGTCATCATCCATACCGCCGGAGCCCTGACGTAAAAACCAGGATGTCAAGCCGACTTGATCGGATTCGTCATTATCAGTAAATTCAAAATTAGGTTCGCCAAGATCCGGGATGCCGTTCGCTTCGCTGCCATCAGGGTCTGCGCCGCCATATTCAAAATCCTCGGGGCCCAGCCCGTCAGACCCTGTGTCGTCGTTTATCGGCTCAATGTCCAAAATCCCGTTATCATTTATATCTTCCCCGGCGTCAAGCGTGCCATTAAAATTGATGTCTTCGTTATCATAAGTACCGTTACCATTGCTATCTTCCCAAGTGCGCCAATCATTATCATCATCGATGCCGTTGGTTTGGCTTTCATCGATTAAACCGTCTCCATCATTATCGATGCCGTCATTGCCCAAACCGGGGCTTTCCAAAAATGCAAATCCAAAATAGCCGATCGGCAGACCTTTATCAGTGGTTCGCCCGCCTTTATTCCAGGTAAAGGTGATGTCGTCGATCAACTCAAAATCGGCGTCATCGTTAAAGGCCGGGCCGCCCATATCAGGGTCAACCAACATACCCACCACGGTTTTTTCCAGATTTTTTCCGTTGTTCGTAATATCGTAAATATTGATCAGAATATCTTCCGCAAGCCGGGCATTCCATTGGTACGTTCGTGCTTCTACCGTGAGTCCCAATCCACGACGGCCGTTTGGCCAGGGTCTTCTGGAATCGGCATCATCAAAAGGAAAATAGTCAAATTCGTCATTTTCCCGGTCATCCGTTACAAAATACGATTCCTGATCACCGCGAACAAATGCCCCGAATTCCCCGTTCCATCGACCTGCCCGCGGTCCGGGGCGTTCGTCGCCTTCCACACGATCATCCCCGGGATAAGTGCCGGCCGGCCAATATTCCGGCCAGGTTTCCTTACGGCTGCTGGTGGCGAACCAACCGACGACATTTTGCATTTGCAAATCAAGCCGCCCATTTTTATTAAAATCTTCGATTGGCTGCAATTGCCCGTCTCCCTCACCCGGATCCCCGGTATTGGGAATGCCATCGTTTCCCACATCTTCAGAAATTCCGAATATCAATGGTTCTTCCTGGGCGTCCGGTTGATCGAGGTTAAAATATTTCGGCAACGGCATAAAATAATAACCGTGGGTTTGATCCGGTGATTGCTCGCCAAACCGATAATGATCAGACATGATGACAATGGTGTCGCCATTTTCATCAATCACTTCGGCTGCGCAATAAAAATACGTGCCAAAAAGGTATGAAACCTGCTCCGGTCCCTTTGGCCAGGATATCGGCGGAATTGATATGTTTGCATGGGACAAAATTCCGCTGTTTGTAATCGCCCCGGTAACAAGATTTCCGTCCAATGTGGTGGAACGGAAAAAACGAAAATTACCCTGTTCCTGCTTTGTGGTTTTGTGAAAACGATTATAGCCGCGTGAGCTTTGAAGCGAAGAATTGAGTTGCGGCGTATTCTTTTTATTTTTTTTCACAGCTTCCGGAAAAACAGTTGTGTTAAGTATTAAAAAAAACAACAGATTAATTATTAAGAAATACTTGCTAAATAATAACTTGAGCATGAAATAATCCTGTTTTATCTGTTTTTGAATTTGATATTTATTGATTCAGTAATTTATTCAACATGCTTAAAACTTTATTTCCAGACCAAACTGTATCACCCTGGGGCTGGAGAAGAAATCCGGGAATAAATCCACGTCTTGCAGGGTAAAAACGCCCTCTCCGTTCAGTGCTGTTTTGATGCGCGTCTCTTCTTCCGGCAAACGGGCATTTTGGTCCGCTCTTCCGGTTGTGGCAAAAACTTCATCGTGATTGATATGATCAAAAACATTATCTACTTTTAAAAATACGGAGCTCTTCAATCCGCTTAAATTCAGATGTTTCTTCGCTTTTAAATCAACATTCCAACGGGTAGGCTTAAAAGCGTCATTACGAAATTCCCGTGCGCTAATATCAAATCGCTCAACAAAATTTGGACTGAACGGCTGACCGGAATCAATAAACCCGACTAAACCAATACTCCAATTACGCTGCTTTACAAAATTGACAAATGCATTTACCGTGCTCCGTTGATCCCAATCCAAACTAAGAATTTTACGTTCGGGAAACACATCTGATTCTCCCCCGACACTTGTGGCGGTTTGAATTAAGAAAAGCGCTGCCGGGTCGGATGAACTGCCTTTTGCAAAAGCCAGATTAAAATTGACGCCGCCATTTACCAGACCGTGACGCTTGGTAATATCAACCGTAAGCCCCTTTGAGTTACCGTAATCCCGGTTGATATATCGCCGGTAGGTAACATTATCAATGGTTTTGATTTGCTCAATGCCCAACAAGTTATTGAAATCTTTGTAATAAGCGGTTACATCAATGGCAATGTCTTCGGTAATCGCCTGTTGCAGCCCGATTTCGTAGGCAATGGTTTTTTCGGGCTCCAGGTCTGCATTTCCTAAAGTGCGGCCTTCCAATTGAAAACTGGTTAACACATTGAGCGGCTCATTAAACATTCGCTGGTATGGCGGCATCTGGAAAAATGGCCATAAGACCCATGAAAAGCCCCATTGGTGGAAATTGGAAAAGAGATGCCAAACCGTGGGCTTACCTGTGTTTTAACTTTGGCTTTTTGAAGATTCGCCGGTGCGCCTAAATTAAAGGATTCGGTCTTAAAATTAATCGGTACCACGTCATTTGGATCAAATACGTCGAGGCGCAACCCGGCATTTAATATAATATCGCCTAATTCAAGCTTATCTTGCAGATACGCGGAACCTTCACGGGGCTCCACCTGAAAGTCACGCTGAAACGCCGGGGCATCAGTAACTTCAATCCGGCCGCCAAATTGATCAAAACCGTTTGTACTCGGATTGCCGTATGTTGAATTCCAATTTTTCCAGTATTCGGTGAGTGCATTCCAATACTGGTCGTAAGTTAATTCTGCGGGATTAATATCACTCAGTAATGGCCATTGGCGCGTTAGCCATTCCGGTGTTATCCTGAATCCCCGGGCAAAGATATCCGCTTTATTTTGCTTAAAAGAAAAACCCGCTTTGATGAGGTTGTGTTTATTAATTTGCCAGTTTAGGTCCGCTTGTGCAAGATATTGGTCGATGTAGCCCCGTCCGGGTGCGCCGGTGTACAATCCTGCGGTGCCTCCGAGTGAAAATCGAGCGGAACCGGCGCCAAATAGCTGAATACCGTCATCTCCGGGAAACATGGCAATTTTATTGTCTTTACGATAATAAAAATCGTTATCCTCCCGCTGATAGGAAAAAGCCAGGTTATAATAAAAATTTTCCGATGGAAAATGTTGAAATCTTACAAATTGGGAATATTTCAATTCATCCAGGGTGCCAAAATCATCCGGGGCAAAGCGGAACACTTGATCCAAACCCGTATTAAGCGAGTCTATGGGTCCTTTCGTTTTCTTCAGCGATCCGAACGTCTGTAAAAAAACAGTCATTTTGGATGTTACCGACCAGGTCAGTTTTGCCTGTAACGAGGTGTAATCGGTTGTATTCAATGGCCCTTGTTCCAGATTTCCAGTAGCAAAAGAATCGGGAATTTCAATAAACCCGGTGTTTTCACCCGTGGAAATATTTTGTTGCTGCGCCCACCGCTGGTAAGCAGCAATCCGCCATCCGTCAAGGGTGTTGAAGCGGCGTTCAAACCAATCCAGGCTTTCAGATTGACGCAAACGCCCGGAAATCAAAAACCCTAATTTATTTGAAATAATGGGCCCGGTGAAGCTAAACTCAAGGTTGCGGTCTGCGCCGGGGTCAAAATTGGAAACCCCCAAAAAAACATCATCGCGGCTGCTTAGCCAATCTCCGGCGTAAACCTCCAAAGTACCGCTATATTTACTGGCCGGCTTTTTGGTAACAATATTTACCACACCAGACTGCGCAGCGCCATATTCCGCATTGAACGTCCCGCTGATAACTTCCAACTCGGCGATCATATTATTATCTACCTCGACGAGACTCCCGCCATTTTGATCAAAAGAGTTGGTTACCGGAATACCATCAATAATATATGTAACTTCCCTGGCACGCCCGCCGCGAAAGTGCAGTTGTCCGCCGGAACTCACCACGCCGCCCTGCAATTCGATCACTTCCTCCAATTCCGTCACCGGCATTAACTCCATGGTTTCCGCGTTTACAACCGATGAAGAATGGGTTTTATCCAATTCAATGGCGGGTCTTTCAGCTTCAATGATGACAACCTCGCCCTCAACCGTTGCGGGATCCATTGTTAACTCCTGGGTTGTGGTGCGATCCACATTTACCCGCACGTTCTCAATGGTGACCGTTTTGTAGCCTACATAATATACCGTCATGCGATAAAGACCCGGCGGTATATTGAAAATAGAAAAATAGCCGTCGATATCCGTTGCCGAGCCCAAATTGGTATTCTCGATGACGACATTTGCGCCAATTAAAGGCTCACCATTGGCTTTGTCTTTGATGGAGCCCACTATTTTTCCCGTGGTCCCGGCATTTAAAATGCCAGCATTTAACAATGCCAACAGAGCAAATATGCCAATCCGATTGAACACATGCATACTTTCGCTTCCTTCAGTTATGTGTGCGATTTCAAAAAAAACAACTTACTGTCAATTGAATTTAATCCTGAAGATTAAACTACAGATATTGGGATTTTTAGCGGCGGCTGCGTAGAGGTGATTACATTTATGCGAGGCAAATAACGAAATTTACTTAAGTTTAAGTATTCACGTTATTAAAAACATTCCCTGTTAAATGAGGCGTAATGCTGTATTATGGTTAGATTCGAATGCGACTTACGCTTTATGTGAAAGTCTTGTTAACATCAGTCATTTAGTAGTATTATATCGGCCTCTTAAATATTGTAATTATACTCTCCACGAAAACAATTTACAAAAAAAAAACCGGAATGCAACATTCTGTAACAATTTTTATCTTTTTGTAAAGAACGGCCGTATCAACACTTTGTTTTTCAACCCCGTTTGAAAAATGTTTGCAGGAAAAATGTCGTCACGGTTTTCCCTTTGTTTCTCTGATTTTTCTGGTTTTGCTAAATATCGGAGGCGTTTCTGTGAGTTTTCTGAAGTCGCAATGCCGCTTTAATCAACCAGCGGATCGAATACCGATTGACCGCGCAAACCCTCTCCAGTCCTCTTTTGACATCACTTTTGAGAGACTTGCCAGCAATGCATAGCCGGCGATAAAAATCGGGACGGTAACAAACAATTTCGCCGGGTGACCCATTACCAGATTTTCTTTTAACAACCACATTAAAAGGCCGGTTGCGCAGGCAACACCGAGTGTTTTCAAATAAATTCGAAACGGAAAGACCTGTGCGACGGGAACATTTAGCGCGTTGCTGATTTTTTTTAAGGCATACCCCCAGGTAAAAATATTCGCGATCAGCGTAGCCAACGGCGGGCCGGACATTCCCAGCCACATCACGAAAGGAATGCTAAGTAAGAGGTTAATAACGACCATGTAAACGGCGGAATAGATGATCACTTTGGTCTCGCCCAGCGCTTTTAGCATGGAACTATACGCAGCAACCCGTTGAAAGATAATAAGGGTGTAAATGCGAAATGGCACTGCCGCGGCGATGTATTTTTCGGAAAACATCAAAACGATGAACTCTTCCGCGATGACTAAAAATAAAACCGTCAGCGGCAGCACAATGATTGCGACTTTGCGAATGGACCGATTCCACAAATCCAAAAGTTCAGATGTTTTCCTTTCGAGGTTGAGCGAAACTAATTGCGGCATCATCACCGAAGCAACAGAATAGGCAATCGCCGGAATCAGGGGAATTTCCCAGGAGCCAACCGTGTATTCCGCATAAATCGCCACCGGGAGAAACGCCGCGACGATGTATTTATCTAATTGCCGGTTGAGCCCCCACAACATTTGGGAAATGCCCAGGGGGATTGAATAGTGAAATTGTTCTTTTAAAATTCCTTTTGGCAATGCGCTGCTTTCGCCGGGTAAAAATTTAAAAAAAAGAAAAGCGCCGAACAAAAAACGAATGGCGCCATAAATTGCCAGGCAAATGACAATTATTTTAAGGGGATATCCTAAAAAAACCGGTAAAACCAGGGCGGTAAATTGCAAAAGCCCTGAGACGATGTTAAACCAGGCTGCGGCTTTGGTTCGGTCAATGGCGATCAAAACATTGGGCAAGGGCGTTACCGGAAGATCCAACAAAAGCAGCAGGATGAGCGGGAAAAACAGCCCCTGCACGTCAAATCCAAATTTTGGAGCCAGATAATTTAATATAATCAAGATGCTGGAAGCGCCAATGCCGATAAAAAACAATGTTTTGCTGGTCAGCAGGGCAAAATTCTTTTTGGCGGTAACGGCAACGCGTTCAAAAAAATAATATATACTTTCCGGCAATCCGATTTGCGCGAGGGTCGTCACCGTGGCATAGGCTAACAGCAAAAATGAGAGCAGACCAAAGGTTTCCTTGGAAAGCAGACGGGTCAGGCAGATGATTGACGCTATTTGGCTGGCGATTGTAATCGCGCGGCTAAGCACGATGATGCCTGCTTTTTGGGAAATCGAAGATTTTTTGTTGGGTGGAGTGTGCGACACGAATTTATATCAGGAATTTTTAGTGTGTTTTGCCATTTAAATTGCAGGGGCGTTCAATTGAACGCCCCTGCTTGCTAAAGCTTCTTCTTTCTGCGTTTCGGCCGCAACACAAATCCAATCAATCCAAGCGCCAGTCCAATAGAGAAAAAGATGTATTTCCCCTCCCCCATTACCTGCGCCAGGATAAAACTGATCACCATCACTGCGCCGCCGACGACCGTAAAAATATTTCCAACCGTTTCTTTTTCCACGGGAACTCTCGAAATTAAGATACAAAATCGCGCTAATTACGGTTTTGCTGCAACCAACCGACGATTGCCACGATGATTTTTCGCGGCGTAAAGCGAACAGAATATGCCAACAATTTGTTCATAAATCCAGGAATAATAATGGTTTTTCCCCGGCGTAGTCCATGGTATCCAACCGTTGCGACTGCGGCGGCGCTCATCACATGTCCTTTCATTAACATCGGATTTTCAAAACCGGCGCGTTCCTGGAATTCAGTGGCCGTCGGTCCCGGGCAAAGCACACACGCTTTGATCCCCGTGCCCTTTAATTCATATGCCAATGCTTCGGTAAAATGCAAAACATACGCTTTGGTTGCATAATAGACCGCCATGCCCGGTCCCGGCTGAAAGGCCGCCGTCGAAGCGACATTCATAATATTTCCCCGGTCGCGTTGAATCATATCCTGCACAAACAGTTTACAAAGCGCGGTGAGCGAAGTAATGTTGAGATCGATCATATTCATTTGCTGCTGACAATCCAATTCAGCAAAATTACCCAAAAGCCCAAAACCGGCATTATTCACTAACGTGTTTACAATGATCCCGTCTTTAGCGAGCTGTTGATAAATTTCATCCGCCGCGCCCGGTTTGCCCAAATCCTTGGGGATGACTGTTACTTGCACATTAAACTCTTTTTCCAACTCATGCTTGCGGTCATTCAGCATGTTCTCGTTGCGTGCAACTAATACCAAAGAATAGTTATCTCCGGCAAAAAGTTTTGCCAACTCGTATCCAATGCCCACGGTTGCACCGGTGATTAATGCTGTTTTTGGAGAATGATGATTAGGTTGGCTCATTTATTCGTCCTTGTTGAATTTTTCGGAAACTGTTCGATGAAATTATGATATGATATATCTTTTCTTAACTATCTCGACAATGTTAAATTAGATTTTTTGACCCCGCAAGGGGCAGGCAAGGATTTACAGGATTAAACCGGATTATTATTCAAAAATTTGTTGATCATTCTTTTGAAATATCATGTATATCCTGTTGATCCTTGCCTGTCCCGGTTGTCGGGATCGAAATCTTTTGAAATTTAACATTTTCAAACTATCGCGTTTCCAATTAAAACGAGGGCGCTAAGTTATGCAACTATATTTTGATAAATATAAAGAGCGGCAGTTTTGTGAATATGCTACCGCGTAGTGATTTTATTCATACCACTCATCACTTTAAACCGCATCCCCTCCCTTTGCCCGGCTATCGGGGCAAAGGTAGGGCTGTTGCATTCTGTTTTTTTGAATACTGAACCCTCCTTTGCTTATGGGCAGGCAAGGATTAACGATTGATGATTTCAGATTTAACGACGGGTATTGCCATCATTCGCCGGGTTTGATCGTCATCCGGTTCAAACTCGTATTCTAAAATCGTTAATCCGTGTTCGATGTTGGGGGCAATATTCCTTAGAATGCAACAACCCTGTGGGCAAAGGGAGTTTAATTTCAATATTTCCAATTTTTTAAAATTGTCTACAAAGTCTTAAAGTAAAACTAAAAAACCCGTTTTCCCAAACAAAAAAAGCCATCCGGCAATTAAGCTGGATGGCTTTTCAGTTGCGGAATGCAATGAGCGTTTAATGACCCAATTGTTCCAATAACTCCGGTTTATCCTGCAAAGCGACTTCGGCAACGATCAGGATTTTCTGACGTTCCCGGGCAATCGCTTCTACCAATTGATCGCGATCCTGGGTGGCTTGCTGAGAAGCACCCCGGAAATCCTGGTATTTGGCGTACGCAGCTTCGGTGTTATTAATTTCCTGCAAACCGGCCGTCAAACGTGCCTGGTCCAGACCATACGCTGCTAACTTTTCGATCATCCCGGGATGTTCCTGGGCGGTTTCATAAAACCGGCGTGATTGACCCAGCCATTCAGACAAATTTTTCTCGCGGGCATCATTCAGCCCCAACAATTCCGCATCATTCGGGAACTGTCGCAGGGCGGAGCGGGAAAGTTTTATGTCGTTGAAGTGGACTTTCCGGGCGTTACGCCACTACTGCTTAAACTCGTTACTGGCGACACTGCGTTCGGAATATTTACCGATTTGCCGGTAATACACATCTCTTGCCGTATTCACATCACTTTGGAATGAATTCACTTTTTCCAGGGTGATATTGAACGTGGACATCTTATTTTGGATGAGCGCATTCCCAACGAAATTATTGACCAGTATCTGGCTTTTTAACAACAGTTTTTCGATGGATTTATTAATTCTGGGCAATTCGATTCCTTTCATGTTTTGTTCGACTTCCGTGTTTTAGTGATTTAAAATATTTTTCGGCGGGTTGAGAAGATACTTTAGCTGGCGGGTAATCTTTTTTTATTTTTTACAGACCTGCCGCAGTTTGCCCCGGACTGGCCAGGGAATTCTACGATATCCCCCTGTAGGGGCATGGCGCTGCCATGCCCCTTAATTTGATTAAAAGCCAAGGTATTAGCAACAAAATACGCCGTAACGTTTTACGAAACGTCCTGACCACATTTTAATTACAGCCCTGACACTACCGGCTTACCCGCTTGAACAATATATATTTCATACCGGGAATCCGGCCTAAATTATATTTAGTTTACATAACAGCGAAAAAAATGGAGGAAGTTAAATTTTTGGGTTAAAATACATAACACAGAGACCCGGAGAAGCAGACACTAAGTAATTTCAATTCCACAATGGTTCGATTAAAGCTCTCATGCAAACCGAGTAATCGTGTTTGAAATGAGGTTTCAATTCCACAATGGTTCGATTAAAGCTAGCTTTCCGCATGGGTTGCCTGAATGATATAACGCTGTTTCAATTCCACAATGGTTCGATTAAAGC
>Ga0114931_10008259_pt1 | contig 12623 bp, 10 predicted proteins | sample 2SBtaG_FD_89579 | JGI IMG/M metagenome (GOLD analysis project Ga0114931, IMG submission 89579) | Deep subsurface microbial communities from Kolumbo volcano to uncover new lineages of life (NeLLi) - 2SBTROV14_V59a metaG | ecosystem: Environmental > Aquatic > Marine > Volcanic | place: Kolumbo...
CCCGGCCTTCCTGGGCCTCCACCGGGCCCACGGCGCGGAGATGTCCTGCAAGGCCGTCGAGAAGCTCGACCCGCTCGAGCAGATGGGGTTCCTGGCCCAGCGGGACGGACGCCCGGCGGTCGTCGAATACAGCGAGGTCCCGCCCGAGGTCGCCGGCGCCCGCCGCGCCGACGGTCGGCTCCGCTTCCGGCTGGGGAGCGTCGGGATCCATGTCTTCGAACGGAGCTTCCTGGAGCGGGTGGCCGAGGGCCCGCCCCTGCCCCTCCACTGCGTCCGAAAGCCCTTCCGGGCCCTCGGCGCCACGGACCGCCGCCAGACCACTCCCGCCTGGAAGCTCGAACGTTTCGTCTTCGATGCACTGGCACGGGCCCGGGTGGTTGCGTTAATGGAAACCGGCCGCCGAGACGAGTACTCGCCGGTGAAGAACGCTCGGGGGCCGAGTTCGCCCGCCAGGGCACGGCGGGACCTGGTCGCGAGCTACCGCCGCTGGATCGAAGAGGCGGGGCTCGAAGCCCCCGAGGACGTCGAGATCGAGATGGACCACGCATACATCCATGGACCCGACGACCTGCGGCGGAGCCCGATCCGCCGGATCTCCGACGCCGCGCCCCACGTCCGCATCGCCAAGGGAGCGGAGCGATGAGCCCTGCCAAAAAGACCACGAAGAAGAGCGCCACCCGGAAGAAGACGGCCCGGAAGGCGACGAAGAAGGCTGCCGCCAAGGCACCCAAGAAGGCCCCCGCCAAGGCGACCAAGAAGGCTCCCGCCAAGGCGACGAAGAAGGCCGCCGGGAAGGCCACCAAGAAGGCGGCGCCGAAGCCCCCCCCCAAGAGCAAGACGGCCCCGAAGAAGACCCTGGCCAAGAAGAAGGCGGCGGCCAAGAAACCCGCCCGCCGGGGCGCGAAGAAGCCCGCCGAGCCGGCGAAGAAGCCGGCCCGTCCGGTGAAGCCCGGCAAGGTGGTGGTGGCGCGCGGCAAGCAGGTCTCGAAGCTCGGCGACCGCTGGACCTGCTGGGCCTGCGGAGCGGTCTTCTACGACCTCAACAAGTCCGAGGCCATCTGTCCCAAATGCGACCAGGACCAGTCGGTGAAGCCCCACGGCGAGGAGAAGGAGAAACGGCCCGCCAAGCGCGACAGCATGCGGGCCCTGCGCGTCCTCGACGATGACGATACACCCGCGAAGGACGACCAGTCGGGCGCGGTCGACATGAACATCGAGCTCGGCACGGACGAGAAGCTGCTCGAACAGGCCGAGGGCGTCAGCGAGGACGCGGAAGAGGATTAGCCGGAGCGCGCCGAAGAGGGCTAGCCCGAGCGCGACTCAACGGGGCAGCCCGAAGGCCACCAACGCGTCCCCGATCCGGGTTCCGGCCCGCTCGTGTCCGCCCGCCGCCACCACCACGAGCTGGCGCCCGCTCGGGCTCCGGTAGCTCATGGGCGTCGCCTGGCCGCCGGCTGGCAGGCGCCCCGCGAACAGCTCGGCGCCCGTCTCGAGGTCGAAGGCCCGCAGGTAGTCGTCCATGGTGGCCGCCACGAAGACGAGCCCGCTGCGCGTCACCAGGGGCCCGCCGAGGTTCGGCACTCCGAGCTTCCAGGGGATCGGAACGGGCGCGATGTCGCGCGTGGTGCCGAGCGGCACCTGCCAGGCGATCGAGCCGTCGTCGAGATCGATGGCGGCGAGGGTGCCCCAGGGCGGCGGGTTGCACGGGATCCCGAGGGGCGAGAGCAGCGCCGCGCGGCGCACCGCGAAGGGCGTGCTTCGCTGGGGCCCCCACTCGACGTCGGGCTCCGCAGCCCGACGAGCGGCGTAGCCGGCCCTCGGGACCAGATGGATCGTCCACGCCAGGTCCATGGTGTTGGCCACCAGCCGGCGTCGGACCGGGTCCACCGCCACCCCGCCCCAGTTCGAACCGCCAGCATTTCCCGGCAGCATCAGCGAGCCCCCCTCGGTCGGCGGTGTGTAGATGCCATCCGAGCGGAGCGCGGCGATCCGCTCGCGACAGGCGCCTCGGTCGAAGGGCGTGAGGCCCCAGGCGTCCTCCGGACGCAGCGGCGTGTGGCGCACGAGCGGAGGCGGCGCCACGGGGAAGGGCTGGGTCGGCGAGAGGAGCTCGCCGGGCACTCCGCCTTGGGGGACGGGCCGCTCCTCCACGGGAAAGACGGGCTCGCCCGTCTCGCGATCGAGCACGAAGAAGAGCCCCATCTTGGTCGCCTGGATCACCACCGGGATCCGGCGGCCGCCGCGGACCAGCGTGCTGAGCGTCGGTTGGGCCGGCACGTCGAAGTCCCACAGATCGTGATGCACGGTCTGGAAGTGCCAGACGAGCTCGCCCGTGGAGCCGCGCAAGGCCACGACGGAGCTGCCGTAGGCGTCCGGGCGCCGGCCGCCATCGAAGTAGTCCGGAGCCGGGTTTCCCGTGGGAAGGAAGACGAGGTCCCGTGCCTCGTCCACCAACATGGGCGCCCAGACGTTGGGGGTGGCGAGCGCCCAGCCCGCCTCGCTGGTGTTCTCGGGCGTGTGCACGAAATCGGGCGGCGCGAGGTCGAAGGCCCAGCGCAGGGCTCCGGTGCGGGCGTCGTAGCCGCGCACCACGCCGCTCGGAGCGTCCGTGCGGACATTGTCACTCACCGCCGAGCCGACCACCACCACGTCGCCCACCGTCACCGGCGCGGAGGTCAGCTGGTACTCGCCCTGCCACTCGGTGGCGCCCACGCCTCGCGAGAGGTCCACGGTGCCGCGGGTTCCGAAGCCTGCGCAGGGTCGGCCGCTGCGGGCGTCGAGGGCCACGAGCCTCGCGTCGACCGTGTTGGTGAGGATCCGCAAGCTGCAGGCCGCTCCCGCGGGCGCCTGGGGATCGCGCCAGGCCTCGACCCCGCGGCAGGTCAGCTGGTTCGCATAGCGGCCGGTCCGGTCGATCTCGGGGTCGTAGACCCAGCGCTCCCGGCCGGTCTCCGGGTCGAGGGCCGCGACCCGGTTCAGCGGCGTGCAGACGTAGAGCGACCCCTCGACCAGGATCGGCGTGGCCTCGAAGGCCCGCTCGGACGCGACCTTGCCCCTCCCGTCTTCGAGCTCGCCGGAGTGCCAGGTCCAGGCGATCTCCAGCCGGTCGACGTTGGCGGGCGTGATCTCGTCGAGATCGACGTAGCGCTGGCCCCCGGGGTCGCCCCCGTAGTGGCTCCAGCCCGGCTCCGCGGAGGCGCTGCCCGAGACCCCGGCGGCGAGCAGCAGGGCCAGGAGCCTTCGTTGCATGATTCGCATGGCCGACGGGGTAGTCCAAGCGGTGCCCGGACGCACCTGCCGCCGGCACGCTGCAGGGCCCCTGCGTCGGTCGCGCGGCTCAGAGGGTGAGAAGCCGCTTCAGATGGAGCTGGAGCGGGTGGGCCTCCGCCTTTCGACGCTCGAGCTCGGCCTCGATCTCGCCGGTGGCCGTCTGTTGCAGGGAGAGCTTCACGCCGAGCGAGCGCGAGGCGGTCGAGTGGCGCTGGGCGGCCTCGAAGGCGGCGATGTTCTCGTCGAGCATCCCGGTCCGACGCGGCTCCCCTGCCCCGCCCCGCGCCTGCGCATACTGGCGCTCGACCGCGGCGTTCTCGGCCTGGTAGGCGCTGCGCAGGGTCTCGAGATCGGCCCGCGAGTAGGTCTGGTAGGGCCTCGGGATCCGCGCCTCGGCCTGCCAGTTGCGGTGATAGTTGTAGGCGCCGCCCGCCACGAGGCCCAGCAGGGCCAGGACCGGCAGCGTCGAGAGGCCCCGGCTGCGCAGGTGGCCTCGGGGCGCCCTCGGGTCGGTACGATCCAGATCGCGAGCCATGGCGAACCTCCGCGCGAGCCGCCTCTCAGAGCCGCACGCCGGCGGGCGCCTGCCAGGGCCGCCGCCGTTGGCCGGCCAGGAAGGCGTCGAGCGTGGCCCGGTCGGGCAGCCCGCCCTGGGCGCCGAGACCGGTGCAGTTCAGCGCCGCAACGGCATGGCCCCACTCGAGAGTGCGCTCGGGATCCTGGCCCGCGAGCATCCCCAGGAGGAAGCCGGCCCGGAAGGCGTCGCCCGCTCCGGTGGTGTCGCGCGCCTCCACCGCGAAGGCCGGCGAGCGAATCTGCCGGTCGCCGATCTGCGCGATGGCGCCGGCTTCGCCCAGGGTGACCACCGCCATCCGAGCCCCCTCTCGGACCAGCGCCGCGAGCGCTGCCAGGACCGAGGCGTCTCCTGAAGTATTTTCGGCAAACGACTGGGAAACGATAGGGAAATCAACCTGCCGCAAGAGACCCTCGAGACCCGGCCGGCGGGCGTCGGCATCGAGCACGACCGGAATGCCGGCCGTCCGCGCCGCGCGCGCGGCCGCCTCCGCAGCGGCCGGGTGACCCGTATCCACATGGAGCGCGCGGGCCGAGGCGACGAAGGTCGGGTCCACGTCGTCGGCGCCGAGCTGGAGCTCGGGGTCGCGGTACCAGACGAGCGTCCGCTCCCCCGAGCGCCGATCGATCAGGATCATGGCCAGCTGGGTGGCGACGCCGGGCAGCCGCCGGACCCGGGAGAGATCGATCCCCGCGCCTTCGAGCGGGGCGAGGACCCGGCGCGCCGCGTCGTCGTCGCCCACGGCGCCCACGAAGCCGGCGCGCAGGCCGAGCCGTGACGCGCCGAGCAGGGTCGTCGCGACCTGCCCGCCCGGCATCTGGCGGTAGTCGACGAGCGCTCGCTTGCCCGCGAACTCCGGCAGCCCGTCCGCCAGGACGCCCACGTGGTCGAGCGCGCACTCCCCGAGGCCCACCACGTCGAGACGGGTGTCCCGGCGCTCGGCGGCCTGGGGCCAGAGGGCTGCGCTGGCGGGGCTCGGACTCAGTAGAGCTCCCGATAGGCCTGGACGCTGCGCAGCACGCGCTTCACGTAGCTGCGGGTCTGGGAGTACGGCACCGCCTCGACCCACTCGTCGTCGGCGAGGCCGGGCCGCTCCGCGGTCCAGCGGGCGGCGGCCTTGGGGCCGGCGTTGTAGCTGGCGATGGCGGCCTCCATGCGGCCGTCGAACTGGCGGGCCAGCTGCTGGAGGTAGAAGGAGCCGAGCTGGATGTTCACGCGGGGACGATAGAGGTCGTCGGCCGTGAAGGCCGAAAAACCGAGCTCGTCGGCCAGGCGGCGGCCGGTCTCGGGCATGATCTGCAGCAGCCCGCGTGCTCCGGCGGGCGAGGTCACCGCGGGACGGTAGCCGCTCTCCTCGCGCATCACGGCCGAGACGATGGCGGGCTCGAGGGGCGGCCCGTCGGGCGAGAGCTCGCGGACCAGGGTCCCGTAGGCCTCGGGCCAGGCGAGCCACCACAGGGCCTCGTGGCCCGGGACCACGCCGCGGGCGAGGTCGGTGCGGTAGTGGCGGACCACCAGGCTCTGGGCCCGGTGATGCTCGCCGGCATCGGCCAGCAGGCGCGCGACCTCGATCCGATCGGCCAGCCCGCGCGCGCGCTCGCCTGCCTGGACCAGCTCGCGCGAGGCCTCCTCGGGCAGGCCCGCCTCGATCAGGATGCGCGCCCGAGCCAGGTCCGCCGGCTTGAGCGAACGCCGGCCTGGGTCGAGGGGGGGCGGCGACTCGGCGGCCACGGGCCCCACGCGCTGGCGGGCGCGCCACCCGTAGTAGCTGAGCGGAAAGCCCTCGGCGATCTCGGCGAAGGCGGCCGCCGCGTCGGCGTCGCCCAGCCGTTCGCTGGCGCGCGCCGCCCAGTAGCGCGCCCGCAGCTGGCCGAGGGGGTCGCCCTCGAGGCGCGCCACCAGCAGGCGGAAGTGCTCGCGTGCCTCGGCCGCGTCGCCCCGGCGCCACGCCGTCCAGCCCAGGTACCAGAGCGACGGGTTGGCGTAGCGGGGATGGGCGGAGCTGCGCGCGACCTTCTCGAAGTGGCGGCGCGCCTCCACGAGATCGTCTTCGTCTTCGAGCAGCAGGGCGGCCAGGTAGCGGGCGTAGACGGAGGTCCGCCCCCAGCGGCCGTCCGCGATCGACTCGAGGGCCGCGATGGCGGTCGGGACGTCGCCCGCCCGGGCGATGGACCGAGCCCGGGCGACGGCCGAGCCGGGGTCGGGCGCCAGCGCGGCGTAGGCCTCGGCCGCCTCGCCGTAGCGGCGGATGGCGAACAGGCTCTGGGCCCGGCTGCGCTGGGTGCGGCGGCGATCGCGCGGCTTCAGGCCGCCGAGGGCCAGGGCTTCGTCGTAGGCGGTGATCGCCATCTCGTTGTGGCCGGCGGCGCGCAGGGCGTCGCCCCGCCCGCGGTAGTCGAGCGCGCGCCGCAGGGGCTTCGCCAGTCCGGACTCGATCTCCCGAAGCCGCGCCTCGGCCCGATCGCCCTCGGGCGAGAGCGGGTAGCGCCGCCAGATCTCCAGATAGTTGCGGCCGGCGGCCGCGGCGCTCCCGGCCCGCTCGTAGCTCTCTCCCAGGGCGGCCAGGATCCGGCTGCGGTCGGCGGAGCGTTCGGTCTGCTCGAGCGCGACCTCCCATGCGGCTCTCGCCCCCGCCTCGTCGCCGGCCGCCCGCAGCGCGTCGCCGAGGGCCGTCTGGAGGCGCGAAGCCAGCGGGCTCTCGCCGTGGCGCACGATGGCGGCGCGTGCAGCCGCGACGGCTGCGGCCGGGTCGTCGCCACGCGCCAGGATCTCCAGGCGCAGGCGATCCGCGTGATCGGCCACGATCGGGTGGCGCCGCGAGATCTGCTCGAGCAGCGCCAGGGCCCGCGCGTCGTCGCCGAGCCTCATGGCCTCGACGGCCGCCCGCAGCGCCCAGCCGGGCCGGACCAGCAGGGCCTCGGAAGGCGGCGCGACGTCCAGCCCCACCGTGGCGGCTCCGGCCCGGGACGCCCAGACGAGGGTGAGGCACGGCGGGGAGGCGCAGACGAGGGAGAAGCACAGCGCCGCGAGCGGCGCCCACGGGCAAAGACGGGAGAGGGCCATCGCCGCCGACTGTGCCGAGCCCTCCCGCCCTGTCAACGCTCGCGCCTCCACTTCCCTCGAAACGCCCGACCCGCGGGCGATCGATCCGGGAACGCCACGCGCCGGACCGCTCTTGGGCTCGCGGCCCGTGGCCATTTGTGACCCCACGGCCCGTCGGGTAGGTTCGCCGCCTTGCGACCCCTCTCGACGCGGCGGCTTCTCCCGACCGGGATCTTCGTCTGCGCGCTCCTCGCAGCGACCTCGATCCTGCCCCCGTCCCGGGCGCGGGCGGCCGGCGCGGCCCCGGCGGCGGCTGCAGCCGATCCGGCCTCGGAACCCGCTCGCCACGCGACCCGGGGCCGGCCGCTCGGCCTGTGGGTCCTGGCCGAGGGCACCCAGCGCCTGCTCGACCGTCCCGAGCGCATCCCCACCCTGCTGGCCGACGCCCGGGCGCTCGGGGCGACGGATCTCTTCGTACAGGTCTATCGACGCGGCCTCGCCTGGTGGCCGAGCACCCGGGCTCGACCGGCCGATTCCTTCCTGGTCTCGCGGGCCAGCGCGCCGGGCAGCGAGGACCCGCTCGCGCGGCTGCTGGCGGCCGCCCACCGCGCGGGCCTGAAGGTCCACGCCTGGCTGAATCTGCTCTCCCTGGGCGACAACGCCGAGGCCGCGATCCTCGCGCAGCTGGGCCCCGATGCGCTCCAGGTGGATCGCCGCGGGCGTTCGATCCTCTCCTACCCCGATCGCGAGATGCCCGAGCCCGACGCGGCCTATCTCCGGATGGGCACCCCGGCGATCTGGCTCGACCCGGCCGCGCCCGGCGTGGCCGACTGGTATGCCGCGCTCGCCGCCGAGCTGCTCGAGCGCTATCCGGGGCTCGACGGGCTCCACCTCGACTACGTCCGCTACCCGGACGTGCTGCCCTTCACGCCGGGCTCGCGGTTCGTCGCCGGGCTCGACTTCGGCTACGGCGAAGCCACACGCCGGCGCTTTCGCGAGGCCACGGGGCTCGAGGCGCCGCTCGGCGACGCGACCGACAACGCCCAGGCATGGGACGACTGGCGCCGCGACGAGCTCGCGGCGCTCGTCACGAAGCTCGGCGACACCCTGGACGCGAAGGCGCCGGGCGCGGTCCTGTCGGCGGCCGTCTTCGCCTGGCCCACCCGCGCCTACCTCTCGGTCTACCAGGACTGGCTCGGCTGGCTCGAGGCCGGCCGGATCGACTTTGCCGTGCCGATGCTCTACACGCGCGACGACCGGCTGCTTCGCTACCAGGCGGCGGCCTTCGCGGGCGGACTGGCGCGCGACCGCGTCTGGGCGGGCCTCGGGACCTGGCTGTTTCGCGACGAGCCCCAGGGCGCGGTGGCGCAGCTTCGCGAGGTCGACCGGCTGGGCATCGCGGGCCGCGCCCTCTTCTCCTGGGACGCCATCGCCGGCTCGCCCGCCCTGCGCGCCGCCCTGGCCGAGGAGGCGGCCCGTGTCGCGGAGCGCTGAGGACGTCGGGATCGTGACGGGGCCCGGAAACACGGGGCCGGAGCAAGCCGCCTCGCATGGGCTCTCGGCCGCCGCCGAGGCGATGCTCGCGCGTTACGACTTCGCCCTGCCTCCCGAGCGGATCGCTCAGCATCCGACGGCCGCCCGCGACGGGGCCCGCATGCTCGTCCTGCACCGCCACGGCGGCGTGCGCGCGCACGCGGTGGTGCGCGAGCTTCCCGCCTGGCTGCGCCCGGGCGACCTGCTGGTGGTGAACGCCACGCGCGTCCTGCCCGCCCGCCTGCGCGGGCGCAAGGCCAGCGGCGGGGCCGCCGAGGCCTTGCTGCTGGGAGCCGAGGCCTCCGAGCCCGGCATCCATCGCGCGCTGCTGCGCTGTGGCGGGCGCGCGCGCCCCGGTCTGAAGCTCCGCTTCGGGCCGGAGCCCGGGGCGCTCGAAGCGGAGCTGGTCGAGCGGCTCGAGGCCGGCGAGGTGCGCCTGGCCTTCGCGCCCGGAATCGACCCCTATCGGGTCGGCGAACCGCCGCTCCCGCTCTACATCCGGCGCACAGCGCCCGCGCCCGAGGACGTCGAGCGCTACCAGACGATCTTCGCCCGCGCGCCCGGTGCCGTGGCCGCGCCGACGGCCGGACTGCATCTGGCTCCGAGGCTGCTCGCCGGCCTCGAGGCGCGCGGCGTCGAGCGGGCCGAGGTCGTCCTGCACGTGGGGGCCGGCACCTTCCGTCCCGTCGGCGAGCGCGCCCTGCGCGAGGGCCGGCTCCACGCGGAGCGCTACGAGCTGCCGGCCGCGACCGTGGAGGCGGTGGCGCGGGCCCGGGCGCGCGGCGGCCGCGTGGTGGCCGTGGGGACCACCACGACGCGGGTGCTGGAGGCCTGCGCGGCGCGCGATGGCGGACTCGCCGCCGGCGCAGGCGAGACGGATCTCTTCCTGCGTCCGGGCTCGCGCTTCCGCGTGGTCGACGCGCTGCTCACGAACTTCCACCTGCCGCGCTCCTCGCTCCTGATGCTGGTGGCTGGCTACTGCGGAGCGGGAGGCCGCGAGCGGGTGCTCGCGGCCTACGGCGAAGCCGTGCGCGAGGGCTACCGCTTCTTCTCCTATGGCGACGCCATGCTGATCCTCCCGGGCTGAGCGACCGAGCCGTGGCCGAGGGCTTCGCCTTCGAGATCCTGGCCCGGGACGGGGCCGCCCGGACGGGTCGCATCCGCACGCCCCACGGCGAGATCGCGACGCCGGCCTTCATGCCGGTCGCGACCTACGGCGCCGTGCGCGGCCTCGGGCCCGAGGAGCTGGTGGGCATCGGCGCCCAGATCCTGCTCGCGAACACCTACCACCTGCACGAGCGGCCGGGCGAGGCGCAGATCGCCGAGCTGGGCGGCCTCCACGGCTTCACGGGCTGGCGCGGGCCGTGGCTGACGGACAGCGGCGGCTACCAGGTCTTCTCACTCGGCGACCGGCGGACGCTCGACGAGGCCGGTGTGACCTTCCAGAGCCCTCTCGACGGCGCGCGCCGCGCGCTCACACCGGAGTCCACCGTGGCCATCCAGGAGGCTCTCGGGTCCGACATCGCCATGGTGCTCGACCAGTGCCCGCCCGTGGATGCGGCGCCCGCGGACGCCCGCGCGGCCATGGAGCGGACGCTCCGCTGGGCCGAGCGGGCGGCCGCGGCCCGCAAGCGGCCCGACCAGTGGTTGTTCGGGATCGTCCAGGGGGGCGAACACGTCGCCCTGCGACGCGAGAGCGCCCGGGCGACGGCCGCCCTCGGCTTCGACGGCCACGCCCACGGCGGCCTCGGTCTCGGCGAGGATCCGGCCCGCCGGGCGGAGCTGGTGACGGCGGTGCACGAGGAGCTTCCGAGCGCGCAGCCGCGCTACCTGATGGGGCTCGGGCGGCCCGAGGATCTGCTGGCCGGGGTCGCGCGCGGGGTGGATCTGTTCGATTGCGTGCTGCCGACCCGCCATGGGCGCCACGGCGTGCTCTTCACCCGCGAGGGCGTGCTGCACGCCAAGAACGCACGCCATCGCGACGATGCCTCGCCGCCCGATCCGGAGTGCGACTGCCCCGTCTGCGCACGGCACTCGCGGGCGTATCTGCGCCACCTCTTCCAAACCCGCGAGCAGCTCGGGGGCCGGCTCGCCTCGCTCCACAATCTGCGCTTCTACCTGCGCCTGCTCGAGCAGGCGCGGCTCGCAATCCGGGAGCGACGCTTCGAGCACTTCGTCCGCACGACCGGCCTCGCCCTCCCCTGAGCTATCCGCCCGAGAAGCGCGCCCCGGTGGCTCGGCTCGCGGCGATCTCCGCCACCGTCAGCGCCGCGCGGTCGGGCAGGTCGTCGCCGAGTTCCGCCGCCACGATCCGCAGCCCCGCCGCGCGGGGCCCCACGTGTTTCGCTACGAGCCGGCGCAGCGGCTCCAAGCAGAGCGCCTCGCCGGCCGCCCGAGGAATCGTTCCGAGCACCACCAGCTCCGGCGAGAGCACCATCTCGAGCCACACGATCCCGCGCGCCAGGTAGCCGTTCCAGCGCTCGAGCTCGGCGCACGCGAAGGCGTCGCCCTCGCGGGCGGCGGCGACCAGATGCTCGGCGGTGATCGCATCGCGCCGGCCTGCGAGCTCGACCACGCGGCCCTCGGCGGGCGCCCGCTCGCGGAGGTGCCGAGCCCAGGCCGCGCCACCCGCGTAGGCTTCGAGGCAGCCCCGGCGGCCGCAGGCGCAGGGCTCGCCCTCCCACTCGACCGGCGCATGGCCGATCTCACCGGCGCCGAGGCGACCGCGGTGAAGACGCCCGCCGAGGATCAGGCCCGCTCCGACGCCGGTCGACATGGTGAGATAGACGATGTGCTCGAAGCCGCGGGCCGCGCCATGGTGCCACTCGGCCAGCACCGCGGCATCGGCGTCGTTCTCCAGCGCCACGGGCGCCCCGATCGCTGCGCCGAACCATTCGGCCAGCGGCACATCGCGCCAGCCCGGAAGGTTCGGCGGCGCCAGGATGCGACCGCGCGTCGCGTCCAGGGGGCCGGGCGCCGAGACGCCCACCGCCGTGACGTCGTCGAAGCCGAGGGCCCGGCTCTCGAGCAGGGCTCGCGCGGCTCCGAGCATGCGATCCACGTCCCGGCGCGGCGAGCCCGAGGCCGGGAACGGCAGGCGCGCGTGGGCGAGCACCCGGCCGCCTGCGTCGCCCAGCGCGAGGGCGACCTTGGTTCCCCCCACGTCGAAGCCCAGGCGCACGGTTTCGACGTCCAGACGCACCCCCATGGCTCCCGGGCCTCCAATTTTCTTTGTAGATCCAAAGAGTTGGATCGATGAGCCGCGAGGGTATCACGCCCCTTCGGTTTCCGGCCGGACTGGCCGATAGGGAAAACAGCCCCGCCGGCCGCCGCTTCGCGGTCCTGCTTGCCGGCTCCCGGGCTGGAGGGTCGCTGATGAACGCTCGATGCACGGGGCTCACGCTCGGTCTCGCGACGCTGCTGCTCGCCGGCTGCGGCAGCTTCTGGAACATCGCGGAAACCGATGGGACGCTCGAAGATTCCATGCGGACCTACACGAAGCTCGTCCGCTGGGGCGAGATCGAGCGCGCCAGCTTGTTCGTGGACGAGGAGCTGCGCGGCGAGTTCATCGCCTTGGCGCCTGGCCTCGAACGCCTGCACTTCACCGATTTCGACCTCGGACCGGTCGACTTCGGCGAGGGCGAAGCACAGGTCACGGTCGTCTACCGCTTCTACGACGTGAACACGCTGGTCGAGCGGCAGATCGTCGAGCGGCAGCGCTGGATCGCGACCGACACGAAGCGTCGGATCTCGCCCGACACGCGGTCGTGGAGCGTTCGCCCGGACCTATCGAGCTTCGAGGCCGCCCTCGGCGCGCCCCGCCGCGAGCCCACCGGATGAACCCGACGCCGGGGACCGCGACCGCCGCGCCGGGACCGGTGTTGGTGGTCGACGACATTCCGATGTTCCGAGAGCTCCTGGCCAACTTCCTGGCCGGAACCGCCGAGGTGATCTCCGCAGCGAACGGGAACGAGGCGCTCGCCGTGGCGCGCCGCGTGCGCCCGCGGCTGATCGTGGCGGACTTGGAAATGCCCGGCCTCGACGGCGCAGCGCTCTGCCGCGCCGTGCGCGAGGACGCGCGCCTCAGCGAGTGCCACTTCCTGATGATCCTGCCCGGCGACGACGCCCACGATCGCGTCCGCGCGATCCGCGCCGGTGCCGATGACGTGCTCTCCAAGCCGTTACAGCGCGTCGAGCTGGTCGG
>Ga0114931_10008260_pt1 | contig 12623 bp, 9 predicted proteins | sample 2SBtaG_FD_89579 | JGI IMG/M metagenome (GOLD analysis project Ga0114931, IMG submission 89579) | Deep subsurface microbial communities from Kolumbo volcano to uncover new lineages of life (NeLLi) - 2SBTROV14_V59a metaG | ecosystem: Environmental > Aquatic > Marine > Volcanic | place: Kolumbo...
AGCGCCGCGACGAGGCAGATAGCCAGAAGATACTTGGTAATGGGTCTCGACAACATATATTCCACGACAAAAGCGGAGCGCTAGCGGCCTTCCGTTATAACCAAGTCGTCCCGGTGTATAACCTCGTCTCCGTATCGGTATCCCAGCGCCTTTTCGATCTCATTACTCCTCATCCCGGCAATCTTCCCTATCTCGTGAGAGCCGTACGAGCAAAGCCCTCTCGCAACCTCTACGCCCTCCTCGTCCACACACGTTACAAGCTCCCCCATATCAAATCTGCCCCTCACGTCCTTAATGCCCGCCGGCAGCAGGCTCCTGCCCGACTTGAGCAGAGCCCTTTTCGCCCCCCCGTCGATTACAAGCGAGCCCATGGGCTTGAGCATATAGGCTATCCAGTGCTTTCTTCCCCTCAACCTCTCCTTCGCAGGGACGAAGAGCGTCCCCACTTGCTTGCCCAAAAACATGTCTCTAAGCACGGTGGGCCTTTTGCCGTTCGCAATTATTGTCGGCACGCCAAAGGCCATCGCAGTGCGGGCGGCTTGAATCTTGGTCTTCATCCCTCCCGTGGTGGTAGCCCCATCCGTGCCACCCGCGAGGCTCTTTATCCTTTCGTCTATCTCCTCGATTACGGGAATTATCTCGGCGTCGGCGTGGCCCACGGGGTCCTTGTCGTAAAAGCCGTCCCTATCGGTGAGCATTATCAGGAGGTCCGCTTCTACCAGGCTGGTAACCATAGCGGCGAGGTTATCGTTGTCCCCAAGCACTATCTCTTCGAATGCTACGGTATCGTTCTCGTTCACGACCGGGATAACCCCCATCCTGAGAAGGGCCATAACGGTCTTTCGCGCATTGAGGAATCTCTTTCTCACGCTCAACCCATCATGGGTTACGAGTATCTGGGCAACCCTCTCCCCGTACGCGGAAAATGCCTGCTCGTAGTACCACATCAAGCTGCTTTGACCGCAAGCGGCAATAGCTTGTTTTAGGGCAATGTCTTTGGGGCGCTCGTCGAGCTTGAGCTTCTTCATGCCCGCCGCAATAGCACCCGAGGAAACTATTACGGGTTCCACCCCCCTTGATTTCACCCCCGATATCTCCTTAGCGATATAATCAAAGGCTGACTCCGATATTTCCCGCTGCGAGCCGGCGAGAATGCTGCTCCTATCTTGATAACGGCCCTTTTAACCCCAGAAATAATGCGCTTTCTATCTCTCTCGTCCATTTATTCCCACAACTAAAAACCAATAATTTTAGAGCGATGACCAGAGCGATCCAATATCTTGACAACCCCGCCAACTGCGATTAACCTTGATTTCGTACTTGAAGCGGGAATAGCTCAGTTGGCTAGAGCGTCTCCTTGCCAAGGAGAAGGTCGCGGGTTCGAATCCCGTTTCCCGCTCCACTTGCGGACACCCCTCCGGGGCCTGCCGGCTCTAGAGATTATAGACCATAAAGATTTACGATTCCATCGGAATAAACCCTTTTTGCGAGCGCACCCTATCGCACCATTCACTGACCCTCTCATAGGGAGCAACGTCAACGCCCCCCTCGTGAGCCAGGGCTACGTAGGGGTAACAACCCATGTCCGCAACCGAGTAACCGCCGGCCAGGAAATCATGTTCCCCCAGGTGGCGGTCAAGAATTTTGAGAGCCTCCCCGCCGGACTCCCTAAGCTGCTCGAGGCGCTTCCTGTCCCACTCTTCTTCGGGGATAAACCTCATCATATACCTCGCCGGAGCGAGGGCGGGATCGATTGTGGTCTTGCCGAACAATAGCCACTGTGCTATCCTGCCGAACGTCTCGGGCTCCTCCGAATAAATCTCGTTAGGAGCAAACCGCTTGCCCAGATAGAGAAGGATGGCGTTCGATTCCCAAATAACAAAGTCGCCGTCGGTGAGGACGGGAATCTTCTCCGCGGGAGTAAGGAGCCTGAACCCTTCGGCGTGCTGCTCGCCCTTAAACACGTCCACATTTACTCTTTCGTACTCGACGCCGAGGCTGGAAAGGGCGAGGCGGGCCTTGTAGCTGTTGCCCGACAGCGGGTGATTATAGAGCTTAATCATTGTTGCTCCCTCTCAGTAACTCAATCAACGGAACCTACTCTGTCGTTCTCCAACACTAAACTCACCTATGCCCCAGCGGGCTATCGTTAATCCCTCTCTACCACCTTCGCAACGGCCGTAACCTTCTCGCCGCTTTCAAGGTTGATAAGCTTGACCCCCATCGTCCCCCTGCGCAACAGGCTGATATCCGAGACCTTAAGGCGAATCATCTTTGAGTTTGACGTTATCAACATCACCTGAACGTCGTCAGTCACTTGCAGGGCGCGCACCACCTTGCCTATCTTCTTGGAGGACTTCATCGTCATGACCCCCTTCCCGCCCCGCTTGGTGAGCCTATACTGATCGACGTTCGTGCGCTTGCCGTACCCCATCTCGGTAACGGTGAGAATCTGGACGTTTGGATTCTCGATTACATCCAGACTGACCACCTCGTCGCCCTTATCGAGCCTTATCCCAATAACACCCCTTGCGCCCCTTCCCATGCCCCTAACATCGGTTTCTTTGAACTTGATGGCCTGCCCGAACCGGGACGTGAATAGGATTTCATCCCTCCCACTCGTGATTCTTGCGCCGACAAGCTCGTCCCCATCGGCCAGGGTCACGGCTATTATCCCTCCGGCACGGCGTCGGGAATAGGCCATGAGATCGGTCTTCTTGATGATGCCCTTCTTAGTGCCCAGTACGAGATAGCGCTCTTCCTCAAACTCCTTTATGGGAAGCACCGCCGCAACCTCCTCGTCCTTTGAGAGGTCGAGAAGGTTCACAATGGATTTCCCCTTCGCCGTAGCCCCTGCATCCGGTATCTCGTACACCTTGAGCCAGTGGCACTTCCCCTTGTTGGTGAAGAAGAGCACATAGCTGTGAGTAGAGGCCACGAAAAAGCTCTCGACAAAGTCCGTCTCCTTCGTGCCCATCCCCGTCCTGCCCTTTCCGCCTCGCCTTTGGCTCCTATAGATGCTCAAGGGGGTGGTCTTTATGTACCCGTTGTGTGTGATTGTAACGACAACGTCTTCATCTGCGATAAGGTCTTCTAGGGAGAGCTCTTCCGCGCTCTCAACTATCTCGGTTCTCCTATCGTCATCGTACCGCTTCTTTAAATCCTCGAGCTCGCCCCTTATGATTCCAAGGAGGAGGTGTTCCTTCTCAAGAATCTCCTTAAGCCTCTTAACGTTCTTTAGTACCTCTTTCCTCTCCTCCCTTATCTTATCCCTTTCAAGGGCCGTAAGCCTTTGCAGGCGCATATCGAGGATGGCATGAGCCTGCTTCTCGGAGAGCGAGAGCCTGGCCATAAGCAAGTCCCTGGCGGTCTTGGGATCCTTAGAACCCCTTATCATCTTTATTACAGCGTCCAGGTTGTCCAGGGCTATCTTGAAGCCCTCGAGCAGGTGGAGTCTCTCCTCGGCCTTGCGCAGTTCAAACTGCGTGCGCTTGGTAACGACCTCCTTTCGGTGCTCTATGAACTGTGCGATAAGCTGTTTGAGTGAGAGCACTTTCGGCTGGTTGTTCACGAGGGCAAGCAAAATTATCCCGTAAGAGGTGTCCATAGGGGTGTGCTTGTAGAGCTGGTTCAGGATTATCTCCGGGTTTTCACCCCTCTTGAGCTCGATAACGAGCCTGATGCCCTCCCTGTCCGACTCGTCTCGTATGTCGGATATCCCCTTTATCTTGTCTTCCTTGACGAGCTCAGCGATTTTCTCAATAAGCCTCGACTTATTGACCTGGTAGGGTATCTCCTCGACGACGATGCTATCCCTATCCCCCCTCTTCTGCTTCTCTATAACCGCCCGCGCCCTTATCTTTATAATCCCCCTTCCGGTGGAGTAGGCCTGATAGATTGGCTGGGAGCCAAAAATCAGCCCGCCGGTCGGGAAATCAGGGCCGGGGATGTGCTTCATCAACTTGTCAAGCGTGATATCGGGGTCTTTTATCTGCGCAATCACGCCGTCCACTATCTCCCCAAGGTTGTGGGGGGGGATGTTGGTGGACATACCCACCGCTATTCCCGAAGAGCCGTTCAGGAGGAGGTTCGGAATCTTGGAGGGAAGCACCAGCGGCTCATGGGAACTGCCGTCGTAGTTCTCCGCAAAATCGACTGTCTCTTTATCGAGGTCCTGAAGCACCTCGCTCGCAAGCCTCTTGAGCCTCACCTCGGTATACCGCATGGCCGCGGGCGGATCGCCGTCGATAGAGCCGAAATTGCCTTGGCCGTCCACAAGCGGGTAGCGCATGGAGAAGTCCTGCGCCATCCTGACGAGGGCGTCGTAAATGGCTGCATCCCCGTGGGGGTGATATTTACCCATCACGTCCCCTACGATTCTAGCCGATTTTTTGTACGGCTTGTTCCAATCGTTCCCCAACTCGTGCATGCCGAAAAGTATGCGCCTGTGGACGGGCTTAAGCCCGTCTCTAGCGTCTGGAAGAGCGCGCCCGATGATAACGCTCATCGAGTAGCTGAGATAGGATTGCTTCATCTCATCTTCGATGTTAACGGCTATAATCTGAGAGGAAGTAGACATTAAATAATCCTCCTAAATTGCTAAAAACATTAGGAAAAGTTTATACGAGAGGGGCTCTTGTGTCAACGCATTCGGCGGGGTTTTTCAGCCTTTGCCAAAGAACTCGCGTAACCCCTTAATAACATTGTCGGTGGAGTTTATGAGAATAGCACAATCGGGGAGCGAGGAGATAAAATGTCTTCCGTAGGACTTGCTTATTATCCTGCGGTCGAGCACCGTTACAGCCCCCGTGTCGGCCCTCGTACGTATGAGCCGCCCGAAGCCCTGTTTGAACTTGAGCACCGCAAGCGGGACTGAGTATTCGATAAAGGAGTTAACGCCCTCACTCTCCATCTTCTCCACCCTAGCCTCCAGCACAGGCTCCGTTGGAACCTTAAACGGGAGCCTCGTAATTACGACGTGGATGAGGTTCTCGCCCGGGACGTCCACCCCCTCCCAAAAGCTGTCCGTAGCGAAAAGAGCGGAGCCCTCTACGCGTCTGAAATCATCAAGTAGCAAGCCCCGGGGCTTGCTCCCCTGCACGAGCGTAGCGATACCGGCCGCCTCAAGCTCCGAGCCTATCGCCTTATAGACCCGCTTCAACATGCCGTAAGATGTGAAAAGAATGAGCGCATTGCCGGCTGAGGCCTTCACACACTCAAGCACCACGGGAGCAATCGCCCCGGCGTAATCCCTGTGCGTAGGGGGGGGCAAATCGTCCGGTATCGCGAGGAGAGCCTGCTCTGCGTAATTAAACGGGGAGTGGATTATCCGCTCCTGAACCCTCTCCTCGTCGTCCAAGCCCAGCCTAGACCTAAGAAATTGGAACTCGTCGTCCACCGTAAGCGTGGCGGAGGTCATAATCACCGTCTTCGAGCTCGCGTAGAGCCTATCCTTTAGCTCCTCTGATACGTCGAGGGGCGATAGCCCAAGCCCGGAGAATACCGTATCCCCCCTTCCCATCCTCCCCTCGACCCACCTGACGAACCCGTCGTCCCAAGAATCAAAGAACGTACCGATAACCTCGGAGTAGAACTTGAGCTTAGAGGCTATTCCCTTAAACTCGACTAAAACCTTCGCTACGTCCGTCTCGGAAATCGATGCCTCTAGAAGCTCGACGAGCGTCGTGAGCTCGTTTTCGAGGTCGCGCATCCCCGCCCTTAGCTCCGAGAACGACTGAGAGAGGCCCTTCCACTGCTCCGCCTCCCTCACCTCATCGGTAACCCTGACCTTTATCTCACCCTGCCCATTCCCCCCGTCTCCCGAAATGGAGCGAAGAAACCCGTAAAGCTCGTCAAAAGCGGCTCTCACACGCTCTTCGAGGCCATCCACCCTAGGGGAGACAACCTCCTCCACCGAGGATACAACGGAGTTCACTACCCCCTTGCGCAAGTACCTTTCGAGCTTCGTAGCGGCCCCGATTAAATAGTAGATGAGCCCCTTCGTCTCCCCCGCCTTACCCTTTCGCTTGAGACGCCTCAAGAGCCTTATCACCCCAAACTTGGTCGCACCCATGCCGAAATGCGCCGTCGCCGCATCCTCCACGTGATGGGCCTCGTCGAAAATGATTCTCCTGAACGCGGGCAGTATGCCGAACGAGCTTTCATCGCTCGCGCCCTTTATGGAGAGGTCAGAGAAAACCAAGTGGTGGTTTGCGATTAGAAGCTCTGCGGAGGCCATCTCTCGCCGGGCCTTAAAGAAGAAGCAGTTCGAGTAGTGGGGGCAGCGCACCCTCAGGCAGCTATCGCTCTCGGCCCGCACCTTATCCCAAACCCGCTCGGAAGGGGCGAAACCGAGGTCGGAGAGGGAGCCGTCCTCTGTGGTCTGCGACCAGGTTAGAATGTCGTTGAGCAGGGGAGCCTCATCGTCCTCAAAAAGCTCTATAACGCCTTCTGCAACGGTTTCCACCCTAAGCAGACAGAGGTAATTCCCCATCCCCTTTACGAGGGAGTAGTTGAAATGGGTGTCGCCGAGCGCGCGCTCCAGCAGGGGGATATCCTTATTTACGAGCTGTTCCTGGAGGTTAATCGTGTTTGTCGAGACCACAACCCTCTCGCCGTTTTGCAAAGACCAATATATCGAGGGAATGAGATAAGCCATGGTCTTCCCCGTCCCCGTACCCGCTTCGATGAGGGAAATACGGTCGCGATTGAAAGCATCGCCCACCATCTCCATCATGTGTAACTGCTCGTCCCTCTTCTCGTACCCGGAGCCCATCACGGCATTAATATCCCCGTCGGGCTCCAAAATCCCCTTCAACTTCTCAATATCCAGCGGCTCCGGTTTCCGCTCGTCGAAGGGTTCGACCACAACGTATATCTCGGAGGCGTCGTTGTTAACTATGAAAAAACCCACCCCCTTATTGCCGAAAACGGACGCCATGTGTATGTCGGGCTCAGAGGGCCTCAAGTCCCCGGAGGGGTGGTTATGAATCACTACCTCGCCGTATGCCGCAGAGTCCACTATAGCCGGCACCGACTGTTCATTACCCCTGGCTAAAACCCTGATTTTCTCGACTAGACCGTCTTCAGAAAGGACGCCCACGAAGAATATCTCGTTCCCCCCCGCACCCCGTATCTCCCGCTCCAAACGCTCTCTTATCTCCGGGACAAAGTAGTTCATCCCCTTTACTATACCCCGAACCCTGTTGAAATCATACGAACGCAGGAAGGCCCATGCGGATAGGGCCGTTAAAGCCCGTAAACACGAGTCGCCTACCCGGATTTGTTGCCTATCGCGGGCTAAAGTGGTAGCTTTATTTCAGCGTTCGAGACGCCTCCGGGAGGGGTGGCCGAGTGGACGAAGGCGCCGGTCTCGAAAACCGGTAGGGCTTTACGGCCCTCGTGGGTTCGAATCCCACCCCCTCCGCCATAGGAAAAACATTATCAGCCTATATCCCGACCCCAGCGATACGCTTTCGCTAATCGCTTGTGGATGGGGACCGAGAAGCGGGCGATTGCCCTACTTTACGAGCCTAAAGGTCATTCTCCTCTTCATAAGGTCTGAGGCGACGAGTTTGACCATAACGCTCTCCCCCACCTCAAACCTCTTCCCCCTAGGGACTTCCATCATCCTCCGGGGCACAAGCCCCTCGACGAAGTAGTCCTCAAGCTCAACGAACAGCCCGAAGGGCATCACGCTGGTCACGAAGGCTTGAAACTCCTTGCCGATGTGGGCCTGCATCATCTCCACCCTCTCAATCTCAATCGCTTCCCTCTCCACCTCGTCTGCGAACCTCTCCTTCACCGAGCACTGGGAGCAAATCCCTTCGAGAACACCCTCATCGTATGGGATGGGGCGTCTCTTCAAGACCGCGTCCGTTATGCGATGCACCACGAGGTCGGGGTATCTCCGTATGGGTGAGGTGAAGTGAGTGTAGTGATCAAGGGCAAGCCCGAAATGCCCGTCCGCGCTTATGGAGTAGACCGCGCGGTTAAGGGATTGGAGAATCATGGTGTTCACCGCGAGCTGGTGATTGGTACCCTTCGCCTCCCTTATCACCCTCTGGAACTCCTTCGGGTCTACCTTCCTTCCCACTTTGAGCGAGAAGCCGAGCTTTTTAAGCGCCTCGGCAAGCTCCTTCACTCCCGCGAGCGCCGGCGGCTCGTGCACCCTGTAGATGGAAGTATTTTTGGAGTTGAAGATATGGGTAGCAACCGCGTGGTTAGCGGCAATCATAAACTCCTCGATAAGACCGTGGGCGATATCCCGAGTCGATTTGATTATGTCTATCGTTCTGCCCAGCTCGTTTTGAATCAACTCGGGCTCTGGAAAATCGAAATCGAGCTCGCCGTTTTCCACCCTTCTGCGCTTCAGTTTTCGGTAGAGATCCTTCATCAGGAAAAGGCGCCGCCGCACACCCTCATCCAGCTCCGGATGCTGAGCGCGGCCCTCAAGCAGGTCGGAAACAAGGCTATAGGTGAGCCGGGCGTGGCTGCGTATGACGCTGTTGTAGATGTCCACGCCGACGATGCGGCCGTCGCCGTCAAACTCCATCTCCACGGTTTTTGTAAGCCTGTCCTCGTTCGGCACTAGGCTGCACACCCAGTTGGAGAGCTTCTCGGGAAGCATCGGCACCACGTCCTCGGGCAGATAGATACTCGTCGCCCTATTAATGGCCTCATTATCCAGCGCCGTGCCGGGCTTTAGGTAGTGAGAGACGTCCGCTATCGAGACCGTGAGCCTGTAGCCGCCTCCCTCCACCGCCTCCACTCCGACAGCGTCATCGAAGTCCTTAGCCGTATCGTTGTCAATAGTGAAAATTACGCGCTTACGCAGATCTACCCTGCTGCTAGCCTCTCTCGGAGGGATGGCATCAGATATCCCCTCCGCCTCGGCTAGGACTTCTCTGGGAAACTCAAGCGGAAGCTCGAAGTGATGAAACAATCCCTTCCTCTCTACCTCCACCACCCCCGCCTTGCCCAACGCCTCTAATATGGTTCCATGCGGACGAGCGTCCCCGCCCCGCCTGCCCCTAATTTCTACGACGACAAGCGTTCCGTTCTCTATCCCCTTAATCTCATTAGTTGCTACTACAAGCGGCGGGATTTTCGAATCCCTTGGGACGACCACGCCGGTATTCCCGGTTCTAACAAAGTTGCCCAGCACCTTAACCCCCTTTAGACTCCCGATGGACGGGGCTTCCTTCTTGGGCGGCCTTTCCTTCCTAGGCGGGGTTGCCTTCCCAGGCGGCCTTCTATTCTCCTTTGGAGCCTTGGAGCCCGGCAGTCGATACCGTCCACTCCTGAGTCTCTCGATCTTCCCCTCTCTCGCGAGCCTCCTTAGGAGCCCGTAGAACGGCTTCCTTTCTTCCTTCACCACCCCCAGCACCTTTGCAAGCTCCCTCGAACGAAGTGGGGAGTATCTCGGGCTCTTCATGTGGTTGATTATCTTGTTTGTTTCTGGAATTTTCATTACGCGGCTACGCAGTCAACGGAAAGGCATTTGTGAAGTTTTAACAAATCTACCATAGATTTCTTCTTTCTCTAATGTCGCACCGGGGTTAATCCATTAAGAGCAGGGGGTCAGTCCATCTCGCGCCTGAGCTCCCTCGTCATAAGGTCAAAGATCGCTTTCTGAGGCGATTTCCCATCGTAGAGCACACTTACCACCTGCTCCGTAATGGGTATCTCAACTCCCACACTCTTCGAAAGGTCAAGCGCCGCAAGGGAGGTCTTTACCCCCTCCGCAACCATCCTCATTTCAGACAGGATATCCTCAAGACCCCTCCCCTTGCCAATCTCCACTCCTACTTTCCTGTTTCTGCTTAATCCTCCTGTACAAGTAAGCACCAAATCGCCCACGCCGGCGAGCCCGGCGAATGTCATGGGGTCTGCGCCCATCTTCACCCCCAGGCGGGCGGTCTCTGCAAGCCCCCTGGTAATGAGAGCCGCTTTGGAATTGTGCCCCAGCCCAAGCCCGTCCACAATCCCGGCCGCTATCGCAATCACGTTTTTCATCGCACCGCCTATCTCGACCCCAACCACGTCTTGAGCCGCATAGGCCCTAAAGTATTGATTCGAAAACACACCTTGAGCAAACCTTGCGGTCTCAATACTCTCTGAAGCGAGAGATACCGCCGTGGGCTTCCTCTCCGCCACCTCAAGGGCGAAGCTGGGCCCGGATAGGGCGGCAAACCTGGAAGAAACGCCCGCGGATAGAACCTCAGAGAACACCTGGCTTATGAGTTTTCCAGTGTTTAGCTCAATACCCTTTGAGGTGTTGACTAAAACCGTGTTCCCGCCGATACCAGCAGCCCCCTCTTCGAGGACGCCGCGCACAAACTGCGACGGAACGGAGAACACGACGAGGTCCTTATCCCGAACAGCGTCGCTTAGGGTCGTTGTAGGAAATATATTGGGAGGAAGAGTAATCCCAGGCAGGTAGAGTACGTTTTCCCTATCCCGCTCAATCGATTCCCTTACCTCATCCTCCCTCACCCAAAAGGCTATGTCGTGCCCCTTTTCAGCCAGATGTTTGCTAAGCGCGGTACCCCAGCTCCCGCCTCCGACAACACCGATGGAGATCTTCATTCCTGACGCCATGTTCGAATAAGGTTACACGTTTCGAGATTTGCTTCAAGTTAAGCGGCCGGCACCCGAACGATTGTGCGTTGCCAGCCCCGACTTCCACCTATAGTTCCCGCCTGCACGTTCATGCCTATAAATAACGATGTTGAAAAACCCATTTTTTCCAGATAGTATTTCACTCCGAGTTAAGCTATCTCGGAGGAGCACTCAATGGGCAAAACAAATATACCGGGCAGCATTATTGTTACGCTGGTGCTTCTCGCGCTTGTCGGATACGCGGTTTCCCGCGTCGCCAGCCCGGACTCGAACTGGAATCTATTCTTTTCGCTCCTTGGAAGTATTGCCGTCATAGCAATCGTACCGAGCATCCTCGCCATAGGCGGCGACAAAGCCTGAGTCCCCCCCCCGCACCCTGCAAGCAACCCTCCAATCGTCTAAGAGACCAACTATACCTCCCTATACTTCGGAAGGCCGGAACCGGACACGGCTCGCGCACTCAATAAACGCAGGCTCCAAATTCCACCCGCTGCCATGCGAGAGAACTCCGCCTGCCCGCTAAGAGCCCGGCAGTATAATCCCGCCTCCCCTGTCCCCAGGCTTCGGCTTCTCCGGGTGATACCTCGCTAAATGTTTAAGGTACGACGTGGGGCTGGAATCATTCTCCATATAAAAGAGAACGTCACTCTTAAACTCGTCGAGCACACCCCTTATTACAATATCAGTCAGGAGCCTCCGCCCGCTGCCCTCGCCGCCCCCACCATCGCCCCCCTGTCGCATCGCCTGATTCATCTCCCTTATCGAGGCCAAGATGCGCTCGGCAAGGTCGTTCGCCAACGGGTTCTCCGATTTGTGATCGTATATGAGACCGCTCTTCTCGGTGGTGAGCGTCTTTGAAACAAGGTCAAAGGCCTTCACAACATCGGCGTTAACAATCCCCGTATCCGCCCTATAAGAAGCCGCTATCGCGAGCTCAATCCTCAGGAATAACTCCGGGTTCTTCTTATAAAGTTCAGCCTTTCTAACGTAAGACCGAACCCCCTCCCTTTTTATCCTCCGCCGCGTAACCTTATCCTGCTGATACCTCTGCCCCTCGACGAAATACTGGCAATCCGCCGGGCAGGCAATCTCCACTCCCCGCTTCTCTCCACAGCACACCGGGCAAATCATAGCCCCCTTTGCGGGACAGTGCCTCTTCTGCTTCCTTTTCCCGCAGAGGGGACATTTCATGCTTAATTTCCTTTGATGCCGCGAAGGTCTAGAATGCGCTCCTCGGCTCTACGTGGACGTTCACCCACTCCACTATCTTTTGAATCGACGTGCCGGGCCCAAAAATCATCCTTACCCCCCTCCGAAGCAGCGCTTCGGCGTCCTCCGCTGGAATTATCCCCCCGCACATAACCGGGATGTCGTCTGCTCCGCTATCGGCGAGCTGGGTCAATATCTCAGGGATTATGTGGTTATGCGCCCCGGAGAGAATGCTGAGCCCTATGGCGTCCACATCCTCTTCAATCGCGGTTTGTACTATCATCTCGGGGGTGTTGTGAAGACCGGTGTATATGACCTCGAACCCGGCGTCACGGAGAGCGCGCGCAACTATCTTCGCGCCCCTGTCATGCCCGTCCAACCCCGCCTTACCAACTAATATCCTCAGCTTTCTCTGTTCGTTCATATTCGTGCCGGCCGCAAAGAATAAGGTGGGGATGTTAGAAATAGCCGGGGTCCCGGAACTCCCCGTAGACCTTCCTGAAAACGCCGCTTATCTCGCCCAGGGTCGCGTAATCCCTAACTGCATCGATGATAAAAGGCATTAGGTTCTTGCCCTCTTGCGCGGCGTCCGCGATGGCCTTTAAATCCCTATCCACGGCGCCCTTGCTCCTCTTCTTCTTAACCGCCGCCACCCGGCGCCGTTGCTCCCTCTCCACCTCTTCCCCTATCTTGAGCGTAGGTATAGGTACCTCCTCATCTTCGGTGGCGTACTTGTTAACCCCCACTATGACCTTCCTCTTCTCATCCAACAGCTTCTGGTATTCGTAGGC
>Ga0114931_10008261_pt1 | contig 12623 bp, 10 predicted proteins | sample 2SBtaG_FD_89579 | JGI IMG/M metagenome (GOLD analysis project Ga0114931, IMG submission 89579) | Deep subsurface microbial communities from Kolumbo volcano to uncover new lineages of life (NeLLi) - 2SBTROV14_V59a metaG | ecosystem: Environmental > Aquatic > Marine > Volcanic | place: Kolumbo...
CCAGGTTCTCGGCGCTCCTGCTCCCCATGCGGTCCAGCGCCGACAGGGTGTCCGCGTCGAGCGCGTACAGGTCGCTGACCCGGGTGACGAGCCCGCGCTGCAGGAGCTGGTCGACGAGCTTCTCGCCCAGGCCGTCCACGTCCATGGCGTGCCGGGAGCCCCAGTGCAGCACCGCCGCCTTGAGCTGGGCGGGGCAGGACAGCCGGTTGGGGCAGAAGATCATCGCCCGGTCCTCCTCGCGCTCCAGCGGCGTGCCGCACTCGGGGCAGGTGTCGGGGTAGACCACCGGCGGCCGCGTCTCGCGGCTCTCCTCGGGCACCACGCCGACCACCTGGGGGATCACGTCGCCCGCTCGCTGTACGCGCACGAGGTCGCCGTGGCGCAGGTCGAGGCGCTGGAGCTGGCCGGCGTTGTGCAGGGTGGCGCGCGAGACGGTGACCCCGCCCACGCGCACGGGATCCAGGCAGGCGACCGGGGTGACCGCGCCGGTGCGCCCCACCGAGAACAAGACGTTCTCCAGGCGCGTGCTCACCTGGGGCGGCGGGTACTTGTAGGCCGTGGCCCATCGCGGGGAGCGGGTCACGAAGCCCAGCTCCCGCTGCAGGCGCATGCCGTCGACCTTGATCACCGCGCCGTCGATCTCGTAGGGGAGGTCGTCGCGGGTCGCCTGCAGCTCGTCGACCCGCGCGATCACGGCCTGGATGCCCTCGACCACGCGGTTGAGCCGGTTGACCGGGACCCCCCAGGACTGGACGAGATCGAGCTGGGCGTGGTGGGTGTCGGGCATGTCCACGCCCGAGGTGTCCCCGAAGCTGTGAGCGAGGAAGGTCAGCGGGCGGGCCGCGGCGACGGACGGGTCGAGCTGTCGCACGGTGCCGGCCGCGGCGTTGCGTGGGTTCTCGAAGGGCTTCTCGCCGTTGGCCACGCGCTCCTCGTTCATCCGCTGGAAGCCGGCGAGGTCGTAGAACACCTCGCCGCGGATGTCGACGCGCTCGGGGGGGTCGTCGACCAACAGCTTCGAGGGGATCGCGCGGATCGTGCGCACGCTGTGGGTGACGTCCTCGCCGGTCTGGCCGTCGCCGCGGGTGCCGGCGGCGACCAGCTCCCCGTGCTCGTAGACCAGCTCGATCGCGAGCCCGTCGAGCTTGGGCTCGACCACCCAGGTGATGATCTCGGGGGCCTGGTCGCCGAGGAAGCGCCGCAACCGTGCGCCGAACTCGACCACCTCCTCGCTCGAGAACACGTTGCCCAGGGAGAGCATGGGCTGGCGGTGCTCGAAGGGGCGCAGCTCCGAGACCGGCTCGGCGCCCACGCGGCGGGTCGGCGAGTCGTCCCGGATCAACGCCGGGAAGCGGCCCTCCAGTAGCTCGAGTTCGCGGTACAGGAGGTCGTAGTCCCGGTCGCTGATCTCGGGCGCGTTGCGCAGGTGGTACAGCCTGTTGTGGCGGTTCAGCTCGGGTACGAGCCAGTCGAGGCGGGCGCGGGCGGCCTCCTCGTCCATGGCGTCGACGCGCTTTCGGATGGCAGCCGGGTCTTGCTCGATCGACAGGTCCGCGCTCACCTTCTGGGCCTCCGGGCAGGAACAGGGGTGCCTTGTACCGCGGGGTCGCGGGAGACGGTAGCCGGCGCCCGTGATAGGCGGGCGGGCCATGCGTGAGTTGCTCGCGATCCTGCTGCTGGGGGTGCTCGGCGCCCCGCCGGTCCTCGCTCGTCCCGCCAAGGACGATCGCGGCGCCTTCCAGCCGCACACCCTCGACGCGGCGGCGCACTTCGTGGAGACGGGCAAGGTGCGTCGCGGGATCCTCGTCTACCGCGGGCTCCTGAAGAAGAACCCCGGCGACGATCGCGCGCGACTGGGCCTGGCGGTGGCGGTCGGCAGCCTGTGGGACTGCAAGGAGCCGCTGGAGATCCTGGGCGATCTCCGCGGTGGCCCGCTGTGGTCGGGGGTGGCGGCGCGCGCCCAGGCGCGGTGCCTGGCGGTCATGGGCGATCTGGACGCAGCCCGCGCCGCAGCGGACGACGCGGCGACTCTCGACCCGGGCCCGGGCGCGAGCGCGGCCCGTGCGGGGCTGGCCCTCCGCGACGGGGATCGGCCGACCTTCGAGGACGCTCTGTACGCGCTGTCCGTGGCTCCGGGCCGGGAGCTGCAGGTGGCCGAGCTGCAGGCCGAGGCGAGCGTGGCCTGGGGCACCGGCGACGTCGACGGGCGGGTCGCCGAGGTCCGGCGTCTCGGGCGGGGCACGGCCCTCGAAGACGACGCGAACAGCCTCGCCGGGCTCGAGAGCGGCCGGCGCTGGCTCGACCTCGACGACCCGCTCGAGGCGCTGGCCAGCCTGCGGGCGGTCACCCGGCGCCACCGCCTCGACCCGCATCTGGGCGCGTGGACCGCCGAGGCGATGCGCCGCAGTGGCCTGCTCGACGAGGCGCTCGCGGTCCAGGGGCGCCAGGGGATCCGCAAGGCGAAGGGCGCGCTGCTGGACGGGATCCGCGCGCGGATCTTCGTGGACGACGGGCGGCTGGACGACGCGGCGAGCCTGCTCGCGCCGCTGGAGGCATCGGACGACCCCGAGGTGCTCGCGTCGGAGTGGTACCTGGCCCGGGCGCGGGGCGACGACGCGGCGATGGCGCGGTACGCGGCGCGGTGGGCGGGGCGGAACACCTCGCCGGACCGGACCCTGGCGCAGTTGGTGCCGATCGACGCGCGGTAATCCCCCGTCCGGATTGTGCCGGGTCCGCGGCCCGGGGCGTTCGAAGACGAGGAACTAGAGCTTCTTCCACGCCGAGCGGGGGAAGTCGTGGCCGCGGGTGGGGGGCTCGGCGGCGAGGACGTACACCGCGCGGCGGTTCGCGGCCTCGGGGGTGTCGTCCGCGGTGGGGGTGGCGAGGGCGGTCTCGCCGAAGCCCTGGTACCAGATCGGGCTCGAGAAGCCGCGCTGGCGGAACCAGCCGGCGATGGCGCGGGCGCGGCGCTCGGAGAGGCCCTGGTTGTAGGCCGCGGTGCCGACGGTGTCGGTGTACCCGGCGACGAACAGCTGCACCTGCATCACCGCGCCGTACTTGGCCACCGCGTCCTGCAGCCTGCCCCAGGCGTCCTGGAACTTGCCGACCTCGCTGTCGCGGATCACGTCGCTGCCGCTCTCGAAGACCACGTCGACGTGGGGGATCCGGTAGTGCCAGGGGAGCAGCTCCAGCTTCTGGCCGTAGCCGTTCGCGTCCTTGGCGGTGAGCTCGATCTTCACCGCCTCGGTGCCCGGATCCTGGGTCCACTGCACGGTCGGGTCCCTCTCGTCCGCCAGCCCGACCGAGGCGCCGCCGATCCGGTGGCCGTCGGGTCCGAGCACGTCGAGGTCCACGCGGGCCAGGCCCCGGCTCGCGTGCAGGGTGACCGTGCGGGCGTCGAGGTCCACGTCGTCCTCGTGGACCGCGACGGTGAGCGGCTCGATCACCTCGACCTGCAGCGGCACGTTCATCTCGCCGTACCCGCCGGTCGGGTCGGTCAGGCCCACGGTAAAGCGGCACTGGTGCGTGCCGGGGGGCATCACGCCGAGAGAGACGGTGAGGTGGTCGCCGGCGGCGAGCTTGCGGTGGGCGCTGACCGGGTGCCCGTCGCAGCTTCCGTGCACCTGCACGTCGCCGTCGCTGTTCGCGGTGAGGGTGAGCGACGGCGCGGTGCCCGCCGGCACCTGGTGGATCGCGGAGATCGACAGGGCGTCGGCGGCGCGGGCCGGGGCGAGCAGGGACAGCAGCAGGAGGGTGGGCATCGGTCTTGTTCTTACCGTGTCCTCCGCCGGGATGTACGATGCGCGTGGAGCAAGGTTCGATGCCGCAACGACGATGCGCCAGCTGTGGAGCCCCGCTGCCCGCCGCCTCTCCGGGCGCGGTGGTCCATTGTACCTTCTGCGGAGCCGAGGAGCGGGTGGGCGACGCGTCGGAGTCGCCGGGGGCCAAAGACGCCGGGCGCGCCTGGATCGGCCTGGCCGGCTGCTTCACGGTGGCGATCATCGGCGGGATGGGGGTGTACGGCGCGTGGGTGGCGGTGAGCCTGGCCCGGTGGTCTCCCGCGGTACCGGGGCCCGCGCCGGTCGAGATCGCGAAGTCCGTTCAGCTCCGTGAGATCGTCCCACCGCCCGCGGACCCGGGGGTGTCGCCCTCCGAGCTGTCGGATCGCGAGCCCGGTGGGGGCTGGTTCCTCCTCGACGCGCCCGGGATGCAGGGCACCCCGGCGGACTTCGACTTCGTGGGGAACCTCGACTGGATGCTCGGCATCGCGCGGGCTTGGAGCACCGATGCGCGCATCGCCCGCGGGTTCCTTACCGGGGTGCGCGCCGACGGCAGCCTGGACGTGTCGAGCCGGGAGGACTGGCACGTCGACCTGCGTTTCTACTCGCCGACCCTGCGCGAGATGGCGCGCAAGGCGGCCGAGGTCAGCGAGCAGCGGGTCGCGAGCGAGTTCCGCATCGAGATCTCCCGGGGGCGCGTCCGGGGGTTCGTCGACACCCTGCGCGACCTGTCCGACGACGATCCCGATCCGCCGGAAGCCCAGGTGGAGTGCTCGCTCCCGAGCCTGATGGCCGCCTGGAAGAAGCGGGGCCTGCCGCGGCGTCCGACCTTCGAGCTTGCCCTGCAGTGGGTCCACTTCCCGCACGAGGGGGGCCACTGGCGCTGGATGGTGGACGGCGAGCCCGACTTCGGCCACGACGTCGACCTGCCGCCGCTCTCTCCGCGGACCTGCGGGGCGCTGCGCTTCTAACGGCTACTTCGCCCGGCGCACGAAGGTGAAGGTGTGGTCCTGGTCTGGAGATGTCCGGCTCGGCGGGGGCCGGAGCGGGCTCGGGGCCGAGGTTTCCTCCGCACGCGAGCGCGACGGCGAGGAACACGGCGGCGGGGAACAGGCGGTACATGCGTCCTGCACGCTTCCTTCGGACATCGGCCGGGAACGCACCTCCCTGGCATCCGCGGGGGCCGGCGGCCCGCGGTGCGACCGGATATGGAGGCCGGCCAGGCTTGGAGGCCGCCGTGCACGCTTTCCTGTCACGACTCGGCATCGAAGAGGTCAACCCGGGCGCCGCCGCGAACGGGTGGATCGAGACCACCGGCCGCGAGGTCGCCAGCATCGACCCGGCCACCGGCGAGGTCATCGCCAAGGTGCGTCTCGCCACGCGCGACGACTACGAGAAGGTCGTCGGCGAGGCCCAGCGCGCCTTCAAGGAGTGGCGCCTGCTCCCCGCGCCCAAGCGCGGCGCCATCGTGCGCCAGATCGGCGACGCCCTGCGCGCCCACAAGGCCGACCTCGGTCGCTTGGTGACCCTCGAGGTCGGCAAGCTGCTGTCGGAGGGCGAGGGCGAGGTGCAGGAGGCCATCGACGTGGCCGACCTGTGCGTCGGGCTGTCGCGCCAGCTCTATGGGCTGACCATGCACTCCGAGCGCCCCGAGCACCGGATGTACGAGCAGTGGCACCCGCTGGGCCTCGTCGGGATCATCACCGCCTTCAACTTCCCGCACGCCGTGTGGGCCTGGAACAGCATGGTCGCCGCGGTGTGCGGCGACACGATGATCTGGAAGCCCTCGCTCAAGGCGCCGCTCAGCGCCATCGCGACCCACCGCATCGTCGACGGCGTGCTGCAGGACCACGGCTTCGGCGGGGTGATGAACCTCGTGATCGGCGACGACGCCGAGATCGGCGACGCCATGATCCACGACACGCGGCTCCCGCTGATCAGCGCCACCGGCTCCTGCCGGATGGGCCGCATCGTGGGCCCCGCCGTCGCCGCGCGCCTCGGCCGCACCCTGCTCGAGCTCGGCGGGAACAACGCGATGATCATCGACCAGAGCGCCGACCTCGACCTCGCCCTTCGCGGCGTGGCCTTCGGCGCCTTCGGCACGAGCGGCGAGCGGTGCACCACCACCCGCCGCATCCTCGTGCACGAGTCCGTGGCCGACACCTTCGTCGATCGCCTCGTGAACGCGGTGAAGTCGATGAAGATCGGCAACCCCCTCGACGAGGGCACCCTGGTCGGCCCGCTCATCGACGAGGATGCGGTGGCCATGTACGAGCGCGCCATCGCCGCCATCCGCGAGCAGGGCGGCGAGATCCTGTGCGGCGGCGAGCGCGTCGACGGCCCGGGGAACTTCGTCCAGCCCACCGTCGTGAAGGTGACCGGCGACCTGCCCATGGCGCGCCAGGAGACCTTCGCCCCGATCCTGTACCTGTTCACCTGGTCCGACCTGAACGACGCGATCGCGCTGAACAACGAGGTCGATCAGGGCCTGTCCTCGGCGATCTTCACCGACTCCTTCCGCAGCGCCGAGACCTTCCTGTCCCACCGCGGCTCGGACTGCGGCATCGCCAACGTGAACATCGGCACCTCCGGCGCCGAGATCGGCGGCGCCTTCGGCGGCGAGAAGGACACCGGCGGCGGTCGCGAGGCGGGCTCGGACGCCTGGAAGTCCTACATGCGCCGGCAGACCTGCACCCTGAACTGGGGTGCGGACCTGCCGCTCGCCCAGGGCGTGAAGTTCGACGTGTAGTCGGGCTGTACTCCGATCGGAGTATCGAACTCCACCCCGGCGGCGCCGTATCGTCGACGCCGGGAGGACGGATGGCCCAGCACCGGTTGATTGGCGGCGTCGCGCCGTGGGCCTTCGCACTCCTGGCGCTGGCGTGCACCATGAGCCGCCGACGGACCGGACCGACCCGATGCAGGCGGAGATCGACGCCCTGCAGGGCCACACCGGCACATCGGACCTGCAGGCACTCGCGGACCAGCTCGCCACGGCGCGCGAGGACATCGACGCGTTGCAGGCCGCGGCGCCTCCGGGGACGGGCATCGCCTACGCCGGGGTGGTGAGCGGCGACGTGGCTCCGCCGCACGGGTGGCTGCTACCGATGTAGACCGGGCGTTCTTGCCCGTATCGGGCAACAACGTGGAGCCCACTGATGTAGACCGGGCGTTCTTGCCCGCTACGGTTCGACCGGTCGGCCCCACGACAAGAGGCAGGCCCGCTTCCCCCCGAACGGTGCCCGGTCGGGGGAAGCGGGCGGGCACCAGGGCGTCGGCCTGGGCTCCGCGCCTCCGCTACTCGTCGGGTGTGGACTTCTTCGCGGCGGGCTTCTTCTTCGCGGCGGGCTTCTTCTTCGCCGGCGCCTTCTTCGCGCCCCCGGCCTTCTTCGGCGCCTTCGCGGCCGGCGCCTTCACCGCCGCGATCTCCGCCTTCAGTGCCTCCACCGCTGCCTCGACCTCGGCCACCCCCTCCGCCGCGGACTCTGCCGTCGACAAGGCGCTCTGCGCCTGCTGCCGCGCCTGCCCGGCCGCGCCGTTCGCCTCGTCGACGCCGCTCCGCAGTGCCGGCAGGTCTGCCGTCGCCGCCTGCACCGCCCCCATGGTCATCCCGAGCTTCTTCTCGAGCTTCTCGATCCGCGTCTCCAGCGCCGACAGCCGATCGTGCACGCCCTCGTGGGTGTGTCCCGCGAGCGCCGCCTCGACCTGGCGCGCGATCGCGTCGCGCAGGGCCGGAGCGAGGACGAGATCACCGAGGCGGCTGCGAATGCCCATGGAGGCCTCCGGAACGAAGCGGGGCGGGAGGCTCTATCCCAGTGGCTACAGCGGTGCGTCCGGCGGACCCCACACCGCGAACAGGCCCTCGTCGATCGCCTCGGTCTCCGAGCCGTCGAGGGCGACCCGCCAGATGTGCGGCGTGTTGTCGCTGCCGGCGGTGTCCTCCATGGTGCCGGCGAGGAGCAGGTAGCGCCCCGAGGGGTCGACCAGGGGGTGGGACTGCACGTACTGCTCGAAGAAGCGGAGGTAGAACCCGAGGTCGCGCGTCGGGTACATGCTGCACAGGGGCTCGACATGGCCGTCGAGGTCCATGCGCAGCCACTCGAGCAGGTTGCGCTCGGTGTCCACCCGCGCCACGACCAGGTGCTCGCCGCCCGGGACCCACTGGAAGGCGAGGCACGGGAGGTCGGCGATCTCGCGGACCTCGGACGTCTCCGCGTCGACCAGGGCGATGTGTCGGTAGGGGGTGCCGTCGCCGTCGGGCGCGACCGCGCGCGCAATCGAGCGCCCGTCCGGCGAGCCGACCAGCGCCACGAGCCCGGGTAGCTCCTCGATCACCGTGGCCCGCTCGTCGCCCGCCCGTGCATGCACCAGGCGGGTGTGCCCCTCCTCCTGGGTCACGTAGTAGACGCGGTCGCCCAGGCACAGCGGCGCGCAGAAGCTGCCCGCGTCCCCCGGGAGCAGGATCGGCGGCTCCCGAGCCGCGACGTCGAGGAGCGCGATCTGCGAGGCGCTCCCGTCCAGCGCCCCGACGAAGGCCGCGACCCGCTCGGTGTCGGCCCAGGTGAAGAACAGCGGGCTCCCCTCGGCCAGCGAGAGCTCGCTCCCGATCGCGTCGGGGTGGACCGTGGAGAGCTGCAGGCGGTCACGCTTCTGGCAGAGCACCGCCACCTGGCTGCCGTCGGGTGCCCAGTGCAGGTAGATGGGCAGTCGCTGGCCGAGATCGAGCAGCTCCATCGAGCTGACGCCGCCGGCGTCGTGCACGAACACGCTCGCCCGCGGGATCGCGTCGCTCGGGAGGCGGAAGCAGGCGAGGTGGCGACCGTCCGGAGACCAGGTCGGCCACGAGAAGGGCGCCGGCTTGGGCGTGCCCAGCTGCCAGGTGCCCCACATGATCGGGCCGTCGAGGTCGAGGGTGTGGTTGTGGGTGCGCTCGTGGCGATCCAACACGAGGATCTCGCGCTGGTTCGAGACGTAGGCGACGGGGGCCGGAAGGCTCATGCGTCGTCTGGCTCCTCGGCGTCGGGGTCGGCGAGCAGGCCGCTCAGGATCGCCTGGATCCCGTCGCCCGCGAGGCGTTCCGGATCGGGTCGGAGGCCGATGGCGGACTGGCCGGCGAGCCCGTCCACGAGCGCCTTGAGGAGCTGTGCCACCGCCATCGGGTCGAGCTCGCGGAAGGTGCCCTCGGCCATGCCGTGGGCGAGGATGCGGGTGATCGCGTCGACGAACCGCTCGTGGACCGCGATCACCTCCTCGCGGATCTCCTCGTCGCGGATGGCCTGTTCGCTCATCATCAGGAAGAACCGAGGCGGTGACTTGAGCCCCGCGAAGTAGTCGAGGTAGCGACGCCCGAGGTCCAGCAGCTTCACCGCCGCCGGGCGGTCGTCGTGCTCGGCCTGGTCGAGGAAGCTGTAGGTGTTCTCGTGCTCCTCGCCCACCAGGGCCAGGAACAGCTCGCGCTTGGAGGAGAAGTAGAAGTACACGGCCCCCTTGGACAGGCCCGCCCGGCGCGCCACGTCCTCGACGCGCGCCGCGAGGTAGCCCTTCTCGATGAACACCGATCGCGCGGAACGCAGGATCTGCGACCGTCGCTCGGTCTCGGAGAGGTGCTTGGTCATGGTCCCCCGGGTGGCCCGGCTCGGGCGCTGGTAGACGAGTATGGCACGACGAGGCCCCCGAGCGGAGCCCGCTCCGAGCGCTCCGAGCCACGAAGGGCCGGATTCCCGGGGACGCGCCGGCCGGGTCCTGCGCCGCGCGGAGGGCTCCGGCGGACGATCACGCGGGCTTGGCCCCGATGGCCTCGCCGAGCAGCTCCGGGTCGACGCCGCAGCATCCGCCGACCCAGGTGCACCGAGCGGCGAGGCGGCGGAGCGCCGCAGCGGTGGCCTCGCGGTCGGGCCCGCAGGCCGGCTTGGCCCACCAGCGTGCCTCCAGCCCGGCACATCGCGCGAGGGCGGCCTCCACCGCTTCCGGGCCGTCGCCACAGTTGAAGCCGACCCCGTCGGCGCCGGCCTCGAGGAGCCGGGACATCGCCGGTTTCGGGTCGGAGCCGTCGAGCAAATGGCCGGTGGCGTCCGGCACCAGGCTCGCGACCAGCAGGGTGTCGGGCATCGCCCGGCGGAGATACCGCACGGCGTCGCACGCCTCGCCCGGGTCCACGAAGGTCTCGAGCACCACGGCGCGCGCACCGCGCCGGACGCTCCGCAGCGCGGTGGTCACCCAGCTGTCGGCCAGCTCGCGGCGGACCGACTCGGGCTGGTCGAGGTACTGCGCCTCGGCGGTGGAGGCCGGCCCGAGGGCACACCACACCTCGGCCTGGTCCGAGGCGGCCTCCAGGGCGACGCGCAGCGCTCGGTCGAGCCGGCCGGGCCACCGCGGGTCGAGGTGGGGAAGCAGCCGCAGGGTCCCGGTGAGGACCACGGCGGCGCCGGCCTGCACGAAGGCGCCGTGGGCCGCGCGCACCGCGTCGGGTCGCGCCTCCAGCCACGCGTTGACCGGTGTGTGGGACGGGAGGCCGCGGCGCTGCAGCGTCGTGGCGAGCCCCCCGTCCAGCCAGGTGGTCATGGCGGATCAGTGGACCATCGGCTCGTCGTCGTCGGGTCGGTTCTTCCCCCCGTCGAGGACGGTGAATCGACTCAGCTCGCGCTCGATGCGGTGCGCGTCCCGCATCAGCTTGCGCTTCCGGCCGGCGGGGCCGCGCCAGTACCACCAGCCGACCGCGCCGAGCCAGGTGCCGAAGAAATCGGCGTGCCCCATGTCGAATCCGGCGAGGAGCAGCAGGAACGCGACCACCCCCGTGCCCCACACGAGCAGCTTGGCCGGCACCGGGAGCACGAAGAACAACAGGATCGTTGCGTCCGGGATCTTCAGGCCGAAGAGCACGACGAGCACGGTGACCAGGGGCGCCCAGCCGGTGGTGGCGCCAGCGGCGGGGCCGAAGGCGGCGAGGACCAGGGCGAGCAGCGTGCCCCCGGCGGCGCCCGCGCCCAGCGCCTCGAGCAGCTGCCGGGTGCTCACCATCTTCTGCACGGTGGGCAGGAAGAAGTACACCACCACGCCCGCCAGCACGACGCCGAGGACGCCCTGCCCCTGCACGAGGTAGCGGCTGACCGGCTGCCACGGAGCGAAGCCCGCGCCGAAAGCGCGCCACCGCAACAGGTCGATCGGAAGCCCGAACAGGTTTCGCGCCGCGAGCTCCACCGCGTACATCACGAACAGCACGATGAGCACGTCCCGCGTGAGTCGGGTCAGGGGGGGCAGCTGGAAGCCGCCGATGCTCGACATCGGGTGTCGCCTGCTCATGCGCACCGCATATCGTGCCGCGCGGCGGCCCGCGGACGATTGATCAACCGCGCGGACGGCGGTAGAACGTCGGAGTCGTAACCGAGCAGCAAGTGCCCCCGAACGTTGAGCTGATCGTCGTCGCTGGTCCCATGAAGGGGGAGCGGTTTCCGCTGCCGCTCGATCACCCGACGAAGATCGGGCGCGCGAGCCGGGGCGTCAACCTGACGATGGACGAGCACGCGAGCCTCGATCACGCCGAGATCCTCGTGAAGAACGACCGATTCTTCATCATGGACCTCGGCTCGCACACGGGCACGGTCGTCAACGGGACCCGGGTGGGGACCGAGCCGGTGCCCCTGTACGTCGGATCGGTCATCGAGGTCGGCCAGACCGTGCTCCGGCTCGTCGAGGCCCGCCCGACCACGCGGATCGTGGGGATCGCCCTCGCCATCGCGGTGCCGAGCGCCCTGACCATCGTGGTGCTCGGCTTCCTCGCCTCGCGGCCGGTCGTCTACCAGCCGCGGCTCGTGGCGGCCGAGCCGGTGCGCCAGCGCGTGCGCACGTCGAAGGTCATCCCGATCCCGGTCGAGTTCGTCCGCTCCTACGGCGTCGACAACCGGGGCACGAAGCTGCTGCGAGTCACCGACTTCGACGGCAACGGAGTCGACGAGCTGTGGCTCGGGATCCCGAACCAGGAGCTGGTGGTGACCTTCGGCGACCGCGGCGACTGGCAGGTGCTGGGGGATCTGCCCCGGGACTGCGTCGAGCGGACGGCCCTCGACTTCCCCGACGAGCTGTGCAACGGGCTCGTGTACAGCTCCAAGGGCGGCAAGTACGAGCCTGCGGGCGTGGACGGCGTGATCACCTGGATGCGCCCGTGGGTCGTGCTGAACCCCGAAGAGGTCAAGGAGGGCAAAGAGCCCCGGATGGGGCCCGGCGACCTGCAGCCCTACCACTTGAGCCTCGTCTACCCGGAGCGACTGAAGGGGTTCCTCGCGGCGCGGGGCATCCACGAGCCCATCCACTACCTGATCTGCGAGGAGGCCATCTCCGGGGTCCGCGCCCAGGTGCTCACGCAGTCGGGCAAGATCGAGACGCTCGACTACGGCTGCCTCGGCTCCTTGCGCCTCACCGGGACCGCGCCCGAGGACAACCTCGGCAGCGGGAAGCCCCAGGCCTTCGCGTTCTCGGTCACGGGCTACGAGGCCCTGCGCGACGACGTGTCCACCTTCCTCTCGGGCTCGCCGGAGGGCCTGTTCCTCGACGGATACGGCCGGAACCTCGTGCACCACTTCGACGCGGTGCCGGCGACGCGGCCGGGGTTGCGGGTGAGCTTCCTCGGGGACGCGGCCGACGGGCCGATCGCGGCACCCGAGGAGAAGCTCGACGGCCTTCGGTGGCTGGCGCGCAGCGGCGTCGCCTCGCCACCCCCGCCGCGCGAGGTGGCGGCGAACATCCTCACGCACGGGCGTGCGGTCCTCGACCCGCCCGGCTGCAGCCAGCTCGAGGTGGAGACCCGCGCTTGGCACTGCACCCTGGTGAAGTGGTGCCTGCCGGGGCGCA